>ERZ1034984.1223-NODE-1223-length-25314-cov-7.905024_pt1 | contig 25314 bp, 19 predicted proteins | sample MGYA00520589_ERZ1034984 | MGnify/ENA primary metagenome ERZ1034984 (study PRJEB33766, sample SAMN09781790) | gut metagenome | biome: gut microbiome | host: Homo sapiens | place: Madagascar | study: EMG produced TPA metagenomics assembly of the PRJNA485056 data... | reverse complement strand
AAATAATAGAGTATAATCCTTTTTAGAAACAAACGAAAAAGATTCCTGGAATGTGCGATACCCCTGTTATTTTGAACCTACATTTACGTTTATGGGATTCCTACATTGCCAATTGGATGTCAAGCCGTCGTTTGCAGCGGAAGACAGAAGAGCGGTTGCGGTTACCCACCTAGCATTGGCTAGGCGTCAAAATCACAGGAAACGGCATTTTGGGTAAATTCAAATGAAAATGTATGAATCAGGACTTTTACCAAAGATAACTTGCGCAAAAGTTACCAAAGAGTTGTAGAAGTACGAAGGATGAATACAAGACATAGAATACAAAAGAAAGAGGCTGCTTTTTAAGCAGCCTCTTTACCGTATAAAATAAACGGAGTAGAAAAGATTATGAAAAAGAGAAGGATAGAAAGTAAAAGACAGTACATAATGCTAAGTAGTATCATTGTTTTCATACTACTAATTATTGTTGGAATAGGAGTGTCAAGAACAAAGAGTGCAGAACAAGGATATTCGGAAAACTATGTGGCGATTAGTGAGTTACCAAGTCAGATGAGTTTTACTTATTATGACCAACAGGAATGGAAGGACGTAATAAAGGAAATCAATAACGGTAAAAATTTAAAAGGTAAGTTGACCTATGGAAAAATGGAGGATTTGTTAAAAAAGTTATCCATAGATAAATATGTTACTTATGAGAAAAAATCAAAATCAAAAACAGTATCCAGAAAAGAATGGAATAAGGTTTATGAGCAAATATTGGACTTATTAGATGTGAATCAGACAGTAACCACTGAGAATGTTATTTTTTTAACACAAGCAAAAAAACAGCAGATATTAACGCAGGAGGGATATTATCAGCTGCCAAAGGCAATGAATTATTTTGAACCTTATGATACTTATCAGGTGTATCTGAAGGATAATGAAATCATAGGAGTAAAGGAAAGAACTTCCAAAGAAATCACATGGAAAAATGTGTTTGTTCATAGTACCGAAAAAGGAGAAGCACAGGTTTTGTATGAAAAACAGCAGATGAGTGTAACAATTGATGGTTTAGAGGAGTCTATTACAGATACCATATGCGATATTGTGTGGAAAAAAGGAAAAGCAGTTGCCATATACAAAAAAGAAGATATGATTCAGGGAAAGGTTTTAAGTTTTAACGAAAACCAGATTGAAATTTCGGGATATGGAACATTAGAATATGAAGGAAAATTGAAAATTTATAAAACGTACGGAACAGTAGAACAATTGGATGAATCTAAGCTGGTTATCGGAAATCTTCAGGCAGACTTTGTTGTGGCAGAAAAAAAGGTGTGCGGTATTATACTGAAACAACCGGCGGAAATTGAAAATGTGCGGGTACTTTTGTTAAATGACAGTTCACCATATCGAGAAAATCCCGTATTTGTTTCTGATGCAGATTGCACTGTTTCTGTAGGAGAAAGTCAGGTTGCAGTTCCGGCAGGACAGGTGATAATACCAGCAACTATGTTAGCACCAGACAGTAGTGATTTTGTGAAAATTGTACCGTCAGAAAACGGAAAACTATATTTTGCCAATGATGCTGGGGAGAAAACGTCTCTCGGATATCGTGGAAGTATGGAAATACGGAAATATTCAGAAGGATTTGGAGTAGTAAATGAAGTTTCATTAGAAAAATATCTCTATGGTGTAGTGCCAAGTGAAATGCCGGCTTCTTATGAAGTAGAAGCATTGCGAGCACAAGCTGTTTGCGCCAGAAGCTATGCCTGTATTCAACTGATGAAGGGAAACTATGCGGCTTTTGCAGCGAATATTGATGATAGCACGAATTATCAGGTTTACAATCAAAAGGAAGAAGACGAAAAAACCAATCTTGCAGTAGACGATACGGTGGGAGAAGTGATAAAATATAACGGTGAAATTGCGGAAGCCTATTATTTTTCTACTTCTTGCGGACACACGGACAATATGTCGGCATGGAATTTACCGGAAGAAGAAAAGGATGGATATTTGAAAGCAGTTACTTTATTGAGTGATGAAAGTGAGCCGGATTTTTCGTCAGAGGAGGCATTTTCCGCATTTATACAAAATAAGGATATTGTAGCGTATGATAGCGAATCTCAGTATTTTCGCTGGAGAGCAGAACTAAATTCAGTAGAAAATATTACAGGTGTGAATCAGGCAATCACAGAACGGGCACAGACAAATCCAACGAATATACAAGTGTATAAGGCGGATGGTTCTCAGGCGACAGTAAATGATATATCCGGGTTTGGAAACATTATTGGAATGAGTGTCTTAGAAAGAAGCAGCGGCGGTTGCGTGAAAAAGTTGCAAATTTCCTATGAACAGGGAAATGTGCAGATTATGAATGAATATAATATACGATATATTTTAGGAACATCTTTGAAAAAATTAACTAACAAAGATGGAAAAGAAGTGACAATGACATTATTGCCAAGTGCTTATATTACAATTATACCGGTAGAAAACGGTTATGTGGTATATGGTGGAGGTTATGGTCATGGCATTGGAATGAGCCAGAATGGGGCAAACGGAATGGCGAAGGCAGGAATGTCATATATGGATATTTTAATGAAATTTTATCAGGGAATTACGATAGAAAATATATATTAGACTGGTAAAATATGCCTAATATGGAGGAAGTAAGTTATGTGGAGAGTTATCGCAGGTGCGAGAGTATTTTGGAAAAAGTGTCAAAAAGATAATGTAAGCGCATTCGCATCACAGGCAGCATTTTTTATTGTGATGTCATTGATTCCTTTTATCATGTTGTTTATTTCCTTGGTGCAGTATACACCGGTAACAGAGTCTATGATAATGGAAATGATAAATAGAGTTATGCCCACTTATATTTCACCGTTTTTGATTTCTATTATCCATGAAATGTACAGTCATTCTATCGGGATTGTGTCTGTTACGGCAGTAGTGGCGATTTGGTCTGCCGCAAAGGGAATTCAATATCTGACCAATGGTTTGAATACCGTATATGATATAGAAGAAACCAGAAATTGGCTGTTTTTGCGCCTTCGGGCAATATTGTATACGTTGATGTTATTAGTTAGTATTGTGGCATCTTTAATCTTGATGGTATTCGGGCATAGCTTACAGAAATTGTTATTAAAATACATGCCGTTTATATCTGGGATGACAGGTGGAATTATTCGCTTGCGTTCTTTGATTTTGTTAGCCGTATTAATTGTATTTTTTGCAGTGATGTATAAAATGCTTCCAAACCGTAAGGCATCCATACGGAGCCAATTACCGGGAAGTATTATGAGTGCAGTTGGATGGGCGTTATTGTCCTTTGGAATATCTGTATATGTGGATTACTTCAATGGATTTTCCATGTACGGAAGTCTGACAACAATTGTATTGGTAATGCTCTGGCTGTATTTTGGAATGTATATTCTGTTGGTAGCAGCAGAGGTGAACAATATTTATGAGGAACGCTGGGTGGAGAAGAGAAAGTAAAAAATACTTGCACTTTTATTTCTCTCGTGCTAGAATAATACCCATGAGTGAAAAAGGCAATGAAGGTGTTTAGTAGAGAGCTACACTGCTTGCAGAGAGAAAGGATCATCGGCTGGAAGTCCTTTTAAGAAAAGAAAGCAATCGAATTTCCCACCAGAGCTGCATATCTGAAATGAAGACAGTAAGAATAGGATATGACGTAGATGCACGTTACGCAGAATGAAGAGTTTAAGAATTGTTTCTTAAGAAGCAGGGTGGTACCGCGGAATATTTCGTCCCTATGTTAGTTAAAAAGACTGACATAGGGACTTTTTTATATCATAGGTCATGATTTCCCTATGATATAAAAACGCTCCGCTAAGGATGCACACTTCGCGGAGATGAAATTAGTCGTGAACGACACCGCTCTGGCGCGAAAGAGTCCGACAAGCGGACTCTTTGAACTGTGAATAAGCAGAGCCGGATGGAGAAAAGTAAAAGTCCCCAACGAAACAATCACACTAAAATTTAGAGGAGAAAAGCGATGAAAGAAAAACTGGAAAAAATCAAAGCAGACGCAGTCCGTGAGATTCAAAATTCCGATGGACTGGAAAAATTAAATGAAGTCAGAGTTGCCTTCCTTGGGAAAAAAGGTGAATTGACTGCTGTATTAAAAGGAATGAAAGATGTTCGAGCAGAAGAACGTCCAAAGGTAGGACAGTTAGTAAATGAGACAAGAGAAAGTATTGAGAAGTTAATAGAAGAAACAAAACGTAAAATGGAAGCAGCAGAGCGTGATATTCGCCTGAAACAGGAAGTAATTGATGTCACTCTTCCGGCAAAGAAAAATCGTGTAGGTCATCGTCATCCAAATACGATTGCCTTAGAAGAAGTAGAACGTATTTTTATCGGTATGGGATACGAAGTAGTAGAAGGACCGGAAGTAGAATATGACTATTATAACTTTGAGGCATTGAATATTCCTGCAAATCATCCGGCTAAGGATGAACAGGACACCTTCTATGTAAATGATAAGATCGTACTTCGTACACAGACTTCACCGGTACAGGTGCGTCAGATGGAAAAAGGAAAATTACCAATTCGTATGATTGCACCGGGAAGAGTATTCCGTGCAGATGAAGTAGATGCAACACACTCCCCATCTTTCCACCAGATAGAAGGATTGGTAATTGATAAAAACGTTACTTTTGCAGACTTAAAAGGAACATTACAGGAATTTGCAAAAGAATTATTCGGAGAAGATACTAAGGTAAAATTCCGTCCACATCATTTCCCATTTACAGAGCCAAGTGCAGAAGTAGACGTTACCTGCTTTAAATGTGGTGGCAAGGGATGCCGATTCTGTAAAGGTGAAGGCTGGATTGAGATTTTGGGTTGCGGTATGGTACATCCAAGAGTATTAGAAATGAGCGGAATTGATCCAGAAGAATATTCTGGTTTCGCTTTTGGTGTAGGCTTAGAGCGTATTGCATTGTTAAAGTATGAAATTGACGATATGAGATTACTGTATGAAAACGATGACCGTTTCTTAAAACAGTTTTAGGTAGGAGGAAATTATGAATACATCATTATCATGGATAAAAGCATATGTGCCGGATTTAGATGTGACAGCACAGGAATACACAGACGCAATGACGCTTTCCGGTTCTAAAGTAGAAAGTTATGAACAGTTAGATGCTGATTTGGATAAAATTGTAATCGGACAGATTGAAAAGATTGAAAAGCATCCGGATGCAGATAAATTAGTAATTTGTCAGGTAAATGTTGGAACAGGAGAAAACATTCAGATTGTAACAGGAGCACCAAATGTAAAAGAGGGACAGAAAGTTCCGGTTGTATTAGACGGTGGAAGAGTCGCAGGTGGACACGATGGTAAGAAAACACCAGGCGGCGTAAAAATCAAAAAGGGAAAATTAAGAGGAGTTCCATCTAACGGAATGCTTTGTTCTATTGAAGAACTTGGTTCAACCAGAGAAATGTATCCGGAAGCACCGGAAAATGGAATTTATATTTTCGATGATGATGCAGTGGTAGGAGAAAGTGCCATTCATGCATTGGGATTAGATGATACCGTAGTAGAATACGAAATCACTTCTAATCGTGTGGATTGTTTTGGAATCCTTGGAATTGCAAGAGAGGCAGCAGCTACATTTGATAAGAAGTTCTGTCCTCCAGTGGTAACAGAAACGGGAAACAATGAAAATGCAGCAGATTATATCAAGGTAAACGTGCATGATACAGATTTGTGTCCAAGATACTGTGCAAGAGTGGTGAAGAATATTAAAATTGCACCGTCACCAAAATGGATGCAGAGAAGATTAGCTTCTCAGGGAATCCGCCCAATTAACAATATTGTAGATATTACCAACTACGTTATGGAAGAATATGGTCAGCCAATGCACGCATATGATTTGGATACCATTGCAGGAAGAGAAATCAATGTACGTTGTGCAGCTAAGGGAGAAAAATTCGTTACTTTAGATGGTCAGGAACGTACCATGGATGATTCTGTATTGATGATTTGTGATGGAGAAAAAGCGATTGGTATAGCAGGTATCATGGGTGGAGAAAACTCCATGATTACAGACGATGTAAAGACTATGTTATTTGAAGCAGCTTGCTTTGATGGAACTAACATCCGTCTTTCCAGTAAAAAAATCGGTTTAAGAACAGATGCATCCGGAAAGTTTGAAAAAGGCTTAGATCCAAACAATGCCATTGATGCAATCAACCGAGCTTGCCAGTTAATCGAAGAGTTAGGTGCAGGTGAAGTTGTTGGTGGTGTTGTAGACGTTTACGGAAAAGTAAAAGAAGGAAGAAGAATTCCTTTTGATGCAGATAAAGTAAACAAATTATTAGGAACAAACATAGAAAAAGAAACCATGATTGGTTACTTTAAGAAAATTGATTTGGATTATGATTATGAAAAGGATGAGGTAATTGTACCATCCTGGCGCCAGGATTTAGAGCGTTTGGCAGATATGGCAGAAGAAGTGGCAAGATTCTATGGATATGCTAATATTCCAACTACTTTACCAAGCGGAGAAGCAACAGCAGGTAAAAAATCCTTTAAGATGCGTGTAGAAGATGTAGCAAGAGAAGTGGCAGAATTCTGTGGATTCAGTCAGGGAATGACATACTCTTTTGAAAGTCCTAAGGTATTTGATAAGTTGTTGTTACCGGAAGACAGTGAATTAAGAAAAACAGTAGTGATTTCCAATCCATTAGGAGAAGACTTTAGCATCATGCGAACAACTTCTTTAAATGGTATGCTGACTTCACTTTCTACCAATTATAATAGAAGAAACAAGGACGTACGTCTTTACGAATTAGGAAACATTTATCTTCCAAAACAAGTTCCGGTAACAGAATTGCCAGAAGAACGTATGCAGTTTACCCTTGGAATGTACGGTGAAGGTGATTTCTTTACAATGAAGGGTGTAGTAGAAGAGTTCTTAGACCGTGCAGGACTTCATGGAAAAGAAACTTATGATCCAAATGCAGGAAAGACATTCCTTCATCCGGGAAGACAGGCAAACATTGTCTATGATAGAAAAGTGATTGGATACTTAGGAGAAGTACATCCAACAGTAGCAGAAAATTATGCAATTAAAGACAGAGTATATGTAGCTGTAATTGATATGCCTTATATTCTAGAAATGGCAAGCTTTGACCGTAAGTACGAAGGAATTGCAAACTTCCCGGCAGTAACTCGTGATATCAGTATGGTAATGAAAAAAGAAATTATGGTTGGTGATATCGAAAAAGTATTTGACGAAAAGGGTGGCAAGTACTTAGAAAGCTACAAGTTATTTGATATTTATGAAGGAGCACAAATTCGTGCAGGCTTCAAGTCAGTAGCATATTCCTTAACTTTCCGTGCAAAAGATAAGACATTGGAAGAAAACGATTATGCACCGGCAATGAATAAGATATTAAAAGCATTAGAAGAAATGGGAATAGAATTGAGGAAATAATGGACGTTAAAGATTTTTATTATGACTTGCCCCAGGAACTGATTGCACAAGACCCCTTAGAGGATCGTTCCAGTTCCAGACTCTTGGTGTTGAATAAAGAAACAGGAGAAATGGAGCACACAGACTTTAAACACATTATCAATTATTTGAATCCGGAAGACTGTTTGGTGTTGAATAACACCAAAGTCATCCCGGCGAGATTATTTGGTGAAAAAGAAGGAACTCAGGCTAAAATCGAGATACTTCTTTTAAAACGAAAAGAAAATGATATTTGGGAAACCCTGGTAAAACCGGGAAAAAAGGCAAAACCGGGAACAAAAATTATTTTTGGACAAGGACTTTTGGTGGGAGAAGTATTAGAGGTTGTAGAAGACGGAAATCGTTTGATTCAGTTTTCTTATGAAGGAATCTTTGAAGAAATCTTAGATCAGCTTGGTCAAATGCCACTGCCACCTTACATTACACATCAGTTAAAAGACAAAAATCGTTACCAGACGGTATATGCAAAATATGATGGTTCAGCAGCAGCACCTACAGCAGGACTTCATTTCACGCCGGAATTATTAGAACAGATTAAGGAAAAGGGAATCAGAATTGCAGAAGTCACTTTGCATGTAGGACTTGGAACATTCCGTCCTGTTAAGGTGGAAAATGTACAAGACCACCATATGCATTCTGAATTTTATATGGTAACACAGGAAGCAGCTGATATTATCAATGAGACTAAGAAAAAGGGAGGCAGAGTAATCTGCGTGGGAACTACCAGTTGCCGAACTATTGAGTCAGCAGCGGCTGAAGATGGCACATTGCGAGAATGCAGTGGATGGACGGATATTTTCATTTATCCGGGATATCAGTTCAAAGTATTGGATGCGTTGATTACAAATTTCCATCTTCCAGAGTCTACCCTGGTTATGTTGGTGTCAGCCTTGGCGGGACGAGAACATATTATGCATGCTTATGAAACAGCGGTAAAAGAAAAGTATCGTTTCTTCAGTTTTGGTGATGCTATGTTCATACAATAATATACGAAAAACAAAAACAGGATATGTGGAGTATCCTGTTTTTGTATATATAGAAAATTGCAAAATAACATATAATAATGGTACGAATAAATATATATAAGTACAGGTTATATTAGTTATGAAAAAGAAAAATGTCTTTTTTAGTTGAAATTCTTGCATAAATATACTATAGTAATACTAATAGACTTTAATATGCTAAAGTAATCAGGAAGGAAGATAGAGTATGAATTATCAGGTAGGTGTGATTTCAGGGGATGGAATAGGCCCGGAAATTGTACAAGAGGCAAAAAACGTTTTAGATAAAGTTGGAAGTGTATTTGGTCATCAGTTTTCCTATGATGAAATTTTAATGGGTGGTGTATCCATTGATGCAACCGGGGTACCGTTAACAGATGAGGCAATTGTACAGGCAAAAAGTGCAGATGCAGTATTGATGGGATCTATCGGAGGAAATACTACAACTTCTCCATGGTATAAGTTACCACCGGAATTAAGACCTGAGGCAGGACTTTTGAAGTTGCGTAAATCCTTAAACTTATTCGCAAATTTAAGACCTGCATACTTGTATGAAGAATTAAAGGCAGCGTGTCCATTAAGAGATGATATTATCGGTGATGGATTTGACATGATGATTATGCGTGAACTTACCGGAGGTCTTTACTTTGGAGAGAGAACCACAGAAGAACGAAATGGAGTAATGACTGCGGTAGATACACTTACCTATACCGAAGAAGAGATTCGAAGAATTGCAAAGCGTGGATTTGATATTGCCATGAAACGCAGAAAAAAAGTAACAAGTGTAGATAAGGCAAATGTATTAGATTCTTCCAGATTATGGAGAAAAGTAGTAGAGGAAGTGGCAAAGGATTATCCGGAAGTTACCTTGGAGCATATGTTGGTAGATAACTGTGCAATGCAGTTAGTAAAAGATCCAAAACAGTTTGATGTTATTTTAACAGAGAATATGTTCGGTGATATTTTATCAGATGAAGCAAGTATGGTAACCGGTTCTATTGGAATGTTATCTTCCGCAAGTTTAAATGATACCAAGTTTGGTTTATATGAGCCAAGTGGCGGTTCAGCACCGGATATTGCAGGAAAAGGAATTGCGAATCCAATTGCAACTATTTTAAGTGCAGCGATGATGCTTCGTTATTCTTTTGACTTAGATAAAGAAGCAGACGCAGTAGAAAATGCAGTAAAGCAGGTGCTAAAAGAAGGATACCGTACCATTGATATTATGCCGCAGGAAGAAGAAAAACGCGCAGAAGTGACACAGGTAGGTACTGTAGAGATGGGACGTCTCATATCCGAAAGAATAAAATAGAAATTAATCGTGGAAAGCGAGGTCTTAATATGCAGTTGACAGGAGCACAAATAGTAATAGAATGCTTGAAAGAGCAGGGTGTGGATACTGTCTTTGGTTATCCGGGAGGAGCCATTTTAAATGTATATGATGAGTTATATAAGCATAAAAAAGAAATAAAACATGTATTAACATCACATGAACAGGGAGCCGCCCATGCGGCAGATGGATATGCACGGTCTACCGGAAAGGTTGGTGTGTGTCTTGCTACTTCAGGACCGGGGGCAACAAACCTGGTAACTGGAATTGCAACTGCTTATATGGATTCTGTTCCGGTGGTAGCAATCACGTGTAATGTAGGTGTTTCTTTACTTGGTAAGGATAGTTTTCAGGAAATCGATATCGTGGGAATTACAACACCAATTACAAAGCACAACTTTATCGTAAAAGATATTGATAAGTTAGCAGATACCATTCGACGTGCATTTAAAATTGCACAGACAGGAAGACCTGGGCCAGTATTGGTAGATATTCCAAAGGATGTTACTGCAAGTAAAACAGAATACCAGGCAATCAAGGTAGAACCGATTCCAAGATTGAGCAAGGACATTACAGAGGAAGATTTACAAACGGCAGTAGATATGATTCAAAATGCCAAAAAACCATACATATTTGTTGGAGGCGGAGCTGTTATTTCAGGAGCTAGTCCAGAATTATTAGAATTTGTAGAAAAGGTGCAGGCACCGGTAACAGATTCCTTGATGGGAAAAGGGGCTTTTGATGGTAATCACAAGCTGTATACAGGAATGCTTGGAATGCATGGAACCAAGGCATCTAATTACGGTGTGAGCGAATGTGACTTATTAATTGCAATTGGTGTTCGTTTTAGTGACCGTGTTATCGGAAATGCGAAAAAGTTTGCAAGTAATGCAAAGATTTTACAGTTTGACATCGATCCGGTAGAAGTAAATAAAAACATTATCACAGATGCCCATGTTATTGGTGATGTAAAAGAGATTCTTACAAGATTAAATGAAAGAATCAAACAGCAAAATCATGATGAATGGATTGCAAAAGTATTAGAATATAAAGAAAAATACCCATTGACGTATCACCATGAAGGATTAAGCGGACCTTATGTTATTGAAGAAATTTACAAAGCCACAAAGGGCGACGCTATCATGGTAACAGAAGTAGGGCAACATCAGATGTGGGCAGCACAGTTCTATAAATATAGCAAACCGCGAACCTTACTTACTTCCGGTGGATTAGGAACCATGGGATATGGTTTGGGAGCAGCAATCGGAGCACAGATAGCCAATCCGGATAAGCAGGTAGTAAATATTGCAGGTGACGGATGTTTCCGTATGAATATGAATGAAATCGCAACAGCAGTACGTCAGCAAATACCACTAATACAAGTTGTAATTAACAACCATGTATTGGGAATGGTTCGACAATGGCAGAACTTATTTTACGAACAGCATTATTCAGAAACAGTATTAAACGATAGTGTTGATTTTGTAAAACTTGCAGAAGCAATGGGAGCTACCGGATATCGAGCTACCACGCAAGAAGAGTTTAACGAGGCTTTTCAAAAGGCATTAGCTAGTAAAACACCGGTATTGATTGACTGTATCATAGATAGTGATGATAAGGTATGGCCAATGGTCGCACCGGGAGCAGCAATCAGTGAAGTGTTTAGCGAAGAAGATATGAAACAAGATAAATAAAATAATATTTACATAAATGTAAATTGAGGAGGAAAAAACATGAGCAGAGTTTACAATTTTTCAGCAGGACCAGCAGTTTTACCAGAAGAGGTCTTGAAAGAAGCAGCAGATGAAATGCTAGACTACAAAGGAAGCGGAATGTCCGTAATGGAAATGAGTCATCGTTCCAAAGTATACGATAACATCATTAAAGAAGCAGAAGCAGACTTACGCGAATTAATGAACATTCCTGATAATTACAAGGTAATGTTTTTACAGGGCGGAGCTTCCCAGCAGTTTGCAATGATTCCAATGAATCTGATGAAGAATAAGAAAGCAGCTTATATCATAACAGGTCAATGGGCAAAAAAGGCATTCAATGAAGCAAAGATTTATGGAGAAGCAGTTAAAGTAGCATCTTCCGAAGATGAAACATTTACTTATATTCCGGATTGCTCAGATTTGGATATTCCAGAAGATGCAGATTATGTATATATTTGTGAAAATAATACAATTTATGGAACAAAATATAAGAAATTGCCAAATACCAAAGGTCATACTTTAGTAGCAGACGTTTCCTCCTGTTTCTTATCTGAGCCGGTAGATGTAACAAAATACGGTGTGATTTATGGTGGAGTTCAGAAGAATGTGGGACCAGCAGGTGTTGTTATTGTAATTATGAGAGAGGATTTGATTACAGAAGATACACTTCCTGGAACACCAACCATGTTAAAATATAAAACACATGCAGATGCAGACTCCCTTTACAATACACCACCAGCATACGGTATCTACATTTGTGGTAAAGTATTCAAATGGTTAAAGAAAATGGGCGGTTTGGAAGTAATGAAACAGCGCAATGAAGAAAAAGCAAAGATTCTTTATGATTTCTTAGACCAGAGTAAGATGTTCAAAGGAACCGTAAGAAAAGAAGACCGTTCTTTAATGAATGTTCCTTTTGTAACCGGTGATAAAGATTTAGATGCAAAATTTGTAAAAGAAGCAGAAGCAGCAGGATTTGTAAATTTAAAAGGACATAGAACTGTTGGCGGTATGCGTGCAAGCATTTACAATGCAATGCCAAAAGAAGGCGTAGAAAAATTAGTTGAATTTATGAAGAAATTTGAAGAGGAGAACTAAAATGTATCAATATCATTGTTTAAATCCAATTGCAAACGTAGGCTTGGATTTGTTTGACGAAAATTATAAAAAAGTAGAAGATATGAAGGATGCACAGGCTGTTTTGGTAAGAAGCGCAGCAATGCATGATTTGGAATTACCAGAAAATCTTTGTGCAATTGCAAGAGCAGGTGCAGGTGTTAATAATATTCCGTTAGAAAAATGCGCAGACGCAGGAATCGTTGTATTTAATACACCAGGTGCAAATGCAAACGGCGTAAAGGAGTTAGTATTTGCGGGTATGCTTTTAGCATCTCGTGATATCATTGGTGGTATTAACTGGGTATTGGAAAATAAAGACAGCGAAACAGTTGGAAAAGATGCAGAAAAAGCAAAGAAAGCATTTGCAGGACGTGAAATCGCAGGAAAGAAACTTGGTGTTATCGGTCTTGGAGCAATTGGTGTTAAGGTGGCAAATGCAGCAACTCACTTAGGCATGGAAGTTTATGGATATGATCCATTTATTTCTGTAAATGCAGCATGGAGCCTTTCTCGTAATGTAAGACATATCAATGCAGTAGAAGAAATTTATCGCGAATGTGATTATATCACCATTCATGTACCATTGATGGATAGCACTAGAAAAATGATAAATGAAGAAGCAGTTGCACAGATGAAAGAAGGCGTAGTACTCTTAAACTTTGCAAGAGATCTTTTAGTAGATGAAGAAGCTGTTTTAAAGGCAATCAAAGCTGGAAAGGTAAAGAAATATGTGTCTGACTTTGCTAATCCAACAACAGCAGGACAGGAAGGATGTATTGTAATCCCTCATTTAGGAGCATCTACAGAAGAATCTGAAGATAACTGCGCAGTTATGGCGGTAAAAGAATTAAGAGACTTCTTAGAAAACGGAAATATCCATAATTCCGTAAACTACCCAAATTGTGATATGGGAATCTGTGAAAGCGCAGGCCGTGTAGCAGTGCTTCATAAGAATATCAAAGGTATGATTAGTAAGTATACTGCAGTAATGGAAAACAATAATATTAATATTTCTGATATGACCAACAAGAGTCGTGGTGACTACGCATATTCTTTGTTGGATATTGATTCTCCAGTAACAGATGCTGCTGTAGAACAGTTAAAGGCAATTGAAGGGGTATTAAAGGTAAGAGTTGTAAAATAGTAATTATTTACATAGAAAAAGCCGTATGTTTCGGATTCTTGAAACATACGGCTTTTTTGCACATATTAGAGATATTTTTGATTGTAATGAAGAAGTACCACGTTGAGGGAATGATATTCATTCATCATATGTTTGTAAGTATCAGATAAAGAAGAACAGGAAATTTTTACTTCATGAATTACTTGCGGGTATTGTCGTTCTAAGGAAGAAAAAATTTTATCGCCCATAGCACAATTACGATACTTATTATGTAAAAAAGAAAGCAGTGATTCGCGGTGTGCCATATCAAGGTCGGAATCCAGGGACAGAGTATTGCTTAAAAAACAGGATAAAGCAACAACCTCAGCAACAGGTGTGGGAGAAAAGTTCAAAGGTTTCTCTTGTTTCCAATGATCCAGGATAGAAAAGGATTGATGTATCGTTTCAAGGATTGGTTCCGGTACATTTCCGGTTAAGATTTTTTTGGTAATTTCCTGCGTAGAGTCACTGTAAATGTTTTTTAAATAGGCATCATAGTCCTTCGAGCTTTTGGCAAAAGAAGGAAGAGAAATTTTACCGATATTATGCAGTAAGGTAGACAACTCTGCAATCTTGCAGGAGGTGCCGGAAAAATGAAGTTCTTTTGCCAGTTTTTGACTTATCTGCACAGCATAAGCAGTATGAAGTGCAGAGTATTCGCTGCGAAAATCTATGGCAAAAATAAATAGAAGAAGAAAATCATGTATTTCAGCTTCTGTAAAAGTCAGAGTTGACATGTACTCGTAGAGTTCAGTCCGATAACTTCCGGAATGCAATGCATCTAAAATGTGATAAGCATTATCTGCGTTTTGAAACCACTGAATATCACTTGAAGCAAAGATAGAGTCTCGGTACCCTTCCAAAAACGGAAGTAAATGTCTGGAGTCATTAAATTGACAGAAGATGTCAATTCTGTCTGCTAAATACAAAATGCGTGCAAGTTTACGATGATAATCACTGATAGGGACAGAATAATACTGAGCGTTACAGTGATGGTGATACAAAATAACATTTGCATATTCCTTTAAAGGAGAAAAAGTCTGAAAAAGAAGATAGCCAAATACAGAATGTTCCAAAGAATCATTCTGATCAAAAGAAAGCATGGAATCTATTTCAGCCTCTTTATATGCACCAATGTCGTGAAGTAATCCAAGCATAAAAATATTCTGTTTTTCCTGAGGGGAAAATTGTGACTTGTCCTTAAACATTTCCATAAGAATATAAGCCACACGTTCTCCATGGCTGTTTAAGCGAGGGTCAATATAATGATATGCCTGACAGATAATGTCAGTAATATTAATCGTTGATGTTTCCATTTGTACTCACCTCCATAAGTTATTAATATTATAGTGAATTTGGAATAAAGTGTCAATGAACGAAGGTTGCACAGAAAAATAATCTATGATACCATAAGGGCACAAATAGAAAAAAGGAGCAAAGCCATGTTGAGTTGGATAAGTGCAAATTGGATATATCATACAGGAAATATATTGGCGAAAAGTCAGGAAGCATCGGAATTGCAAGAATTGGAAAAAATAGCCCAGCCGGGAGTGTTAAAATCTTATTTGGAGAGTTTAGTGCCGGGATTGCTGGGATTTGCTTTACGAGTAGTAATTGCTATAATAATTTATTTTATCGGCGGTAAGATTATCAAGTGGATACGAAAGGTTTTACGAAAAGCACTGGAACGTTCCAGTGTGGATAAAGGAGTGCGACAATTTTTAGATTCTTGTACGAAGGTTGCACTGTATTTTATATTGGTAATTATTGTGGTGAATCAGTTGGGAATAGAAACTACCTCTGTTGTGGCAGTATTAGGTTCGGCAGGACTTACTATCGGACTTGCATTGCAGGGAAGTTTATCTAACTTTGCAGGTGGTGTGCTAATTCTCATATTTAAGCCATTTAAAGTAGGAGATTATATTATAGAAGACACTCATAATAATGAGGGAACTGTTTCGGAGATTATGATTTTCTACACAAAACTTTTAACTGTCGATAATAAAGTAATTGTTATTCCAAATGGAGTGTTAGCAAATGCCAGTCTTACCAATGTAACAAAACAGGAAAAGCGCAGGTTAGATTTGTTTGTAGGGATTTCTTATGACGCAGACATCAAAAAGGCGAAAGCAGTGCTGCAAGAATTGTTTTTACAAGAACCGGCTCGAGTTGCAACTGAAGAAGTGAGTGTATTTGTGGAAGCATTAGAAGATAGTAGTGTAAAGATAGGATGCCGTGTATGGGTGAAGTCAGAAGAGTATTGGCCTGCAAGATGGCGTTTAATAGAAAGCATGAAAGAAAAACTGGAAGAAGCCGGAATTGAAATACCATTTAATCAGTTGAATGTTTCTGTTACAAAGATGCAATAACATACATAAATGATAAAAAATAGCACAAAACAAAGACTGTTTTCGTTGACATCTATGGTAAAATATGCTAACCTTAAATATGTGGTAAGTACAAGCCACAGATATTTTTTATGTATTTAGGAGGAAGTGTTTCATGCAACAGGGAACAGTAAAATGGTTTAATGCAAAGAAGGGTTATGGATTTATTTCTGATGCAGAAGGAAATGATGTATTTGTACATTTTTCCGCATTAGTTATGGACGGATTCAAGGAATTGAAAGACGGAGAAAAAGTTGAGTTTGAAGTAGTAGAAGGCGACAAAGGACCACAGGCTTCAAATGTAAGACGTATCGCTTAATTTCAAATAAATGAAGAACCAAGGCTGCTCATAAGAGCAGCCTTTTGCATGGAAGAAAGAGTCTGCTTGTTGACTCTTTCATACCTTTGTACTTTTATGTAGTGCGCTATTTCCTACGATATAAAAATAGTTAAGAAAAAATAGTATGACGTGATAAGAATATCGTGCTATAATTGAATGATAAATGGAAAGAATAATAGAAAAGAAAAAGGACGGAAATTATGAATTTAGAAAATTGCAAAGCATATGAATTGATTGAAACAACCGATTTAAAAGATATTAATTCAAAGGGCTATTTATTGCGACACAAGAAAAGCGGAGCAAGAATCAGTCTGATTGAAAATGATGATGAAAATAAGGTATTTTATATTGGATTTCGTACACCATCTTTAGATAGCACCGGAGCAGCACACATTTTGGAACATTCTGTTTTGTGTGGTTCTAAAAAATATCCGGTAAAAGACCCATTTGTAGAATTGGTAAAAAGTTCCCTAAATACATTCTTAAATGCTATGACTTATCCGGACAAAACAATTTATCCGGTAGCAAGCTGCAATGACAAGGATTTTCAGAATCTGGTAGAAGTATACATGGATGCAGTATTTTATCCAAATATCGCAGAACATAAAGAAATATTTTGTCAGGAGGGCTGGCACTATGAAATGGAAGATATCAATGCGCCACTTACCATCAATGGTGTAGTATACAATGAGATGAAAGGTGCATTTTCATCACCGGAAGAAGTGCTGAGCAGAGAGATTTTAAGTACACTTTATCCGGATACTTCTTACTTTTATGAGTCAGGTGGAGATCCAGATGTAATACCAAGCCTTTCCTATGAAAAATTCTTGGCGTTTCATAAGAAATACTATCATCCATGCAATTCCTATATCTATTTGTATGGAAACATGGATATGGAAGAAAAATTGAACTGGATGGATCAGGAATATCTTGGAAAGTACGATACTATTGAGGTGGATTCTAACATTAAGTGGCAGGAACCATTTGAGAGTGTAAAAGAAGTGAAAATTCCTTACAACATTGCAAGCGGAGAATCTTTAGAAGATAATACTTATCTTTCTTATAATGTAAGTACAGGAACGATTTTAGATAAGAAATTGTATGTGGCATTTGATATTTTAGATTACGCATTATTAAGTGCGCCGGGAGCACCATTAAAACAGGCTTTGTTAGATGCCGGAATCGGAAAAGACATTATGGCATCCTATGACAATTATACATTGCAGCCAATGTTTTCTATTGTAGCAAAGAACAGTAATTTGGAGAAAAAGGAAGAGTTTCTTGGAATTATTCGCAAAGTATTAGAAGAACAGGTGAAGAACGGTATCAATAAGAAGTCCTTACTTGCAGGAATTAATAGCTTTGAGTTCAAATATTGTGAGGCTGATTTTGGACAATTTCCAAAGGGATTGTTGATGGGAATTAAGTGTTTGGATAGTTGGATTTATGATGAAAAACAACCATTCTTACATTTGCAAGAACTAGATGTTATTGAGTTTTTGAAAAAGCAGGTAGAAACAGATTATTTTGAACAGTTAGTACAAAAATATTTATTAGATAATACCCATGCAGCCGTAGTAATTGTAGAGCCGCAGTATGGATTGAATGCACAAAAAGAAGAAAAACTTGCTGAAAAATTAGAGGCATATAAAAATTCGTTAAGTAAAGAAGAACAGCAGGAAATTGTAGATTTCACACATCATTTGAAAAAATATCAGGAAGAACCTTCTGCAACGGAAGACTTAGATAAGATTCCAACCTTAACAAGAAAGGATATTAAAAAGGATGCAGAAAAGTTATATATCCGTGAAAATTATGTGGATGATACATTGATGTTATGCCATGATATCGACACCAATGGAATTGTTTACTTTAGCCTGATGTTTGATGTGACAGATATTCCGGCTCATTTAATTCCTTATATGGGATTGATGAAAGCAGTACTTGGTTATGTAGATACAGAGCACTATACATTCCCGGAGCTTGCAAATGAAATCAACCTTTATACAGGTGGAATCTTTTCTAATATTGGTTCCTATGCTCATGTGGAAAAGGGAAACGTTAGCTTAAAATATGAGATAAAGGCGAAGACACTGTATAAAGAAATTCCAAAGACAATAGCAATTATTCGTGAAATATTGTCCAGTAGCAACTATAGACAGCAAGATCGACTCTATGAGATTTTAGCACAGTTAAAGTCCAGCTTGCAGATGGGAATGAGCAGTGCAGGTCACTCCATATCCGCAATGCGAGCAATGTCATATTTTTCTGTTTCGGGAAAATACAGTGATATGACAGAAGGAATAGAATTCTATCAGTTGATTAAAGATTTAGAAGAACATTTTGAAGAAAAGAAAGAGGAATTAAGCAAGAATTTAGAAACACTTGCTGGCTATATGTTCCGTAAAGATAATCTTATGATTAGCGCAGGAGCACAGAAGGAAGGATTGGAATTATTAGAAAAGGAAATTCCAACGGTAAAAACAATTTTGCATGAAAAAACCTCTGATGTGAAAGCAGAACCGGTGCAGTTAGAAAAGAAGAATGAAGGATTTATGGATGCCTCTCAGGTACAGTATGTTTCCAGAGCCGGTAACTTTAAGAAGGCAGGCTATGAATATACCGGTGCACTCCGCATCTTAAAAGTCTTATTAAGTTATGATTATCTTTGGATTAATGTAAGAGTAAAAGGTGGAGCATATGGTTGCATGAGCGGATTTACGCGTAGAGGAGATGGATATTTCACTTCTTATCGTGATCCGAATCTTTCAAAGACCAATGAGATATATGAAGGAGTTCCGGAATACCTTAAGAACTTCACCGTAGAAGAAAAGGATATGACAAAGTATATCATAGGAACCTTCAGTGATGTAGACACGCCATTGACACCGGCAGGAAAGACCGGAAGAAGTGCTACAGCATATTTAACCGGAGTGACTTATGAAATGATACAAAAAGAGCGTCAGCAGATTTTAAATGCAACACAGGAAGATATTCGTGAGCTTGCAGGCATTGTGGAGGCAATTTTAAAGGAAGATGCACTTTGCGTTATTGGAAATGAAGAAAAACTCAAGGAAGAAAAAGGATTGTTCAAAGAATTGAAGAATCTGTATTAAGGATTAAGGGAGAAAAGTATGAATCAAAGTTTTAAATCTGGATTTGTAACACTAATTGGAAGACCGAACGTGGGAAAATCTACATTGATGAATCGTTTGATAGGTCAAAAGATTGCCATTACATCGAAAAAGCCGCAAACCACCAGAAATCGAATCCAAACTGTATATACCGATGAAGAAAAAGGACAGATTGTATTTTTGGATACACCGGGGATTCATAAGGCGAAAAATAAGCTTGGTGAATACATGGTAAATGTTGCAGAACGTACCTTGAACGAAGTAGATGTGGTGCTTTGGCTGGTAGAACCTACCAATTATATTGGTGCAGGAGAGCAACATATTTTAGAAAAACTGCGTCGAGTAAAGACGCCGGTTATTTTGGTAATCAACAAAACCGATATGGTAAAAAAAGAAGAAATCCTTTCTTATATTGATACCTATCGGAAAGAATATGATTTTGCGGAAATTGTTCCGTTATCTGCATTGCGTGGACAAAATACCGAGATTTTAGTTGATTTGATTTTCAAATATCTTCCATATGGACCAATGTTCTATGATGAAGATACCATTACAGATCAGCCGGAACGTCAAATTGTGGCAGAGTTGATTCGAGAAAAGGCGCTTCATGCATTGAGTGAGGAAATTCCGCACGGAATAGCAGTTACCATTGAACGAATGAAAGAACGGGAAAATGGAAAAATCATAGATATTGACGCAACCATTATCTGTGAGCGTGATTCTCACAAGGGCATTATTATTGGAAAAGGCGGCAATATGTTGAAAAAAATCGGAACCAATGCCAGATATGAAATTGAACGTCTTTTAGATAGTAAAGTGAATTTAAAACTTTGGGTAAAAGTAAAGAAAGATTGGCGAGACAGCGACTTCCTGATAAAGAACTTCGGATATCGTGAAGACGAGGATTATTAGAAGAAATTTGCCATTTTTTATCTGGTATTATCTATCATGTTCAGGGACAACCTAAGAGTATAGAAAACAAAAGTACAAGGGGGAATCGAACATGATAGAACCAGAATGGATGAAATTTGAAAGTACAGGAAGAATTGCAGATTATTTAAGCTATAAAGGGCATATGGAGGGTGGTGCTACATCCTCTATGATAGAACAAGAAGAAAAAGGCAGGAGCGTGGCAATATATGGGGCAGACCATAGTGCTGACGGGCATGGTATTATCAGCGGTCCCGGTGGGCGAATATGACAAAAGAATAACGCTTCTGACCAGGGAAAGAGGAAAAATTTCGGCATTTGCCCGCGGGGCACGAAGACCGAATAGTCAGATGATGGCAGCCAGCAATCCTTTTTCCTTTGGACAGTTTGAGGCTTATGAGGGGCGTAGCTCCTATACGGTAGTGAAAGCAGATATTTCCAACTATTTTCGAGAACTTACTATGGACTTAGATGCGGCCTATTTTGGCTTTTATTTTATGGAAATCGCAGATTATTATGGACGGGAAAATGCAGATGAAATACATATGCTGAAACTATTGTATCAGTCACTTCGGGCATTAGAAAACCCACATTTGAATAATCGCCTGGTGCGACGGATTTTTGAATTAAAAGCAATGGTAATCAATGGAGAATATCCCAACGTATTTTCCTGTTTAAAGTGTGGAACAAAAGAAAACTTAACATCATTTCATGTAAAAAGCGGCGGAACTCTATGTACGGATTGTGCAAGAGGAGTCCCGTCTTTTTCCATAAATGAATCTACTCTTTATACCATGCAGTACATTATTACCTCCAGCATCGAAAAATTATATACATTTACCGTTTCAGAGGAAGTACTGGAAAAATTAGAAAAAATTATGAACGAATATATGAAAACATATATTGACCGTAGATTTCATTCCCTACAGGTATTAGAACAGAATCAAGGCTTTGAAGCGGGAATTCGAGGTGTTACGGTGTAAGATTATAAAAGAAAAAGATGGAAGATAGCAGTTGCAATAAATGGGCGGAAAGGGTATAATATTTAGTATTCACGTTTAGACTTTAGGAGGAATGTTATGAAGAAAATAATATCCATCAGTCTGGTATGTGTTATGATAGCCGGATTGTTGACAGGCTGCGGGGATTCCCTTGACGTAGATTGTAGTACTGTATATGTAAAAGAAAAGGGAAATATTATAGCTGCATCCATTGAAAAATTAGACAAGGACAATTATGATGAAAAGGAATTGGAAGATTTTATCAATGAAAAGGTAGATGCATATCAGAAAAAACACGATAAGGATAGTGCAAAAGTAAGCGATTTTTCTGTAAAGAAAGGGAAAGCAGAGCTTTTGATGAAATATGCCGGGTATGAAGATTATCAGGAATTGAATAATGTTACATTATTTGCCGGAACGGTACCACAGGCTTTAGCTGCCGGGTATGATTTTGAAACTGACTTTACAAAAGTAAAGGAGGGGAAAGCGTCTGGTGAGGCAGATAGTAGTAAAATTAAAGAATCCGATTGCAAAGTTGTGATTTTAAGCGAGAAGATAGATGTAAAAATAGATGGAACTGTAAAGTACATATCTTCTGATTATACTTCTATGAAGGCAAAGGATACAGTATCTATCAAATTACCAAAGGATGCAGAAGACGGTGCAGATTTGTCTTTGGTATATATTGTATATGAATAAAAGAAAAGAACAGATAGAAAGAGGTAACGAAAATGGAAAAGACAATGGAAAAAATCGTAGCGTTAGCGAAAGCAAGAGGTTTTGTATATCCAGGTTCTGAAATATACGGAGGACTGGCGAATACTTGGGATTACGGAAATCTCGGTGTTGAATTAAAGAATAATGTAAAAAAAGCATGGTGGCAGAAGTTTGTTATGGAGAATCCTTATAATGTAGGTGTAGATTGTGCTATTTTAATGAATCCACAGACTTGGGTAGCATCTGGACATTTAGGTGGATTTTCCGATCCATTAATGGATTGTAAGGAATGTCATGAACGTTTTCGTGCAGACAAGATTATAGAAGAATTTGCTCAGGAAAAAAACATCGAATTAAGAAGTTCCGTGGATGGTTGGAGTCAGGAAGAAATGATGCAGTTTATCAATGACAATCAGATTCCATGTCCAACTTGCGGAAAACATAATTTTACAGATATCCGTCAGTTTAACTTAATGTTTAAGACTTTCCAGGGCGTTACCGAGGATGCAAAGAACACGGTATACTTAAGACCGGAAACTGCACAGGGAATTTTCGTAAACTTTAAAAATGTTCAGAGAACTTCCCGTAAGAAAATCCCATTTGGTATTGGACAGATTGGTAAATCTTTCCGTAATGAGATTACACCGGGTAACTTTACCTTCCGTACCAGAGAATTTGAACAGATGGAATTAGAATTTTTCTGTGAACCGGGAACAGACTTAGAATGGTTCACATATTGGAGAAGTTTCTGTATCAATTGGTTAAAGAATCTTGGTATTAAAGATGATGAAATGAGAGCCCGTGATCATGATGCAGAGGAACTTTGCTTTTACAGTAAAGCAACTACTGATATAGAGTTCTTATTCCCATTCGGATGGGGAGAACTTTGGGGAATCGCAGATCGTACAGATTACGACTTAACACAGCATCAGAATACTTCCGGACAGGATATGACATATTTTGATGATGAAAAGAAAGAAAAATACATTCCATATGTAATTGAGCCATCATTAGGAGCAGACAGAGTAGTATTAGCATTCCTTTGTGCTGCATATGATGAAGAAAACATCGGAACAGAAGAAAAACCGGATATGAGAACTGTACTTCATTTCCATCCGGCATTGGCTCCGGTTAAGATTGGTATTTTACCATTGTCAAAGAAGTTAAACGAGGGTGCAGAAAAAGTTTACGCACAGCTTGCTAAGAAATATAACTGTGAATTTGATGACAGAGGAAATATCGGAAAACGTTACAGAAGACAGGATGAAATCGGTACACCATTCTGTATTACTTATGATTTTGAATCAGAAGAAGACCATGCAGTAACTGTTCGTGACCGTGATACCATGGAGCAGGAAAGAGTAAAGATTGAAGACTTAGATGCATATTTTGCGAAAAAGTTTGAGTTTTAATAACTGTTATTTGATTTAAGTATAAAGTTGTAATAAATGGAGGTATAGGTAATAACAAAAACAAAGTCCAATCACTAAGGAGGAAAAGCAAATGGGAAAAGTTAAATTTCGAACTAAAATGATGATAATTTTTTTGATGATGCTTGTAATGGGAGTTTTTTCAATTGTTTTCGCTCGTATGGGTATGAAAGACATTGAAAAGAGCGCAATTGTAGCTATCGAGTCAGCACAGAAAAGAGATGCTGATGCTGCGGATGATAAAAAAGCACTTAATACAGATGAGACGGAGATGCGTTCCATTGTAAAAGATGAGGTGCAGCAAATGATGATAGTAATTGCTATAATGCTCTTACTGGTTATGGTGATTGGAGTTTGGGTTACCTATGACATGATTCATTCTTTAAACTATGCTTGTAGTTATGCAGATGAATTAGCAAAAGGTAATTTTTCGGAAAATATAGCCGACAAGTACATAGAACGTAAGGATAGCGTAGGGGATTTAGCACATGCTTTCGAGAAAATTAAAAGTAATTTAGAGTCTTTAATTGGAAACGTACAGAATGAAGCGGTAGAGATTCAGGAAAATGTAATTCAGATTGAAGATAACATTGACACTATGAATGGTGAAATGGAAGGTGTATCAGCGGCTACGGAAGAACTGGCAGCAGGAATGCAAGAGTCAGCAGATTCAGCAGAACGAATGAACTCTATGTCTGGTGAAATTGAAAATGCAGTGAAAAGTATTGCAACTCATGCACAAGAAGGTGCTCAGCGTGTATACGAAATTCATGAAAGAGCAGCAAAGGCAAAGAACACTACAAAAGAAAACCGTGAACATGCAAGCAGTATACAGAATGAAATTCGTACCAGCTTAGATCAGGCATTAAAAGATGCGGAAGTTGTATCAGAAATTGAAGTTTTGGCACAGGCAATTATGGAAATTACGTCACAGACGAATTTATTGTCGTTGAATGCTTCCATAGAAGCAGCAAGAGCAGGTGAAGCAGGAAGAGGATTTGCAGTTGTAGCAGATGAAATTCGAAATCTTGCAGAGCAGTCCGAAAGTTCTGTAATTCATATACAAGAGATTACAGATAGCGTGACAAAGGCAGTAAAGCATCTTTCTGATGACGCAATCAGATTGTTAAATTTTGTAGCAACGGATGTAAATGAAAGTTATGATATTTTCGAGAGATTAGCCGATGATTATAACGGAGATGCAGAGTATGTAGATCAGTTAGTTTCCGATTTTAGTGCTACTTCAGAAGAATTATTAGCTTCTATGGATGGCATGATAGAAGCAATAGCAGGTGTGGCAAATGCAGCAAACGAAGGAGCAGCAGGAACTCAGGATATTGCAGAACGTATACAGAAAGCTGCAACAGAGTGTACAAAGGTTGCAGATACCATTGTAAAAGCAGATGAAAATGCCAATAAATTAAAGGAAGATACCACAAGATTTAAAACAGCATAATCAATAATCGTTAGAGAAACATGACACTGAAATTTAGTGTCATGTCAGACTGTAGACAAAATGCTCCGAGAAACGAAAGTTTCTCGGAGTCTTTTTCTT
>ERZ1034984.1219-NODE-1219-length-25402-cov-47.958220_pt1 | contig 25402 bp, 21 predicted proteins | sample MGYA00520589_ERZ1034984 | MGnify/ENA primary metagenome ERZ1034984 (study PRJEB33766, sample SAMN09781790) | gut metagenome | biome: gut microbiome | host: Homo sapiens | place: Madagascar | study: EMG produced TPA metagenomics assembly of the PRJNA485056 data... | reverse complement strand
GCGGTACCGAAGGCATCCAATCCAAGGGCAAGACCACCATCGATTCCTCTGGCACCGTGATCGCTAAAGGAGGCGAAGGTAGCGGCATCGCCGCGGGCAGTGACCTGATCATCAAAGGCAGCGGCAAGGTAGAAGCCAGCTCTATCGAGGACGTGGCGATTTGGGCTGGCGACAACATCGAGATTTCGGGCGGCAGCCAGGTCAAGGCAAACTCCAAGGAAGACTATGCCGTTAAGGCCATAGGCGGCCTCACGGTCACAAACGCCTCCCTTAACGCACATGGTGTTGGATATGGCGTCTATGCCTATAAGGGCATCACACTCGATGGCGCAACCGTGACGGTCCGCGCAGCCGCAGAACGCGACGATGTCAGCGCCCTCTTCACCGACGAGGACGACATCGTCATCAAGAACGGCTCGACTGTGGACGCGTTCGCAGAAGGCCAGTTCTCGACCGCAATCTCCACCAGAAACTACAACCCCAACGAAGCGGGTGGTCACATCTACATTAGCGACTCCGTTGTCAAGGCTATAGCCCGCTATGTCGAAACTGGTGGCGACGGCCCCGACCACTACAGCGCAGGCCAGGATGGCGAAACTAACCCTCAGCCCCGAGGCATGAACCTCGGCATCTTCGCCCAGACTAACAAGGGCATCACGCCCGCGACCATCTCGATCGTCCGCAGCACGGTCACGGCCGAGGGAGACACGGCGGCAATCTTTGCCCTTGCCATGAGCGCAGACGGCAAGGCGATCGGCACCATCGAAATCGAAGGTGCCATCATCCAGACGCCCGAAGGCGGCAAGGTCATTGACTATCGCAGCAAGGAAGAGCTCCATGACGGCATTGTCTACGAGGCGGGCCAAACCATCGGCATGGGTGACGTCACGATCGACTCCCCCTACAACGAAACAGTCGCCAAGCGCACAGTCATCGCGCCTCCCGAGGAAGCCAAGCCCGAGGTGAATCCTGCCGTGGCCAAGCCCGAGGTGAAACCGGCCGAGCAGCAAACGCTCGTGACGGACGCCAAGGTCAAGCCTGCAGAGGCAAAGAAGAACCTCCCCGCAACGGGGGACGCATCGCTTGTAGGGTTTGCTGCCACGGCTTTTGCCGGCGTGGCTGCGGCATTCGCGGGCTTAGCTGCTCTTCTGGTCGGGTTCGTTGCTCGCCTCAAGCGAGAATAAGAGCTGCAATTTGGGCGAAGCGCGCGTTTCGCTTAGACTTTTTGCTCAATGTGGCTGGTGCCAGTGTGGTGCCAGCCACACTATTTCAGCATGAACTCCTTCAGCCCCGAGCGGCTGGTTATTCCCAGCTTCGCATACGTTGTGGAAAGCCTGTTTTTTACCGTGCCGCGTGAAATGCCCATATGATCTGCGATTTCACTGTTAGACCAACCGCGGCATGCCAGCATTGAAATTGCGAATTCCGTTGTGGTAAGGCTGTCAGCAACGGTTTTGTGCGCTGCGGGGTTGTGGACATGCCGCCATCCGCGGCTGAAGCGGTAGGTGATTTCGATTACCCGTGCAAATTCGCGCGGGTAATCTTTTTTGAGGCACGCTTCAGGCAGACCCTGAAGAAGGCCGTGGTGTTCCCCAATTGTTTCGATCAGGTCGTCTGCTTGGGCTATGCGCCAAGCTTCCATAAAGTGGCGTTCTGCCTTTTCGGGCTGTCGTTTGCTCATCCAGCCCATTGCCGCCACAAGATGAAGGAACATTTCCGAAATGGGGTAGCGCGCCTGCTTCATCCCCAGGGCGTTTTCCGCCATTCCTATGCAGCGGCCGTAATCGCCGGCAAGGTAGGCCTGATGAGCCATAGCGTAGGTCGCGAATAGGCGAAGACCTTCAGGTAGCAGAGGCGCAACTTTGTAGAAATCATCTGCCGTTACGGGCGGCTTCAGGTGCAGCAGGACGCTCGATGAGGCCGTGAACAGTAAATAGGCGGCGCGTTCTTGGTCGCCGTATTCATAGTTGAGGTGCTCTTCTGATGACGCCAGGTTGAGTAGGCAGGCGCGAGCGGCTTGGGCGTGGTCGAGCGACAGGTTTGCGAACCCGCAGATGAAACATGATGAAACGCGCAATGCCAAGATGTCTGAGGTAAGGAAGGGCTCTGCGAGACGACATGCTTCGTCAGCATTGCCGCGAAAATAGGCGGCTTCTGCCAACGCGATGGTTCGGTAGTCGTTGTCGGGCATGGCCTCGATAGCGTCATCGAGGTGCCCTGGCTCGAAAGACGAGCAGATGAGCGGCATGGGAGCATGCCATATGTTCGGCTGGGAGTTGGCCACGGCGCCTCCTCGAAATGTGCGTGTTGTCGGTTTCGCCGCTTGGAGCAGAGGGGGCAAGCCGAAGGCAGGCTAGTCAAGTGGCGAAGACCCAAAAGCAAAACCATTCTTTTGTGATAATAGCGCGAATAAAAACGTAATAGATTGGATATCAGGCCAATTGTCGGTACGAGCGTGCTTTCTGTCCAGGTTGCATGTTTCGCCGCTTCTTCGCCCCTCAACCCCCCCCCGTGTCATCCCGACCACGGTGCCGCATCCGTGTTCCACGCCGATTCGTGGCGTTGTATCCGTGCTCCATACAGATCCATAGCGTTGCCACGAAGCCGCCTCGAGGGTTCAAAACAGAAAATCGGCTTGTACTGCAACTTTTTTGCGATTAGGGATTGTCACGGATCCTTGCAATTGCAGATTGGGCCGTAAAAGCGCAGGTGGTCTGCTGCAAAACGGCAGTTTTCTGCTTTGCGGAGGCAGAGGAGAGTCCCTAATCGCAAAAAAGTTGCAAAAGCGCTCGGATTTTTGTTTTTGCGGTAGATGGATCGCCACAGCGGGGTAGATTGCACAAAGGGCGGATCATTGCGGCGGGGCAGATTGCGCAAAGAGTTGGTTCAGCGTGGGGCGTATCCGCTCACATCCATTTTGTCGTGCTTTTTGCTTGCGACGATGCTACAGTTTGCGTAACGGAATGCGCGCCTTTTTTGGTTGGCTCCAGCGTTGTGGGGTCGATTGTATGTGGGGTTTTAGGTGCGCATGAGAGGGGGCATCATGACTCAGGAAAAGGTAATTAGGTGGGGCGTCATCGGTTGCGGTGATGTTGTAGAAACGAAAAACGGCCCTGGCCTATATTTGGCCAACGGATCGGAACTAGTTGGTATCTGGAATCGGACGAAGCAAAAAGCGGTTGACTGGTGTGAGCGCCACGGTCATGGGCGAGCATTTGATTCGCTTGACGAGCTTCTGAGCTGCCCCGATATAGATATTGTCTACATTGCTACAACGCCTAACTGCCACAAAGAGCATGCCATTGCCGTGGCTGAGGCGGGCAAGGACTGCTATCTCGAAAAGCCTATTGCGCTTTCATGGGACGCGGCACAAGAGATAAAGGCCGCGTTCGAGAAGGCGGGCAAACGCTGCTTTGTGGCTCATTATCGTCGTGGAATGCCACGCTATCGCGAGCTTAAGCAGCTGCTTGATGCGGGCAAGATCGGTACTGTTCGCGGTGTTCAGGTTATTCGCACTCAGCGCCAAACCGCCGAAGAGATGCTTCCTGAAGCGGATAAGCCTTGGCGCGTTCGTCCTGAAGTTTCTGGGGGCAGCCATTTCTTCGAGGGAGATGCTCATATGCTCGACCTTATTGCGTTTCTTGCGGGAACCATCACTGATTTCAGCTTGAAGGTAGACAATTGCACAGGCTTTTATCCTGGTGAAGACACGGTTGCTCTTTCGGGTGAGACCGAAAACCGCGTTATGGTTTCGGGGATTTGGTGCTATGCCACGTATAAGGCTATCGACCGATTCCTTGTTTATGGGGACAAGGGAAGTGTCGAGTTCTCTTACTACGACAACGCTGCGCCGATTCGCATCGAGGTGCTTGCCGATGGCGATGCAATAGCCCACGAAGGTGTGATGGGCGGCGTTCGCAAGGAAGCGGAGCTGGTGCAAGAAGAGCTGTGTCCGCCCATGGAGAGCTATCCGGGAAATGGCCAGATTCAGGACATCGTCGATGTCCTACGCGGTGTGCCCGGCGCCGAATGCACGAGCACGCTCGACAACGCCATGAACACCCTCCGCATAACCTGGGCTGCTCACGAGCTGCGTGCAAAACAGCGTAGTGAAGCGCGTGAAACAGCTAGTGAATAAGGACGCTGTTTGATAGTCGCTCTGTCTGAACCCCGATTGCGCCCCTGCGTTTGAGGCAATCGTGCTGATGCATTCTGCCCGCTATTGCCACGGGTCTTTTGCGAAGAGCTGCCGACGAAGGTCTGCGCGGCGCTCTTTCACATTTGTGCAATCGGTCCGCATTCGCTTGCCCATCATTTTGGCGAGCGAATGCGCGACAATATCCATCTTGCTCGGATCGGCAACGTGTTTTCGGGTAACGGAGACGCTCTTTATTCCCGATCCGAGCAGATCGTTCACGCGCGAAGCATCGCGTTCGGCCGCCTTTTCGCTCATATGGAATTCGCGGCTGTTGTACTCGAGGGCAACCTGCGATTCCTCCCAGTGCAGATCGCAATGATACAGCCTATGGTTCGTGCTCAATGAACTGTGCGTTCCGATGGCGATTTCTGCGTTCATCCGAGGCATTCCCAATCCGTATCCCCCGAAGCGCACTGGCAAACCCAGGAAAAGCGCTAGGCAGGTCTCCATAGGGGAGGCCGATCCGTCCCGAACGAAGCGAATTGCTTTTCGCGCCGATGCGGGGCAGTTGTTTGGCGGGGAGGCAAGCAGTTTCAGGATTGCATCTTTTGTGGTTAGTGCGGGTCGGTTCCTGAAACCCACGTTGCGTGAAGGGTCGAGTGAATATGATCCGCACAGTTCAAAACCCAGCTTCATGAGTTCAATTTCAGTGGACCGTCTTGCCACTTGGGCAAAGCAAAGTTCGGGAGACGCCAAATACAGTTCTTCGCCCAGCATCAGGAAGCAACGCGTATTGCCTGGAAGCCCGAATTGGCGGGTGTCAATTTCTTTCGAACGACAGCGCGACTCCGCGTCAAGGATTATGAGGGTAGGTTTTGTCTGGAGTGCCGCTTCTGAAAGATGAGACGGGAGTCTGCCAATTGCACTTTTGAGCAGTTTCGCATCAGGGACGCTTTTTGCTTTCGGCATAGCGCGGGTTCGCTCGAGTTCGCCTATACGCTCAAGCGCCCGAAGACATGCCAATGCTGTTTCGTATCCAAGAAAAAATGCCATACGACGATGTTATTGACGGCATCGGAAAGAGATGCGAAAGGGATGAGGAGGGAATGCGAAAAAGATGCGAAAGAAGCGGGCAGTGAAGATTGAAGGGGTTCAGGTGGAGCATTCGCCCGAAGGTTTGCCGTGCCCCTCCCAAGGTTTCGCGCGAAGTGCGGCAGGAAATGATTGTTTTGTACTCCCGCGTAGCCTGAGGGCGACTTTCTGGCGAGATTTCGCTGAAATGTACGCTCGGACAGCCTATTTTGGCAATATAAGCGTATTTTGTACGCTCCGAGCCGGAAAAACGCTGTCGGAGGGTACATTTCGCGAGTATCTCGCCAGGAAAGCCCGATTATTTTGCCCGAGAGTACAAAATACGCTTATATTGCCATTCTTCGATGCTTACGGCTTTTCGTGCGGGGTGGGCGGCCGACGGGGCATCCCTGCGCGATCGGTTTGGCTGGTGGTGGGATGGGCAGGCGCGAATTGAGCGCGGTGATGCGGATGGGCAGGCGCTAATCGAGTGCGGTGATGCGGAGGGCCCGGTGCAGTCCGTGCAGTTGGCGATAAGGGGCAGCGTGGCGCGGTAGAGCATCGAGGCGCTGGTCAACCGTAAGAGCTGTGGAGCGATCTGGGCTCAGCCCGGGCAATCAGTAAGTGAAAAGAAAGGGGCTCGGCAACATTGCCGAGCCCTGGAGCAAATTCTTGCTTGTGGTGTTTGTCCTAGTCCATCTTACGGTTGATGCCGTAGCCGAACAGGGGCTTCGACTGAATTGCCAGGTAGATGCAGAACAACAGGCCAACGATAGCTGCTGCGAGCAGCAGACCCATCATGGTGTACAGTGCTCCGGTTTCTCCCATGGCGGTGGTCATCGCACCAACGATGAAGGGCAGGAAGGTTGCGCCAACGCCCATGAAGGTCATGTACATTCCGGTGTTGCGACCCTTAGGGCCGGGGCAGTAGTTCTGGCGAACAACCAAGCCCGTTTGCAAAGCGCCGCCAGCAGCGAAGAAGCCGAGCAGTGCGATAGCAACGTATACGATAGCAACATTGGGAACAACTAATACCAAAGCCAGGGCTAAAGCGGAGAAGGCGAAGTCGATCAGCAGAACCTTCAACGGGTTCCAACGGAGTTTGCCCATTACTACTGCCCAGAAGAACACAGCGGCAATAGAGCCCACGGTGTAAATGGAGGCAAGAGCGGCGCCGCCCATTTCGTCGAGGCCAAGGTTGGCCATGCCGAATGCCTTGGTGTACTGCTGTGCGCCGTACATGATAAACATGCAAATAAAGGCCATAACCAGGGTGAATACCTGAACCAGCACGCCTGGCTTCTTGAGCATGGCATCTTTTGCCGCCTGGATTTCAGCCTGAGCTTCGTCCATGCCGTTGTCGCTGTCGGTTTTGGTGGCACGTTCGTCGTCGTAGCGGAAGGGCGTGACGATGGTCATGATCAGACATGCAACGGAAAGCACGATAGGCAGATAGATGTTAACGTGCCAAATATGAGGTGCGCTGAATGCTGCAACGAAGATGGGGTAGATTACGCCCATAACGGAAACGGCGGCCTTGATGCCGATAACGCCAGAGGCAGCGTATTTAGGCTCTGCTTCCTGTGCAGCAGGGTAAAGGGCTGCATCCCAGAAGCCGGATGTTGCAACGCCGGACAGGAAGGCGGCGATGTAGCAAGCGGTTGCGTCGGTTGCCAGCAGCATCATGGTGAAGCAGACGATGTAGGCAACAGCGCCTGCGACGGCGAACTTCTTACGTCCGACGCGGTCGGAGAGCTCGCCGCCAATCCATACGCTTAGCAGTTTGCCGAATCCCATGGCGGCAATCGCCATCGAAACTGCGGCGGAACCTGCAGTGGGGTCGGTGATGCCCCATTGGGTGTAGAAGTTGACTTTGTTCTGGCTCAAGATCAGTGCCTGGATGCCGTAGGTGAAATAGCACATGTACACCGTTGCCAGCGCAAAGCCGTAGTGCTTTACCTTTTCTGCTGCTGCAGACAATTCGTTCTCCTTACATTCTTTGGACATGCTGCTCGTTTGAAACGAAGACGGTATCCCCTGCAAGGAGCCTCCCTCGGGCCCACTCATGACGCCTTGGATTCGTAGAGTTCTGTTGCGCGGGTGCGCAAACGTTTGTGTATGCTACTCCTCGGTAAAAAACCGAACATGTTCGATGCGAATGGGTAATATTCATTTTCGAATAGGAACTGATAGCCTTTAGCTATGATACGAGGAAGAGGTGAATTATTTCTCGATCTATTGGGAATCTATTCGTCTATCCCATTCAATTTCTATGGATTCATTTCTTACGAATATAGATAGGTAACGGATGGCGATGCCGTGCAGATGCCCAGTGGTGCAGGTGGTATTCTTATGCTCATCGTATAAAGCGCGCGCCTTTTGGGTTTGCCCTGCGCTAAAGCGAAGCATGCATTCGAATTGGTGCGTGCTCGCGGCAAAGTGAGTAGAGATCGTTGAGCTTTGCCTTTGATGGCGGGGCTGTGATTTGCGCTGAGGGTGAAGCAGCAAAGGGGAAATGGCGCGCGTGTAGAGAGAGGGCATTCGGCATGGCAATCATGCTGGGTGAGTTTGTGCGGAGGGATGCTGGATGAGCTCCAAGAAAAAGAACCAGAAAACCAATCCCAATAAAAGAAAGAACGACGAAACGGCGATTATCTGCCCGTATTGCGGCGGTACCCATTTCGAGTATACGGCCGAAAAGCGTCGCGTTCCCAGCAAATGGTATGTGCATGTAATCACGGCGATCATTATTATCGGCATAGCATTCGTAATGCCATATTTCTCTATCGCGTTCGCCATTGCTTACGTTGTGCTGACATTCATGCCCCGCAAGGTTCTGGTGGGCACATGCAAAGATTGTGGTGAGGAAACGCTATTCAATCGCCCGGAGGATGGCAGCATGAAGCCGAGCTTCGATCAGCCCCATCTGTAGGATGCTTTGCGGTCCGAGCCGGGCCTTGTTTGCGGGGAGTCTTTTCGGTCTGGATCGGCTTCGTCTATGGACGTTTCGATCTGGTTCGGCCTCGTCTTTGGGCATTTCGGCCTGATCGTTTCTATTCGCAAGGGCGTTTGCGGTCCGAGTTGGCGCCATCCGCAGGGGCTCTTTTGCCCTGAATCGGCCTCGTCCATAAGATCGCTTTGGTTTTGGTTGGCTGCATCCGTAAAAAGATGATTACGGCTTAAGTGACCTTCGCTTTCGAAGGGGACGATTCGGAAACGACCCAATATGGCAACAAGCCCGTTGCACAACGGAAATACTTCGCAGTTACGATGAATGCGAAAACAAACGAGGGTGCCCCATTCTATTAGTGAATGGGGCACCCTCTGTGATTCATCGGAGGTGCGGTTATGGCTAAAAATGCGAAGAACGCAAGCAAGGCACAGGTCGAAGAGCTGAAGTATGTTCCCATGCGTAAAGTCGCTCGGGCTATGACGTTTGTTGCGGGCGCTTTATCCTCAGGCATCGTAGCGTTTTCCGTCGCTGAAGCGGCGTGGGCGTGGGCAGCGGTCTTCGCAGCGGTGGCAGCTGTGGCGTTCTATCTTGCTTATGCTATGACTGTCGATCTACGCGAAGCGCACTAAATCAGCAAGACGCTGCGTTAGTTATCGGTGGGCTCAAATCCCCACATACGCACTTCGGTTTCAAGCGTGACACCGAACTGGTCCGCTACCGCCGCTTGCACGTCGCGGATAACCTGCAGGACATCGGCCGCGGTTGCGTTGCCGGTGTTCACCACGAAACCGGCATGCTTGGTGGAAACCTGGGCATCTCCAACCGAATGGCCTTGCATGCCTGCGTCCTGAATGAGCTTGCCCGCAAAATAGCCTTCGGGGCGCTTGAACGTGCTGCCCGCGCTTGCCATTTCGAGAGGCTGCTTGGAAGAGCGGCGTTGGGCTAAGTCGTCCATCTTGGCGCGAATGTCATCTTTGTTCCCTGCTGCAAGTTGAAGGGTTGCTCCCAGCACAACAAGCCCCTCATCGCTCATCATGCTGTGGCGATAACTCCAATCGGCTTTTTCTGCAGGGATTTCGCGAACCGTGCCGTCGGGGAAGAGGCAGGAAACGCTAGCTGCAACATCCTTGAACTCGCCATCGTAAGCGCCTGCGTTCATGATTGCCGCTCCACCAACAGAACCTGGGATTCCGCTGGCAAACTCGTAACCTGTAAGTCCCGCTTCGAGTGCCGCCTGCGCAACTGCTTCATTGGTGGCTCCGGCTTGTACTCGAACAACGGACTCATCGATGGAAATGTGAGCCATGCGCTCGCCGATTTCGATAACCACACCAGGCAGACCCGCATCGGAAACGAGCAAATCGCTTCCGCAGCCTACGATCCACCAGGGGGTATCTGCCTTTTCGGCGGCGTTGATGGCTGCGGTGATGTCCGCAGCATTGCTTGCTCGTACAAAGAACCGAGCGGGACCGCCGCAGCGGAACGTGGTGTGTTTGCTCATGGGCTCATTTATTAGCAGGTCGTCGCTGGCAAAGATTTGAGCAAGAGCGGTATTGAGTTCTTCAATATTCATATATGCCTACTTATCACGCTTTGTTCCGGATGTTTTGCTGCGGCTATGCAGATGCGCCTGCCTATTTGGCAGCTTGGAATAACCGCAAGAGGTAAATTGGTTTTGGATTTGCGCGGCGGTTTTGGTGCGTCGTGCAAATCCTTTTAAGTGTAGCGTAATCGGACGCTGCAACGAAAACGGCGAAAGTAAGCGCTGTGCTTGTGAGGCGCCGTCAGCCGACGGGGCGGGCGCAAGAGCTTTGCGTGCCCCGCGTTGAGAGGGGCGCTGACGGGGCATCTTGTTGGGCTAGACCCGCGTTAACCTGAATCGGGTGCGAAAAACCGTGCGGTTGGTGCTCAGCGCAACTTGCGCCGATGTCGAAACTCCACAGAGCCTGTATCACATGGAGCCTGACAGATTCTGCATTGTTCGGGAGGCGCAGCGAAACCCACCCTGGCGAAGATGTTGACATTGCCTTAATTGCCAATAAAACCCGTAGGCGCTTTTCCCTATTGGTTTTGCACTATTCACTCCACAAGAGTAAAGTGGCTTCCATATTCAGGGATGAAATGCGCCTGGGGGAGGCGCGTTAAAGGGGAAAACTCATGGAAAAATACCTATTTTGGGGCACCTTTTTCTTCGCCTATCTAATCAATGGTATTACCGGCTTCGCGGGCAATATCTTCGCAATGCCGGTGGGCATGATCACCATCGGCCACGAAGAGTCCATCGTGGTGCTGAACTGCACCGGATTCCTTGCCAGTGTGCTTATCGCTTTCACGGGCATCAAACATGTGGTGTGGAAAGAACTGGTGAAGATGTGCGTGATCATGGCGATTTTCATGGCCATCGGCGCGTGGATCAACACCATTGCTCCGCTGAGTATCCTTTCCAAGGTATACGGCGTTGCGGTTTTGATTATTGCTATCCGCGGTTTGTTCTTCAATAAAGAAGACAAGCTTTTACCCGATTGGATCCTGTACTGCATACTTGCCATAGCCGGCCTTATCCAGGGCATGTTTGTTTCCGGCGGTTCTTTCCTGGCTATTTACGCCTTGCAGAAGATTCGGAGTAAGGAAGCATTTCGGGCAACCACCACTATGACTTGGGTGTTCCTAAACGGTGGCTATGCCCTTTATGGCATTCAGGGCGGCTCCCTTGGCGGCGATGGCTTGCTTACGTTGGCAGTGTGCATCCCCTTGCTTATTCTTTCCACCTGGTTGGGCGGTCTTATCCAGAAACGTATCAGCCAAGAACAGTTCGTGAAGTTCACCTACGTCCTGCTTACCGTAATTGGCTGTGTGCTTTTGATTAAGTAAGCGTTCGGAATGCGCGCCGCATGGCGGTGTCGGGCTGGGGTCTGGAGCGCCTCAAGCCACCCATTCCGCTGTTCAAAAGGAGGCTACGGGCCTCCTTTTCATGCGCTGCATTGCTTCAAGCATTGAATGAAGATGCTCTTTGAGCATCTAACAGGAATGGCGTTCAGAGTGGCGTTCGCGGCTCCAGACCCCAGCCCGACACCGCCATGCGGCGCGCATTCCGAACCTAACAAAAAGTAGCTGATTGCAGTGAGTTTTCCGGGCTTCGCAAATTGTTCTTGGCCGATGCGCTTTTGTCGTAATCCCTTGGGCACAAGAAAAGAAAGAGCTCGCATTTGCGAGCTCTTGATTAGCGGTTTGCTTTCAGGCGTGCGAAAAGGCTGGTGCTGTTTTGGCGCACCCAGCTTATGAACTCGCTTTCCGTCATGGTGAGCGTAATGTTGCCCATACGCAAGGGTGCCAACACCAGGTACATCATCTTGGTGCGGGGTCGTGCCTTCTTCAGCGCTTCGCGTGCGTGAGGGGTGGATATCATCTGCTTGATGGCGGCGCGCTTTTCTTCCTTCGAAAGCGTGCAATTGCAGTTGGTAACGTTTTCGATGCAGCCAACCAGTCGTTCTGCGTAGCGACGGGCTAAGAACTCCTCGATTTCGGGAGAATCCAAGTTCCAATACGCGTACAGCTCGTTCATCCAGCGATGCTCTTCTTCGCGCTTGTCGTACATGTCGGGACGGTACTTGGTGTTTTCGCTTTCGGCGCGGGCGCGCAGGAAGTGGTAGTAGTGACCGTCGATGCAGCCCACTCGTTCAACGTCGCGCATGACATCGAGGTTGAACGGCAGGTCGTCCCAAAACGTGCCGGGGAAGCGGATGCCCTTTTCCTTGATGTAGCTGCGGCGATACAGCTTGTTCCACGGCGCATACAGAAGCTGGGCATCGAAAAGCTGGCAGGCATTCGCGCGGAATTCTTCTTGCGATTCAAAGATGCGATCAGGCGCATTGCGCAGCTCGCGATAGTACTTGCCTTCATCGTCATAGTACGTGTCGATGGTAAATCCGGTAATTAGAAGGTCGAGGTCGTACCTGGAAGCAACGCGGTACATGTCCTTCAGCATGGTGCGGTCGCACCAGTCGTCGCCGTCCATGAAGTACAGGTAATCGCCACGAGCAATTTCGATAGCGGCGTTGCGCGCTGCTGCTGCTCCTTGGTTTTCCTGGTGGATTACACGGATGCGCACATCGTCATCGGCAAGCTTATCGCACAGAACGCCACTGCCATCGGTGCTTCCATCGTCTACCAGCAGAATCTCGTAGCTGGTGCATGTTTGATTCTGCAGCGAGCCAACGGCACGACGCAGCCAGGATTCTACGTTGTACACAGGAATAATGACGCTTATCGCGGGACTGTGTGACACGAACACCTTCTCCTGAATCTACGGGTTTCAACTCGCTCATTCTACACAATGCAGTAGCGCCGAATGTGTTGCCTGGCGGGGAGTACAAGGTACTTCCACGTTTTGGTGGCTGCTCTCCACAAAGGCTGCAAAAGTAAGCTGCTGGCAGAGGGGAAACGGTAAGGCGCTTCAGCATTGCGAAAGAACCGATTAAACCCAGGGGCTGTTTTATGCGGGCGTGGATGACGAACTCCCTCTCTTTCCGCGCTTGCGATGCCGTTAGTTGGCTGTAGTCGGGAGAATCGTCTCTTCGGTATATAATCATCATTTGGCGTGAGCGCGTTCTGCCACGCTATCTAATAAGTTTGAGAAAGAGAGAGGGGGGGCGCATGGACTGGCTTGAATACGGCGTTCTCTTTGCCGTTGCCGCAGTGGTTACCATTGCCTTGACCCCTCTTGCTCGCAAGCTTGCTATCAAACTTGATGCTATCGATTACCCCAGCGCCCGTCGCGTAAACATGCTTCCCATCCCGCGTATGGGTGGCGTGGCCATTTTTGGTGGCATTTTAGCGGCGCTTGCCGTTGCTGGTTTTGGCGTCTATGCCTTCGGATGGGTTGACCCCTTCGTTGACTACAATGGTATCGAGGTCAATTATTGGGGCGTTTTGCTGGGTACGGTTTTGATATTCCTTGTAGGCGCCGTCGACGATGTGGTTGACCTGAACCCCAAAGCAAAGATGCTGGGACAGATAGTTGCCGCTTGCGTGGTTGCCTGTTCCGGCCTCCTATTTTCCAGTATCCACAATCCTTTTGGCGAAGGGTACATTGAATTTGGCTGGGTTGCCTACCCTCTAACGGTGTTTTACCTGGTGGCTTTCGCCAACGTCATCAACTTGATCGACGGCCTCGATGGCTTGGCGGCAGGTATTACGGGTATTTCTGCGATAACCATCTTGCTGTTCGCTGTGCTCACCGGGCGTTTCGATGCAGCGCTGTTCGGCGTTATCCTCGTTGGCGTGTGTGCGGGTTTCCTGAGGTCCAACTTCTTTCCTGCGTCTATCTTCATGGGCGATTCAGGCGCACTGCTTCTGGGGTTTGCGCTGGGTATCATTTCCCTGTTTGCGGTAGCTCGTTCGGCTTTGTTCGTTTCCCTGCTGGTGCCCATTCTGGCTGCCGGCGTTCCTATCCTTGATACGTTTTTCGCCATTGTGCGCAGGAAGCGCGAACATCGTCCTATCGACGAAGCGGACAAAGGCCACATCCACCATCGCCTGATGCGTGCAGGGTTCAGCCAGCGTGCAACCGTACTTATTATGTGGGCATGGACCGCGCTTCTTGCCGCCTGCGGCGTGATTATTACCTGGGCCGATAACTTGGTGCGCATCCCTATCTTCCTTATTGCCTGCGCAGTTACGGCGTACGCCATCGTGAAACTGCGTTTGCTAGGCGATGCTTTGAGTCATCATTTCAATCCTCGTCGCAAGCCTGAGCACAGGGAGCCTCAAGAGCCTAAGCAGGACCAGTAAATCTCGAACGGCCCTGGCGCGAACTGGGCTAATGCAGCCCAAGAAAGCCCGACACGGCATCGGTGCTGTGAAACCGACCGGCACAACCGTGAGAACGACTGGCGCGAACTGGTCAAATGGCAGCCCGAGAAATCCTGCGTGGCGTTTATGCTGCGAGAACTCCTGGCGCAACTGCGGGACGGTTGGTGAAACTGCGACTGGCGCGAACTCGGCCAAGGGCAGCCTAAGAAAGCAACTTTGGTGGCTATTTTTTGGGGTGTTCCTATAGTTCCGCCAAGAGGGACCCGTCCTTTCGATGGGCGTTTTTGGCAGCGCTGCCGCAGGCCCGGCCGGGCCTGCGGCCTCCGCCTGAGGTTCTGCGCCCACTTGTTCACGGTTCTGGAGTTCAGGCCCGGTTCTGCGCAGCACTCCGTTGTCGGCCCGCCCGTCGAGATGACGCAGTCGGCGGTCCCTCGGGGCTTGGCCGAACTGCAGGCCATGCGCCGGATGACCGCCGCCGAAGCCCATCGGCGGCTTGCCTCTGGCTGCAACGGGCACGGCAAGCGGCAGGCATTGGCAGGTGGCGGGTATCGGCGAGGTGCTGGGGTAGGCATCCCTGAGCAGGGGCCAAGCCGTTAAAAGGCGATCCCGCGATGCAACTGCTCGGGCAGGAGACCCTGCGCAGGGGCAGGGCCACCGGAGGGTGGCAAGATTCGTGCGCCGTGCATGATCTGAGGGCTTCGGACGGCGAAAGCGCCCCTTGGCGGCAAGATGTTCGCGCGGTGCGTTCCCCAACGGCGCTCTGCGGGGCTTTTTGGATGCATGGCGCGCATATCTTGCCAAAATTAGCTGTATCTGAATACATGGCGGCGATATGTTGCCACGAACCGGCGTTTTCCCCGTCCGAGGCCCCTTCGGGAACGCATCGGGGCGATATCTTGCCACGGCCGGCAGCTTGAGAACGCATCAGGCCGATATCTTGCCATAGCTATGCGCCGGATGATCGCCACCGAAGTTCATCGACGGCCCATCTCAGACCGTAATGGGTCTAAACCCCTGACGAACCGGGCAGATGAAAGAACTGCTTCCCTCGAATGTGGTGCCTATTCGATGCTCTTCAGTGCTTCGATCATGTTGATTTTGGCCAGGGTGCGGTTGGAGAGCTGCGCCACGATAAAGGCGAACAGCAGCGTGAGGCCGCATGCGTAGGCGTAGCTGATCGGATCGATAGTCACCGCAAAGTAAATGGAAGGCATTTTCAGTACATAGGTGAGCATGTGGCTGAATGCGTATCCTGCGGGGATGCCTAAAACTACGCCGATAATGGTTAGCAGTACCGTTTCCTTATTCACGTAGTGGTTAACTTCGCGCTTACGGAAGCCCAGCACCTTGATGGTTGCCAGTTCGCGCGTGCGTTCGGATATGTTGGTTGCGGAAAGCGTGAACAGCACCACGAATGCCAATGCCGCTGCCAGGAAGACGATAACGTACACAATGGTGTTGATCAGGTCGAACGACTTTGAGAATTCCTCGTTCATCTGCTGAGTGCTGGAAACGGAAAGGAATTCGCTGCGTTCGGCCAGGCTGTCGGCGAATGCCTCTTTTTCAGTGTCGTTGCCTGAAAGCGCAAGATAGAAGCCGTTGGGCTGAACTTCTTCGTCGAACAGCTGCTCATAGGCGCTTTGCGTAAGATAAGCAGCATTGCCCAAGTAGTTGTCTGCAACTTGGGTTATGGGCACGGTCGCTTCGTCGAGTGCGCTGGTTTTCACGGTGATTTCGTCGTTCGCGTCTACTCCTAAAAGGTCGGCAGCGTTTCGCGTGAGAATCATGCCGTTGTCGGAAAGAGGCAGTGCCTCTTCACCGCTTTTGAGTGAAACGTAGGGAGAAAGATCAGCGCCATCGGGGAGCACGAACAGCTGCAGCGACTCGTCGTCGCCGTTGGAGGTGAGGGTCACCGAATCGACGGCAACTTCTTGGATAGAGGAAACTTCCTCGCTTCCCTCAAGCAGCTCTTCGCATTCTTTGAAGTTGCTGGGGTTGGTGATGGCCAAGGCATCGTAGCGATAAATGTCGCCGTATTGCATCGGGGAAAGGGCATGCACGGAATCCTTGATGGCAAATCCGCAGATAAGCAAAGCCATGCATCCCATGATTCCGAATACCGTCATGAAGAAGCGCTTCTTGTAGCGAAGCAAGTTGCGCGCCGTTACCTTATCCAGGAATGCCAAACGCTTCCAGATTAAGGGGATTCGCTCAAGTAGGATGCGCGAGCCGGAACGGGGTGCTTTCGGGCGCATGAGTGTGGCAGGCGTTTGTGCAAGCTCGGCGCGGCAGGCGAATACTGCAGCCCCAACAATTCCCGCAATGAAGAACAGCATGCTGCCCACGCCATAGAACGTATCGAATGAAAGTAAATACGTGGGCAGGAGATACATTATCTGGAACACGGTGAACAGGAATGCGGGGAAGAGCACGAACCCGCAGAATTCGCCCACGGCGCTGCCCAGGAGGCATGCCAAAAGCGCGTACGTCAGGTACTTACCTAGGATGGTGCGGCTGCGGTACCCCAACGACTTGTAGGTGCCGATAAGCCCGCGTTCCTCTTCAACCAAACGAGTGATGGTGGTAAGCGCGATGAGTACGGCAACCACGATGAACACCACAGGGAACACGAACCCAATGGCTTCAATGGAAGAAGCATCCGATTCGACGCTGGCATAGCCCGCATTTGATTCGCGTGTCTGCACGTACCAACGTCCTTGCTCAATCTCGTCCACTTCAGCTCGCGCGTCTTCAAATTTTGCGTGGGCTTCAGCTTTGCTGTTCTCAAATTGGGTGCGCTGTTCGTCGAGTTCCGCCTGTCCTTCTGCAAGTTCTGTTTCAGCGGCGGAGAGCTGCTTTTTACCTGATTTCAGCTGCTGCTTTCCTGCGGAAAGCTGCTCCCATCCCTGTGCGATGGCTTTCTTGCCCGCTGAAACCTGCGCTGCCTGGGCGTCGAGTTCCTGCCTCGAGGCGGAAAGTTGCTTTTCCTGGGCATCAAGCTGGGCAAGCGTTTGCGCGCGCTGCGCTTCAATGCCCGCAAGTTGGGCCGAAGCTTCCTCTTCGCTTATCATGCCGGCAGCCAAAGCGGCATTGACCTGCGCTGCGGCATTGTCGCAAGCGGCATTTGCCTGGGCTCGGCCTTGGTCGATCTGAGCTTGTGCGCTTGAGATTGCAGCATAGCCGTCTTCGATCTGCTTCGAGGCGCTCGCCAGCTGATTTTCTTGCTGTCGAAGCTCGGCTTCCGATTGTGCCAGGGTGCTTTCACTGTTGCGCAAAGTGCGCTTGTTCGCGGCAATTTCCTGTTTGCCTGAATCAAGCGTGCTTTGCGCGTCGTCGATTTTCCGCTGCGCATCGGAAAGCTCTTCGTTTACCTCGGCTTCCGCTTCGGCGATTTCATCGAGAGCATCCTGACGGATCTGCTGCGTCCGTGCCTCTTCGCGCTGTTTCTTGATCCCCTCTATCTGGGTGGTGAGGTTGTCGAGCAACGACGAGTATTCAGGGGAAAAGCTTTTCGCCCCTGTGCTGTTTTCGGCTTTCACGTATATAGCGGTGAACACATCGGCGGTTACGGCATCGGGTGTTACGAAAAACGAGTAGTCGGGCGATGCGCTGGCTCGTATGGCGATGGAGCCATTGGGATTGGTGAGTTCGGTTGGGTCGATCACGCTAGCGGTGATGGTGTACTGGGTACGCTCGAATACCTCGTTGTCGTTGTCTTCGAGCGTTACGGTATCACCGAGCGAAAGCCCCGAGTCGGTAAGGTAGTTTTCCGTTACGGCAACTTCATGCTCGTTTGCGGGCAGGGCACCATCGAGAACCTTGGGTGTGTTGAACCCCTCGCTTGAAAGGGTCTTTACCCCTACGCTTGCGCGTTTTTGGCCGAGCGGCGTATAGGTCTCTTCTTCCCATGCTCCTTCTGCAACGGCAACGCCTTCTAGCGAAGAAACGGCTGCAACATCGTCTGTGGTCAGCCCTAAGGTTGACTGCACGCATACGTCGTAGAGGCCTTGCTCGCTGAAGAAAGCATCGGCGGAATTGCGCAGGTCAACGCAGGATGCGCGCAAGCCGCACACCATGGTTACGCCCAATGCGCAAATGACCAGGATGGAAATAAAGCGCTTCTTGCTGTTGGCAATAGTGCGGAAGGTGTCTTTTGAAAATGCCCGTGCCATGATTGGCTACCATTCAATTTCGGCAATAGGCGTGGGGTGTGCGTTTGTTTCGATGCTGGTAACCCGTCCGCTGTTCATGCGGATAACGCGGTCGGCCATGGGGGCAAGGGCGGCGTTGTGGGTGATGACCAGTGCGGTAATGTGCGAAGAGCGGCAGGTGTCTTGCAACAGCTGAAGAATCTGTTTGCCGGTGCGGTAATCAAGGGCACCGGTGGGTTCGTCGCATAAGAGGAGTTTGGGGTTCTTCGCGAGTGCTCGAGCGATGGCAACGCGCTGCTGCTCGCCGCCGGAAAGCTGAGCGGGGAAGTTGTTGAGGCGCTTTTCCAAGCCAACGCGACAGAGCGTTTCAGCTGCATCGAGGGAGTCGGGGCAGATTTGCGAAGCAAGCTCGACGTTTTCAAGTGCTGTGAGGTTGGGAACCAGATTGTAGAACTGGAAGACGAATCCTACGGCGGCGCGGCGGTATTCCACCAGCTGCGATTCGCTGCTTCGAGCGATATCCTGTCCGTCGATGAGCACGCTGCCGCCTGTAGCGCTGTCCATGCCGCCCAAAATGTTCAGAGCGGTGGTTTTCCCGGCTCCCGAGGCGCCAAGAATTACAGCGAGTTCGCCCTTTTCGACAGAAAAAGACGCGCCGTCGAGAGCCCTGATCTCCGCTGCGCCCGACCCGTACCGTTTAACAACGTTGTTGAATTCGATGTACGACATGTCGGCCCCTCGCTTTACTGCGTACGAAACGGTGCTCCGGGTGGGTTTCGCAATAGAGCTTAGCTTGCAAAACCGTGTAGCGTGAAGCACCTTCTGCTTTATTCAGTATACGGGAAACCACCAGGTCTGTGCCGCTTCTGATTCCGTGCGGATTGAGTTGGATCAAAAAGAAGCCTTCCTTTTCTCGCGGTTGAGAAAAGGAAGGCGTTCAAAAGGCCAAAGCGTTACTCCGGGCTATGTTGAAGCTACTTGGATGGGGATGGCGGGCGCTAGGGCTAATCGATGGAAATGAGGCGCTTGCGATCTTCGGGCTTGGGCAGTTCCTTCTTGGGTACGTTGATGCTCAAGATGCCGTTTTCAAACTTAGCGGAAATGTCGTCTTCTGAAACGTCATCGCCGACATAGAAGCTGCGGCGGCATGAGCCAACGAAGCGCTCCTTGCGAAGGAAGGTGCCGTTTTCGTCCTTGTCTTCCTTCTCTTCATTGGTGGAAGCGTTGATGGTGAGGTAGCCGTCGTTCAGCTCGATTTGGACGTTTTCCTTATCGAACCCAGGCAGGTCGATGTCGAGTTCGTAGGCTTTGTCAGTTTCCTTGACGTCGGTCTTCATCAGAGAGGCGTTTGCCTTGGGCGCTGGCTCGGTTCCGAAGAATCCGAAATCGAATGGGTCGCTCATAAAGTCGTTGAAAAAGTTCCTGCGTGCCAACATGCTTACCATCTTCTTTCTTTGCTATGCAAAGGGATTGTTGGCTTGCCTATTCCCTTTGCACGGCTGCTGTTTCTTTTGACAACTGCAATATACGCGCTAATTAGCACTTAAAAGGCGAGAGTGCTAATTAGGTACCATTCTGTAACCTTTTATAAGATTATCTAAGTGTTCTGTTGATAGATATTTGGGAGCCTAGGAAGATGGCTGCCAAAGCCTGCGTTTGAGGAACTGGGTAAAAAATCCGATTTGTTCATCTCTCTTGGCTAGTTCGGGGTTGAAGTATTGCTTTTTGAGCAACTGGGTGCCAGCAATATGCGTTTGATTTGCTATTGTGCGCTCATGCAGAATCGTCAGACATCTTCTTCGCGAAGCGGAAGTCAGTACCGAGAAGAACGATCTTCCCGATCGGGCAGCCGCACGGATCGCATCAGAAGCACGCGTCCAAAAGAAGCGCGTGCTGGTTTCGAGCGCTCCTCGAACCGTTCTGGTGGTCGAGACGAATCTGCCCGTGGGTGCGGCTCACGTGATCATGAAGAACGTGATTTCCGCGATCGCGACATGCGCGGTGCTCGCTCTGAACGTCAGATGCGCGGCGAAAGGCATGGACACGAATCTGCTCGCGCCAAGCATGATGTGCGCAGTGAGCAGCGTGGGCGCGAATCTGCTTGTACGGCACGCAGCTATTCCGAAGGCGGAAACCGTACCAGTCGCAATTCCGACGATTTCTCTCCTCGTCGTAGTGACGGAACGCGCGAGCGCGAAGCGCATGTGGGCGCGGGCAATCGTGGTTTCAGTCCTCGCAAAGGTCAGGGCCTTAACTCATCGTGGATGGCCGATCGTGCCGCTTCGTCCTCTTTGCCTCTCGCCACGCTTGCGCCTGTCTTGTGCATAGTCGTTGTAGTGCTGCTTGCCATTTTCCTGGTGACCAGCATTGGCTCTTGCGTTTCTTCTGCTGATAATTCCTCGCAGGGCGATGGTTCGCAGGCCGATCAAATGGAAATCAGCTACACTCCCTCCATCCAGGCCATCGATGCCGTGTCGGATCCAGGTACTAACGTCCAGGGTATTTCTCTAGCCGATTCGAATGCGAGTTACGCACCGCAATTAAGCGAAGAGGGAGCCACGCAGGTGCGGGATGCTATTTCGGCCATTACCACGAATAACAAAGCTGTTGGTTTCGCGTTTATCGATTTGCAAACCGGCAGCGGATACGTCTACAACCTTGATCAGCGCGTATATGGAGCTTCTTCGTTCAAGAGTCATGTGCTTATCTACGGGTGCCAGCAGGCGCTTGAAACGGGCAGGACAAGCGTTGCGCGGGTGAACTCCAGCGCGCAAGATGCCATTATAAATTCCGACAATACCTCGTACTACCGCATGCGCAGCGTGTTTGAAAGTTCGGCTTCCGAATCGCTTTCTGCGTGGCTTTCTTCAATGAATATCTCTACCACGCTTGCCAACGACACGTCTTTTCCCCACTACTCGGCACGCGAATCGCTGAAGCTGTGGATGAACACTTTTCTCTATTTGAACTCGCCTGATTCCAATAAGGAAATCACCGAGTGGGTAAAAAAGATGTTTTCCGGTACTGCGGTTTCGATGGTTCGCAGCGGCGTGGACCCAGGCTCCAACCCGGTAAGCCGTGAAAAGGTGGAAAGCGTTGCCCAGGAGCTTCTTGGTGTATTGTGCGCTGGCAAGAAAACGGTAGAAGTCGGCGAAGCCAAGAAGACGAATGCGAATTCAGACAACGATTCGGTAACGGTGTATGACAAGGCCGGCTGGATCAACGGGTCGAGCGATGATGCCGTATGCGATGCGGGCATCATCGAAGAAGACGGCAAATACTACCTCATTACGATCATGACGAATCTTGCCGATGGCGAAACAAGCTGTGCCGAGGTTAGCAACCTTGCTGCTGCTTTATGGGATCAACGCTCAACGCTTGCTCCCGAGCAAGGATACAGGCAGGTATAAAGCAGAGCTAACGGGGGCTTGCGCCTCTTGGCAATCTGTTTGCCAGAAATCCTGCAGAAAACGTGAAGATTTTCACAAAGGCCCAAATCGGTGCGCTGCGATGATTGACGAAGGCCGCGAATGCAGTATAAACTGCAAAAGTTCGCTTTCAAAAGCCCCGTACATGCTTGCGATTCGAACTCTTTTCCGCCTGGGAAACGTCCCTGCGCCGGCTAAGCTGGTCCAGAGCTTTTCGGCGGCACCGTTTTGCGGGAAGGAAAGAGATGCGGAGTAGGATCCCGCGCCTCGGGTTGGCAGCAACTTTTGAAAAACGACACTTGTTACTTTATTGGAGGAACACTGTGAAGACCTATTACGCAAAGCCCAACGAAGTTGAGCGCGAATGGCTTCTCATCGACGCTGAGGACCAGGTTCTTGGTCGCGTCGCTTCGAAGGCCGCTCACATTCTCAAGGGTAAGCACAAGCCCACCTACACGCCTCACGTTGACACCGGCGACTTCGTCGTAATCATCAACGCTGACAAGATCAAGATCTCTGGCGTTAAGGCTACCAGCAAGGAATACTATCGTCACAGCGGTTATCCCGGCGGTCTGAAGTGCGAAACCTTCCAGGAGGCCATGCAGAAGCATCCCGAGCGTGTTATCGAGCACGCAGTAAAGGGCATGCTCCCCAAGAACACGCTCGGTCGTGCAATGGGCATGAAGCTCAAGGTTTACGCTGGCGCAGAGCATCCGCATGCAGCGCAGCAGCCCCGCGAGATCAAGATGGAGGATAACTAATGGCAGGCGAAGCAATGTATTACGGCACCGGCCGTCGCAAGAACGCTGTTGCTCGCGTTCGCATCGTTCCCGGTACTGGCAAGGTAACCGTTAACGGTCGCGAGGGTGTTGAGTTCTTCGGCCGTCAGGCTCTTCTCGACTACGCAACCACTCCGTTCGTTGTAACCGACACGCAGGGTCACTTCGACGTAATCGCTCGCTGCAATGGCGGCGGCGTTTCCGGCCAGGCTGGCGCTCTGCGCCACGGCATCGCTCGTGCTCTCCTCGAGGCTGGCGACTACCGTGCAGACCTGAAGAAGGCTGGCTACCTCACGCGCGACTCCCGTATGGTTGAGCGCAAGAAGTACGGCCTGAAGAAGGCTCGTAAGCGTCCGCAGTTCTCGAAGCGCTAAGCGTTACGTTACCTACGCGATGTATTGGAAGGCTCCCATTTGGGAGCCTTCCTTTTTTATTTTGCGCACCTAAAGCCCTACATACGACCGTTGTGTGGAAATAAACTTGCGGAAGGGCGTGGCCACGAATGCCGTGATGCGGTTGCGTCGCCGTTCTATGTTCCCCAGATCAACTTGCATGCATTTGCTCCTACGGTTGATGTCGGCTTGGCCCCTGGCGAGGAGCAGAAGGCGAGCGGTCTTTCTGGCGAGCGGTCTTTCTGGCGAGCGGTTCTTCTGGTTCGCAACCCTTCGGAAGGGTGGCTAGTGGTTGATTTCGGCGATGTTTTAAGACATCTGCTTCTTAGCCACTGCTGCTTATTGACAATGAAACGCATTCGAATTGCTCAAATGGTAAAAAGCCAGTTCGAAGCTATGTATTGAAATACGCAATAATGCCGTGGAAAAAATAGAGCATTATAGTGGCTTTTTTCATGAAAAAATAGCGTTTATGAAGAAAATATGGCGGTAACGCCCATCAATATTAGTGAAATGGGTAATTATTTCAAATGAACGCGTTTTGAACATGATCATAACCCGTTCATGCGCCAAAACAGCCAAAAGCCCTGTCTGAAGCCTTGCAATCCCTTCTGGCGGTCGTAATATGAACCCGCAATTTGAGTTCAGCGCAAAGCGGATTTCGGTTGCTGAACAATGGTTTTAATTCGGTTTCATGCAAACCGGGTACGTCCAGGAGGATTGATCATCTATGGCATATGTAGTAGCTATTTCCGCATTCTTTGTTGTTGCAGCGTTCGGCATGTTCATTAAGTACGATTGCGGCAACGGTGCTCAGCTTGAGGCTATGGCCTCCGAGGCTCGCGCTCAGAAGCAGGCTCAGTTCGCAGTTGAGTCTCGCAACGTATACCTGCGTCAGTTTGACGAGGCTGCAGCTAGCTTCGCTAAGTAGTCGTTTGGCGCTGAGTTTTTCAATAACCAAACAAGCTTGAAAAGGTCCCGTAAGGAACCTTTCTTTGTTTGCACGCAATGAGCGAATTGTACTCAGTTGCGAACGAGCGGCTCGCTTCGGTAGGACTTTGACGGCGAGCGGTGCAGAGTTAGTAAAAGCCAAAAGTATGTATGGCATGCGTAGGGGAAGGGTGTTACTCTTATGCGCCATGACTATTTCGAAGAACATACGAGGTTTCTGCTTTGCGCTGCTTGGGGGCATCAGTTGGGGCTTCTCCGGCGCCTGTGCACAGTACCTTTTTCACCATTACAATGTTGATCCGCTTTGGGTGTCCTCGGTTCGTATGCTATGTGCCGGCATCGTGTTGTGCGCATTCGCCCTCGTAATAGCGCGCGGTCCTTTTCTTGCTATGTGGCGCAATCGAAATACGGTGGCGTCGCTTGTGGTCTTCTCGGTGTTTGGTCTGGCAGCATGCCAGATTACCTATCTGCTCGCAATCCAGAATTCTAATGCCGGCACGGCAACGGTGATTCAGTACATTGCCCCCGTTCTTGTTGTGCTGTATTTATGCTTAAGGAACCATCGCCGTCCCCTTAAGCGTGAGGTTTTGGCGATTGCGCTTGTGATAACGGGCACGTTCCTCGTTGCCACGCATGGTAACCTCGGCTCGCTAGCGCTAACTCCAGCAGGCTTGTTCTGGTCGCTGGTTTCGGCCGTTACGTATGCCATGTACACCCTTATCCCTCGCAGGTTGATGCTTCACTACGGAAGCGTTCCTGTTGTTGCTGGTGCGCTTCTTATTGGCGGTATTATTTTCTCCGTGGTACTTCAATCGTGGACGGTAAATCCCGGGTTTGATTTTTCGGGCTGGCTGCTCCTGTTCTTTGGCTTGGTGCTGTTTGGCACCATCATTGGTTTCACCTTGTACTTCCAGGCGGTTAAAGACATTGGCGCAACGAAAACGGGCATTGTCGCCAGCATCGAAACGGTTTCGGCAACCTTGTTCGCGGTATTGTGGTTGGGAACCTCGTTTTCTTGGATCGACATTGTCGGCTTTGTGTTCATCATGGCTACTGTGTTTGTTCTTGCGAAGCATCCCGGTGACGGTGACATCAAAGCCGAAAAGTAGACCATTTCGTTATTCACGCGTCTGATGGCTTTCATGCGCGGCTAAGACAATTGGCCGTAAGGTTTTGACGCCTGATGGAGCATGAAAGTAGGTGTCTTTTTCGGTAAGTGATACGAACGGCAATCTGCGTCCGTAGATGCTTATTAGCAATGTAAATGAAACATGTATATATCAAATAATTCTAATAAGAGAATTGCGCAACAGTGCGCAATGCTGAATTCAGCAAGTTACTGCTCTTGCTTGGGGAAGCAAGAGTGTGGCTCCCGTTCGAACGTGCTGGGGGGCACGTAGTAATGGGAAGGTGAACGCCAATGGGGATCGGAGTTCACCAAATGGCAATCTTGCAGGGGAGTGAGGTTGCTTATGTGGAGAGGGCGCTCGTAAGGGCGCCCGCTGCATTTTAGGATTTGAGGCCCACAAGGAGGGGCATCATCTTCGCTCATGCAAGCCAGGCATATGCCTGGCTTTTTGTTTTGCTGCACATACTGCAACTGCCCCACGGTGCCATCCGGAAACTATTCCAAGGGCCCAGAAACAAAAAATCGGGTCAGGATGCAACTTTTTTGGCTTATAGGACAAAAAGTGTGTCTGCTTAGTCAATCTAAGCAATAAGGGTACG
>ERZ1034984.1215-NODE-1215-length-25444-cov-5.830872_pt1 | contig 25444 bp, 23 predicted proteins | sample MGYA00520589_ERZ1034984 | MGnify/ENA primary metagenome ERZ1034984 (study PRJEB33766, sample SAMN09781790) | gut metagenome | biome: gut microbiome | host: Homo sapiens | place: Madagascar | study: EMG produced TPA metagenomics assembly of the PRJNA485056 data... | reverse complement strand
ATGTCTACAGCGACCCCGCAGATATGGAGCGCAAGCTCGCGCGCATCCAGCGCTTCATCGACAAACTCGCCGCCCACCAGCCAATGGGCAACCTCGTGCTGCGCGGCTTCGTCGGTCGCGGCAAAACCCATCTCTCCGCAGCCATCGCCAACGCCTGCATCGAGCGCGGACTCACCGTCGTCTATCGTCGCACCGACGACCTCCTCGACCTCATCCGCGTCAGCAAATTTGAGCGCGGCCAGGACAGCGACGAAACCATCCGCACCTTCGACCTCCTGCATGGCTGCGACCTCCTCATCCTCGACGATTTTGGCGCCGAAGCCCGCACAGAATTTGCTATCGACGAGCTCACCCGACTCATCGAAGACCGCAACCTCCGCAACAAATCCTGGGTCCTCAACACCAACCTCGAATATGGCGACATCGAAAAACTCTACGACCCACGCCTCATGGACCGCATCGATGAAAAAGTAACCGTTTTCCGCCTGGAAATGCCAGAAAGCTTCCGACGCGAAGAAGCAAGGAAGGATTTGGATGTGGAGTTGATATGAATGAAATACGAGGGAGAGTAGATTCATTTGATGAAAAAAACAGCATCGATTGTTGTTCAAGATGTTCCGGTCCGTATCCTGCGTTTTGATAAGAATGATTACATCAGTCTTACAGATATGGCGAAGGCACGTACAGATGCGAAACGCGCTGCAGACGTTATAAAGAACTGGCTACGCTCAAGATCAACGTTAGAGTTTTTAGGAACTTGGGAATTAATGTACAATCCATCTTTTAAAGTGGTCGAATTCGACCACTTTAAAAGTGAAGCCGGCTTACATACGTTTACACTTAGTGCAAAAGAATGGATTGAAAAAACGAGTGCCATTGGTATTTATGTGCAGGCTGGGCGTTATGGCGGTACATATGCACACAAAGATATTGCGTTTGAATTTGGGTCAGCGATCAGCCCGGTATTTAAACTGTATTTACTGAAAGAGTATCAACGGTTAAAAGATGAAGAAAACGATCGATTAAAATTAGAATGGGATGCGAAACGGTTCTTAACAAAGAGTAATTACTTGATACATACAGATGCAGTGAAAAACTATATTGTTCCAAGTGGGAATTATTCAAAAAATATGGAGTGGTTGGCGTATGCTGATGAAGCAGATTTGCTAAATGTCGCGCTATTTGGTTGTACTGCGAAAGATTGGCGTACAGCAAATCCGGATCTTGCAAAGAAAAATAATATCAGAGACTTTGCCTCGATTATCGAGCTGACTGTGCTTTCAAATCTAGAAACGCATAATGCAGAATTGATTAAAGCTGGTGTATCGAAGAATGAGCGTTTTGAAATGCTGAGGCAGATTGCGCAGTATCAGCTTCATGTTTTAAAAGAAGCAGATAAGATCAGAGAACTGCAGGAATAATTTTTGTAAAATATTTGTATTCTGAGACGTCAGCACACGCTGGCGTCTTTTTTGCTGTGGATGCTGCGAAAGTTTGCTATAATAGGGCGTATGGAAGTGTTGTGATGGGCGCGGGATTTTGCAAGTGAGGTGCAAGTATGTATATTGAGCAATTTGTTTATCTGAAAGCCATTTCTCAAACAGGCTCTCTCCGAGCGGCGAGCGAACAGGTTTTTGTGACTGAGCAGGCCATGAGTTCGGCGATTCGTAAGCTGGAAAAAGAATGTGGCGTGTCGCTTTTGCGTCGCAGCAATAAGGGAGTATCACTGACGGAACATGGTCAGTATGTGCTGGAAAAAGCGGATGTTATTTTACAATCTATCGAAGACATCCAGAAATATTTTTCGGCGGTGACAAAATCTGCGTTCTCGCTGCATGTGATGGCAGGCGCCCATCTGATGGAAAATCTTCTGTCTCCGATAATGATGTACTACAATCAGTTTGTACCGACGGTTCAATTGATCGCAAAGGAGGGAGAATTTGACGCGATTATTGATGCTGTAAAAAGTCGAGCGTGTGATGTTGGCGTTGTGAGTGTGTATGTGGTGAACGGAAAACCTGTGAACCGACTGGACCCGACGATTCAATATGACGAAATCTTTTCGATGCCGATCTATATTGCCGTTGCGCCAGAGTCGCCGCTCTTGGAAGATCACGACGAAAAAGTGAGCTACGAGGAGTTGGCGGATTATCCGGCGATCGTGAAGGTGTCTGCTTATGAGAAAAATGATTATGTGTTGAAGCGTGCGATGCAAGCGGGTAAAAACAAAATCTTGTATGCGACAAATTCAAAAATGGCGCGGTTGATGCTGAAGGACAACATGGGCTGGATGATCAGTCCGATGATCAGCGAGCTGGAGCAGAACAACCAAATTCATTATCTGGCACTGGAAGAAGAGGTTGCGTCGAGCGTGGGTGTTTGTTATCTGAAAAAGAATGAAAAATTTCCGCAGATAGAAAATTTTATACGGTATTTCAAGCAACTGTGTGAACAGGAATACATTCACGCAGCGGATTGAGAACGAGTTTTTCTCCTGATCATTTTCAAGATGGTCAGGAGATTTTTCTTGCTACAATCGTGAGTTGTCACGGGCGCGATTTTGAATTGTTTTTCAATGATGAAATGGGGCAGTATAATAAAAACATAAATAATAATGATGAAACTGATAAATGAAAGGTGGAGGTTTTATGGACAAACAACGAGCGGAAATGTGGGAAAAAGCCTATGATTTTGCTTACCCGCTGGTTGCTTTTCAGAAATATGTGGATTACATCACGAACACGGAGGTGGCTACAGAAACAAAGGCACCGATCAATCAATTTTTCCACACGCGCCGCGTGCTGCTGCCGGAGGACCATTTTCCGGCGCCAAATATGGAAGTGATCTATTCGCAAGGGTTTTTGGACCTCAAAGCGGAGCCGTATCTGATCACGAAGCCAGCGACTGAGCGCGGATTTACGATTTGCATCAACGACAGCTACGGAGATTGTATTGACGTGCTGGGGAAAGGTGGCACAAAGGGTGACGAGGGAAAAACGGTCTATGCACTGACAGGGCCAGATTTCGACGGTGAACTGCCGGAAGGCGTTGAGCAGGAAAAAATTCCGACGAACTATGCGTATCTGCTGGTGCGCGCGAAGATCGCGGATATTGAAAGCAAAGAAGAGATTGCAGAGATTTGCATGCTGCAGGATGCGATGGATCTGCGCCCGCTTTCCAGCTATCAAAGAAATTACGTGGCACCAAAAGGTCACTACGATCCGGCGCATGATGTGCATCCAATGGTGGTGCTGTCGACGCAGCTGGAGATTGAATCCTTCTTTAATCTCTACAATAATCTCATCGGGGACAATCCTGGTCTGCCGGAAGACGTGGAATATGGAAAACAATTTTTGCCATATCACGTAGGACCGGGACAGGTTTTTTCGCTTGGCGATTATGACGAAGAGGAGCAGGCTTTCCTGCGCGCGCTGACAAAGCGTGAACGTGGAAAAACACCGGGGCTTTATGTGATGAACAACTGGGAATACATGCCTCCGCGTTACGGACGTTATGAGGGCGATTATAAATTACGCGCGTATCTCTCGTTCACAGGATTTGGCCAGAATTTCCCGGAAATGTCGTCGTATCCAAGCTGCTATCTCGATCACGATGGGAATCAGCTCAATGGTCAGCACAAATATAAAATGACCTTCCCGAAGGATGGACTGCCACCTTGCCAGGACGAGATCGGCTATTGGGGACTGACGTTGTATAGAAAAGAAGACTATGGATTGATCGCAAATCCGATCAATCGCTACAGCATCAAAGATGAGGGACAGCTGGTCGTCGATGAAGACGGAAGCATTACGCTCTATCTCCAGGTCGATCCACCAGAGGAAAAATATTACAACAACTGGTTGCCGGCCTGCGAGGGCGATTTTCTGGCTACGATGCGGTTCTATTATCCGACCAAAGAAATAATTGACAATCACTATCGTTTACCATACATCGAAAAATACGAGGATTGATCAGGAGAGGTGATTTATAATGGAAGCGAAAGCTAAAAAAGATCTGACATGGGTACACTTTGTCATCATCTTATTATTAATGTTTGGCGTGCAATACATTCCGCCAGTTGAACCGATTACTGCCTACGGGATGAAGATCCTTGGCGTGTTTGCCGGACTTCTGTGGGGCTGGTCGTTCTGCGGGATGCTCTGGCCGAGTATCATGGGGATCGTTGCGCTGGCTGTCACAGGTTGCTATGATACCGGCGACACTGCCATCGTGGCAGCGTTTGGTAATTATATGGTGCTGAACTGCCTGTTCCTGTTTGTACTGGTCGAACTATTGTCGGATTGTGGTTTGGTCGATTATATCTGCCGTCGTTTGATGGCGATGGAGGCGATCAAGGGACGTCCATGGCTGTTGTTCAGCGTGGTATTGTTTATCCCGTTTTTGCTCTCTGCGGTAGGTCAGGTTTTTTCAGCAGTGTATCTCGGCTGGAAGATTGCCTATTCTGTCTTGGACATCGCAGGCTATGATCGTGATAGCCGAACAGGGCGCATCACGATCATCTCCTCCATGCTCGCCATTGCTGCTGGTTCGCAAGTGCTGCCATTCCTGAGTTCTGCGTTGATGATCTGCGGGGCCTTCTCACAGATGGTTGGCGAAGCGTTCAACTACGGCAAGTACATGATCTTCAGTGTGCCGTTTGCTTTGTTGAATTTGGTTGAACTGGTACTTGTGGTAAGATTCCTTTTCAAGATGGACGTTGAAAAATTTGCTCATGTTGATCTGGCAAAACTCGATGTAGGCAGTGAAGCGTCGAAAATGACACTGCGACAGAAAGTGTCTGGAATCGCATTTTTGATTGCGCTGGCAATGCTTTTGCTGCCGAATTTCCTGCCAGAAGGAAATATCGTTTCGAACTTTTTGTCGTCGCTCGGCATGACAGGCACGTGCATGCTGATTGTGGTGATTCTCGTTCTGCTGAAAATCGATGGCAAACCAGTGCTTGATTATAATGGCGTCGCCAAAAAAGCCATCTACTGGGATATGATCATTTTCCTTGCCGTGGTGCTTTGCGTGTCCACGTTGTTGACGGCGGAAGAAACCGGGATCACTGCGTTTCTGAATGGTGTCATGCAGCCGCTGCTCGGTCTGAAGTCTGGCTATTTGTTCGTCGTTCTTTTCCTGGCAGTTGCTTCGCTACTCACTCAGTTTATGAACAATACCGTCGTTGCGATCATGTTCCTGCCGATTGTTTTGGTCGCCAGCTCGAGCTACGGGTTGAATTCCTGGGCGTTGGTCACTGTGCTGATCGGAGCGGCGCAGTTCATCGCGTACGCTACGCCAGCAGCCTGCCCAAATGCCGGGATGATGTATTCCTGCGAATACACGCCGTACAAAAAGAGCGTAAAGTTTGTCGTGCCAGTGTTGCTCGCGTGGTTTGTGTCGTTAATCACATTGGGCTATGGATTGGCTTGTGTAGCATTTATCTAAGTAAAAATTTTCAAAAGGACGCAGTGGCCGTTTGGCGCTGCGTCTTTTTCGTTGCGCGCGCTGCCGGCTTGTGGTATGCTGTGGAAAAGTTTAGTCAGATGTCGGTGCAGGCGCACCACTCATTTATGCATGGGATGCATATTGGATTGTTTGTGGAAAAACTACAGGCGTATTTGGATGAGTATTGAGAGCTGGTGGATGCAAATGAAAATTATAAATGTTGGCAGTCGTGTAATGAATACCTGGTTATATGCTGTTTCGGATGGCTGGGTAATGGTAGATACGGGCTATCCTGAGAGCATGGATCGTGTGATTCATCGGATGAAGCGTGTAGGGATTTTGCCGGAAGAGGTGAAGGTGATCTTTTTGACGCACGCGCATGACGATCATGCGGGATTTTTGAATGCGTGGTTGGCGCGATATCCACATGTGAAGGTGGTGGCAAGTGAGAAATCGTTGGCGGTGCTTTTGAGGGGACAGAATTCTTTTGACGGCGGCTGTAGCAGTATATTAGCGTGGGTGTTTTGTCAGGTAATGAAGCTGGCTGGAAAGGGTGCGCATCGTTTTCCGACGTTGGAGTGGCAATTTTTAGAGCGCTTTGTACTTGCAGAAAAACAACATATGTCAGAGGCTGAGGCTTTGGTTTCTGGACGTATTTTGGCAACGCCTGGCCATACTGCAGACTCTCTGTCATTCATGGTTGATGACCTTGTGTTTTGCGGCGATGCGGCGATGAATGGGTTGCCAAGCCTGCGACGTGTGACAATTTGGATTGAAAATATGGAGGATTTTGCACATTCCTGGGAGACATTGATTGCAAGTGGTGCAGCCGCTCTTTATCCAGGTCATGGACGACCGTTCAAAATGGCGGATCTGGCGCGGTTTCAAAGTGCGCTTAGAAAAATCAGGTTGTATTGCTTGTGAAAGAAGGAGACGAAAAATGGAATACATGATGTATATGATCGTTATGATCGTGGCGGTGTTGACTTCCGTGGAGATCTCGTCGCTGAAAAAGCAGGTGCGGGCGTTGCAGGTGCAGCTGAACGCGCTGGCGCAGGCGACGGGGCATGAGGATCTGTCGGCCTGGTATGTGACGGACGAGGTAAAAGCGCAGGTGCGCGCGCTGAAAGAAGATGGTAAGGTTGTGGAAGCGGTGAAGATGGTTCGCGAAGCGACGGGGATGTCGCTGGAAGATGCGAAGCATTTTGTGGACGAACTATGAGTGACAGCGGTGGCGAGGGCTGCCGTTTTTTTGTTGCGCGAGTGGGTTGCCGCGCGCGGCGCTTCGCGGTACAATGGGGGCAGAATAGTTTGAAAATGGAGGAGGTTTGGAGATGCTGCATGAGATTGGCGAGAAGGATTTTTGTCGGCAGTATGTGGCGGATGCGGTGCCGCGGGAAACGGATGTAGTGCTGGTGTTTGGCGATGGGGCGGTGCTCTTTTGTGGAGAGTCGCTTGCGCGTTTGAAAGATGTGGAGCTGGAAAATCCGGAGGTGCTGCGGTATTTGTTCAGCATTTCGGGGGTGCGGTTCTTTTGGTCGGAGGAGATGCTGCCGGAAGAGGGTGCGCTGCATTATGAGAGCTTGCGGACGATGCGGCGCGTTCTGCCGCGGTGGCTGGCGTTTGGTGGGATGACGGGCTATCATCTGGCGATGTGGTACGAGAACAATCGCTTCTGCGGTCGCTGTGCGACGGCGCTGGAGCATGCGCACGATGAGCGGGCGCTGGTTTGTCCAAATTGCGGACGTGTGGTCTATCCGAACATTGCGGTGGCGATCATTGTGGGTATCCTCGATGGAGATCGGCTTCTGGTCTCACGCTATGCTGGTGCGCGGCGCGGTGGCTATGCGCTGGTGGCTGGCTATGTGGAGATTGGCGAAACGCTGGAAGAGGCGCTGCGCCGCGAGGTGATGGAAGAAGTGGGGCTGAACGTGAAAAACATTCGCTACTACACCAATCAGCCGTGGGGATTTTCACAGACGCTGTTGGTGGGATTTTTCGCGGATCTCGACAGCAAGCCGGGGATCCAGCTGGAGCAGCGAGAGCTGTCGGAGGCTGTCTGGCTTTCGCGCGAGGAAATGCCGGAGAGCGATGCGAGCATCAGTATGACGGCGAAAATGATGGAGGCGTTCCGTCTGGGCGAGGATGTATGAGCGCGTGTGCCCTTGGTGGGTAGATGTCCACGAGCGAAAAATAAATTTGATTGTTCAAATAGCGCTTGACGGCGCATTATTCCGTGTTATAATGAATTTAATCCAATATGTACAGTCAACGCGATGAAGGAGAAGCGATAGGTCAAACGCTTACGCAGAGAGCTGCCGGTCGGTGCGAGGCAGCAGCCGGACTTATCTTTCCGCTCTGGAGCGACTGGATGACGAATCCGGCGGGAGCGCCCGATACAGCGCGCAAGAGTTGGCCATTTTGGCACAATTTGGGTGGTACCGCGAGATTTCAGCTCGCCCCAGAGATGGGGCGGGCTTTTTTATTTCCGCCACGGCTCTTGCAGGAAAAGGAAAGGAGTGCTGCAAGCATGGATAGAGCATACAATTTTAACGCTGGCCCTTCAGCGATGCCGCTGGAGGTGCTGAAGGAGGCGCAGGCTGAGTTTCTGGATTTTCAGAACACGGGCATGAGTGTTATTGAGATCAGCCACCGCAGTGCGGAGTACTCGGCGCTGCATCAGGAAACGAAGGCGCTCTTGCGAGAACTGATGGAAATTCCTGAGGATTACGAGGTTCTCTTCTGTCAGGGCGGCGGCAGCACGCAGTTCCTGATGGTGGCGGCGAACTTTTTCACGAAAGCGCGCGCTGCTTATGTGAACACTGGCGTTTGGGCTGGCAAGGCGCTAAAGGAAGCGCAGTTTTTTGGCGAAGCTTACGAGGCTGCCTCGAGCGCGGATAAAAACCACAGTTACATTCCACAGCAATTTACGATCCTGCCGGACACGTCCTACGTACATCTGACGGCGAACAATACGATTTACGGCACGGAGTATCAGGAGTTTCCTCACTTCGATGTGCCAGTTGTCTGCGATATGTCCAGCGATATTCTCTCGCGTCGTGTGAATGTGGCAGATTTTGATCTGATCTACGCTGGGGCGCAGAAAAATCTCGGCCCTGCCGGCGTCACGATCGCTATTGTGAAAAAAGATTTTCTCGCCACAGCGCGCACGAATCTGCCGACAATGCTCAAATACCAGACGTTCGCCGATAAAGACAGCCTCTACAACACGCCGCCGGTCTTCGCCATCTATATGGTGAACAAAACGCTGCACTGGATACAGAACCAGGGCGGTGTCGATGTGATCCAGGCGCGCAACGCGGAAAAAGCGGCGCTCATCTACGACGCGATCGACAAATCTGACGGCTTCTACATCGGCCATGCGGAAAAACCTTACCGCAGCAAGATGAACATCACGTTCAATCTGCAGACGCCGGAAATGGAAAAAGATTTCATCGCCCACAGCAAAGAACTGGGCTTCGTTGGTATCAACGGTCACCGCTCCGTCGGCGGCTGCCGTGCGTCGGCCTATAACGCTGTGCCGCTGGAAGCTTGCCAGGCGCTGGCGGATTATATGAAACAGTATCAAAAAGATCATGAGTAAATAAACAGGAGGAACCCATTATGAGAATTTTAGTTAGCGATGACGTCAGCGAAAAAGGCGTCGCCATTCTGCGTGAACACTTCGATGTCGATGTTAAGACCAACATGCCGCCGGAAGAACTCCTCGCCTGCATCGGCGAGTACGATGGCCTTGTCACCCGCAGCCAGACGCAGGTGACTGAAGAAGTCATCGCCGCTGCGCACAATCTCAAGGTCATCGGCCGTGCTGGCGTCGGCGTTGACAACATCAACATTCCAGCAGCGACTGCTCGCGGCATCGTCGTCTGCAACGCGCCGGAAGGCAACACCATCGCAGCCGTTGAGCATACCATCGGCATGATGCTCGCTGTCACCCGCCACATTCCACAGGCGCACCAGTCCATCCAGGAAGGCAAGTGGGACCGCAAGAGCTTCACCGGCATTCAGCTGCAGGGACGCACGCTGGGCGTCATCGGTGTTGGTCGTGTCGGTAGCCGTGTGGCCAAGCGCATGCAGGCGTTTGAAATGAACGTCATCGGTTACGACCCATACATCACAGAAGAACGCGCGCACCAGATCGGCATCGAGCTCGTCGATTTTGACACGCTGCTCGCGAAATCTGACTACATCACCATCCACACGCCGCTCACCAAAGAAACCCGCGACATGATCGATGCCGACGCCATCGCGAAAATGAAGGACGGCGTTCATCTCGTCAACTGCGCCCGCGGTGAATGCTTTGACAACATCGCCATCGCTGAAGCCATCAAGAGCGGAAAAGTTGCCGGCGCTGCCATCGACGTTTATCCAAACGAGCCGCTCACCCTCGACAATAACCCATACCTCGGCATGTTCAACGTTGTCCAGACCTCGCACCTCGGTGCTTCCACCGTTGAAGCCCAGGAAGGCGTCGCCGTCGACGTTGCTTACGGCGTCATCGATGCGCTCAGCGGCAAACCAGTCATGAATGCCGTCAACATGGCGCCAATTCCTAAGAGCGTCGCTGCCGTCATCCAGCCATATTTTGGCCTCGCTGAACGCATGGGCACCATCGCCATTTATCTCGCCAACGGCCCTGTCAAGGAAGTGGAGATCGAATACAGCGGCGAGCTTTCTGGCACGGAAACCCAGCATCTGTCGACCGCTTTCCTTAAAGGTCTGCTGAATCCGATCCTGCAGGACAGTGTCAACTATGTCAACGCACCAGGGCTCGCCAAAAAACGCAACATCGACGTGAAAGAATCCAAGAGCCACAAGAGCGGCTACTACACCACCGCCATCACTGCGCGCATCAAAACCTCCAACGGTGAGCACGAGATCGCTGGCACCCTCTTCGACGGCAAGTTGCCAAAGATCGTGCAGATCGACCAGTACCGCGTCGACTTCACGCCGGAAGGCTATCTCCTTCTCGTGCCACACGTTGACCAGCCAAACATGATCGGTCAGATCGCCACCATCCTCGGCAAGGCGCAGATCAACATCAACGGCATGCAGGTTGGCAACACCACTGAATCTGGCACGAACATCATGGCCGTCGCTGTCAGCGAAGACATTCCAAACGACATCCTGCTGCAGATCTCCGGCATCGAAGGCATCCTCGATGTCAAGCTCATCCACTGCGAAGAATAAGAGGAGGCGCTATGACAAGAATCATCCTCGTTCGCCACGGCGAAACCACCTGGAACGTCGAAGGCCGCTACCAGGGCCAGGAAGATACGCCGCTCTCTGAGCGCGGATTGGAACAGGGCCGTCTGCTCGCAGAAGGGCTCAAAAATATTCCTCTCGACCGCGCCATCTCCAGCCCGCTCCAGCGCTCCTTCAAAACCTGCCAGTTTTGTGCCGATCTCCACGATCTCAGCGTCAGCGCCGACGAGCGTCTCTCTGAGATCAACCACGGCAGCTGGGAAGGGCGTCTCGCCAGCGAGATCGCAGAAGCGTATCCGGAAGATTTTGGCCGCTGGCACAGCCAGCCGCATCTCGTGCAGATGCCCGACGGCGGTGAAAATCTCGACGACGTGCGCCGCCGCGTGCGCGCAGCGTTTGACGAATACGTGGAAAAATATCCCGACGAAACCATCCTCGTCGCTGCCCACGACGCTGTCAACAAAGCGATTATTTGTGACCTGATGGGCATCGGCATGGACCATTTCTGGCAGGTCAAGCAGGACAACACCTGCATCAATGTCCTCGAATATAATGAAGGAACCTGGCGCGTCGTGCTACTGAATTCCACCGCCCACATGGGCTATCTCTTCAGCGGCATCGAACAGGCTGGGCTCTGAACCCTCGCGCTCCACGCACTATGCGTGGAGCGTTTTTGCGTGCGCGGGAATTTATTCAGCGAACTGCCATTTCTCTCGCGCAAGCACGGCGGCGAAAAGATTGCTTGGCGAATTTTCGTTGTGAGAGTATGGCGGAATGTGGTATGCTTAATACAAAATTGATTTGTGGAGGTGAGTGCATGTCTGTTGCAGAAATTTTAAACGGTGAATCGGTGAACGTGGAATATAAGGCGCGCGTGCCGGAGAAAAGTTTAAACTATATGAAGACGGTGGTGGCCTTCGCCAATGGTTTTGGCGGCAGGTTGGTATTTGGCGTGGCGGACGGCACGCGGGAAATCGTTGGCGTGGATGAAGCGGACGTTTTTAAGATGATGGATGCGATCGCCAATGCTATTTCTGACAGCTGCGAGCCAGCAATCGTGCCGGACATCATGCTGCAGACGATCGCTGGCAAGACAGTGATCGTGGTAGATGTGCTGCCGGGCGGTCAGCGGCCGTATTTTATCAAATCGCTGGGGTTGAATGGCGGTGTATACATTCGCGTGGCGGGCACGACGCGTCCGGCGGATCGCTACATGGTCAGAGAGCTGCTCTTTGAAGGGAGTAACCGCAGCTTTGATCAGGCAATCTGTTCGGGGCTGACGGTGTCGGAAGACGACATTGATGCGCTTTGTCGGGCGATGCAGGAAGAAGCGCGACGCAATGCGCGCAGCGACGAGCAGCGGGTAGCGATCAAAAATGTTGGGCGCGGGCAGCTCTTGAGCTGGGGAATTTTGGCAGAAAAAGATGGTATGGCATTAGCGACAAATGCCTATGCGATTCTCACCGGGAACGTAGCGGTACCACCGGCGATGATCCAATGCGGCGTGTTCAAGGGAAAAACGCGTGCGGTTTTTGTGGACCGGCGGGAATATGGCGGCCCGATCTGGGAGCAGATTGAGCAGGCGTATCAATTTGTTTTGCGCAATATTCATCTGGGTGCAGAATTTGATGGCCTGTATCGACAGGATGTGTACGAGATTCCGCCGGAGGCAATCCGTGAGCTGATCATCAATGCGGCGGTGCATCGCAGTTATCTGGACCACGGTGCGATTCAGGTGGCGATCTACGACGATCGTTTGGAAGTTACCTCGCCAGGAAAATTGCCGATGGGGCAGACGCTTGAGCGTATGCAGGAGGGCTACTCGAAAATCCGTAACGAAGCGCTGGCCTATGCGTTTTCTTATATGAATCTGATCGAACACTGGGGCAGCGGCATTCCGCGCATTACCAGCCAAGTGATGGCGGCTGGATTGCGCGCGCCGGAATTCATTGGCGGCGATGTGGATCTGCGCATCAATGTGTATCGCAGGAAGATTGGTGTTGTGCTGGCAGAAAATGATACTTTAGAAAGCGCTGATGATACTTTGGCGGTGAAGAATGATACTTTAGAAGACGGCGGTGATACTTTAGCGCTGGAAAATGATACTTTAGAAAGTGCTGATGATACTTTAGCATCCGAAAATGACGAGGCGCTAGAAACCAAATTACTTGCAATGATCCGTGAAGATCCACATTTGACCCAGCAACAGCTGGCTGAGCGGCTGAATGTTTCTGTGATCACGGTAAAGCGACTTATGACACATCTTCAGGAGCATGCCCAGATAAAACGCGACGGCTCGAAACGCTACGGTCGCTGGATCATTCTCCGTGAAAAATAATTGTGTTCGCTTGCGCGCTTGGTGAGTCTGCCAGGCGCGTGTTTTGATTTAATGATAACAGCCGTCGTGCGTTGACCGGGGTGGTGGAATATGGTAACATATAATCGTGTGCGAATGCGCACATGCGTCTCCAGACGGGACGCTCACTCTCTGTTGAATGACAAAAACTTATTATATTTGAGGTGAAGAACTATGCCAGGATTGGTATTGTTAGGCGCACAGTGGGGCGACGAAGGGAAAGGGAAGATCACCGACTACCTCGCAGAGCGCGCGGATTATGTTGTGCGTTACCAGGGCGGCAACAACGCTGGCCACACGGTTGTGGTCAACGGCGAAGAATTTAAGCTGCGCCTGATCCCATCGGGGATCATCTCCGGCCATGCAACCTGTGTCATCGGCAACGGTGTCGTGGTCGATCTCAAGGTGCTCATTAAAGAAATGGAATACCTGAAGGCAAAAGGCGTGGACGTGAGCCGTCTGCGCATCAGCGATCGCTGCCATCTGATCATGCCTTATCACATCAAGCAGGATGAATGCGAAGAAATGGCCAAGGGCGACGCCAAGATCGGCACGACGAAAAACGGCATCGGCCCTTGCTATATGGATAAATGCGCGCGCACGGGCCTGCGCATGGGCGATGTGGTGGATCCTGATTATTTCCGCGCACGCCTGGCAAATGCTGTGGCGCTGAAAAACAATCTGCTGACGAAGCTCTACGGCGTAGAGCCGTTCGACGCGGATGCCATCGCTGACGAATATCTGGCACTGGCGGAGCAAATCAAGGATCAGATCTGCGATACGTCCTATCTGCTGGACGAGGCGCTGAAAGCTGGCAAGAAGGTCTGCTTCGAAGGCGCGCAGGGAACGCTTTTGGATATCGACCATGGGACGTATCCATTCGTCACCTCGTCCAATCCGAACTCCGGCGCTGCCTGTGTAGGCGCTGGTGTTGGTCCCCAGCATATCAACGAGGTGCTGGGCATTATCAAGAGCTACACGACCCGCGTTGGCGCTGGTCCATTCCCAACGGAGCTGAACGACGCTATTGGCGAAGAAATGCAGCAGCGCGGCCATGAATATGGCACCGTCACCGGACGTGCGCGTCGCTGCGGCTGGATGGATCTGGCGATCGTCAACTATGCGATCCGCCTCAACGGCATCACTGGTCTGGCGCTGATGAAGCTGGATATCCTGGATACCTTGCCGGAGATCAAGATCTGCACTGGCTATAAGCTGCGCGGCGAGGAGATCCCTTATTTCCCTGGCCGCCTCGAAGACCTGGAACAGGTCGAACCGATCTACGAAACGGTTCCAGGCTGGCAGTGTGACACCACGAGCTGCACAACGTTCGACGAGCTGCCAGAAGCAGCGCAGGCGTTCGTTGGCCGCGTGGAAGCGCTCACCGGTGTGCCTGTGAAGATCGTTGCCGTCGGTCCTGGCCGCGAACAGACCATCATCCGCGAGCACGTGCTTTAAGCCGAGAGACCGCGCATGACAACAAAACAAAAATCGTTCTTTAAGGGCGCGCTCATCCTCACCATAGCCGGTGTGCTTGGGAGAATGCTGGGCGCGCTCTATCGCATCCCGTTCAACCGCATTGTCGGCGAAGAAGGGGCAGCGCTCTACGGCCTGTCTTATTCGCTTTATTCGCTGCTCTTCGCATTGTCCACTGCGGGGATCCCGCTGGCGGTGTCGAAAATGGTGGCTGTTTATGAGGAGCGCGGGGAGCACGGCGAGAGTGTGCGTCTGCTCAAGGCTGCGTTTATGATGCTGGCAGCGATCGGCATTGTGGTGGCGCTCTTCGTATTCACCCAGGCAGACTGGATCGCGCGCACCGTGTTCAACGAACCGGCAGCGGCGCTCAGCCTGCGCACGCTCTCACCGGCGATGCTTTTCAGCTGCCTGATGGCGGTGCTCCGCGGTTATTTCCAGGGGCACCAGCAGATGGTACCGACGGCGATCTCTCAGATCCTGGAGCAGTTTTTCCGCGTCGGCGTCATCTTCATCGCGCTCTTTCTGCTTGCTGGCCAGGCGCTGCCGACGATCGTCGCTGGCGCAAGCTTTGGCTCGGCTGTGGGCACGATCATCGGGTTTACCTTCCTGGCGATCTACTTCGCCCATTATTATAGAAGCAACCATCCGACCAATATCGTGACGCCGGAGGAGCGCGAATCCACAGCCGCGATGCTCAAGCAGCTTGTGATCTATGCGATCCCAATCTCCATCGGCGCGCTCGTGCTTTCGATCACCCAGTTCATTGATTCCACGATGGACATTGGCTGTCTGGAAGCCAGCGGCATGGCCCACGCTGAAGCGCTCGTGCAATACGGCTATCTCGCCAGCTATGCTATGCCGATCATCAATCTGCTCTTCATCATCACCTCGGCGATCTCTTCGAGCCTGGTGCCGACCATCGCCAACCTGTATGAATTGAAGGACGGCGACGGCGTGCAGCACAATGTCCGCACTTCGATCCTGCTCACGGTGATCATCATGCTCCCGGCTGCTGCCGGACTGGCAACGCTGGGCACGCCGATCTGCGATCTGCTCTACAACAACGCAGCATCTGGCGCAGCGCTTTCCTATGTCGCGTTCGCCGTGGTCGGCATCGGCGTTTATCAGGTGTCCAGCGGTGCGCTGCAGGGCCTGGGCCATGTCTATATTCCAATGGCCAGTCTGATCATCGGCGCGCTACTCAAGATAGGTCTCAACTATGTGCTCCTGACGCGCGCTGGTGCAGATATTCGCATGGCGGCGCTGGCGACCGTCATCGCTTTTGCGGTGGCTGCGCTCCACAACCTCTACCAGGTTGGGCGCATCGTCGGCTGGAAATGGTTCTCGCTGAAGCAGCTCATCATCAAGCCTGTCGTTTCGACGCTGGCCATGGCTGCCTGCGTGACGCTCGTCAAGCTCGCGCTTGGCGGCAGTGCATTTCTCGCGACAGCCTGCGGCGTGGTCGTCGGTGTGATCGTTTATTTTGCCGTGCTCTTCGTGATCGGCGGCATCGACCGCGATACGCTGGAAAAATTCCCAAAGATCGGGCCGAAACTGGCGCGTAAATGGGGCGGCAAATGATACTGAATGACAAAGCGTTTCTTCGGAAGCGCTTTTTTCGTTGAAAGGAGGATGCTCATGACAAACGCAGAACTTTCGCCGCTGGTGGAAGTGGTGGAGCGGCTGCTGGCGCCGGGCGGCTGTTCCTGGGATCGGGCGCAGACGCACGCGAGCATGCGCAAGCATATGATCGAAGAAGCCTACGAGGTTTGTGACGCCATCGACCGCAAGGACGCAGAAAATCTCCGTGAGGAGCTCGGTGATGTGCTTTATCAGGTCGTCTTCCACGCAGCGCTCGCTGAGGAAGAAGGCGCGTTCGATCTGCAGGCAGTGATCGACGGCGTCGCTGAAAAAATGCGCCGCCGCCATCCGCACATTTTTGCGCCGGAAACAAACGACGCGCCGCAAGACTGGGAGCGCATCAAGCGCGCAGAAAAAGCTGCCGCCCGTCAGCCGCAGACGCTGCCAGCGGTGCTCCCGGTGACGCTCAAGCTGGCAAAACTCACTGCCAAACTCAGAAAGCGCGGCGTATCCGAAGAAGAGATGCTGGCGCTTTGCGCTGACGCGACAGAACGTACCCTGCTCGCAGCGGCTTTTCAGGCGGCAGCCGAGGAGCGCGAGCTGGAATTCAGCGGCCAGGCGCTGGCTGAAAAGCTTGAAAAAATGCTGGGAAACACCCAAAAATGATAAAATCGCGTTAAATTGCCCACAAAACCGCAAAAAACTTGTTAAGAAAGCGATTTCCCGCTTTTCATGCTCATGGGTTTGTGGTAAAATTCAAGCAAGCTATGGAGTCATCAATCAAACATCAAACAAACAATTAGGGAGGAAATTTCATTGAATAAATCCGAATTAGTTGCAAGTGTTGCTGAAAAGTCCGGCTTGACCAAGAAGGACGCCGAAAAAGCTGTAAATGCAGTTTTTGATTCTATCACTGCAACCCTCGTTTCCGGCGAAAAAGTTCAGCTCGTTGGCTTTGGTACCTTCGAAGTTAGAGAACGTAAAGAACGTCAGGGCCAGAACCCACAGACCAAGCAGCCTATCACCATTCCTGCAACCAAAGTTCCTGCATTCAAGGCAGGCAAAGGTCTTAAGGATGCTGTTGTCGGTAAATAATCAATATCGAAATTTTACTCATGGCCCTAAGCTGTAGCCTCGGTTGGCAGCTTAGGGTTCATTTTTTATGACTGCATAGACTTTTTCAGACGAGAAGGAGGCAACCATGCGCATCGATAAATTTCTCAAGGTGAGCCGCATCATCAAACGCCGCACCGTCGCCAAGGAAGTTTGCGACGGCGGCAAGGTCAAGATCAACGGTCGCGTGGCAAAAGCGGGGACCGACGTCGCAGCTGGCGATGAGATCGAGATCCAGTTTGGCGAGAAAATTTTCCGCGCGCGCATCAAAGAAGTGCGTGAGACGGTGCCTGCAAAAGAGGCCGACAGCCTCTACGAGGTGCTGCGCTGAAGCAGCTCTTGCGCCGCAGCGGTGAAAGCCGTATAATAGAAGACACTGTGAACATCGGAGAGCGGAAAGGAGTGCGTCAATGGCGAACAACAAAGATCATAAGCTCACGTCGCGTCTGCAGATGAAAAAGCAGAGCAAGGAGCAGCCAGCCATTCTTCAGGAAGAAGAGAAAAAATGGAGCTGGACGCAGATCGCCGTTTTCATCATCCTGATCTACGCCGGCATGACTTTTATGAACGGCTGCTTCTCGATCATCGATCTGAAGGCGCAGCAAAATACCATCGTGGCACAGACTCAGGTGGCACAGACGGAGCAAAGTGACCTCGAAAACGAGGTGTCCTATATGCAGACCAAAGAAGCCGTGGAAAAAACTGCGCGCGAAGATCTGAAAATGGTCAAGCCGGGGGAAATCCTGCTGACGCAGCGGGAAAACAGCGGCGACCAGCAGCCGGATGACGAAGACGGACAGTCAGACGATGGACAGCAGACGACGGATGAAAATGCCGAGCCGGCAGAGTAATTGCGCCGTTTGCCACTTGACAGAGGTTTCTATCCATCGGTATAATGAAACCAGATGAAAAATTTTGAAAAAACACGGGAGGCTAGCAAGCGCATGTCCAATACTGTAGGGCAAATTTTATCGGGCAAAGTGACCGGGATCACGAATTTCGGCGCGTTTGTCGAACTGGAGACCGGAGAGACCGGATTGGTGCATATTTCTGAGATCGCTGATACCTTTGTGAAAGACATTCACGATCATCTCACTGTGAATGACGAGGTTAAGGTTAAGATCCTCAATATCAACGACAATGGAAAGATCGGGCTTTCTATCAAGCAGGCAAAGGAACGCAAGAAACCTCAGAAACCTTCACCAAGCTTTGAAGATAAAATTGCACGTTTTATGAAGGACAGCGACGAAAAGCTGGCATCCTTCAACAAAAATATGAATGCGAAACGCCGCAGTGGCAATCGCTATTAATGGATGACAGACACAGAGCCGTTGATTGACAACGGCTCTGTTTTCTATTTTCAAAATCTGAGAGGAAGGATCGACATGAAAACCGGGATCATTGATATTGGTTCGAACAGTGTGCGCATGGCCTGGCTGGAAGGCGCGCCGCATTACGGCACGCTGCCAGAGGAGCGGCTGCGCTACAGCCGTTTCGCTGAAAATGCGACAGCGACTGGCGCGCTGGAAGAAGCAGCGGTGGCGCGCACGATCGAAGCAGTGCAGTCGCTGCTTGCTGAAGCGCGCGAAAACGACGTCGACGTGCGTCGTATCAGCGCGACTTCGGCGCTGCGCGAAGCAACCAACCGCGAAGCTGTGAAAGCGCAGATTGAGAAAGCGTTGCAGCGAGAGATCACGCTGCTCGCACCGGAAGCAGAAGCGCGCTACAGCTACGAAGGCGCGATCTACGGACTGCCGCGTCAGGGCCGCAGCATTGCGGTGCTCGATATTGGCGGTGGTTCGACAGAATTGTGCTGGGGCGAGGGCGCTGGTCAGGCAGTGTCGGTGCCCGTGGGCGCTGTGCGTCTCAAGGAATCGGCCGATCGCATCGGGCCGCTCTCGCTTGCGCTGGCACCGCTGATCCAGCAGGCGCCGAAGGGGGACAACGTGCTCCTCGTCGGCGTCGGCGGGACCCTAACGACGATGGCGGCGCTTTTTGAAGGCATGCAGACCTACGATCCGCGCCTGATCCACCAGATGACCTATGGGACAAACGCCATCGCTCAGATCAACGACATTCTCAAAGCGATGCCGCTGGAAAAACGTCTGGAGCTGCCGGCGCTCACTGCTGGTCGCGCAGACATCATCACCCAGGGACTGGATATCGCTGTGACAGTGCTCCAGGGATTGCAAACGCCGGCGCTCACCGTGAGCACGACGGATCTGCTCTTTGGTCAGCTTCTGGAGCTTGTGGCGCAATGAGCAGACCAGGACCGGACGCGGTCGCAGAATTTATGTGCACACACGTGGCGCCGGGCGAGCGGGTGATCGCTGCTGTTTCCGGCGGACCAGATTCGATGGCGATGCTGGATCTACTGCTGCGTGCGCGTGCAGCTTGTGGCTATGAGCTCGAAGTGGCGCATATTCACCATCATCTGCGCGCTGCTTCTGACGAAGAGTGGCGCTTTGTTGAGGAATATTGCCAGGCGCGCGGCGTGCGTTTTCACGGCCGTCACGTGCAGGTGCGCGAAAAAGCGCAGGGGCGGAGCCTTGAAGCAGCAGCACACACGCTGCGCCATGTGGCGCTGGCGGAAATCTTGCAGGAGCGCCAGGCGCAGTGGCTGGCGCTGGCACATCAGGCAGACGACCGCGCTGAAACGGTGCTGATGAATATTCTGCGTGGCACGAGTGTGCAGGGACTTGCAGCCATGTCGGCGCGAGACGGCAATATTTTGCGGCCGCTTCTGTCGTTTACAAAAGCGGAGCTTGAAGCCTATTGCGCGGCGCAGGATATTCCTTATGTGGTTGACGAGAGCAACGCTGACACGACGATCCTGCGCAATCGTTTGCGGCACAAGCTGCTGCCGGAGCTGGCGACCTACAATCCGCAGATCGTTCAGGCGCTGAACCGGCTCGCTGAAAGCAGCGCGCGCGACAGCGATTTTCTGCGTGCGCGTGCTGAGACGCTGTGTGCGGAGGCTGCGGTTTTTCGTGCAGGCGGCTGGTGTCTGCTTGAGCGCGCAGCACTCGCCGAGGCGCACGAGGCTGAGACAGCAACGCTCATTCGCCAGCTCGCTCAGCGTTACGCCAGCGGACGCGGCAATCTGCGCTTTGAGATGGTGGAGGCTGCGCTTGCGCGTATCCGCGCCGGGGAAGGACGCGCGGATCTTGGTCAGGGAATTTTCTGCGAATGCACGCGCCGTTTTGTTTACATCGGCCGTCAGCCGGAGGGCGTCTGGCACAGGGACGATGACGGAATCTGGCGCCAGGATTTTCTCGAGGGCGCTGTCACAGCGCCGCCGGAAATGATCGTGCGCGGCGCGCAGACCGGCGACGCCATCGCGCTGAAAAATCTCGGGCGTAAGCGTCTCAAGAAAATCTTTCAGGAGCAGGCGCTGCCGCCTTGTCTGCGTCCGCTGTGGCCAATTCTTTATGATACCAAAATAAAAGAAATTATTTGGGTTCCATTCCTTGCACAAGGGCGGGAACTCATGTATTATAATAGTGTTACCTATTTGCAGATTGCGTTAAGCAGTACGATCGCGCAGCGCACTGTGCGATCTGCACCCACAAGCGAAGAAAAGGAACGATAGGAGGAATCTATGAAGCGATCAGTATGGAAAAGCTTTGCGGTTTACCTCGTGATCTTTCTCCTGTTCTTTTCCATGATAGAGTTTTTCAACACAAATACCCCGGCTGAAGAAGAGCCAACGCGCGTTTACGGGGAAAATTATACTGAATTCATGGAAAACGTCGACAAGGGGAACGTGAAACAGGTAACCATCACAACCTACGACAACTACCAGACCATTGAAGGGACGACGATCGACGGCGAAGAATTCAATATGCCGATCTCTAAGAACGACGACAATCTGGCTGAACGACTCGCTGACGCAGGCGTCGATGTGACGCAGGCGAAAACGCCGGAACCATCAGCGCTGATGAGTCTGCTCAGTTCGCTCCTGCCGGTGCTCTTGTTGGTAGGTCTGTTCTTCTTCTTTATGAGCTCGACCCAGGGTGGCGGCGGCAAGATGAACCAGTTTGGCAAGAGCAAGGCTCGCGTCACCGTCGACAGCCAGAACCGCGTCACCTTTGCAGACGTGGCTGGTGCTGACGAGGTCAAGGAAGAACTCGAGGAAGTCGTCGACTTTCTCAAGAAACCACAGAAATTTAAATCCATCGGTGCCAAGATCCCAAAGGGCGTGCTGCTCTTTGGCCCTCCTGGGACCGGTAAAACCCTGCTCGCCCGTGCAGTAGCCGGCGAAGCAGGCGTGCCGTTCTTCTCCATCAGCGGCTCGGATTTCGTTGAGATGTTCGTCGGTGTCGGCGCAAGCCGCGTCCGCGATCTCTTCGACCAGGCCAAGAAGAACAGCCCATGCATCATCTTCATCGACGAGATCGATGCCGTCGGGCGTCAGCGTGGCGCTGGTGTCGGCGGCGGTCACGATGAACGTGAGCAGACACTGAACCAGCTCCTCGTTGAGATGGACGGCTTCGACGCCAACGAAGGGATCATCATCCTCGCTGCCACGAACCGTCCGGATATTCTCGACCCAGCGCTCCTGCGTCCAGGTCGTTTCGACCGTCAGGTCACCGTCGGCCGCCCAGATGTGCGCGGGCGTGAGGAGATCCTCGGGGTTCACACCCGCAACAAACCGCTCTCTGCGGAAGTTGATCTTTCTGTCATTGCCAAGCAGACCGCTGGTTTCACCGGGGCCGATCTAGCAAACCTCGTGAACGAAGCAGCGCTCCTTGCAGCGCGTGAAAATCGCACGAAGATCACCCAGGAAGATCTGGAAAAATCCATCGAGCGCGTCGTCGCCGGGCCGGAAAAGAAAAACCGCGCCAAGATCAGCGACGCCGAGCTCAACCTTGTCAGCTACCACGAAGGTGGGCACGCTGTCATCGGTCACTTCCTCGAAGGCTGTGATCCGATCCACAAGGTTTCGATCATTCCACGCGGCCAGGCTGGCGGCTACACCATGAGCCTGCCGATCGAGGATCGCAATTACATGACGCGCAGCCATCTCCTCGACGAAGTCACGATGATGCTCGGCGGCCGCGTCGCCGAAGAGATCGTCCTCGGCGAGATCTCCACCGGCGCATCCAACGACATTGAACGCGCGACGAAAACCATTCGTCAGATGGTCACCCGCTGGGGCATGAGCGACGAGCTCGGCACCATCACCTTCGGCGAAGATCAGGAGCAGGTCTTCCTTGGCCGCGACCTTGGTCACAACCGCAACTACTCCGAGGCCATCGCCTTCTCCATTGACAAGGAAGTCAAGCGCATCATGGACGAATGCCACAAGCGTGCGCATCAGATCCTTACTGAGCACCGCGACAAGCTCGATGCTGTCGCCACCGCGCTGAAAGAGCGCGAAGTTCTGAACGCGTTTGAATTCCAGGGCGTCATGGACGGCAAGCCACTCGAGCAGATCGACAAGGAAGAAGCAGAATACCTCGCCAAGATCAACGAAGAAAAGCAGCGCAAGATCGAAGAAGCTGCCCAGCGCGAGAAAGAACAGCCTGTCGAAAAATCCAACGTCGCCCATGTCGACGAAGTCCCATCCGCAGAACCATTCTCCTTCGAGCAATGGGTCCGCGCCGAAGAGCCAAAACCTGAAAAACCACAGGCACCTGCCGCTGAACCGGAAGAAACCGAGCAGCCGCAGACAAAGGCGCCAACGCCATGGTGGGAAAAGCGTCAGACACAGACGAAGTCGGACGACGACACCACAAATCTTGGCCTGCCATCCCAGCAGGATGACGAGGACGAGAAAAAATAAGCACAAAAGCGGCCCGCCGCCGATGAGCGATCATCGGTGAGCGGGCCATTCTTTGTGACAGATTATTCCTTTTCGCGCGAATGTCTGGTGGTGCTGCGTGCGAGCGTCAGTCCAAAGAGCAGCACGAAAAGGTAGCAGCTTTCGAGCGGCGCGTAGACGTTGCTCATCGTGCCGTAAACACGAGCGCCATTATGGTACATCGGCAGTGTGAAGCGGAGCGATGCGTAAAACGCGAGCGCGGCGGCGAGGAGATAGATGAGCGCTGCCGAGATGCTGGCGTATTTTTCTGCGACGAGCCAGCGGCTGGCGATGCCGCAGAGGAGCCATGGAGCGAATACAAGCGCGAAATTGCGCCAGAAGTTGTAGACTGAAAAATGTCTGACGTTATCCCATCGACCAAGTTCGGCGAAATAATCAAAGCCGGTGAAGATCAGCCAGAAAAGCACGCTGGTTCCGAGGGCGACGAGAATGGAGCGTTTCATAGTGGGCACCTCCTTGGAATGGGGGAGCGATGCTTACAGAAAAATCTTATTTGCTTTTATTTTACCCAACGGCGCGGTGGCTGACAATAAGAAATGAATATTCAGCGAAAATCACAAAGCTTCTTTATAAATACGTGCATCTGCTATATAATAAAAGCAGTGATTCAGTGATCATCTAGAGAAAGAAGGTACGAAAGTGTATAAAATTGTCGATTATAAACACCTCGGCGGCCAGACCCACGAATTGGTCGTCGAAGCGCCTCAGCTTGCAAAAAAGGCGAAAGCCGGTCAGTTTCTGATCGTGCGCATCGGTGAAGGGGATGAACGCATTCCACTGACCATCGCTGACCACGATGCTGAAGCAGGCACTGTGACGATCGTCATCCAGGCGGTCGGCCTTTCTACGAAAAAAATCGTGGCCATGCGTCCTGGTGATGCATTTGCGGACGTTGTCGGCCCACTCGGCCAGGCCAGCGAGATCGAAAACTATGGCACCGTTGTCATCGTTGGCGGCGGTGTTGGCATCGCGCCAATCTATCCGATCGCCCGCGATCTCAAGCTCGCCGGCAACCGCGTCATCGCCATCATCGGCGCAAAAACGAAGGATCTGCTCTTCTGGGAAGACAAGCTCGCTGCGGCTGTTGACGAAGTGCGCATCGCCACCGACGATGGCTCCGTCGGCCACAAGGGCTTCGTCACCGATCTCCTCGCCGAAGCCTGCGACACAGAAAAAGTGGACATCGTCTGGGCCATCGGGCCAATGATCATGATGTACAACTGCGTCAAGGTGACGAAGGAACGCGGCATCCGCTCCATCGTCAGCATGAACCCAGTCATGATCGACGGTACCGGCATGTGCGGCGGCTGCCGCGTGCGCGTGGGCAACGAAACGAAATTCGCCTGCGTCGACGGGCCGGAATTCGACGGCGATCTCATCGATTTTGACCTCGCTATGAAACGTAGCCGTTTCATGCGCGACAAGGAAGCAGAAGCCATCGAGCACGATCATGAATGCAACCTCGGACTGCATCACAACGAAGGAGGCGCAAACTAATGGCCAGCAAAGAACCTAGACATGACATGCCTGTGCAGGACGCGAAAGTGCGCGTCACCAATTTCAACGAAGTCGCGCTTGGCTACAGCGCAGAAACGGCCATCGCCGAAGCGCAGCGCTGCCTGCATTGCGCAAAGCCTCGCTGCGTCGAAGGCTGCCCGGTGCATGTTGACATTCCTGACTTTATCGCTGCGCTCGCCGAAGGCGATTTCGCCGAATCCGCTAAGCGCCTGAAAACCCACACCAGCCTGCCAGCCATCTGCGGCCGCGTTTGCCCACAGGAAAATCAGTGCGAAGGCAAATGCGTGCTCGGCATCAAGGGCGAATCTGTCGCGATCGGTCGTCTCGAACGTTTCGTCGCTGACTGGGACCGCGCGCAGGAACACGAAGCCGTCGCGCTCCCTGAAAAGAACGGCAAGAAAGTCGGCGTTGTCGGCGCTGGTCCTGCAGGGCTCGCCTGCGCTGGCGATCTCGCCAAGATGGGCTACGACGTCACCGTTTTCGAAGCGCTCCACACTCCTGGCGGCGTACTCATGTACGGCATTCCAGAATTCCGTCTGCCAAAAGACATCGTTCAGCACGAGATCAACAACATCCGCGATCTCGGCGTAAAATTTGAAGTCGACGCCATCGTCGGTAAGCTCTACGACATCGAAGAGCTGCGCACAGAATATGGCTTCGACGCGTTCTTCGTCGGCACCGGCGCCGGGCTGCCACATTTCATGAATCTCGAGGGCGAAAACCTGAACGGCATTTATTCTGCCAACGAGTTCCTCACCCGCTCCAACCTCATGAAAGCCTACCAGTTCCCAGCTGCTGATACGCCGATCAAGGTTGGTAAGCGTGCAGCCATCATCGGCGGCGGTAACGTCGCGATGGACGCTGCCCGCACCGCGCTCCGTCTTGGCGCTGAAGAAAGC
>ERZ1034984.1210-NODE-1210-length-25495-cov-20.363561_pt1 | contig 25495 bp, 24 predicted proteins | sample MGYA00520589_ERZ1034984 | MGnify/ENA primary metagenome ERZ1034984 (study PRJEB33766, sample SAMN09781790) | gut metagenome | biome: gut microbiome | host: Homo sapiens | place: Madagascar | study: EMG produced TPA metagenomics assembly of the PRJNA485056 data... | reverse complement strand
CACAGGCTCGCCCCGGGCTACCCTGTGTAGGTACAAGAAAACCTCCGCAGTCCCTTTCAGACGAGGACGGCATCGACAGATTACGCCCGCACAAACGAATCATGCGCCAAGCGCAGCAAGCTAAAAGGGCCATGGGATGATCGTCTTATATGGTCTCAATCCACATTTCATATTAGTCAGCTTGCTCGTCCTCGCCCTGAGCTTCAACCGCCTCAATGTCTAAACCATCTCCCCAACCAATAGTTATGTTGATAGCGGCAAGGCAAATTGATGTTGATCTCTTAATCGAACTTAGGGGCTTATACAAAACCCTCGACAGCCTCTCCGCGTTGTCCAAAGCGCTCTTTAGCTCCAACATTTGCCCCTTGGCAAAGCGGGCATTCTTGAGAAGCACATTAAGGTCAGCTTTCTGCTCCTTTGAATGGGTCCAGAATGGAAGGAGTCCAGATATTACTGAATCGGCTGAGTTGGTATGAGTTAAATACATCTCAGACTGCCTCGCGAACTTGTCCGCCCACGGCTGCAAGTCTTTGGCCAGCTCGGCTGTCCTGCAGAGAAGTTCACGCGGAGTTAGCTCGCTTCTCCTATTCAGATTCTCCGCATGGTCTTCAGTTATGGAACCAATCTCCTGAATAGTCTTAGAAATACCCTCCAAGTCGCCCGTCATGTCCTTCAATAGGCCTTCGGCCGTCCCCAGATCGTCAAGAAAAAAATGGGGGTTCTCCTCATCGTCGGAATGAGTCCAATCACCACCGGCGGCCTTTTCATCGTCATCGTCCTTATTTGTCGCCTCACTCGCATCATTCTCGAGCTCCGTTTGGACTCGCTCATTGAGACGCTGGTTCGCAAGCGCTAATTCCCTAGCGGCACCATTTACAAGTTTGTTGTAGGCACCAGTCCCACGATCATAAAACCGCAGCTGGCGCATATCGCGGTACTGATACTTGAGAATCTCGTCAACAAGCAAATCATCCAAATCGAGGCCAAGGCTGCCGCTCTTCACATCTGAAAGTAATATGGGGAGGATTAGCTCCCTCGCGCCTTCCGAATTTACCTTGGCAAGATATTGCTTTAATTCCTGCACGCAGTTTCCGCTGTTGAGATAATTCGGCGATAGAACTGGAATAAATATTAGAGATTCATTGATTCCACTACTAATGCTCTCCCTCCATTTTTCTCCCCACGCTAGGCTTTCTCTGTCGAAAAAAAAGCGAGAGCTTAGAACCTGTAATTTGCTGAAACTCGTCACATAAGTCACACTTCAAATTCGTGAGACATGAATGAATATCATCCGCATGAGCGTATGAAAAGAAACCGTTTACTTCCACGCCTTTCCCTCCCTAACGAACGTATTTCTAACTAGTCATAGACTCTACAATCTACTTCAGCAAATCAACCAGCAGGCACTCCCCGGGCTCTCTCTTAGCGCAATGGCATGGCCACGAATAGCGGTAGTGTCGAGGAAGTTGGTGTAGCGGTCAGGCCATCGCCATGAACCGTCAATCTTCCCTGCGATGCTACGCCGCCTCCGGCTCGTCCGCAAGCTCGAAGCTCGCCTCAATCGCCCTCCTGGCCACGAGGCGGAACACGTCGAGCCGCTCGTCGACGGGCGCCGCGGCCTCCCACGCGCCCGGCTCGTCGGGAGCTCGGACATGACGCGTTCCGAGAAGCACCTCTGCCGCGAGGACCTGCTGTCCCTAGCGTTCCACAATAGGCGCAAGGGCCCGGTCCTCACGAACGGCGTCGGCACCGGCAAGACCCGCATGACACCGGCCCGGTGCGCACTGGCCCGCGAGCGCAGGCTCGAGGCGCGCTTCTTCACCACCTCGTCGCTCGTCGCCAGCCTCAGGCGCGCTAGGGACGAGGGCAGGCTCGACAGGGAGGCCACACAGACAGGCAAGGCGAGCCTTCTCGTGATCGACGAGCTGGGGTTCCTGCCACTCGACGCCAACGACGCCAGGCTCGTCTTCCAGGTGTTCGCCGACGCCTACGAGCGGCAGTCGGTGGTGACCACGACCAACCTCGAGCTCAGTCACCGGGGGTCGATCGCCACAGCAGGCTGCTGCAGTTCCGCGGCGAGTCGCACAGGATGAGGCGCGCGCCGATGAGGGAGGAGTAGGCGCTCAATAGCGGCGCGCAAAGCGGCTGGGCAAACGGAGCGCCACGCCACCAGTAAGGAGCCCCCTCGCGAGCGAGCACCTCCCCACCACCCGGGCGTGCGCGATGGCCGAGGCGAGGCGCTCGGTCTAAGACTGCCCCGGCCGGGAGTCGACGGGCGCCGAGGTCGATCCCGCGGCCAGCTGGGCCATGCACTCCGATGTTCCCGAGAAATAAGGGGTCACGCGCATCGCGCGTGAGGAGAAGGAGGGCGTGCTCAGCCGGCTTTCGTCGAGGACTCAGCTTCGTCATCCGGCCCATGATGAGGGCGGCCAGGGGGTCAGGAACATCGAGCACTTCAGAACAGCGATCTTCCTCGGACTCGGGGCTGAGTTTCTCGACCTAGACCTCCCCGGCGCTACCCGTCAGAAAAGCGGAAGAGCCTAAAATGTGGCAATTAGGCAGCTGACAGGGTCATCAAGCCGAGGTGGGGAGCGCAGTCTCCCCAAAGCCGTTTGTGAATTAAATCAACACCACGCTTGTACGCCCGATCACAGTCCGACCGAACTCGCTCCATATCGGCCCGTTCCGCCGTAAAGCCTTCATACTCAAGCTAGGTAACAAGGCCATCATGCGAAAATAGCTTGAACTCAAGGTAGCCCGCCGCTTTACCAGCAGCCTGCACATTCCAATCTGCGCAGCAATTGTCAGCCCCATACACCGCGTCCTCGTGTGAGAACTCCTCATATTCCAGCTGTTCAATCAGACCCTGATAAGAGAAGTGCGAAAAGCTCAGATAGCTCTTCGCCGTGTTAAGCGCATTCACCTGGCCAGAAGAAGGAACGCCTGGTTTCTGCTTGTCTGATGACTCGCCCACCTGTCCTGACTCAGCCTTAGCCGAGGGGCCGGAACTGGAAGCCGAACTATCCTTGGCAGCAAGTTGGGCTTCGTCAGCGCCAAACCGTATAGAACGAAAAAGTTTTCTCGTATGTGCCATCGTCGGGCACACCGGGCTTCGCCCTAGATCCGCGGTTGAAAAACACCATGGAACCGGTCCCGGAGACCCCGTTATGACCTATCGCAACGCTATACAAATTGCCGTCAGATTCACTCGTATAGTATTTAACGGAAGCGCCGTCCGCGATATCAAACGATCCATCCTGCTCATAACCATCCGGGCTTCCAAGAAGTCCGGCATCTTCAATAGACTCCAGCGTACCGCCTCTGCCATCCGTAAAAGTGTCCGCAGTTATCTTATTAGCGGAGCAAGGCTCAAGGCCACCATAATTAGAGTCAAGCGAGTTCTTCCAGGATGGATCTATCAGAAAAGAGACACCGTCCTTGGAGGCCGTAGCCGATAAAGAGGCCATCACTTCAGCCACCTTACCTGACTTATCCGCAGAACAACCCATTAAGCACAATGGGGCAATTAGAGCAGAGACAAGAGCGATGGCGAGAGCGCCATGCTCGACGAACTTGTACATGGGACCTCCCATCCGCAAGGTTTTGTTTAGCGTATCGCCGTCACCGAAAGCTCTCGTCAATCCAGAACTTCATGTTCCAGTTTGGGAGGCTTGACTCGTCCTCATCGCTCACGAATTCGGCTAGGAGATCGCCCTCCTTTAAATCAGGTTCTCTGTCTCCTTCATAACGCAAAGGGGGATATGATCCCCCACTCGAACCCATACCAAAGACAAACCCTGTTGGCGAGGTCAACCAACAGGCGTACGAGGAAGAATCCAACGAAATGCTAGAATCCCCTGTGCAACCATCTGGAGTGAATGATTCAAGCATTACCTTCAACCTAGCTTGATTGTAGTGTCTATTCTTTTCCCACTCACCATTTTGATTAGCCGCTATTGTCCACAACGAGGTTTTCATCTTCTCAAGAGAAGTCCAGTCAAGCCAGATACCCTCTTCGTCAAAGCCCCGCTTGCCAACACCGGCCCTCATCCTTTTGACCTTAGCATTGGCCTCGTCAACCTTAGCATCGACCTCTACTTTGAACCCCTTTAAGTAGAGAGCCTCCTCGCGCCAAGTCGAGCATTGAGAATACGCCCTGGCCTCAAGACGAGTGAAATGCTTTACGTATCGCAACTTCATGGATAGTGAAGCAATTAAATGAATGCTGCTAGCGATACTTAAATCACCCGCATAGCAATCACCCCTGGTCCAAAGCTGCTCGAATGCCGAATACAGCCCGAGAGCCCACACAAACGGGAGCATGCCAACTGGGTACCAAATGGACAGCCCAAGAGAACGCAGTTCTTCCATCCAGTCAATATCGCCCCAGGATGCCAATAACCAGTTAGTAGCATTTGCGAACATGGTGACACCAATTACTGCAAATAGGATTCCAGCTATACCTTTCGCTATCTTCGGGTATGTAGTTCTGTCGCCAAGAACGGAGACGAGAGCGGCGAACAGCCCCATCGCTTGCATCACTATTTCGCCAAGGATAGAAAGACGCTCGAGATTTAAATAGAAGCCAACCAAAGCAGCAAACTTGACTTCGGGCAAAACCAATTCGCCGAGAACAGATTTCATAGAGGTTGCCCTACATGCAATAAGGAGCGTTGGCAACCCCACAAAGGCGACCTCAAGAATTGAGTCTAGTAACAGCGCTGCAGACCACAACCCGATAAACCACGCAAGCCAGTACAGCAAAGCTGAGTACACGGAGAGCGCCAAAGTCGCTAAGAGAATCTTGGGGGCTAGCGCGCTTGAGACTAAATCGGCAAACTTCGGGGCCATTTTCCCAACGCCAGCCCTTAGTATTGCGACGGCAACAAACCCAGCAGCAACAATCGCCGTCGCCATCTCGCGGTTATCCACTTGTCCGCAAATCGTTCCTAAGAACCACTCAAACGACTTGATTAAGTCCAAGCTCGGCGTCGCTTCCTTTTGCGTCAAACTTGACGTCCATACTGCATCTCTGTTTAATGGTGCGTTTCTCGTTCCCCGTCAATACACGAATCGCAGCCTCTACTCCCTCGCCACTTCCCAGCCAAGCTTCCCAAGCTCGGCCTCGTCACAATCCAACTCGCTCAGCCAAACTTGCAGGCTTGCTCCCTCGATTACTTGCACTGACCAAACCTTGGACCTCGGCCCCAGGATTCTCCCCAGCAGTTCGTCCACCTGTTCGACGGTCGCTTCCCCATCGCGCCTTACCAAGAAAACGCCCTGGAGCACGTCGGGGCGGTCGAGCGACACAACCGTGCAAGAGTCGCTCCAGTAGAACTCCCTCCGCCCGAACCATAGAGCCTCGCGGGGGAATATGCTCCCGGCCGCCGCTACTCTACTGGCGCTAAAACCATAGTTATTCCTCAGTTCGTAAGCTAAAACGTCTCTGAACACGAAGTTGGCGTGCAGCAGCCTCGTGGCGCAGTAGTCGCCATATAACAGAGAAAAGTTCTCCTCGATCGAGTTTCGTATCGTCTTGAAGTCATATGAATAGTATTGGCCGGTGAAGCAAATACGGCCCTTATCCCCTGTTGCTGTATCACTTTTTGCAAACGCTTTTAGATAGCCATCCCACATCCCACAGATATAGTCTGCCGCCAGCAATACACTCTCCTCGTCAGAAAGCGGGCACGCCGACTTCTGTTGCATGATTCCCGTTGTGGAGGCGAGGCCAAACCTGCAGAGCACCCGCTCAAGCAAACGAACCCCTCTTGGCCTGTTAGAGTCCTCTATCGCCATGATTGAGAAGAAGACGGCACGGAGCAATATGTCTTGTCTGTATCGGACGGGCAAGTTCTTCCCAAACCGCTGTTCATAGCTCGCCAGCTTCTTCTCGCCTGTATCAACTATACCGGCGGCATAGTAGCGATATCTTCGAGCGCGAGCCCGCCCGGCTGACGCAGCGCCGCCCGGCTGAACTTGATATCTTTTCCGCAAGAAAAGGGTGCTTGTTACACCAACCAAGGCCCAAAACAACGCGACTTCGAGCTGGAATGCAATACTTGACTGGTCAAAGACCGCAAGCCCCTCTGTGGCAACGGCCCCGATGACGAAGTAATCCGCCGCGATAGAGATTAGGCAGGAAAGGAATACCTCGATTAGGTAGGAATCAATCCTATCCCACAATTTACGGTGCGAGGCCTTGATCACGCTCAGCATTACCCAGTACATAATGGTGGGAGCAAATGACGCCAGCGTGCCGAATTCCCCAAACAATAAGCCAGCGAGTCCGTTGGCTGCCAAGACAGCAACTATGCAGAATAGGGATGGAGCAAGGATTCGATAACAGATGTTTTCCTTTGAGCTCTCCACGTCGTAATCATCTTCAACACGATACGAAGAGAGCGAGAAGGGGCCAAAGCACCGAACCACGCAGATGCCGGCCCCCGCAATGAGGCAGTAGATAACGGCAATAAACGCATCCAAGACTTGGGCTCCATAGTTTGCAGACATCTTTATATTACAAACAGCACCCGGGGGGGGCTTAGGAGCCTAAGCAGTGGCCTAGCGGACGCCCCGGCTCATCAAGCGCAATCAATCAGTCGATTACCTCAGACTCGCCCTCTACCCAAATATTAACGAGACCGGCGTAACCAGGTTGGGCGGCGTTACGCCGTCCTTCACGGCAATGATGTTGTCAGCAACCGTCATGCCCATGCGCAGGTTGGTCTCGTATGTAGCCGATCCAGCATGAGGCGTAACAATAACGTTCGGTAGGTCGGCAAACGACGGGGCAGGGCCTGGCTCCTGCTCGTGCACGTCGGTCGCATATCCCATTAACTGGCCAGATCGTAGCGCCTTCTCCAGTGCTTCCTTTCTGATGATTCCCCAGCGCGAGGTGTTAACAAGAATCGCGTCCTCGCGCATCATCCTCAGCTCTTTGGCACCAATCAGGTTGGCAGTCGATGCAGTGAGCGGCGTGTGAATAGTCACGATATCGCTTCGCTTGAGCAAGTCGTTCAGCCCCGTGAACATCAGCCCCGTCTTTGCCGCATCGGGACGCTGACGAATGTCGTTGCCCAGGATATCCATGCCAAAGCCCATCGCACGCCGCGCAACGGCAAGGCCAATGTCGCCCACGCCAATGATGCCAATCGTCTTGCCGTATAGGCTATGCCCGGCGCGCTTTTCCCAGACGCCTGCCTTGAGGTCATTGTTCATCTGGGTAATGTGCCGCTCAAGATCAAGGATGAGACCAAACGTGAGATCAGCCGTCTCCTCGATGTTGACCCCAGGGGCGTTAACAACCATGACGCCCTTGTCTGTTGCCGCCTTGTAGTCAATGCCATCTATGCCACGACCGTGCTGAGCAATGACCTTAAGCTTTGGCAAAGCGTTAATCACTCGCCTCGACATGCCGTTGCCAGCAAGAATGACGGCGTCGGCATCCCTCGCGCAACCAATCTTCTCGGCATCGGTCAATACGCGGCTGTGCTTAATAATCTTTACCTCACAGCCGGCTTCTTCAAGTCGTTGTTTTGGCTCCGTCGTAAAGACGCCAAACGTAGCGGCAAAAGAAACGACTTTGAAGGGGGCATTCTGCATTTCCAAGGCTCTTCTTCTTGAATAACGAATCTGGACAGGAGTATAAAACGGAGCGGCACAAATATGGGCCGGGTCATTTTGTTAGATTGACCCGGCCCGTCCCGCCTCTATGTTGCAGGCGGCTAAATCATTTCAAGCATCGCGCGGTGAAGCCTCTTTCTGGCGTCAGGATCTTTGTCATTGAAGTGGCGCGACCCAGCAATATAACGCTCAAGCGCTTCGAGGTTTTCCTCCTTGGCGTCGATGCCCAGGTCCGGAAGCGTAAGCGGCATTTCCATGCTTCTCAGCATGTTCTTCAGGCCATCTTCTTCCTTCTCAAGCCCATTGAAATGCAGCTGACAGAACAGGCCAACGGCAACAATTTCCCCGTGAAGGGACTGCTTCGCCTCTTCGGTAAAGAGCGTTCGCACCCCGTCATATATCACATGGGCAATCTGAGTTTGGTTATATCCCCTCGTGGTGTTGGAGATAACGCCGGTAACGGGCACCGCGGCAAAAACGACATCTTCCAGGGCCTTAGTTACCCGACCCGCCCTGTTGTCCTCAATAGCCTGCTGCCAGCGACCATCAAGAACGTCATAGGTGTAGCACGCGAGGTTATACGCGGTATACAAATCGATGTCCGTTGACGCCAGCTCGAGGTCTGGTCTGCCGTTCAATATCTCGATCTTCTTGGCCATTGCATCGACGATCCCGGCAGCAAGATACCGGGGCGGACATTGGGCAATCACGTCGAGGTCTATGTAACACCCGTTGACCTCATGCCCATAGCGCCACGTAACATCCTTGGCTCCATCTGGTGTGTACATCACACTCGTGCATGCCCCTGGTGCGCACTGAGCAACGTTGGTGGGAATGAGCGTTGCACCAACACCGCTCAGCTCCGCAGTAGCCTTGGCGAGGTCTATTATCTTGCCTCCGCCAATGCCAATAATCTGGCTTGCTCCAATTTCCTTCGCCTTACCGCTGAGCTCCCTAGCCCCTTCGGCACAGCAGGCACCCTTCCAGATCGCAAGGCTAACCTCAATTGCGGATTCCTCAAGCACGGGAACAAGACGGTCCTTCACAGCTTCCCACGAACGCTCGCCAGCAATCACAAGAGCTTTGTCGCCAAAACGAGCCAGTTCATCGCCAAGCTGTTCCAACAGGCCTGGCGCCTGCCTGTATCGACCCATACCAAACTTAATTGCCGAGTCACGCGAAGACAGATCCATTTAGGAACCCCCTATACAAACGAACTGCTCTACTTCAGATAAGGCTCATCAAGGCCTACGAGAGGTCGCAGGTGCACCAGATCTCCTGGTTGTGATAGACCGCAAAGTCATCGAAACCAAAGGCCTCGGACTTACAGGGCATGCCGTTGCACACATCTTCAAGGATGCCGTACAGCTTCTCGCCAAGAGAATCGATTGTGTCGGAGCCATCAATAACACCAGAGGTATCGAGGTCGGTATTCTCTTTCATTGACCCATACGTCTCGGGATTGCCCGTAACCTTAATCACGGGAATGAGGGCATTGCCCACGGGATTACCTCGTCCGCTCGTAAAGATGCAGACCTGCGCGCCGCCAACAGCCATACCCGACACGCTCTCGATGTCATACCCAGGTGTGTCCATAATGACAAGGCCATTCTCAGACGGAATCTCGCCGTATCCAACAACCTGGTTAATGGGGCCAGACCCTCCCTTAGAGATGCCGCCGAGGGCCTTTTCCTCAAGGGTAGAAAGGCCGCCCTTCATATTGCCCGGAGTCGGGTTTGCTCCGCGAACGTCGATTCCATTGGCAATAAACTGGTGCTCGAGGTCTTGGACAATCGTGTAGATGTCGTCTCTGACCTTCTCGTTCTTTGCGCGCTCGCCAAGCAGATGCTCGGTACCAATTAGCTCGGTGGTCTCCCCCAGCATCACCGTTCCACCCTTGGAAATCAGAATGTCAGAGCAGACTCCAACGGTCGGGTTGGCAGCAAGGCCACTCGTGGCATCCGATCCTCCGCAATTGGTGGCAAGAACGATCTTGGAGGGATCAACGGGAACGCGAGGCACAAGCGCCGCCTCGGCAACCATCTTCCGTGCGAGAGCAACGCCATGGGCAATCGCCTTGGGCGTGTCTCCAAGCTCCTGGATAGTAAACACTTCCACCGGTTTGTCGGAAAGCGAACGGACGTGCTCGGCCAGCTCGTGGGGCTTTGTCGTTTCACAGCCCAGGCCCACAATAATCGTGCCGTAGACATTCGGGTTTTGGGTGACATTCGCGAGGCAGCGACGCATGATATCGATGCCCTTGCCAATTTGCCCGCAACCCTTAACGTTGGGAAGAGCAACCGTCCCCTCGACCTGTGCGGCAATTCTCTTGACGGTATTGTTTGCACAGCCAACGGTTGACAGGATTAGAACCTTGTTTCGAATTCCGACCTTGCCGTCAGGCCTAACAAATCCGCTAATCATTGGTCTTCACGCTCTCAATGTTGTGGACATGCGCGTACTCCCCACGCTTAATTGCGCAAGTGGCGCGCCCGATGGTTTGGCCATACTTAGTTACAAGATCGCCCGGCTCCAAATCCAAATAAGCCAGCTTGTGATAGCGGTCAGCCGCCTCGAGCGCCTTCAGGTCGCCCACGACGGTTCCGTCCTTGCGCGTAACCGTAATCACGTCACCGCTCTGGACGACGTCGATAACCGTGACGACGTTGTCCTTCTCGTTCATAAGCAAGGCGCGCTTATTCATGGCTCTCCAATCAAAAGAAAAGAGAGGGCAGTATTGGTGCCCGCCCCTCGCCGCTCTTACTCTTCCCAGACGATATGCTCTGGCCTCTCGCCCCTAGCCACGAGCTCGGCATTGGTAACGCAGATGTCGCCCATGCCCCTCAATGCCTCAACCGTGTAGGCGCCGATGTGCGGCGTGATAAGCACCCTGGGGTTATTGAGGAACGGGTCGTCGGGAGCAGGGGGCTCAACGCTTGTGGCGTCGATTGCGAGTCCCGCGAGCCTTCCGCTCGTCAGTGCGTCAACTACGGCGTCCTGGTCGAGCATGTCGCCACGCGCCGTGTTAACGAGATAGGTCCCTGGCTTTATTCCAGCAAGAAACTTCTCGTCCACGAGGTGGAAAGACGTCGGGTTAAGGGTTGCATGGAGCGTAATGACGTCAGACTCGGCAACGAGCGTGTCCAGATCTACATACTCGACGCCGTTCTTCTGGGCCCACGCCTCATCAACCACGGGATCGTTGGCAATTACTCGCGCACCAAATCCATGGTGGAGAATCTCCGCAACGCGACTGCCAATATTACCGCAGCCAATAATACCAACAGTGCGGTTGCGAAGCTCAAATCCAACGAACTGACCTCGGTCGAGCCACCTGTTCAAGTCGGCCGCGCGAATGCCAAGCCAGATTTTGCGAATCAGGTCAATCATTTCGCAAACGGCGCACTCGGCCACGGCCTCTCGCTCCACAGACTTCTCGACCTTTGTGACAAAGCATCCACACTCCCGCGCCGCCTCAACGTCAACGTTGTTGAAACCAAGACCGTCGCGAGCAACGAGCTTCATCTCCGGCTTGCATTCAAAGAACTCCCTGTCGAACTGAGGCGTTCCAGAAGTGATGATGATATTCGCATCGCCAACCGCCTCGGCGAGCTCCCTGCCATGGCAATCGCCAGGCACGCTTACGCGCCTCACGGGCCCGAGCTTCTCGAGTCGATCCATGTGCTCGGGAATGGCATAGCCAAAAGAGTTCGTGTTGGTGATCGCAATGCTCACACCGCTCGTATCCTGTCCCATGATTCAACCTTTCAAATGCAATCGGTCCGTGCTATTCCAGCATGTCGTCGCAAGCGGCGGCGTACTCCTCGACCTTCTTCATGCCAACCTTCTTCTCGACGATGTACCAAACGGCAATGAAGACGACGAGAATGATCGGAATGATGACCACAGGATTCGTGGTGCAGGCCTTGAAGATGATGTAGGACATGATCAGGGACGGTCCGCAGAAGGAACCGATGAGGCCAGAGTCGAAGCTCAGGCCGGTAGCCGTGGCAAAGCCGGTCATAGCCTCAGCAGACCAAGTTCCGCAGTAGAGAACCGATGCCATGACTACGGTGCCGATGATGAGCGAGCGGAACATGTTGCCGCGGCAAATGGCCAGGATAAGGCAGATGCGGAACGTGATGACCGCGAGGTCGGCAAACGGAAGCATGCGGTTACCAGGCAGAATCACGGCAAGAAGAATGGTGATGGGGGTCATGAGCAGCGTCAGCGTAATGACGGACTCGTCACCGACGATAACGGCAGCGTCAAGGCCAATGTGGAGCTCTCGGCCGTTGAAGTGCTTCTGGCACCACTCGCCAGCCGCCTCGGACACGGGCATAAGGCCCTCGACGAAGATCTGGGTCATGCGGGGGATGAGCACCATGACGGCAGACATGTAGATGCCGAGGGTGAAGATCTTGCCCGGGTTATAGCCAGCGAGCGCACCGATGACGCAGCCGAGGATGAGTCCAAGCATCCAAGGCTCACCAAAGAAGCCGAGATACTTGCGGACGCCAGACATATCGATATCAATCTTGTTGAGGCCAGGGATCTTGTCGAAGAGCCAGTTCAGGGGAGCCGCAATGATAAGGGAGCTCTGAGAGGGCACGTGAGGCAGCGAAACTCCGGGGATGCCAAAGTAGTGAGACACAAAGGGCTGCGTCCAGTCGGCGAACTTGAACGTGATGATCGACATGATGGCAACGCCAATCAGAGCGTATGCGGGGTTGCCGGTCACGAAGAAGATCAGGCCACCACAGGTAAGCATGCTGTGGTAGTTCCAAATATCGATGTCCATCGTATCCGTGAGCTTAAGTACCACCATCACGATGTTGATGGCAATAACCTCAAGCACGATAACGGGGACAAGAGTGCTTGCCCATGCAGCCGACGCAAGAGCGCTCCAGCCCACATCGAGGACATCGAGCTGAATGCCAACGGTATCAACCATGGCCTTTGCAGCAGGACCAAGCTGGTCCTTCATGAGCTGAACGACAAGGTTGATGCCCGCGAAGCCAATTGCAATCGTAACGCCGGCCTTGAAGGCCTTGCTCAGCTTCAGACCAAAGAGCAGGGAGAGAAGCGTGATGATGATAGGCAGCATCACGTAGACTCCGGCGTTCATGATGGCGCTAAACACCATCATGAATCCATTGAGGAATGCGTCCATACTTCTTTACCTCACTTTCCTTTTAAACTGGTAACCCTTCGAACCTATACAGGCCGGCAGTGCCTCCGCTGCCGGATACTGCCTACTTGACCGCGTCGAGGATTTGCTGCAGGACGGCCTTCTCGTTAATGCCCGTGAGCAGAGGCGTTCCCATGATCACCGGGGTCTGAATGGCGCCCTTCTTGAACCTGCCCGAAGTAACCACAAGGTCGTAGTCCTGGGCGAGGTGCTCAACCTCCTGGACGCGGCACTGGTTGTACTTGACCTCAACGCCGTTCTCCTTGAGGTAGTCAGCCACCTTGTGTGCGACCATCGTCGACGTCACCATGCCGTTGCCACAGGCAAACAAGATCTTCTTCATCTGGCTATCCTTTCTTCCCCCCGCGGCCCTTGCCGCGGTTTTAACAACCTGCGTAACTTGGCTACTCTGCAAAACGAGGAGCAAGCAGCTCATAAGCCTCGTGGGCTTTGCTCTCGGCAAGCTTCTTGGCAAACTCCTGGTCCTGGATAACGCCGATGATCTTTTGGATCATCTCGAGGTGAGAGTGAGCCTCGTTAAGAGCGAGCATGAATACAAGCTTCACGGGCGTCGTGGCGTCAGGATCATCCATGCGTCGCCATTCCACTGGCTTGCGAAGGATGCCAACACAAACCGCGGCCTCATTGGCGTTCTCTGCGTCGCAGTGCGGTATGGCCACGTTAATCTCGCCAACTTCGAGCGCCGTGGGATAGTTCTTCTCGCGCTCCGCCAATGCGCCCATGTAGCTTTCCTTTACGCTGCCAAGCTCGTAAAGATGCTTTGCCAGTACTTCCTCGACCTGAGCTGTGCTCTCGGGATTCTCAAGATCAAGAACGAGCGACTCGTTGAACTTAACTCCTGCCATCGCTACCACCTCACGCGCTTCTCGAACTCAGCAATCTGATCCGCCAGGGCCGACGAGTTCATCTCTCTGATGTCCTGTTTGTCGAAAATACCGGAGCCAATTCCGGCGTAAGAGCAGCCGGCATCGAAAAACTCCTGAACGTTGCTGCCGTTAACGCCGCCAACAGCCATAAGAGGCAAGTAGTCCAGAGGGGCCTGCACGTCGCCAAAGTACTTGGGCCCCAGAATGCCCGCGGGGAACACCTTCACGATATCGGCACCCTTATCGAACATTTCAATCGTCTCGGAGGGGCTAAACGCCGCGGGGACCGTTACCACACCGGCGTCTTTCGCAATCTCAAAGATTCGGTCAGAGAAGTTAATGGGAGACAACATGAAGTGCGCGCCCGCCTTAACGGCGGCAACCGCGCGCTCTTCCGTTGTGACCGTGCCGGCACCAATCTTTACCTCGGAGCCGAATTCTTCGTTAAGCCTCTCGATAATGCCGGCAGCGCCCGGAGTGTTAAACGCGACCTCAACGGCATTGAGCTTCGTGCCAACGAGCTGCTCGACCACACAGCGGCATTGCTCGTATGTATAGCCTCGAAGAATCACCGTCACCTTGGGAAAATCAGCATTCTTGTCAAACATCCAGCTCTTCTCCTCTCCCCTGTTAGAACCGAAGTCATGGCCTGAAGTCGTTAAAGTGCTTGTCTTTACTAATGCATAATTCACTAAAGCTCTGAATTACGGGTTCATATTTTCTTCACTCTTGGAGAAACAGTAAAGTTCAAATCCGTAAACGGCAATTTTCCAGTCTAAAAATGCGAAATACCTGCGTTTTATTGAAATGATAAAGCACCGTTTACCGAATACTAAATTTGATTTCTTTGAGGCACCCCCCCGGCCGCGTAATTCATTCATTACGAATTGCATATTTTCATTTTCTCTTTGCATATTAAAGCATTTATATGTTAAGTCTCTACACACTTCCTCCATATTTCATGCCTAATGAGCAAGAGCAGGGGCATGCGCCTTGAGAGGCGATACTATGGGCCCAGCCGCGCAATCAGGAATTTCCTCGTCCGCGGTGTCTACAAAGCAGCCCCATCTATCGGGAAAGGGGATTCCCCATGCAGCGAGCAATTGACAAATTGGAGCCCTTCCAGAGGACCATCTCTAAGGCTCACCTTGCGGCGGCGGGCGTATCCATTGACTCTCTTGAGAATCCGGACAAGCCGCTCATTGCCATTGCCAACAGCTGGAACGAGCTTTGCCCCGGCCACGAGCCCCTGCGCCAGCTTGCCGCCGAGGTCAAGAAGGGAATCCTCGAGGCTGGCGGCGAGCCCATCGAGTTCAATACCATTGGCATGTGCGACGGCGTGGCGCAGGGCCATGCGGGCATGCGCTACTGTCTGCCCCACCGCGACCTCATCACGGACTCGTGCGAGGCCATGATTGTGGGTGAGGGCTGCTTTGACGGCGTGGTCTACATGGGTAGCTGCGACAAGATCATTCCTGGCATGCTTATGGCCGCGGCGCGCATCGACCTGCCTGCCGCCATCGTTACCGCGGGCCCCTGCTATGACGAGATCAAGCCGTCCGAATCCAAGGCCCTACGTGCCCGCTTCCTGGCGGGAGAAGCCACCGAGCGCGAGGTCATCGAGGGGACGCTCCGTTACTACACGGGTCCCGGCATCTGCCCGTTCTTGGGTACGGCCAACACGATGGGGTGCCTCTGCGAGGGCCTGGGCATGATGCTGCCCTATGGCGCCCTGTGGCCCTCCTCGACGAGCCAGCGCAGGTTCTCCGCCAGGCGCACCGGCGCTGCCGTTGTTGACCTCGTACGCAGGAACATCAAGCCAAGCGACATCATGACGCAGAGTGCGATTGACAACGCCGTGGCCCTGCTTGCCTCCATTGGCGGCTCGCTCAACGCGCTAATTCACCTGCCCGCGCTGGCAGACGAGCTTGGCCTTGAATGTACGTGGGGCAAGGTTGCGGAGGTTACCTCGCACACGCCCGTTGTCTGCAACGTGGTGCCCAACGGGGACATCTCGTGCATCAACCTATACAAGGCTGGCGGCATCCCCGCGATTCTCAAGACCATCGAGGCGAGCCTCGATACGAGTGTCATGACGGTAAGCGGCAAGACCATGGCCAGCGAGCTCGCGGGCGACATCCACGTTGATCGCTCGGTTATCAGGACGCAGGACGATCCGGCGTCGGTTGCCAATGGCATCCAGGTTCTCTACGGCAACCTGGCTCCGGAGGGAGCGCTGGTCAAGACAAGTGCCGTTCCGGCCAGCCAGCACGTGTGGAGTGGCCCCGCCATGGTGTTCAACTCCGAGGACGAGGCGTTTGCAGCCTATAACGAGCACCGTATTGCCGCTGGCACGGGCGTTGTCGTGCGCTACGAGGGTCCAAAGGGCGGGCCAGGCATGAAGGAGCTCCACCGCGTGACGGAGATCATGAAGGGCATTCCCAGCTCTGCCGTGATCACCGACGGACGTTTCTCTGGCGCCTCGGGCGGTCTGTCCGTTGGCTACCTGTGCCCCGAGGCGCTCGACGGTGCGCCCATTGCGCTTGTGGAGGACGGCGACATCATCCGCGTTGATCTGAGCCAGAACCTCATTGAGCTCGAGGTGGATGAGGCCGAGCTGGAGCGCAGGCGTGCGGCGTGGAGGCCAGTGATTCACGAGAATGGCGGAAGGCTTCTTGCTCGCTATGCCAAGCAAGTGGGGTCCGCAAAGACGGGTGCCGTCTTGAGATAACCAATCAGCCCTTTGGCCCGCCCTTTTATCATTTCAATCAATAGCGGTGTCGCTTGCGGACGGCATCTGAGAGGCCTGATGCGTCGGGCCTCTTTTTATGCGCATACCCCGCAATGCTGTGCATGCCCCACAATGCGTCATCCTCCACCCATCAGCGTCCATCCTAGCCTCCCAGCGATGCTGAAATGCGATGGGCCACGTCACCAAAAGAGGGGCGCCGCCGCCCCTCAGTCTCACATCATGCACCAGCCGCTACCCCGCATACGCGCTGTCGAGTCGCTGTAGGTCCTTAAACGTGTCAATCTCTACGATGTCCTCCTGACGGCACTCGCGCACGTGCACGTCGTAGTGGCCGGCGCAGTACGTCAGGGGCACCTCGTCCCAGTAGCGCTCCTTACCGCCCGGCATGGCAATGGTCTTCTCGATGTCGCCCACCAGCCTGTGACCATCCTCGGGCGTCCAGTACGAGATGCCCACCATCTGCCACACGCCGCCGTCGCCACCCACGCGCACGCGCTCGATGACGCCCTTCTTGTCCACGTCAAAGCACCAGTCGTCAGACCGCTCCATGGGAATGGCCAGGTAGTTGGAGTGGTACTGGTACCGCTGAATCAGCTCCGGGTTCGACAGCAGCAAATCGCTCTCAATCACATACGCGCCCTGCAGCTGGTACCTCGCGGCCATGAGGCTCGAGATGTTGTTGGCCTCGTTGTACATCGGGTTCTCGATGAACTTGATGTTGGGGTACTTGTACAGCAGCTGGTCAAACTGCTCGCCATAGTACCCGCGCACAATATAGACATCCTCGATGCCCGCCCGCTGCACCGCGTCGAGCAGGGTGTCGATGATCCTCGTACCCCTCACGCGCACGAGCGGCTTGGGCGTGTTGAGCGTAATGGGCACGAGCCTACTGCCAAACCCCGCCGCAATGAACACCGCGCGCTTCACCCTATACGGCTCGAGCGCCGATAGGCCCGCCGCCGCGAGCGCCCCGTCGCTCATCCAGCCCTTCTCGGTTGCCGCGGCAACCACCGCGTTAACGCTCCCAACGCTCATCTTGGTCTTCTCGGCCAGCTCACGCTGCGTCAGCGCATACCCCTCGGCCTGCTCAAGGGCGGTCAGAACGAGAAACTCCTTGTACTCCATGCGGCTCTCCACAGCTCGGGGCTCACTCATAAACGTAGCAACCATTCTACGCGTCAAAGCCGCACGCGTCTCTCGCGCTCGCACGAGGCTCTCGCGCCCGCCCGCGCCATCCGCTCGTCCAATTAACGCACCTTAATTGTCGGTTCATCCAATTTACGCACTCCCAGGCCATTTAACACGTAGTTTGGACAATCGAATGTTCTCCGTACGTAATTTGGACGAGCGCACGCACTAGTACGCCCATGTTCCAGCTCCGCCAGCTCGCTGCCATAGTATTGAACATGAACACGCCGCACTTTCTCGACTTTTGTCCCACTGCACGCTCATTTCAGCCGCACTTCAGTCATACTGTTGAACATCGTGCGAGACGGGCAGCCAGCAGCGCCCGCAAATCGCACGCGGCAGATACCCCACGGCGTCCGCCTACCAGCACCACACGCGGCAGGCCCGCGCCCGCCGCCCACACAACTAAAGGCACCACCAACCGGGCGCCCCAGCGCCTGTGCAACCAAGGAAACCCATGATCACAAGAAGACAGTTCGTCTCCGGCCTCGCCGCCGGCGTCGCGGCCTACGGCCTCGCGGCACCCCTCGCCGGGTGCTCCTCGCGCGGGGCAGACAACCAGGTCATCATCTACTCCTCCTGCGAGGGCAACCGCAACGAGAACCTCATGACGGCCATTCGCAGCGAGCTCCCAGACCTCGACGTCCGCCTCAAGTACATGTCCACCGGCAACCTCGCCGCCCGCCTCAAGATGGAGGGTGCCTCCGCCGAGTTCGACATCGCCCTCGGCGTCGAGGCCGGCTACCTGCGCGCCGCCGAGGACTCCCTCGTGCCCCTCGCAGACCGCTTCGACCTCTCCACCTTCGCGGACGACCTCGTAATCTCCGACAAGATCATGCCCCTCACCCGCGAGTGCGGCTGCTTCGCCCACAACACCCAGGTCCTCGCCCGCGCAGGCATCGCCGCCCCCACAGGCCTCGACGACCTGCTCAATCCGCGCTTCCGGGGCCTCGTCACCATGCCCAACCCCAAGGCATCAAGCACCGGCTACAACTTCTACTACTCGATGGTGAACCTCCTCGGCCTCGACGGGGCGCTGAACTACTTCGACTCCCTGGCCCAAAACGTTTACCAGTTCACCTCCTCGGGCGGCGCCCCCGCAAGCGCCCTCACCCGTGGCGAGGCGGGCCTTGGCCTCTCCCTCGTCTTCGAGCTTGTCAACGAGCGCAACGACGGCGCCCCTACCGAGCTCGACCTCTTTCCCGAGGGCGTGCCCTGGACCATGAACGGCATCGCCGTGGTAAAGGGTCACGAAGACCGCCAGGCCGTCTGGGACGTCATGCAGTGGTTCTATAGCCGCGGCATCCTCCTCGACAAGCAGGCCTTCGTGCCCGACCAGGTCTTCAAGGACCAGCACACCACCATCGAGGGCTACCCCACCAACATCACGTACGCAAACATGGACGGCCTGTTCGACGTCGACCTCAAGGAAAGGCTGCTAGACGCATGGAAGTACTAGACAACGCAACGCCCGCCACGGGCAACGTCCTCGAGGTCCGCGCACTGCGCAAGGTCTACGGCGGCCGCGAGATCCTGCACGGCATCTCCTTTGACGTGCGCGCCGGCGAGTTCCTCTCAATCCTGGGCCCCTCGGGCTGCGGCAAGACCACCACGCTGCGCCTGCTCATTGGCCTGGAGACCGCAGACGGCGGCACCATCACCGCCGCCGGCAAAGACCTCACCCGCCTCGCGCCCTCGCAGCGTGGCATGGGCATCGTGTTTCAGGACTATGCCCTGTTCGAGAACATGACCGTGCAGGAGAACGTCGAGTACCCGCTCTCCTTCCACGCGGACCTTAAACCCAACAAGGCCAAGATCGCGAGCGATCTGCTCGCCCGCGTGGGCCTCGCAGACCAGGGCGCCAAGCGCGTCTCCCAGCTCTCCGGCGGCCAGCAGCAGCGCGTCTCGATTGCCCGCACGCTCGCCCTGAATCCCGGCGTCATCCTGTTCGACGAGCCCATGAGCGCCCTCGACGTCGAGACCCGCCTCGCCCTGCGCGCGGACCTCAAGCAGATCCAAGCCGAGTTTGGCACCACCATGATCTACATCACCCACGACCAGGAGGAGGCCTTCGCCCTCTCCGACCGCGTCATGGTCATGCACGACGGCGCCATCGAGCAGCTGGGCACGCCCGAGGAGCTGCTCTCCAATCCCGCGAGCGACTACATCCGCACCTTCGTCATCGACAACCTCTCGAGGAAGATCGGCTCCCTCAAGAAGTTCATGCAGTTCGTGCAGTAGGCGGTGCACATGGCAAACTCCAACAAGCCGGTCGCTCGCCTCTCGGGCATGAGCGCCGCACGCATTCTGCTCGCGGTCTTCTTCGCCGTGGCCGTCATCGCCCCCGTGGTGGCGCTGCTACTTCACCTCGCCTCGCCGGGTGCCCTGGAGGTCTTCTCCACCCCGGCCTTTGCCACGTCGCTGGGCAACTCCGTGGTCTCGTCGCTGCTCGGCACCGCCCTTTCGGTGGCGCTCGCGCTCGCCGCGGCCCTCACGCTCACGCGCACCAACGTGCCCCTCCGCAACGCCTGGGCCATCGTGCTCACTCTGCCCATGCTCATTCCGTCAATCGCCCACGGCATGGGCCTCGTCTATCTCTTTGGCTCCAACGGCATCGTCACGAACTTCCTGGGCACCAGCTGGAACATCTACGGCCTGCAGGGCATCGTCATGGGCGCGCTGCTCTACTCGTTCCCGCCGGCGTTCCTCATGCTCTACGACGCCCTGCGCTACGAGAACTGCCAGGTCTACGACGCGGCAGATATCATGGGCATCCCCAAGGCCTCCCAGTTTGCGCGTATCACGCTGCCCTACCTGGCCCGCCCGCTCGTCTCGACCGTCTTCGCCACCTTCACGCTCATCATCACCGACTACGGCGTGCCCATCATGGTGGGCGGCAAGTACTCCACGCTTTCGGTGCTCATGTACCAGGAGGTCATCGGCCGCCTCAACTTTGACTCGGGCGTGGCCATTGGCGTGGCGCTCATCCTGCCGGCCATCGTGGCCTTCGTGGTCGACCTTCTCACCAACGCCCAGGGCAACCTCGCCTTTAGCGTGCACCCCAAGCGCGTGGGCAAGAGCGCCGGGCGCGACGCCGCAGGCTGGGTCCTGCTCGTTGCCCTTGCCCTCTTTCTGGTGAGCCCGCTCGCAGCCTTCTCGGTCGTGGCCTTCGTGGTCAAATACCCCATCACCATGGCCCCCACGCTCGCCAACATCGACCGTGCCCTCGTCTTTGGCATGGACGAGTACTGGCTCAACTCCATCGTCATCGCCATTACGGTGTCGGTGCTGGGAGCCGCGGTGAGCTGGCTTGCGGCCTACGTCTCGGCCCGCGCGCAGGGCGGGTTCGGACGGGCACTCCACCTCGTGTGCATCACCACGATGGCTATCCCCGGCATCGTCCTGGGCCTCGCCTACATGATGTTCTTCAAGGGCACGCCCCTCTACGGCACCATCGGCATCCTCATCATGGTGAACCTCGTGCACTTCTTCGCGAGCCCCTACCTCATGGCCTACAACGCCCTCAACAAGCTCAACGCAAGCCTCGAGGCCGTGGGCCAGACGCTGGGCATCCCGCGCCGCCGCATGATCCTCGACGTCTTCGTCCCGCAGACCTCGGGCACCATCATCGAGATGGCCTCGTACTTCTTCGTGAACTGCATGGTCACGATTAGCGCCGTGGCGTTCCTGGCAAACGTCTCGCACATGCCGCTGGCCCTGCTCATCTCGGACTTCGACACGCAGATGCTCGTCGAGTGCGCGGCGCTCGTCTCCATGGTGATCTTCGTGACCAACGTCGCCGCCAAGGTGGTCTTCGCCGCCGTCAAGCGCACGCTCGCCAAGTAGCTTTGGCCGAGAAGGGCGGCGACCATCGCAGACCGTCGCCCTTCTCGCGCTCGCCGCGCCGGCCACCTCCATCCGCTCATCCAAAATACGCATCCATCGGCCTTCTAGCACGTATTTTGGACGAGCGAACAAACATGCTGCGCTTATACTCATAAGGCACGATGCTGACACGCCGCCAGCCCGAGGGCTGGCGGCTTTTTCATGAAGAAAGGCCCCGCATGAGTTCTCGCGCCTCCCGCCTTGCCCCCACCCCGCGAGCTGCCGTCTGCCACGCTACGGCCGCACGCGCCCCGCACCTCACGCACGCTCCGCGCCTCGCACTCGCCGCGCTCGACGTGTTGTTCCTCGCCGCCACGGCCACCTGCCTGTGGGGCGCCCTCGCGCGCCCGGCGCTCGCCTACGTTGACCCCTCGGTCATGACGTACACCATCCAGGCGCTCGCGGGCGTCGCCGTGGCGCTCTCCGCGGTTCTCGGTGTGGTGTGGCGCCGCGCCCGCCGTTGGCTGCTGCGTGCCATGCATGTGGACGAGAACGCCGGCAAGGCCGTCGAGGGCAGCGTCCACGCGCTTGACGCAGACGACGCGGCGGCCCACGCCTCCGCAGACGAGGCTGCCCGCGAGCTCACGCTCCCCCGCAAGCCCTTCGCCCCCGCGCTCTCGTGGCGCACGCGCCTCATCCTCGCACTCGTCTGCGCCCTCTCCCTCGCCTATTGCGTCCTGTTCGTGGCGCCGCTCGAGGTTGTCATCCCCGGCAGCTCCTCGCTCTCGTTCACGCTCGCGAACGTCTGGCTGCCCCTCATCGGCCTCGTGGCCCTCGTGGGCAGCGCCATCGCGCTTGCGTCCAGCGCCGCCCGCGGCCGCGCCTTCGACGTCGTTCTCGCGCTTCTCGCCGCCATCTGCGTGTGTACGCTTCTCCAGGAGCTCTTCTTCAACGGCAACCTCCCCGCGGCCGACGGCTCGCCCGTCGACTGGGGCAGCTACGACAAGGCCCATGCGTTCTCTGCCGTCGGCTGGCTCGCCGTCATCGCCGTCTTCCTCGTGCTCGCCATCAGGCGCCCGCTTGCCTCGCGCGTCGCCTCCGTCGCAGCCTGCCTGCTCATCGTGATCGCCCAGAGCGTTGGCCTGGGCATGCTCGGCGCCCAGTATGCCGACGCCCTCAGCCGTCCCGTCGTGACCGAGGAGGGCCTCACCACCGTCTCGTCCAAGAGCAACGTCATCGTCTTTGTGCTCGACATGTTCGACACCAAGGACATGGACCAGGTCATGGCCACCTGCCCCGAGGCCGCAGACGAGCTCACGGGTTTCACCTGGTACCACAACTCCCTGGGCTCGATGATCCCCACGCGCTACGGAGTGCCCTACGTGGTGACCGGCCATGACTTCGACCCCACGGAGGGTCAGTTCACCACCAATGACCTCGAGAGCTGGTTCAGCGACCGCAACCTGCTCGACGTCGCCAACGAGCAGGGCTACTCCGTGGGCGTCTACTCAGACTCCGTGACCTACGGCGCCCGCGCGCTCGAGGGCAAGACCATGAACGTGCACGAGCTGGCGCCCTTCTTCGCAGACTTCCTCAGCTGCGCGCGCACGCTTGGCGGTGTGGGCCTCTACCGCGACCTCCCCTATGCGTTCAAGCCAACTTTCTGGTTCACGACTGACCAGCTCAACGATGCCGTGGTCCCCACGGACGCGCGCTCACCCGAGAACACGCCCTACGTCATCGATGACCCTGGCATGCACGAGCGCTTCAGCCAGCCCGTCCTCACGGTCTCCGACACCTCCGAGGGCGGCGCCTATCGCGTCATCCACTGCCAGGGCTCCCACTGGCCCTACATCATGGACGAGAACGGCAACCGCGTCACCGAGGCTCAGGACAACGATGCCCTCGTGAGCCAGGCGCGCGGCTCGCTCGACATTGTTGAGGAGTACATCGCCCAGCTCAAGGACCTGGGCGTCTACGACCAGTCGACCATCGTCATCACGGCCGACCACGGCGTCTGGCCATGGAACCACGCCCGCCTGTCCAAGACGACCTCCCCGATCCTTCTCGTGAAGCCCGCAGGCGCAGACTCCACGCAGCCGCTCCAGACGAGCAACGTCCCCACCGGCCACATCGACCTTCCCGCCACGCTGGAGTGGGCCGTGGGCGCCTGGGATGGCAGCGCCGAGGGCGAGATGGGCAGCTCCACCACCATGGCGAGCAGCACGCCCGTGTTCGAGGTTACGGACGAGGACCGCCCGCGCTACTTCTACTGGAACGACCACGACGGCAAGCACGACCGCTACCTCGTCGAGTACAAGGTCGACGGAGACGCCAATGACTTCTCAGATTGGACCTTTACGGGAAATCAGTACCCGGTCGACGTCGAGGGATACAATTAGCGGGTCGAACCGCGAACGTCTGGAGCTCCGCATGAGAAAGCCGCCCGTACTGGCGATAGTCGTCCCCTGCTACAACGAGGAGGAGGTCCTCCCCGTCACCTGCGGGCTGTTCAAGGCGGAGCTCGAGGACCTCGAGGCCAAGGGCAAGGTGGCCCCGGGCAGCCACGTGCTGTTCGTGAACGACGGCTCCAGGGACCGCACCTGGGAGACCGTCGAGGAGCTGGCGGCCTCCGACCCCGCCTACCGGGGCTGCTCGCTGTCGCGCAACCGCGGCCACCAGAACGCGCTGCTCGGCGGCCTCATGGAGGCGCGCGGGCGCTGCGACGCCACGATATCCATCGACTGCGACGGCCAGGACGACATCGCAACGATGGAGGCCATGGTGGACGCCTACCTGGACGGCTGCGACGTGGTCTACGGCGTGCGCTCCAGCCGCGAGACCGACACCTTCTTCAAGCGATTCACGGCCCAGTCCTTCTACAGGCTGCTGGCCGCCATGGGCGTGGAGTGCGTCTACAACCACGCCGACTACCGCCTGCTGGCCGCCGACGCCCTGGACGCGCTCTCAGAGTTCCGCGAGGTCAACCTGTTCCTGCGCGGCATGGTGCCGCTCGTGGGCTTCCGCTCCACCAGCGTCTACTACGAGCGCCACGAGCGCATGGCGGGGTCGTCGCACTACCCGCTCTCCAAGATGCTGGCCTTGGCCGTCAACGGCATCACGAGCCTGTCGGTGCGCCCGATCCGTCTCATCACCTGGACGGGCCTGGCGGTGGCGCTGGCGAGCCTCGTGGCCGTGGTGTGGGTGCTCGTGGCCCACGCCCTGGGCGCCACGGTCTCGGGCTGGGCGTCAACCACGGCGGCCGTCTTCTTCATGGGCGGCGTCCAGATGCTGTCCCTGGGCGTCATAGGCGAGTACGTGGGCAAGATCTACCTCGAGTCCAAGCACCGCCCCCGCTGGATCATGTCCAAGCGCACCTGGGACGAGGACGAGAAATAACAACTAGGTCCCAAAGGGGTCAGACCCTTTGGAACATACGTCAAAAAAGATTAAGGCCCAAAAGTGTCCAACACCTTCGGGCCTCTCTTTTACTAAGCGTCTCCCGCATCCAGCCACTTCTTGCGCGAGACAAAGTTCCAAACCATGACAATCGCCGTGGCGAGCACCTTGGTGCCCATAACGGCAAGCGCAGAGATCCCGAGAACAGCCACGCCAGCGGCCATGATAGCCTCGTTAATAGCCAGGCCGATGAGCGACAGCACAAGGAAGATCACGAACTCCCGCGAGCGGCTCATGTCCTCACGGTGCGTGAACACGTATCGCATGGAGGCCACGTAGTTAAATACGAGAGACACGCAGAACGAGATACCCGCAGAAATGACGGGATCCATCCCCAAAGGCTGTGAGAGCACGTACAGCACGCCGAAGTCGATGACCGTGGCAGTGATGCCAACGACACCAAACTTGAGGATCTGCTCGATAAGCTTCTTCATGCGCATCTCCAGATACGTCGTCATTTCCAACGCATACAAATATACCCTGGTAGATTAGCGAATCTACCAGGGTATATCTACAGCAAATGCCCCTCGTTGGTCAGCGACGTCCTGCTCTCCCACGGACTCACTC
>ERZ1034984.1206-NODE-1206-length-25544-cov-5.500294_pt1 | contig 25544 bp, 17 predicted proteins | sample MGYA00520589_ERZ1034984 | MGnify/ENA primary metagenome ERZ1034984 (study PRJEB33766, sample SAMN09781790) | gut metagenome | biome: gut microbiome | host: Homo sapiens | place: Madagascar | study: EMG produced TPA metagenomics assembly of the PRJNA485056 data... | reverse complement strand
GTTTTATGCGGGATAATGGCACCGGACCGTCCGGAGTATTGATCGAATCATCAGAGAAAGCCTTTCAGGGAACGTTCTCGGGAGATGGCCACACCATCACCCTGGGGACAGGGGAGGCTTTCGGAACGAGAAAGGATGGCGCAGATCTTTCTGACACGGAAGGCTGTGGAAAGATTTACCGACACAGCCATATCGGTCTGTTTGCGGTGACGGCAGGAGCCAGGATCCGAAATGTGAAGATGGCAGGAACGATGAAGTTTGATTCTGCAGATATGCAGAGCTGCTGCGGTACCGTGGTGGCCAAAAATATAGGGGCTGACCTGGAGGTGAGTGACTCCACTGCTTCTGTGGATGTCTCATATAGCAGCACCGGAAATACCTATGTCGGTGGCCTGGTGGGACGCATCTATGCAGGGGAAGCAGCATCGGGAACTATGAACTTATCAGGCAATACCGTATCCGGCAGCATGGCACAGGGTGGTTCGACGGCCCATGCCTGCATGGGTGGACTGGTCGCCTATATTGACAGAGATGATGCTAAAAAGAAAGATTCTCCTGAGAGCATGAAACTCGATATATCCTCTACCACGATCCGGGGACTTTCCCTGACGAGCAGCGCATCCTCCGACATGGGAGGCTTTCTGGGATACGAGTGGCAGAATGTGGCCGTGACATTACAGAATATTACGATCAAAGCAGATGATGCGTCACAGAAAAAAGCATCATTAACCAGCAGGGGAACAGCACACTTTGGCGGCATGGTGTACAAGGCCACCGGATATTGGACAGTATCAGAGGATTCCGGCGGCAACAAGGGGATCGATATCCGGTCTGCGGCATTTACCGGAAATAACACATCCGGTGCCGATGGCATGCTGGTGTATCTGGGAAGACATTCGGCAGACAGCGCGCTGTATCTGGAGATTCAGAAGAATGCCTATCAGATTGGTGAGGGCGTTACTGTTACGGAAGCAGGTAGTTCGTTTGATGAGTTAGTCGGTAAAAGTTTTGATGGAACGGGAAACGGCCAGGGCGTGGTTTCATATGCGACATCGGATGCTTCTGATGACAAGGACTATAAATTCAATACAAATGGATGTACCACATATGCGAACGTGACGAAGAAGGGAAGCAGCGGCTGGACAGCCAACTCCAATACCCGCTACTACTATAATCTGGACGGGCTTCGCGAGCAGAATCAGAACGTCAGCGGCAATCCGGCCAATGCACAGCAGCTGGTTCTGTGGTCTGTGGGGAGATATGCAGCTGCGAATATTAAACAGTATTTCTGTGCGAATGCGGATACAGTGACATTGAAACAGGGCGGCAGCTACGATATGGGGGGATATTCTTTTTATCCTACATCTGTAGAACAGACCGAGACACTGACATTCGATGGCAATGGCGCAACGATCACATTCGATAATAGTGCCTTTAATACCGCCGAGGATACGAAATCTTCTACGAAGATGAGGACGGATGCAGCATCCCAGCATAGCATGTTGCATTATGGGCTGTTCAGGGATTATAAGGCCTCAGGGGCAACTGCCATGAAAACGTACACTCTGACGGTGAAAAATCTTACGTTGACCGGAAATATCGGGCACAATACCAGTGCATCCGGTGTCATTCTCTGTGGAGAGATCAATGGAGGAAACACAAACAATACTATCAACACGCATAGTCTGATCCTCGACCGGATTACCTTACAGAATTTACGGATTGCGGGATATGCCGATGCTGACAGTGCACCATTGTGTGTCAACAGCGTAGGTTCTTATACGTCCGTGTCACTCAGCAATATAAAAGCAAGTTATAAACAGGAAGGGAATGGCCCGGCGCACGCGGCCGGCAGCCTGATGGGAAATGCAGGCGGAGACACGGCTCAGAATATTTCCATGAGTTTTGGATCATTGGCCATCCAGGATGGAGCAAAGGCAGGAGAAAAGGCGATGTTTTCCAAAGCCGTCCTGTTGAACACCTTCGTATATCCGGATGGAGCCTCCTGTGCCGCCGTATATAATTTTGACCGGACGGATGACTGGCAGGACACGACATGGTCCCATCATAATGTCACCTACGGAAAAGAAATCTCGGACTCAACGGAATATAAGGGTCAGCAGCACTGGTATTATGATTCCTGCCGGGAGGGCAATAAAATATATGTGAATAAAAAAGTGCCGGTGAAGTAGAAGAGAAGCCTTCATTTAGTGCATATCTGCCGTATGTGGGCAGTCCTTATGGTCCCAAGGGGACTCAGAACACGGTGAAATACCATGAGATCAAGGTGAATGTCTATGTGGTAGATATCATTGAGGGATGTGGCACCTATGGGCATCCGTTCCGGATCAGCACGGCAGAGCAGATGGTGGTGATCGCAGAGTATATCAGAACTGGTACAGCCGGTAACGGCCGTAAGATCAGATGTTCAAGAGAGTTTCTTGAGCAGAGCCCGACAGGGCTACATGATGACACAGATGAGAGCACTCACTGTGCTGAGTATGTCAAAGACGGAGACAGCTGGAAGGCGGGAACACTCAGCATATCCAACGATGAGATGCAGGACTATATGCGGAATGCATATTATCAGATCACGGAGAATATTACACTGGATGATTCCTTTGTCGGCCTTGGATATGATATCAACACGGCATTTCGTGGCGTGATTGTGGGCAAAAAAAAGAGTGATGGAACCTATCCTACGATATATTTACAGAATGACTGCCTGAACAAAACAACGCAGAACACGGTTTGTCATGGGCTGATCAGCAACAGTTATGGTTCTGTTGTCATGAATCTGAATATTCACCTTTCTTCCAAGGGAAGTGCAGTTGAAATTTCGGAAGCAAACAAGCTAAATGATGCCACGGTAAATCAATATTTTGGAGGCGTAATAGGACAGATACTGGGCGGAGATAATGTTATCGAAAATGTGTCGGTTCAGTCTGACGATCCGTTTATCAACCTGACCGGCCGGTATAAGCACCTGGTTCCGGTGGGAGGATATGTCGGCATCGTTCAGGGAGGAACCCTTATCTTCAGAAATATACAGAACCCGGACCGGCAGGGATTTGCGGGACAGGTATCTGTAGACGGAAACTCTTATGATGCGAAGGCTTCTGCTGGGAAATATTTTTATATCAATCCATACATTGGCCGTGTGCTGGATGGATGTGCATTTTATGAGCAGACCGGAACCGATGGCAGCAATTATCTGAATAACACCGATAAGAATTATCAGATCGCTACGATCGATCCGAACGGAAAGAAAATTACCACGTCGGCAGATTCCGGAACAGACAAAAAATATGTTACTGCCACTCAGAAATTATACCTGACGACGACTGTCAGGGATGCTCAGAGCCTGTTGATCCTGTCTGCGATTGCAAACAGCGGTGCAGGGGGCGGTGGAGTTAGTAACGGAGACAATAACTGGGGCGGATCCTATGCATATCTTGGAACAGAGGGAGAGAGGTTTGGAAACCAGGCCAGAGGCAAGGCGAGAAATGCATCCTACAAATATGTCGGACAGAATACTGACGCTGCAAAGGGTGATTTTGCGTCTGCAGTGAAGGATGATCACAAGACGGTGAAATATGCGCTGGAGTCGGATGAGTACAAAATAACAGATGCTTCCAACACGCCGTATCTGGTCACCAGATATACCGACCCATCCCGATTGACATATTTTTATGCGGGAAATTACACGAGAGTCAGTTTGCGATTATCTGAAGATACCTATGATATGAGTAAATATACATCCGGGTATCGGGGGATCGGAGGACGATATAAGTCCGCATCAGTACAAACGAACATAAGTACGTATAATGCCGACCGTAATACGCCGTTTACGAATTCGTTCGATGGCGGAGGAAGTATGTTACAGGTCGATATGAATGTCAATGAGTACGCGGATGACAATTATCACGCCATTGGAATTGGTGGTCTGTATAATGTGTTCCAGCAGGATGGAAAAAATGGCGATACGAATATAACCAACGAAGTGAAAAAAATTCAGATCTCCGGTAAGGTCCGGTTCTCGTATCGCACCGCCACGGGGGAGAAAGCGACAGAGAACCTTAACAAACCTGAGACCGTCGGTGTCGGTGGATTGGTCGGACGTTCAGCTAACCGAGGTACAGGGGATCGAACGACAGACTATTATGCAGATATCTCCGAAATTACCCTGAAGAATCTGTCTGTTTCCGCTCCCTACAATGCGGGAGGCATGATCGGACTGGGAGGAGTAAAGACGTATGCTGTGGGTGGTCTTCGACACAGCAATGTAAGTTTCAATATCTTTGCGGCTCATTTTACGGATTGTCAACTGGAAAACGTAACGCTTTCGTCCGATCGAAATGCAGGAGGACTCATAGGATGGTCTGCGGCTAATGTGGATAGTGACGCCGCCGGATCTTCAAATTCCACAAACCTGCTGACGTCATGCACCGCAGACGGTGTGACGGTGACTTCCGGTACAGGAAACAGCGGGACTGCCGGTGTGTTCCTGGGAAAATGTGATTCCAATCTGGAGTTAGGAGCATTGACGATCAAGAACTCCGGGGTAAACGCACAGTATAGTGGTCTGGCCGCAGGATGGATCCGAAATGATACGGCAAGCAAGGATCGGAAGTTTAGCGCAGACAATGTAATGATAAATTCCGGTGGAAAGTCCTGCGTGGGAACCACAGCGGCAGGCGGCATTGCAGGTAAGGATGAAGTAGAAACGACACTGACGTCCTGCGTGAATAAGGGCACCACGATTCAGGGGACAAACGAAGGAGGACTGATCGGAGAATTAACGAACACCGCAGATATCTATGGCTGCAAGAGCACGGGACTTGTCTTGAAGATGGCAGATAACAGCGCCGGTGCAGCGGGTGCGTTCATCGGGAAGACAACCGGTGAGATCACCGGCGGAAATCTTTTGTGGGACAGCAATTCCTATGAAGACGGAATTCCGGCGAAGGGAACCTGGATCGGGCAAACCACTTCCGGGGTATCTCTGGCCGGGGTCAGCAGAAAAAACACCCTGGGAAGCGGAAATGATGATCCGCTGCCGGACGTGGGAAGTCCATCATCCTACAAAGGGTATATTTCTTATGCAGATTATTGTGTGAAGAATGACTATTCGCAGGATGAACAGGAACACGGTATTACATTACAGCCTGCAAACCTATCAGAAGGCAACCCATTGACTGTCTATCTGAACGAACAGTTATATCTGGGGGATGGAACCTGGGCGATTACGTCGGGCGGTGATTGTGCCGGGATTGACGCGGCGAAGAATATTCTGACTGTCCGGAAGAGTGGTCAGGTGACACTAACGGATGGATCGAAGACATACAGCGTTAACATCGTGAATGTCTCTGAAAAAGAAACCATTATGGAAAATGCGACATATGAAAACAATAATGGTACGTATAAGATTCATCCGTTTGGTGATGCATCCACTTCAGATGTATTTAGTTTGAAAAAAACGAGTATAAATCAATCAGGTCTTTATGAGAGTAATACAAGCGGCAAAGGTTCTTTGCTTAAATTTAAAGTGTACGCAGGATATGCATATAACATAGAGTATGGCGCGCTTGTTTCGGGCTTGCAAAATGGAACTACACCGGCACGAATGCATTTTTCTGTTACGGATGGCACCGCTCCTTCAAAAGATGATAAAACAGCCAATCGTTATATGTCTGTATATGATAAGGATGCATGGGATAAAACACTATGTGATTATAAGATGTTTAGAGACAATTCTATTGAGGTTAAGATTGAGAAAGATGGATATATCTGGTTAAGCTTTGCTTATAATTATAACAACGGTAAAGGCGGCAACTATACCACAGGATCGAACAGATCCTATACCTTTGAGGGAGAAAGTAAATCCACTGCCATGAATAACTCTTTGGCTCAAGAGTTATTTGGTAAAGAAACGCAGGCCTATAAATCATACACCCTTGAGAATAGTGCTGATGTGTTTAAAACCATCAAAATCGAAAGAACACCTGTCAGCCAGGCCAACTATACAAAGCTTATTCTCACCGCCTGTACAAAGAGTTCTTTCAACACAGAGGAACAGGTTTCTGACTTAAAAACGGCTATGGGACTAGAGTTTGCCCTGTATGATGAAAACAGGGGTGTCATGATGCCTATCGATGTTACTAAGGTTCAGTTGTCCAAGAATTCGATCAGTAATGTCATGGCTGGCGAAAGCAATTTGACGGCATCGTATGAGGGGAAAACATGTAGTGTTCCAATCACCGTTATTGATAAGGAAATTGGTTCTAAGGTAAACGTCATCACCAGCCCGAAGGGCCGGTTCACAGACGGAACTGCCTTTTCCGGAGCATTTGGTACCTTATTTGGTGACGCTGTCTACAACGCCATGGATTCAGGCAGTGTGAACAACAATGTCGACCTGATCTATCAGGAGATGAAGAATGGAGTGGCGCAGGACAGCGGACGGGTGAAATATACCACGACAGGAGTCGGTCTGACGGGGACGAACGGGTTTGATGTGTCGAACAAGGTTTCGACCTTCCATACACAAAACGAAGCCGGGGGAGACGCTTTGGGAAGTGACTTCCGGGTTCTTCTCGCGGCGGGCAACAGCATTGGAACAGACATCCGCAAATACCTGGATCTGTTGACCAATGGTGGATATTCCCTTGCAATGCAGCAGGGAAAGGAACTTGTGGATGCGAAAAGTGAAACATACCGATGGAATGGCAGTGAATTTGAGGATACCGGGGGAAGCTCCCTGATAGTAAAGAATTCAGCCGGCGGTATTACCTATTCCATGGGTAAGGATTACGACAATGACAGGAAGCAGTTTACCCTTCTTACCGTAACCTTTAAGGCGGGAACACATACGCAGACGGTCTATGTTCCTATCGTAGTCCGCCGTATTGTGGAGATTGACTTCTGCGCCACCTTAAACGATGAGAGCATCTTTACGTCTGAGCCATATGACGTACTGAAGAAACATGTTCTGGTAGAGTATGACGTTGACATGACGGGCTATCTTTCCTGGATTTATAATTCCAGCCAGAATCAGTCGGCAGAGTTTGACTGGCAGAGTTTTATGGAGTCCGGAGCAGATCTCACCAGAGGGTTTGACAAGAAATTGATCTTTGACTGTTCCGAGGGATATCTCCCTGCCGGTTCCAGGATCACACTGGTGGATACCCAGGATCAGGATATCTATTATACGTATAAGGTACAGTCTTCTGACATTAACCATCATGAAGTGACGGTTCCGCTGTCTGCTTTTGTTGACCGGGAAGGGAAGAACTATCAGGAAACCGCAGTCAGCAGACTGTATCATGCGACTGCCACCGTGGATAACGCAGGGCGGTTTATAGAGTCTGAGAATGCAGCGGGTGCAACGGTTGTGACGACGGACGGCAGATACTACCGTCTGAAGAATGCATCGAACGAGGCTGATCAGGGGAAAACAGCGTATTCCATTACTTTGGACAATGCTCAAAAGGTGTCTGAAAACTACTATGTGGTGGTCAATGTCCCTGAGAAGTGTGCCAAGCCTGCCGGTCTGACCAGCATCAACGGTGCGTTGGCGTCGAAGGTGGACACCAGTTCGCCTTGTAACATTACCCAGGTTCACCGGTATGACAAAACATCTCTGGATGACAGGAGTAATACGGAGAGTACATATAGTATTCTGTCAAGTTACACACAGAAACTGGAGGATCAGAGTAACGATGGGAATCACAAGATCAATACGGATACAGCCAATATGGACATTCATCTGAAAAATACCATCTCCTTCAACAGCAGCCAGAGCTATGATGCGAATACCGATAAACTCTATCAGGAATTTATTGCCACTCCTTACAATAATAAAGAGGAGCTTTCCTTCCTGACGGATTCCGGGACGTCCGGAACGGTATCATTTATGGTGTATTCCCAGAAGGGAGACACAAAACAGTATTATAACTATCAGAACGGCAAGTTGGTCAGATCTGATACGAAAGTGTCCTGTGCTTCTTATCCATGGACTTCGGAAGAAGGAAAAATGAAGCTTGTACTGGGCACGGTAAATTCAGAGAGTGCTGCGATCGATCTGTCTCCGGTCCGGACGGATATCCTGAAATCGGCAGACAAGACGGGAGATATCTGCGTGGAGGCGCAGATGACACTTACCATGTCGAAAGAATCGATCCGGGAATTGGTTCCTGCATCTATTGTTTCCGGTGGAAAACCGGAACAGTCGCTGCATTTTCAGTACAATGCCAGACTCGCAAGCTCGACCGACAAACTGACAGAGAGTACATGGAGAGCCAGCGCGGAGCCTAAGAGTTTTTACTATAAAGACGAAACCGGATATCTGGAACTGACGTTTAACGGGGATAATGTTGATCAGCTTGGAATCAACCTGAATGATCTTCCGGAGAACCGCTCCCAGGTGATCAACGCTACGGCCGTCATCGATTTTAATAACTGGACAGGCTGGAAGAGTGTACTGGAAAAGGTACAAACGATGAAGTTTACGTTCCATCTGGAACAGAAAGAGAACAGCAGGAGTTATAAGAAGATCACAACAGATCGTTATCTTGACTATGTAAAGGCCGGTGTCAGGAAGGCATCCGGGTATCAGAGTCAGAAATTAAGCCAGAAGGATCATACGTGGACGTTTACCCAGACAAAAGCAGACGGAAGTTTTGCCAATCTGGAAGATGGTGTCTATCGTCTTCCGGTAGAATATGCCGTGGATGTGTCCACGAAACAGACGGATTTTATGTATGCGAACTATCGTCTGGTGGCAGAGGTTACCCTGCTGGATAAAGAGGGAAACGCCATCTCTGTGCAGGATAAGGACAGTCCTTCCACGACATCATTATCGGATTACGTGACCTACACCCTTGCCCGGGTTCTCACGAATTTCTAACAGGGCGCTATGACCCGAAAGGGGACAGATGAAAGTCTGTCCCCTTTTTTGCCTTATTTTTACTTTTTTTTTACGTTCGGATGATAGTAGATTTTACGTTCGTTTTGTAAACTTTGGATTGTAAGTTGAAAACAATATAGAAACGAGGTAAATGAGAATGAGAAAATTATTCAAGAAAACAAGTTGTGTTGTTATGGCCGGACTGATGGCAATCACATTGATGACAGGCTGTGGAAATAAGGATGCGGCTTCTTCCGGAAGCGCAGACAAGGGCGGCGTGAGCGGAACCATTTCCGTGGTCAGCCGTGAGGACGGATCCGGAACCCGCGGGGCATTCGTGGAGCTGACCGGTGTCGAGGAAAAGGATGCTGACGGCAATAAGGTCGATCACACCACGACAAGTGCGATCATCGCGAACAGCACCGATGTCGTTTTGAACAATGTGGCAAGCGACAGCAACGCGATCGGCTATGTTTCCATGGGAGCATTAAATGACACGGTAAAGGCAGTCAATGTGGAGGGCGTTGAGCCAACTACAGACAATGTAAAGGCAGGTACCTACAAGGTATCCAGACCATTTAACGTAGCAGTTTCCAAGGACAAGAAAATGTCTGACGCCGCTCAGGATTTCTACAATTTCATCCTGAGTGCACAGGGACAGACTATTGTAGAGGATAACAAGTACATCAAGATTGACGATTCCGCAAAAGATTTCGAGAGCAGCAAAGCCTCCGGTAAGGTGGTGGTAGCCGGATCTTCCTCAGTGACTCCGGTTATGGAGAAGCTGGCAGAGGAATATCAGAAAGTCAACGGAGGGGTAACCGTCGAGGTACAGCAGAGTGATTCTACCACCGGTATGACATCTGCCATCGAGGGAACCTGTGACATTGGCATGGCATCCCGTGAACTGTCAGATGATGAGGCATCTAAGCTTACTGCCACCGCCATTGCTCTGGATGGTATCGCGATCATTGTAAACAACAAAAATGACATCTCTGACCTGAGTCTGGATCAGATCAAGCAGATCTATGTGGGCGACCTGACAGACTGGAGCCTGAAATAAAGGGGGATAAGAAACTATGGAACAGACGGTTTCTGTTGCAAAACGTCCGGAAAAGGTAAGACAGAACGTGATGACTACGCAGGACCGCGTAGTCATTAACCGGGTGAAAGAGGCGATTGCCAAAGTCGTATTTACGCTCATGGCACTCCTCTCGGTTCTGGCGATCCTGCTGATCTGTGTATTCCTGTTTGCCAACGGAATTCCGGCGGTCAGAAAAATCGGAGCAGCCAATTTCCTGCTGGGAACGACCTGGGCTCCGACCAATGGGCAGCCATCCTTTGGAATTCTTCCGATGATCGGAGGAAGTGTGGTGGTAACACTTGGAGCAGTGATCGTCGGTGTGCCGGTGGGAATCCTGACGGCGGTGTTCATGGCACGCTTTTGTCCGAAAAAAATCTACTCGCTGATCAAGCCGGCTTCCGATCTGATGGCCGGAATCCCATCGGTCGTATATGGTTTCTTCGGATTGGTGATGCTGGTACCGCTGGTGAGAATGCTGCGAGACAACTTTGGGATGGATACCAATGGCTGCAGTATTCTGACTGCTTCAGTTCTGCTTGGCATCATGATCCTGCCGACGATCGTCAGTGTCAGTGAATCTGCGGTCCGTGCCGTGCCTGACAGTTATTATGAGGGCGCGAGAGCGCTCGGGGCAACGCATGAGAGAAGCGTATTCCGCACGATCGTTCCGGCTGCCAGATCCGGTATCCTGGCCGGAATGATCCTGGGTGTGGGACGTGCGATCGGTGAGACGATGGCGGTGATCATGGTGGCAGGAAATCAGCCGCAGATGCCGGACAGCATTCTTCACGGTGTGAGAACCATGACGGCGAACATCGTCATTGAGATGGGGTATGCGACCGGACTTCACAGAGAGGCATTGATCGCCACAGGAATGGTACTGTTCCTGTTTATCCTGGTGATCAACCTGTGCTTCTCCTTGTTAAAGAGAAAAGAACATTAGAAAGGGGATGGAGGAAGCGATGAATAGACATTACAAACTGGAAGCAAGACTTCTGTCCCTGTGCTGCTATACGGCGGCTGCGATCACCTTCGGGATGCTGCTGTTCATCATCGGTTACATACTGGCCAAGGGCATTCCGCATATGTCGCTGGATTTTTTCAGCAGGACATATGACTCAGTCAATGTCTCTGTGGTGCCGTCTGTGATCAATACGATCATGATGGCTGCGGTGACGCTGCTGATCGTGGTACCGGTGGGAATCGGTGCGGCAATCTATACTTCCGAGTATGCCAGGAGAGGCAGCAAGGTGGTGAAGGTGGTACGCATCACGACAGAGACCCTGCAGGGAATTCCTTCCATCGTATATGGTCTGTTTGGTCTTCTGTTTTTCGTCAATGCCATGAAATGGGGACAGTCCATGCTGGCCGGTGCATTTACTCTGGCGATCATGGTTCTGCCGGTCATCATGAGAACGACGGAGGAGGCACTGCAGTCTGTTCCGGATTCCTACCGCGAGGCGAGTTTCGGCCTGGGAGCAGGAAAACTGCGCACCGTCATCCGGGTCGTACTCCCTCCGGCGGTACCCGGAATCTTATCCGGCGTGATCCTGGCCATTGGCCGAATTGTGGGAGAGACCGCAGCGCTGATCTATACGTCGGGAACGGTGGCCAAGATCCCAAAGGGATTGATGGGATCCGGACGAACCATTGCATTGCACATGTGGGTTCTGGCAAACGAGGGACTGCATGAGGACAAAGCTTATGCTACGGCAGTGATCCTGTTGATCCTGGTCATTGTGATCAACTTCCTGTCCAACCAGCTGGCAAGAAAACTGGCCAGTGCGTAGGATGCGGATACTGTGTGAATATAATAGATTGAGCAGAAGCGTCTGCGGAATGGAGGTTAACATGCAAGACAAGATGACAGTAAAAGGGCTGGATCTGTATTATGGAGATTTTCATGCTCTGAATAATATCAATCTGGATATGAAAGACCGGGAAGTGACGGCATTTATCGGACCTTCAGGATGTGGCAAGAGTACCTTCCTGAAATCCCTGAACCGAATGAATGATATGGTCGAGGGATGCAGGATCACCGGTGATGTCCGTCTGGATGGAGAGAATATTTACGGGGACATGGATGTGAACCTGCTTCGCAAGCGAGTCGGAATGGTTTTTCAGAAACCGAATCCGTTTCCGATGAGTGTGTATGACAATATTGCGTTTGGACCGAGAACACATGGCATCCATAAAAAAGAACAGTTGGATGAGATCGTGGAGCGGTCCCTGAAGCAGGCAGCTATCTGGGATGAACTGAAAAACCGTCTGAAGAAGAGTGCGCTTGGGCTGTCCGGCGGACAGCAGCAGAGACTCTGTATCGCAAGGGCGCTGGCGGTGGAGCCTGAGGTGATCCTGATGGATGAGCCGACCTCTGCGCTGGATCCGATCTCTACGTCAAAGATCGAGGATCTGGTGGTGGACCTGAAAGAAAAATACACGATCATCATGGTCACCCACAATATGCAGCAGGCGGCCCGGATTTCCGATGAAACCGTATTTTTCCTGCTGGGAGAGATCGTTGAAGCCGGAAAGACGGACGAGATATTCAGCAATCCGCGGGATAAGCGAACCGAAGATTATATCACCGGACGGTTCGGTTGATCGGGGAATAGGGAAAGGAAGACGAACATGAGAGAGAAGTATTTGCAGCAGTTAAAACAGCTCAATGATCTTCTGATCCAGATGGGGCAGCTGGTGGAGCATTCTATCGAGATGGCGATCGGGGCCCTGGTAGGACAGGATGTGGGAAAAGCACATGCGACCATTGAGTTTGAGGAAGAGATTGATGAAAAGGAAAAGGAGATCGAGAGACTGTGCCTGAAACTTCTGCTGTGCCAGCAGCCGGTCGCCAGGGATCTGAGGTTTATCTCGGCAGCCCTCAAGATGGTGACGGATCTGGAGCGGATCGGAGACCAGGCATCGGACATTGCCAGAATCAGTATTTTTCTGGCGAAAGAACCTTATATCAAGAAACTGGATCACATCAAACAGATGGCGGCAGAAACCACCGATATGGTGATCCGAAGCATTGACGCCTATGTGGAAAATGATGTGAAGAAAGCCAGAGCCGTGATCGCACACGATGATGTGGTGGATGATCTGTTCAAGATGGTCCGTCAGGAACTGGTGGATCTGATCAACCAGGATGTCAACAACGGAGAACAGGCTACCGATTTTCTGATGGTCGCCAAGTATTTTGAGAAGATTGGAGACCATGCGGTAAACATTGCCGAGTGGGTAATCTTTTCCGTCAATGGTGTCAAGGAGAAAAAAGGTGATGTATGATGAATATTTACAGAGAATGGTGTAAAGGCTTATATCAGATTGTTCATGGCAACAAAACGTTATTTCTTCTGTTGAATTCCGCTTTTTTCGGGCTGATCGGACTGACGGCCTGGATGGCGGTGAGGATCTTCATGCTGGACCGGGCAGACTGGATGATCTGCTTTATCGGATATCCTGCTGTATTTGCAGGATATCTGGGTGGATTGTTCTATCTGATGAACCAGGAATAGAGGTGGGGGTGGCAAAACGCAGGTTTTGCCGTTTTTTGGAATAGAAAATCGCTGTCATGTAGTGGAAGTCCAACAAGAATTGCGAAGCAATTCTTGCTAGGGCAAAACGCAGGTTTTGCCGTTTTTTACATAGATTTTACATTGCGATAATATGCATTTTACACAGCTTGATTATACTTTGGTCGTAATCAGGCTGTTTGTCATGGTCAGAAATATGTGACCGAAAGGCAGTCAGCGCATGTAAACACTATGAATTGTATGGATGAAAGGAAGAAAACATGGACATATTCGCAGTATTATCAATGGTGGGAGGTCTTGCCCTGTTTCTGTTCGGTATGAATCTGATGGGAGACGGCCTGGCCAAACTGTCCGGCGGAAAGCTGGAGAGCATTCTGGCGAAACTGACCTCCAACAAGTTTATGGCGGTGATCCTGGGTGCGGGCGTGACGGCAGTGATCCAGAGTTCCTCGGCCACGACCGTCATGGTGGTCGGTTTTGTAAATTCCGGCATCATGAAGCTGCATCAGGCAGTCGGGATCATTATGGGTGCCAATATCGGTACCACGGTGACGTCATGGATCCTGAGTCTTTCCGGTATCCAGAGTGACAGTTTCTGGATCCAGCTGTTAAAGCCGACCTCCTTTTCACCGGTGCTGGCTCTGATCGGAATTATCTGTCTGATGTTTTCCAAGTCCGACCGCAAGAAGGATGTGGGAAGCATTCTTGTGGGCTTTGCAATCCTGATGTACGGTATGGAAGCGATGAGCAGTGCGGTATCTCCGCTCAAGGATGTGCCGGAATTTACAGGTATTCTGACCATGTTCTCGCAGCCTCTGCTGGGTATGATCGCCGGTGCGGTCCTGACCGCGGTGATCCAGAGTTCTTCTGCATCGGTCGGTATCCTGCAGGCCCTCTGTCTGACCGGAAGTGTCAGTTACGGGACCGTCATCCCGATCATCATGGGACAGAACATCGGTACCTGTGTGACGGCGCTTCTGTCCGCGATCGGTGCGAGCAAGAATGCCAAGCGAACCGCCTTTGTGCATTTGTATTTCAATCTGATCGGAACCTGTTTGTTCATGGTGATATTTTATACGATCAATGCCTTTGCGCCGTTTGCCTTTCTCGGCCATGCGGCGGGACCGGCCGGGATCGCGACGATCCATTCCCTGTTTAATATCGGAGCAACCATCGTATTGTTCCCATTTTCCAATGTCCTGGAGAAACTGGCGTGCCTGTCCATTCCGGAACGCGAGGAACACAATGCCCACGAGAAGGACACTGCACTGCAGCAGCTTGACCCAAGATTTCTGGATCAGCCGGGCTTTGCCCTGATGCAGGCTGCCCGCGCGACACAGTCCATGGCACAGCTTTCCTCCAAGGCCCTGTGCCTTGCAACGGGTCTGATCTTTGAGTATGATATAGAGGCAGGTGAACGGGTAGATCATCTCGAAAAAGAAGTGGACCATTATGAGGACAGCATTGGCAACTATCTGACGATGATCGCGGGAAGACACCTCTCGGCCCAGGAGGGAAAGAGACTGGTGGAACTGCAGCACTGTGTGGGAGATTTTGAGCGGATCTCGGACATTTCCCTGAATCTGATGCATGCGGTCAGCAAAATGCAGAAAAAGCAGCAGGAATTTTCTCCGAAGGCGGTTCGTGAACTGCACGTGCTGGCGGATGCTGTTCAGGAGATGATGGACAGTTGTATTGCATGTTTTGAGAAAGATGATATCAAATCTGCGCAGACGATCGAGCCGCTGGAGGAGTGCATCGATGAGCTGAAGGAGGAGATCTCCCGCAGACATCACAAGAGACTCAGACGTGGCAAATGCAGCGTGGATATGGGATTTGTGCTGGAAGATATCACGACGGATCTGGAGCGGATCGGAGACCATCTGAGCAATGTGGCACTTGCCGTGATCCAGAATGGCGTCGAGGGCATTGAGGCACATGAGTATGTGGAAAAGATCAGCAGCGGAGAAGACATCTGGTATGAGGGAAGACTTCTGGCCTTCCAGGAGAAATATCAGCTGCCATAAAGAGAGGAGACGGATTATGGCATTTTTGATCTATGTGGTGGAAGACGATGTAAATATCCGGGAGATTGAGAGTTTTGCCCTCAAGAACAGCGGATATGAGGTCGAGGAGTTTGAGAGTGGTAAGGCGTTTTTTGAGAAGATGCAGGTAAAGGCTCCGGATCTGGTGCTGCTCGACATCATGCTGCCGGACACGGACGGAATCTCGATCATGAAGCGGCTGCGCGCGGAGAGTGCGACGAAGACCCTGCCGGTGATCATGGTGACTGCCAAGACCTCGGAGATCGACAAGGTCAAGGGACTGGATTCAGGGGCGGATGATTATCTGACCAAACCGTTCGGCGTCATGGAGCTGATCTCCAGAGTCAAGGCTTTGCTGCGCCGGTGTTACAGAGCACCGGAGGAGGTGGAACTGACTTATCATGAGATCGAATTAAATCTGCTCAAGAGATGCTGCAAGGTGTCCGGAGAGAAGGTTGAACTGACGTACAAGGAATTTGAACTGCTGCATCTGCTGATCCAGAATGCAGGGATCGTGCTCAAGAGAGAGGTGCTGATGGAGCGCGTCTGGGATACGAATTTTGAGGGAGAATCCCGGACACTGGATATGCACATCAAGACGCTCCGGCACAAACTGGGGGATGCAAGCCATTACATCAAGACAGTCCGCAATGTCGGATATTGTATGGAGTAAACGATGAAGAGCAAGATATACAAAGAATTTATGATCATCGCAGTTCTGGCCATCATCCTGACCACTGCGATGACCACGGCCATATATTATCAGGTTTTCCAAAAAGAAGTCTTTGATGATCTGGAGAATATCTGTACGGTGATGGAACAGACGGGAGTCTTTGAACAGGAAGATCTGAAGGTGGAGGGGACGTACGGAGGAGAGTCCACCAATCTGCGGATCACTCTGATTGCATCCGATGGAAGGGTTCTCTATGATACAAATGCGAGTGTTAATTCGCTGGACAACCATAAGGACCGCCCTGAGATCGCACAGGCATTTTCGGAGGGAAAAGGAAAGTCGATCCGTACATCCACAACGATCAACAAATCCAACTATTACTATGCCGTACTTCTGGACAATGGCAGTGTGCTTCGTGCGGCCAAGGAGACCAGAAGTATTATAAACCTGTTTTGCAGTGTGCTTCCGGTGATCCTTCTGATCGGACTGTTTCTGCTGATCCTGAGTATGCTGATCAGCCATTATCTGACCAAGTCTCTGGTCAAGCCGATCGAACAGGTGGCTTCCAATCTCGATCATCTGGAGCAGATACGGACCTACAAGGAGCTGATGCCGTTTATCCAGCTGATCCGCGAACAGCATGAAAACATTCTCAAGGCAGCGAATATGAGACAGGAGTTTACCGCCAATGTCTCCCACGAGTTAAAGACACCGCTGACCTCGATCTCCGGGTATTCTGAGCTGATCGAGAACGGTATGGTCAGCCAGAATGATGTGGGACGGTTTGCCGGAGAGATCCATCGCAACGCAAGACGTCTGATCTCCCTGATCAATGACATCCTGAAACTTTCCGAACTGGATTCCTCCAGGGAGGATACACTGAATCTGGAGGATGTGGATCTGTATGAACTGGCGGAAAACAGCATTGTCATGTTGGGGCCGGTGGCAGAAAAGAGACATATCCGGCTGCATCTGGAGGGAGAATCCTGTGTGGTGCGCGCGGACCGGGATCTGATGGAAGAGGTGATCTACAACCTCTGTGACAATGCGATCCGCTATAACCGCGAAGGAGGCAATGTCTGGGTTAACATCGGACCGGGAATCTCCGTGCGCGATGATGGGATCGGCATTTCCCAGGAACATCAGCAGCGTATTTTCGAGCGTTTTTACCGCGTGGATAAGAGCCGTTCCAAGAAAACCGGTGGAACCGGACTGGGACTGGCGATCGTCAAGCACATTGTGGATCTGCACGGCGGAGAGATCCGGGTGGAGAGTGCGCCGGGACTTGGCACTACGGTGAGTGTGTCATTCTGAGTTTTGGCATTCTGAGTTTTTTGAATTAATTGTGTTCATTTGAGCCTCTATATGATAAAATGTTCTCAGTACGTGTTTGCAGAACCTGCATTCACAGATGAATACATAAGAACAAGGAGGCTTAACATGCGCGAATTGATGTTAGGTAATGCTGCGGTTGCCCGTGGACTCTACGAGGCAGGCTGTGGTGTGGCTTCCAGCTATCCCGGCACTCCGAGTACCGAGATCACTGAGGAAGCAGCAAAGTATGATGAGATTTACTGCGAATGGGCACCGAATGAAAAGGTGGCTCTGGAGGTCGCATTCGGTGCGGCTGTAGCAGGAAAGAGAAGTTTTTGCGGCATGAAGCACGTTGGTCTGAACGTGGCTGCCGATCCGTTATTTACGATTTCTTATACCGGAGTAAATGCGGGTATGATCATTGGTGTGGCGGATGATGCGGGAATGCATTCCTCCCAGAATGAACAGGATTCCAGACACTATGCCATTGCGGCCAAGGTGCCGATGCTGGAACCATCCGATTCTGCGGAGGCGCTGGAATTCACCAAGATCGCCTATGAGATTTCCGAGAAATTTGACACTCCGGTCTTCTTAAAGATGTGTACCCGTGTGGCACATTCACAGAGCATCGTCGAGACCTCACAGCGTGAGGAATTTCCGATCAAAGAATATCAAAAAGACATTTCCAAATATGTCATGATGCCGGCCAATGCCAAGCGCCGTCATCCGATCGTGGAGCAGAGAACCAGAGATCTGATCGCATATGCAGAGACCTCTCCTCTGAACCGTGTGGAGATGGGTGACACCAGCCTTGGAATCATTACATCCTCCACGTCCTATCAGTATGTCAAGGAAGTCTACGGAGAGAATGCCAGCGTCTTAAAGCTCGGCATGATCAACCCACTCCCTGAGAAGCTGATCCTGGATTTTGCATCCAAGGTGGACAAGGTGGTTGTCATTGAGGAACTGGACGACATTATCGAGACACATTGTAAGAAGCTGGGCATGACCGTATCCGGCAAGGATATCTTCCCGCTGGAGGATGAGTTCTCACAGAATCTGATCGCACAGAAGATGGGCAAGGAGACAGGGTGCGGCCTCTCTCTGGAGGAGAATATCCCGGTACGTCCACCGGTTATGTGTGCGGGATGTCCTCACAGAGGCATGTTCTATACCTTATCCAAGAACAAATGTACCGTGATGGGTGATATCGGATGTTATACGCTTGGTGCAGTGGCTCCGCTTTCTGCGATCGATGTGACCGCCTGCATGGGCGCATCCATCAGCTCCATCCACGGTTTCAATAAGGCGAGAGGCGAGGAGTCTGAGGCAAAGACTGTAGCGGTCATCGGTGACTCTACATTCATGCATTCCGGTATGACAGGCCTGGCCAATATCGCGTACAATATGAGCAATTCCACCGTGATCATCCTGGACAACTCCATCACCGGCATGACAGGACATCAGCAGAATCCGACTACCGGTTACAATATCAAGGGAGATCCGGCGGGCAAGATCGATCTGGAAGCACTGTGCAAGGCAATGGGATTCCGGCGCGTCCGCGTGGTGGATCCATATGATCTGGAGGCATGTGACAGGGCCGTCAAGGAAGAACTGGCAGCACAGGAGCCATCCGTGATCATCAGCCGCCGACCATGTGCTCTTCTGAAATATGTCGAGGTAAAGCCTCCTGTGAAGGTGGATGCCGACCAGTGTAAGGGATGTAAGATGTGTATGAAACTGGGCTGTCCTGCTATCAGCTTCCGTGACGGCAAGGCCGTGATCGACGCGACACTCTGTGTGGGCTGTGGGGTATGCCAGCAGTTGTGTCATTTTGGGGCAATTCAGAATTAGAGAGGAGAGTTGACATGACAAAGAATATTATGATCGTGGGTGTCGGTGGTCAGGGCTCCCTGCTTGCCAGCAAGATGCTGGGACATCTGCTTCTGACCCAGGGATATGATGTAAAGGTTTCCGAGGTGCACGGCATGAGCCAGCGTGGAGGAAGCGTAGTGACATATGTACGGTTCGGAGAGAAGGTATATTCTCCGATCATTGACAGGGGAGAGGCCGATGTGATCATCTCCTTTGAGAAGCTGGAGGCTGCCAGATATATGGAATATCTGAAACAGGGAGGAAAGATCATCGTGTCTGACCAGGAGGTCGATCCGATGCCCGTCATCACCGGAGCAGCGACTTATCCGGAAAATCTGATCGAGAAGATGAAAGCGGCGGGAGCCGATGTGGATGCTGTGGATGCACTTAGCCTGGCCATGGAGGCCGGCAGTGCCAAGGCAGTGAACATCGTACTGATGGGGCGAGTATCCCGTTACTTCCCGGAGATTCCGCAGGAGGCATGGCAGGAGGCGCTGGAGGCCTGCGTACCGGCCAGATTCCTGGAGATGAACAAGAAAGCATTTGCCCTTGGGCAGCAATAATACCATAAAGGAGAAGAAGGAATGGCACAAAACTTTTTTCAGCCGGAGATTGAGACGATGCCGGTGGAGGAGATCAAGAAACTGCAGAGTGAGCGGTTGGTTGCTCAGGTAAAACATGTCTATGAGAATGTGGAGTATTACCGCAATAAAATGGATGCAGCCGGAATCAAACCGGAGGATATCCACGGTATTGAAGATTTACACAAACTTCCGTTTATGAAGAAGGACGACCTGCGCGAAGCGTATCCATATGGACTGCTTGCAAAGCCGCTGTCCGAGTGTGTGCGCATCCAGTCCACCAGCGGAACGACGGGACGCCGCGTGGTAGCATTCTACACCCAGCATGATCTGGATCTGTGGGAGGACTGCTGTGCCAGAGCGATCGTGGCAGCAGGCGGAACCAAAGACGATGTAGTCCATATCAGTTACGGATACGGCCTGTTTACAGGAGGTCCCGGACTGAACGGCGGTTCCCACAAACTGGGTTCACTGACTCTGCCGATGTCTTCCGGAAATACCGAGCGTCAGCTGCAGTTTATGACAGACCTGGGATCTACCATCCTGTGCTGTACACCGTCCTATGCTGCGTACCTGGCGGAGGCAGTGGCAGAGCGTGGCCTGAAGGATAAGATCAAGCTCAAGGCCGGTATCTTCGGAGCTGAGGCGTGGACAGAGGAGATGCGTAAGAGCATCGAGGAAGGTCTGGGCATCAAGGCATACGATATCTATGGTCTGACTGAGATCAGCGGACCGGGTGTCTCCTTTGAGTGCAGCGAGCAGAAGGGCATGCATATCAATGAGGACCACTTCATTGCAGAGATCATCAATCCGGAGACCGGGGAGGTTCTGCCGGAGGGAGAGAAGGGCGAGCTGGTATTTACCAGCATCACCAAGGAGGCGTTCCCACTCATCCGTTACCGCACCAGAGATCTGTGTGTGCTGACCCGTGAGAAATGTTCCTGCGGACGTACGCACATCCGTATGAAGAAGCCGATGGGACGCAGTGATGATATGAGGGTCATCCGTGGTGTCAATGTATTCCCATCCCAGATCGAGACTGTACTCCTGAACAAAAAGATGAGTACGAACTACCAGATCCTGGTTGACCGTGTCAATAATACAGATACCCTGGACATTAATGTCGAGGTGACGGTAGAGCAGGCAGCAGATCCAAACTTTGACAGAGCAGCCAAGACCAAAGAGATCGAGGCGGGACTTCGCTCTATGCTCGGCATCGGTGCCAAGATCCATCTGATGGATGTCGGAAGCATTGTCAGAAGTGAGGGCAAGGCGGTCCGCGTGATCGATAATCGTCACCTGTACTGATATTTGCAGGGATCCGGTGAGAAATCGTCGAAAAGTGACATCCAAATAATCATACAGAGAAAACCTCTTTCGTTATACTGTTTCCAGAACAGGGAAGCAGATATGAAGGAGGTTTTTTTATGGGAAGGATCAGAGTGCTGGTGGTCGATGACAATCATCGGATGTCGAACCTGGAGAAGGAGATACTGGGGCGGGAAGAAGATATGGAGGTGGTAGGACAGGCCGCGGATGGCCAGGAAGCGTTGCAGATGATCGGCACTCTGCATCCGGATGTTGTGCTGTTGGATCTGGTCATGCCTAAGATGGACGGGATCGGCGTGCTCGAGCGGCTGAACATGCGTCAGGAGGACGGAAAGCCTCAGGTGATCGTGGTGTCCGCCGTCAATCAGGAGAGCGTCACGGAGCAGACGTTCCGGCTGGGAGCAGCCTACTATGTGCTCAAGCCGTTTGACAGCAGAGTGCTGGTGGGACGGGTGCGCGATGTGATGGAGGCGGAGCGGCTCGCCGCCTGCAAACCGGGCAAAGTGATCAATACGGTGTTTGAGAACCGGGTGCGCCGCAGGGAAGACCAGCTTGAGGCTGATGTGACGGCCGTCATCCATGAGATCGGAGTGCCGGCACATATCAAAGGATATCAGTACCTGCGGGATGCGATCATGCTTGCGGTCAAGGACAGCAAGATGCTCTCCGGGATCACGAAACTGTTGTATCCCACGATCGCCAAGGAGCACAAGACAACCCCCAGCCGCGTCGAGCGGGCGATCCGCCACGCCATTGAGGTCGCATGGAGCCGGGGAAAGATGGACACGTTAGAAGAGTGGTTTGGCTACACCGTGTCCGCCCGCAAGGGCAAGCCGACCAATTCGGAATTCATCGCACTGGTGGCCGACCGCATCCGCATTAACTACAAGATGCGCGCATAATGAAAAAAACACTTTTCCTACGCACATAATTCGGCTATAATAAAATATAGAAGATTATGTTTTGTACAAGGAGGGTGTATATGAAAAACATATTGTTTGTGGCTTCTGAGTGCGTGCCATTCGTAAAGACCGGAGGTCTTGCCGACGTAGTGGGTTCTTTGCCAAAGTATTTTGACAAGAAAGAATTTGACTGTCGTGTCATGATCCCGAACTATGCATGTATTCCTCAGGAGTGGAAGGAGAAGATGAAGTACCGGACCCATTTCTATATGGATCTGGCATGGCGCAGCCAGTATGTGGGCGTTCTGGAGATGGAATACGAGGGGATTACATTCTATTTCATTGACAATGAATTCTATTTTGCAGGATTCCAGCCATACGGCAACATCCATGAAGATGTTGAGAAATTTGCATTTTTCTGTCGTGCGGCATTATCCGCAATGCCATCACTGGATTTCAGACCGGACATTATCCACTGTCACGACTGGCAGACGGGCCTGATTCCGGTATACATCAAGGACAGCTTCCTTGACAATCCATATTACCGAGGCATCAAGACGATCATGACGATACATAACCTGAAGTTCCAGGGCATATGGGACAAACGGAAGGTGATCGATATCACCGGACTCAATGAATACTATTTCACCGATGACAAGCTGGAGGCGTATGGGGATGCCAATTACCTCAAGGGTGGACTGGTATACGCAGACAAGATCACGACCGTCAGTGATTCCTATGCGGAGGAGATCAAGATGCCATTCTACGGCGAGCGTCTGGATGGCCTGATGCGTGCCAGAAGCGGCGATCTGGTCGGCATTGTCAATGGTCTGGATTACAATGAGTACAATCCGGAGACGGATCCATATATTGTGCAGAATTACAATGCCAAGAACTTCCGGAAGGAAAAGATCAAGAATAAGCGTGCCCTGCAGAGAGAACTGGGACTGGCCGAGGATGACAAGAAGTTTATGATCGGTATTGTGTCCCGCCTGACCGATCAGAAGGGCTTTGACCTGATCGACTATGTGATCGAAGAGATCTGTGCGGAAGATACGCAGCTTGTGGTACTGGGTACCGGAGAGGAACGCTACGAGAATCTGTTCCGTCACTTTGAGTGGAAATATCATGACAGAGTGTCTGCGAACATCTTCTATTCCAATGAGCGCTCTCACAAGATCTATGCGGCCTGCGATGCATTCCTGATGCCATCGCTGTTTGAGCCATGCGGACTGAGCCAGCTGATGAGCCTGCGCTATGGCACGGTTCCGATCGTGCGTGAGACCGGCGGTCTGCGCGACACCGTACAGCCATACAATGAATATGAGGGAACCGGTACAGGCTTCTCCTTTGCGAATTACAACGCGCATGAGATGCTCAATACCATCCGTTATGCGAAGAATGTGTACTTTAACCGTAAGCGTGAGTGGAACAAGATCGTAGATCGCGGCATGGCCATGGATTTCTCATGGAATAATTCTGCCAGGAAATATGAAGAGTTGTACAGAAATATGTAATATGTAAAAGGATGGATTTATGCGACTGGATAAATATCTGGCGCAGATGTCCGTCGGAACACGGTCTGAGGTGAAGAAAATCATCAAATCAGGCCGTGTTTTTGTTAACGGACAATGCGTGCAAAAAGCGGAACACAAAGTGGATGAGAACGCGGACCGGGTCGAGGTGGATGGCTGTGAGGTGGCTTACGCGGCATATGAATACTACATGCTCAATAAGCCTCAGGGCGTGGTCTCGGCGGTGAGCGATGCCAGAGATCAGACCGTGGTGTCCCTGATCCGGGACAGCAGACGAAACGATCTGTTTCCTGTAGGACGGCTTGATAAGGATACTGAGGGGCTGCTGCTGATCACCAACGACGGCCCTCTTTCGCATGCCCTGCTGTCACCGGGCAGACACGTGGATAAGACCTATCTTCTGTGGGCGGACGGCGTGGTCACCGGAGAGGATGTGCAGATACTGGAGCAGGGTGTGGACATCGGAGACGACAAGATGACCCTGCCTGCCCGAGCCCGGATCCTGGAAGTGAAGGATCAGAGAACATGTATGACCCTGACGATCCATGAGGGACGCTATCATCAGGTCAAGCGGATGCTGGCTGCCGTGGGCAAGCCGGTGGTGTATCTGAAACGTCTGCAGATGGGGAGCCTGACTCTGGATGAGAGCCTGAAACCGGGACAGTACCGGGCATTGACACCGGAGGAGGTGGAAGCATTGAAGGGGGGAAGCCGATGAGGGAGAAATGGATTAAGGCGGGGGTGGCTTTGTTGATGGTACTTGGGCTTACCAGCTGCACAAAGACCTCTGATGTCCCGGAACATCCGGATGGTGCAAAGGCGCATGGTGCGTTGCGGGTGGAGGGAACACGACTGACAGACGAGCATGGAGATGCGGTGCAGCTTCGTGGTATGAGCAGCCACGGCATTTTATGGTATCCGGAGTATTTGTGCAGGGAGTCGATGGAGAGTCTCAGGGCACAGGGCGCGAATGTCTTCCGGCTGGCGGCGTACAGTGATGATCCGGGAGGGGGATATCTGAGCGAACCAGAGAAAACACTGGAACTGGTCAGACAGGGGATCCGGGCGGCCAGAGAAAGTGATCTCTATGTGATCGTGGACTGGCATACCCTGTCGGATGCCGATCCGAACCGGCATGTGGATGAGGCGAAGACGTTCTTTGATACGGTGGCCGGGGAACAGGCAGGAAAAAAGGATGTCATCTATGAGATCTGCAATGAGCCAAACAGCGGGACGTCCTGGGAACAGATCCGTGAGTATACCGGTCAGGTGATCCCGGTGATCCGGAAGTATTCCCCGGAGGCATTGATCCTGGTAGGAACACCGGAGTACAGCTTTGACATTACCAAAGTCTGTGGGGAAAAGCTGGAGGATGAACAGGTGATGTATACGTTTCATTATTATGCCGGTCAGAGCAATGAACAGTATGAGCAGATGATGGAGACCTGTCATAACAGCGGCGTTCCGGTGTTTGTCAGCGAGTGGGGGATTCAGACAGATTCCGGATATGGGGATTCGGGGGAGAATCTCCAAAAAGGAGAGAAGTCTGCGTCCTATCTGAACCGGCACGGGATCAGCTGGACGGCCTGGTCCCTGTCCAACAAGGAGGAGCCGTTTTCTCTTTTGAAGCCGGATTGTGGGAAGTTGTCAGACTGGGGGCAGGATGATCTGACGGAGGTGGGAAAGATTCTCTGGAAATCTTTGAAAATATCATAAAAACCTTTGCTTTTTCATATTAAATACGATATAATAATGCAAATTA
>ERZ1034984.1205-NODE-1205-length-25572-cov-9.158914_pt1 | contig 25572 bp, 19 predicted proteins | sample MGYA00520589_ERZ1034984 | MGnify/ENA primary metagenome ERZ1034984 (study PRJEB33766, sample SAMN09781790) | gut metagenome | biome: gut microbiome | host: Homo sapiens | place: Madagascar | study: EMG produced TPA metagenomics assembly of the PRJNA485056 data... | reverse complement strand
TCGGACGGGTGCCTCCAAAAATGGTTGGCGGGGCTTTTGTTACAGCCCCTTTTTCTATGTGCGCAGCGGGATGATGATTACGACGAGAGCGCCGGGAGACGCAATAGGTTTCAAGAGCCTACCAGCGTGCGTTCAGCTGCCCGTGAACTCTATTAAGGAGAAGCTCTCTGCATTGATGTATTTGAGTATCTTCGTATAAGCATATGTATGTATATCTATAAATATGTCTATATATACTCAATTACCAGGTAGTTTAATATATAGGCATGTACAGCAATACTACTATTCATATAATCATACTTTACCAAATGTGCTTCAGGACGGAATTGCCAAAAACCAGCTAGACAGGTGTTTTTGGCAAGAAATGTGGCAGTTCTTTGCCAGCAATTTGGAGAGCGGATAGTTTCTCGGAGTCTTTGCGGGTTTGGCGCAGCCGAAGCGTACTCTGTTGAGCCTTATCTAGGGGGAGCATTCTCCCCAAGCAGCGAAAGACAGGTCGGTGAGATGGACGAAAAAGAAGCCGCCGAGATACAGGCGGAAATGATTGACGAGGAAGCCGTTGCCCAGGCGACCGCTCGTGAGGGAATTGGCTCGGCTGCTCCCCTCTTGCAGTCGCCCTTGCGTGAAAACGAGCTCAACTCAACTTCCGGAGCGCTTCAACACCATTACTCGCGCCCGGTTGCCGAGACGGTGGTTGCCGCGGTGCGCAAGGTTTGGCGCATTGTCTTGCAGCTTGGACTCATTATTGCAGTCTGCCTTGCCGGCGAACAGATCAGCGACGTGCTCCCCATCGACGTGCCTTCCAACATCTGCTCGATGGTACTGTTGCTCGTGTTTATGCTCGGCGGGGTCATCAAGATGGAGTGCATCTCCGACGCGGCAGACTTCCTGCTCGACAATATGGCGATTTTCTTTGTGCCTGCCGCCGTGGCAGTCATGGGAATCTTCAGCCAGATCGAGGACGTCATGATCAAGCTCGTCCTCATCACCTTCCTCACGACGATCATCGTGTTTTTCGTCACGTCGTTCACCGTGTCCACTGTTGCGAACCTCATGGCACGCAGCGAGGTCCGCGCTGCGGAGAGGGCAGCGGCGGCCGGTCAAGAGTCTCAGAAGGAGGCATAGGCCATGGAGGCAATCGCAATTTTTGCGTTTGGCATCGTCATCTCGCTTGTGGCGTTCCAGGGCGCGCGCTGGCTGAGCGGAAAGCTCCACTCTCCCCTGTTGAACCCCCTGCTTGTGGCAACGGCGTTCATCATTGTTATTTTGTCGGTCTTCCATATTCCGCTGGCCGACTATCAGCAGGGCGCGCAGCTCATCTCGTTCTTCCTCGGGCCCGCGACCGCCGTACTCGCCTATTCGGTGTATCGCCAAATCGCAGTGCTCAAGCGCCACTTCATCCCGATTATGACCGGGTGCCTCATCGGCAGCCTCACGAGCATGTTGAGCGCATTCTTGCTGTGCAAGGCGTTCGGGCTGGACGAGGCGGTCACGATGAGTATGCTGCCCAAGTCGGTCACGACGCCCATCGCCATGAGCCTGTCTGAGGAGCTCGGCGGCATCACGTCGGTCACGGTGGCGGTCGTCATCGCCACGGGTATCATGGGTTCGATTCTGGCGCCCACGCTTATCAAGGTCTTTCATGTGAAGAGCCCCATCGCCGCCGGTGTGGCAATCGGCACGTGCAGCCACGCCATCGGCACGAGTCGCGCCATGCAGCTCGGCGAGATTGAGGGTGCCATGAGCGGCATCGCAATTGGCGTGTCGGGCCTGCTCACAATGATTCTCGCGCTGCTGTACCACTCGATGGTGATGTAGTTCACAGGGCTGTTTACCTGCTGTTTTAAACAGAAAAGAATGAAGAGATATGCCGGTATGCGTATGATGATATGCATACCGGCATACTTCTATATGAGAAGCTAAAGCTCAGCGATTCCTTACGATGAAGCTTCAGACGGTGCCATCTCGTGAGGCATGTCACGCGCTCCTCATGAGGAGCCAACCGGAGTCGGAAAAGGCATTGATCGGCCTTGTTTTATGGCAACCTGTATGTCTTTCCTCGGGTCCGACCCTCAGTGGCGAGGAGACCCTGTTCGGCCAGCTTAGCGAGTTCGCGTTGAGCCGTGCGGGGCGAAAGTCCCAGTATGGCGCATATGTCCTTGACTGCCAGGAAAGGTTGTTGAGAAAGAACTTCTCTTGCCGCTGTGTATACAGAATCGGTGCGGTTGACTGCCGACATGCGCGGGGACGCATCCGTGGGGAGGCCGACCATTCTGGTTTCGTGCGCTTCATGTAGTGCGGCGTCTCTCGCTGTGGTCAAGTTTGGGTCTGCGCCGCTGTTCGAATGCTTCTCGCTTTTTCCAGGCGTCATGGGTTCTCCCGCTTTTGGCAGTGACAACGGTATAACAGTCTTGAACACGTCGCCCTCTGTGAGCACGGGGTTGGTTCCGGTATACGCTTGCGAGTATCTAAAGATCGTTGGCACTCCGGACCCGAGCTCCTCGGCCAAGCCTATCTGGTTGAAGAACTTTGCGATCGTGGGGTTCTTCGGCGTAGGGAAAGAGTTCTGTGGGCTGAGAGCCCCTTGAAACGATGCGCGGCTGGCATTGTCGGCGACAAGCTTCTTACGGTCGATGATGATGCGGGCCGGGCGCGGGCTGATGTATTCCCGATGAATGAGGCTGTTGGTGACGACCTCGCGGACGATGATATCGCGCGGGCTTATGGCCTGTCCTTGTTCAAGGTGAAAGCGGTCGGGTAAATATGCGCTTATGAATTTACATATCTGCATATGTGCATCAATGAGGTTTGTGCTGGTACAGAGACGGTCGTCGTACCTCTCAGTGTTGTCAATACGGATTATGACGTCGGTTTTGTAGGCGGGACAGACCGAGGCGATGACATCATCCCGTCCCATGAGCAGGGCTGCCGCTAATGTATATCCCTCTTCGCCCGAGGCATAATCCATCGCATACAACCTCATGCTTTTGAGAATCTCGCGGTCGCTCATTTGCTTCCAGGGATGATCGGCATGCTTGGCGTAGGCGCGTCTGCGAAATTCACCCATGCGGTCAAGGGCAAGGTCGCTGTCGGTAAGATAGGGGAAGATCCGTTGTTCGGTAAACACATTTTGCTTGCGTAGGTACATGCCGGCGAGCCCGTCTGTCGTTTCGACTCGGATGTCGGCGTCTTCAACGCGGTCGTACACTATCTTTTTGTAGCGGTGGATCGAGGAGCTCATGGGTACCCATACGCGCAGGACTATTTTGTCTCCTACTTGAATTTCCTCGAATTCTGTGACAACGGTGGGGCTGAAGACGTTTTCGTTGTTGGTGACATTGACGATGTTGCGCTTTATGCTCAGCAGAGAAGCTCGAGGAACCCCGGCGATGTCTCCTGAGTCTGTGATGCCTAGATAGATGCTTCCGCCGTTGCGGTTGCTGAAAGAGCAGATGGTTTCGAACGTGTCGGATTCGGGTTGATTACCGCATCGTTTGAACTCAACCGATGGGCCTTCTCCAAGAAGAATCGTTTCTTGCAGCTGTAACGGCGTCATCGATACTCCTTGTCTCGCGGCTTATTGCGACAGAAGAATACTATTACGACGCATACGACGCAATAAATATAGTTAAAATGTCGCAATATCCAATATGATGCAATCATTCTGACGCAAATAGGTAAATTGCGACATTTTGTCGCAAAATAGTCGGATATGCACGAAACAGACGGAGTGCTTTGGCTTAGGGGAAGGCATATCATTTAGAAATGCGACGCGTGGGACTGGCGAGCGGTCTTGAATGTTGGTCATCTGATGGGGTACACTCCTACCAGCGAGGCCCGCAAGTGGCTGCGGGCGGCGCGGATTTTTATGAGCGCCGGAGGTGCAACTCCGGCGTTACTTGTTTATTGGGGTGTCTTTCTCCCCCTTCCGAGCCATCCGACGCGAACTCAGCTTCTTGCAAACGGTGTATAGGACCTTGGCGAGCTCCAGAAGGAACGCGCCGATCGTTGCGAGGCCTACGATTAAGCCGAAGTGTTCTTGGTTCATGAGGCGGTGCCTCCCTTCAACAGGCGCCGCCCGCGCGGACTCTCGCTGGCGGGGGAAGCGTAGCATAAGCCCACGTCACACGCGCGTCACAGGGACGTGATTGTCGTCACGGGGTCTGTGTGACAGCCTTTTCTCATGTACTTGCTATGCCGAAGACCGCCCGGGGGCATGTGTGGGCGTCGCGGCGGGTATCGTAGTCGGACTGCAACCGGCCGCCCAGGCGTGCCCTTCCTAGAAAGCCCCGCACATGAGCGTGAAACTGATGGTCGATTCAGCCTGCGACATTGCCCGCGATGAAGTGGTGGCGTCAGGGGCGGCGTTTTTGCCACTGCATGTGCGCATGGGAGGACATGAGTACCTCGACGGCGTCGACCTCACGCACGAGGAGTTCTACAACAGGCTTACCCAGGGCAAGGAGCAGCCAACGACGAGCCAGATTTCACCCGGCTTCTTTGAGGAGGCGTTCAGGCGCTCGCTTGCAAAAGGCGAGGAGGTCGTGTGCCTCACCGTGTCGTCGGGCCTGTCGGGCACGTGCGCGAGCGCCCTCATGGCCCGAGACGAGCTCCCGCTGCATGAACGGGGCCGCGTGCACATTGTGGACTCGGAAAACGTAAGCATCGGCGAGCAGGTCCTGTTCAGGTATGCCATGCGCTGCTTGGGTCAGGGCATGGGCGCCTCCGAGCTCGTGGAGGAGCTCAATATGCGCAAGCAGGACATTCGGGTGTTCGCCCTGCTCGACACGCTCGAGTACCTGCGTCGCGGCGGCCGCATCTCGGCGGTGAGCGCGGCGGCGGGCACGCTGCTCAACGTGAAGCCGATTGTGGCCGTGCGGGCCGGGGCAATCGTGGCGGTTGGCAAGGCACGTGGCGCAAAGGCCGGACGCGCTCAGCTTGCGCACCTGGTAGAAGGGGAGGGTGGCGTCGATTTGGCGATGCCCCATGTTGCCGCCTACTCGGGCATCGATGACTCCGCCATGAGGGATTTCCTGCGCGGGAGCGCCGGGCTCTTTGGCGTTGACCCGGCAGACGAGGCGGGGCTTGCGTCCATCCCCACGAGCGGTATCGGCGCAACGATTGGCACCCACGTGGGCCCCGGTGCCATCGGCGTAGCGTTTTTCGCGAAGCGCTAGGTGGCGCGGGGCGGGGCGCAAGGCAGCTTCCGTGGATTTTTGACTAACGCCGGAGGTGCGACTCCGGCGTTACTTGTTTACAAGGATGTATCTGTCCTTTTCCGGGCACTCTCTCCGTGGCGGTGGGCGCAATTCATGGTGCGCTCCATGTTCTAATCTGTGGCCTGAGAATTTAACTTTAAAACTTTACTGAAGTTTATAATTGGCATAGGATTGCCGTGTAGTGTCGCATGGATAGTCTCAGTGCGTGGGTTGAACCAGTAAGGTGTTGAAGTTGCGTGTTGCCGGAGCCCGCCGCACTGCTTGCGGTGCGGCGGGCGATGGGCGTTATCGGACACGTGCCTTCGGACATCCTCCAATGAGACGGGGGCTTTGCATGCAGGTTTACTATGCTCACACCGATGCGGGCGGATGCCTTGAGCATGGGCAGCTTCTTGTTGACCACCTCGAGGCTGTTGCAGAAAAGGCCGCAGAGTTTGCTTCTCCTGTCGGCGCAAGTGACTGGGCCCGTGTGGCGGGGTTGTTGCATGACGCCGGCAAGGCAAGCGATGCATTCCAGCGACGCTTGGCGGGCGCGCCAATCAAAGTTGACCATGCCACGGCTGGTGCGCAACTTGCTAGCAGGGTGTATTCCGCTAATGGAGTTGGCAGACTGCTGGCATTTGCCATTGCGGGCCATCACGGTGGCATGCCGAACTGGGCAAAAACGGGACGCCGTACTCCACTCAAAGACCGTCTCGAAGCAAGGGACATTGAGCCGTTCGAGGATACTTTCCGAACGATAGCCGACCTGCCGGCTGAGTCTTGCTTGTCTGTGCCATCAGCGCTGCCGCACTGTTTTACTCGTCGCCCAGAAGCATCCACTACAAATGATGCCAGACGTGAGATAGAATTTGGTATCTACTTTACTGAGCAGGTAATCTTTAGCTCTCTGGTTGATGCGGACTACCTTGATTCTGAGCACTTCATGCAGCCTGATTTGAGCGATGCCCGCAGTGATGTGCCGTTGAGCCTTGGCGAGCTGACATCCATACTCGACAACCATATGAGCATACTGGCCGAGCATGCCAAGGGCGATGCAACGAAGGCGGTTAATGCTGTCCGCGCCCAGGTGCTCTCCCAATGCCTTGCAGCATCCGATAGTGAGCCGGGCATCTTCGCGCTGGAGGTTCCCACTGGCGGTGGAAAGACGCTGGCATCGCTTTCTTTTGCATTGCACCATGCGTTGCGAAATGGCCAGCAGCGCGTCATCATCGCTATTCCCTATACCTCCATTGTCGAGCAGACGGCGGCCACGTTGAAAGAGATCTTTGGTGCCCGCAATGTGCTTGAGCACCATTCGAACTACGATTTTGGGCAAGGTTTGTGTGATACGGGAGAAGCCCAGGACGACGAGCGGTGGCTTCGTGAGCGCCTTTTGGTGCAGAATTGGGACGCGCCGATTATCGTCACGACGAACGTGCAGTTGTTTGAGTCCCTGTTCTCGAACAAGCCGTCTCGCTGTCGAAAGGTGCACAACATTGCAAACGCCGTCGTCATTCTCGACGAAGCCCAGACATTGCCGGACTCGTTGCTGGAACCGACGCTCGCCATGATTCAGGTGTTGGCTGATTATGGGGGGACGACGACTGTTTTGAGTACGGCAACCCAGCCGAATCTCGATGGATACTGGCCGTTTTCTCGCAGTCCTGTTCCGATTGTTGACGACCAGGAGGGAAGGCTGTTTGAGCCGCTTGGCAGGCGCACTGCATACGATTACTCCCACATTGGCGACGCTGCCTGGTCTTTGGACGAATTGGTTGATTGCCTGGCAACACACGGCCAAGTTCTTTGCGTTGTGGGAACTCAAGACGGCGCCCGCACTGTTTACGAGGCGCTGAAGGAACGCCCTGGATGCGGGGGCGGTACCTTCCATCTCAGCGCCCGCATGATTCCCGAGCATCGCAGCCTCATTATCGCCGAGATTAAGCAGCGCCTGCGTGACGGATTGCCGTGCCGCGTTGTGTCGACTCAGCTCATCGAGGCGGGCGTTGACGTTGACTTTCCTGTTGTATTGCGTGAGATGGCTGGTATCGACTCGATTGTCCAGGCCGCGGGGCGCTGTAACCGTGGAGGCAAGCTTTCTTGTGGTCAGGTCATTGTGTTTGAGTGTCCTGACATTCGGCCATCTCGTGAGGCACGCGATAGTGCAGGTACAGAAACGAAACTTTCGACGCGCAACTGGTTGGCGGCAATGCGTCAACTGGGCCTTGAGACCATACGCGTGCAGAGCGATGCGGGGGAGGACCCATTCGGTCGCGCCGGCGTGCGGTATTTCTTCAATCGGCGCTATGGCTCGCAAAGCGGCTATGGGTTCAATGGGCTAGATGCATGCGGCATCCTGCGCGACATTGCAGGTGGCGATGAGACCCCCGGCGCCGCCTCCGCAGGCAAGCTTTCGTTCGAGCAATATGCGAACGACTACCAGTTTATTGCTGATGACACCATTGCGGTGTTTGTGCCATGGGGCGAAGAAGGCATGGCCCTGCTGGAGCGGGTAGAGTCGGGTGAGGTTTCATCGGATTTGTGGCGTGTCCTCCAGAGGTTCAGTGTCTCGATTCCCCGTTGGGCGCTCCAACAATACGAATCCTATTTCCGTCCGGTGGGTGCGTACTATGTGCTTGAGACCCGCCCGGGTTCTGTTTCGCTGTACTCAGAGGAGGTTGGTTTGCTTAAGGTGGGCGAGGGTGAGTTCGATCTTCTGATGGTGTAAGTTGTCTGCTCTGTGCGACACGGTTGCGAAAGGAGGTCAGAATGGGATTTGGCATTTGCGTGCGTGTTAAGGGTCCGCGTGCGGTTTTTAGCCGCCCAGAGTTTCATACCGAGCGCGTGAGCTATGACGTGATGACGCCCTCGGCTGCACGCGGTATCATCGAAGCGGTTTACTATAAGCCCGAGCTAAAATGGATTATCGATTCGATTGAAGTGCTCAATCGCATTGAGTTCGATTCAATACGACGCAATGAGGTGGGCTCAAAGGGAAACTTCTCTGACTTCAAGAAGGCCTATACGGTAGGTGGAGAACCCCCTGCGATAGCCGCTTCTGATCCAAGCCAGAGACAACAACGTAACACGTTGTACCTTACTGATGTGGACTATGTGGTAAAGGCTCACTTTGAGCTGACGGGCAAAGGGGAACCTGCAGTCGATACGCCCGAGAAACACTACAACATTGCGCTGAGGCGGTTGCGCAAGGGGCAATGCTTCAACCAGCCGTATTTAGGGTGTCGCGAGTTTCCCGCAGAGGTCTCACTTGTCGAGGATGCTGACGAGCTTCCCGCCTCCTATTATGCCGATGTCGAGGACAAAGACCTTGGTTTCATGCTGTACGACCTCGACTATGAGAACGACATGCGCCCCATGTTCTTTAGGGCGCGCATGGTACATGGTGTCATCGATGTCGCGGCGACGCGAGACCGGGTGATGGCATGATTCTCGGCGATTTGTACGCATACTATGACATGAAGCCTAAGGCCAGCCCGACTGACCGAGACGCTGGGTTTGAAGAGTTGTGCCCACGGTTCTGGACGGTAAAAAATGTTGGGTGGGAAATTACCATCACGGCTTCGGGCGACTACGTATCTTGCATTCCATTGGTAAAGCCCGGGGCGAAGAACCCCAAGAACGCCCCTATGCCGAAGCTGCTGCCCGATATTACGCGCACGTCGGGCGTGTGCGCTTTTGTGTATGCCGACAACGCACGATACATCTTTGGCGGTGAAGCCAAGCGCGATGCCGAAGCCCGCCGTGACTTCGTTGACAAAAACCGTGCTGTGCTTGAGGGCGTGGACGACGAAGCGGCGCGCGCTTTTCTGGCTTTTATCGAAAAAGGGCCATATGCCAACGGTTTGCCAACCGCCATGTGGGAGGAACTGGCGTCGAGCAAAGCGACTATCGCTTTCCACCTGCAGTCAGATCCTGCGTGGCAGCAAATTCAGAATAGGCCAGCGCTTGCGGTGGCATGGGAGCGTTATGCAAACGCTCAGAGTGCCCAGGGCGCCGAAGAGGGCATGTGTCTGGTAACTGGAGAGCAAGGTCCCATAGCGCGTCTCTTTCCTCAAGTCACTGGCGTCTCAGGCGCCAATTCGTCCGGCGCGTCGCTTGTTTCATTCAACAAGGTTGCGTTCTGTTCGTACGGTCAGGACAAAGCGAACATCTCACAGGAAGCTGCATATAAAAGCGGTGAGGCCTTGCGCTATTTGCTCAAGTCCGAAAACCATCGTACGCGTGTGGGGCAGGATACCGTTGCCTTTTGGACAGAACGAGACAGCGCGTCCGAACTTGGGCTGCTTGCACTTGCCATGGGAATGGAAGACCAGATGGCGCAAGCGCGCAGGGTCGAAGATCAGGAGCTGCTTGACACGATTAGGCGCCAACTTGCCCGTGTCAAATCTGGTCTCTTGATACCTGATATCGATGAGGACGCGCGGTATCACATCTTGGGAATCGCTCCCTATCAGGCTCGTCTTGCTGTGCGATTCTACGAAGAAGGAAGCCTGGGGGAGCTGCGCGAAAATCTAGCTGCATTCTTGAGAGATACCGAGATGGTGGGAGTCGCACCATGCTCCATGAAGTCCTATTTGGAGCAGGTGGCGCCACTGGGCAAGCGTGAGGATATACCCTCGCCGCTTGTCACTTCGTGTATGCGTGCGCTCATCAGGGGCACGCGATTCCCAGATGCCCTCTACGAACAGCTGCTTGTGCGGATGCGGGCTGATCATGCCGGACGCAACGTTTGGGACATGGGGCGTCGTGCGGCAATGATGCGCGCCTATCTGGTGCGCCGTGAGCGCTTGGGCATAAAAACGGGCCAAGACTATGAAAGGAGTCTGTTGATGGCGCTGAATGAGGAAAACACCCACATCGGTTATCTCTTGGGGCGGTTGTTCGCCGTCCTGGAGAAAGTGCAGGTCGAAGCTATAGGCAACGGCAAAAAGACGAACATTAACGCGACGATACGCGACCGCTACATCGGGTCGGCCGCAACGACTCCGGCGCGCGTCTTTCCGCAGCTGCTCAAACTTGCTCAACATCACATCAGTAAAAGTGAGTACGGAGTTGCGACTGATCGCGAAATCAGTGAGATTATCGCGCTCATGCCGGATACGAATCCGTTCCCCGCGACGCTGACGTATGACCAGCAGGGTGAGTTTTACATAGGGTATTACCAGCAGAAGAAGGATCTATATACCAGCAAGAAGGCTGCTGGTCAGGATGTAATGCCCGAGGGTGCCGAGAACAACCAGGAAGAAGGGGAGTAGGAATTATGTCTGAGCCCATTAAGAACCGCTATGACTTCGTGTTCTACTTTGATGTTGAGAACGGCAACCCCAACGGCGATCCCGATGCGGGCAACATGCCTCGCGTCGATCCGGAGATGGGCATCGGCATCGTGTCGGATGTGTGCATCAAGCGCAAGATTCGCAACTACGTCGACCTCGTGCGAGATGGCGAGGTCGTAGGGGACCAGGGCTATCGCATTTACGTGCAGGAGGGCGTGGTTCTCAACAAGAGAAATGAAGAGGCATATGTACGCAATGAGATGAAGCCATCCGACAAGCTTCCCAAAGATGAGGAGGCTCGTCGTAAGGTCACTCAATTTATGTGTGACAACTTTTATGACATCCGTACATTCGGTGCAGTCATGACTACGGGTGTCAACTGCGGTCAAGTGCGCGGTCCGGTGCAGCTGTGCTTCTCCCAGTCTGCGGAGCCGGTGCTTCCTCAAGAGATGAGCATCACTCGTATGGCAGTTACGAATGAAAAGGACATCGAAAAAGAGCGCACGATGGGGCGCAAGCAGTATGTCCCGTACGGTCTGTACCGACTCGAGGGCTTTGTGTCTGCTGCCCTTGCTGCTAAGTCAGGTTTCTCCCAGGCAGACCTTGATTTGCTCTGCGAGGCGCTCATGAACATGTTTGAGTGCGACCGCAGTGCAGCTCGTGGGCTTATGACTTCGCGCAAGCTCGTTTTGTTCAAACATGATTCGATACTGGGCAACGCACCTGCGCATCGTCTTTTCGACCTTGTCTCGGTGCATCGCGTGACTGAGGGCCCCGCTCGCTCGTATGAGGACTATGCCATCGAGATTGACGAGGCGTCTCTGCCCGAGGGAGTGTCTGTCTCGGTTTTTGACGAGCTGACTCCGCGCGGTTAGTAGCAACTGATGAGCGGCAGTATGGTGGGCGCTGTAGATGCGGGCGAACTTCCGAGAGGAGGGACCTGCTATGGCGATGATGACCTGCTGCCGCTCTCTGGCATTCAGCACTTTTCCTATTGTGAGCGACAGTGGGCGCTGATTCACCTGGAGTGCAGGTGGGAGGAGAACCTCGACACGACACTGGGCGAGCAATTTCATGAGCGTGCGCATCTCGCGGGGTATTCAAGCGACAAAGGTGTTATTGCCGAACGCTCAATGCGAATCTTCAGTCGGCGTTTGGGATTTGCAGGGGAGTCGGATGTTGTTGAATTCTTCCCCTGTAATGAGGAGACCGGTGTCTTGAGGGGCGATGGATACTATGGTCTGCGACCCGTTGAGTACAAAAAGGGACGGTTTAAAAGTGCCGATCATGATCGCTTGCAGCTGGTGGCTCAGGCACTGTGCCTCGAAGAGATGTACGAGGTTCCTGTGACATCAGGATCCCTCTTTTACGGAGAGACGCGGCGCAGAGAGCGGGTTGAAGTTACCGGCGAGCTTCGTGAGCGCGTTGAGGAAATGGCGCGGCGCATGCACGAGTTGCTTCGGGCGGGCGAAACGCCACGCGCAAAGAAGTCGGCACGCTGTGCTCGATGTTCCCTGAAAAATGAATGCGCTCCCGAGATATTTACGTCGAATGCTTCTGGCTACTGGAGAGACCTGGGAATCGATTGGACGTGCGTGGATAGGGGGACGATGTGAGGCACTTGCTCAACACGCTTTATGTGATGACACCGCAGTCTTATCTGCGTACTGACAATGGCAACGTTGTTGTCGAGCATGAGGGTAAGGTGCTCCTTCGGGTCCCCTTGCATCTGCTTGAAGGCATGGTGCTGTTTGGAAGCCTGGGCATGTCTCCTGCTTTGATGGGAGAGTGTGCCCAGCGAGGCATCGGCGTTTCTTTTCTTGGCATGAGCGGCAAATTTCTCGCGCGAGTCGTTGGGGAGCCGACGGGGAATGTCTTGTTGCGTCGGGCGCAGTATCGCATGGCCGATGATGTGGAGCGGAGCCTTGCGGTAGCCAGGCGTTTTGTTGTGGCAAAGGTACGAAATCAGCGGACGGTGCTCCGGAGGTTTCAAAGTGACCACGCTGATGCAGGTGATGGGCACGTGGCGTTGGCTATGGAGACGATTGATGTGCTGCTTGGACAAGTGCCTGCGGCAATGACGCGCGATGGGCTGATGGGGTTGGAGGGCAAGGCGGCGGATGCGTACTTCTCGGTATTTGATGAGCTGGTGGTGCAAGATACGGGCTTTGTGTTTGGCGGGCGTAGCCGTAGGCCGCCGCGCGATGAGCTGAATGCCCTGCTTTCATTGTTTTACTCGCTTCTTGCGCACGACATGGCGTCGGCCTGCAATACGGTTGGGCTTGACCCTTATGTTGGATTCTTCCATGTAGACCGACCGGGGAGGTTGAGCCTTGCGCTCGATGCCATGGAGGAATTGCGCGCTTACCTGGTAGACCGCTTCATTTTGAGCATCGTCAATAGGCGGCAGGTCTCGACTGATGCTTTTATCGGCAGTACAGAAACGGGGTTTGAGCTCAAGGACGAAGAACGCAAGCGCCTGATTGGGCTGTGGCAGAGCCGCAAGCAGGAAGAGGTGACTCACCCTTTCCTGCGCGAGAAGATACCCTTGGGGCTGCTGCCCTATGTCCAGGCGCAACTGCTGGCCCGATATGTGAGGGGGGAATTGGACGACTATCCCGCCTTTGTCTGGAGGTGATGGGTGGCATGTACGTGCTCATTGTCTACGATGTATCGACGGCGAATGCCGCAGGGGAGCGACGGCTTGCCAAGGTCGCTCGCCTGTGCGTGAGGTATGGGCAGCGCGTTCAAAACTCGGTGTTTGAATGTTCTATCACGCCTGCCCAATACGCCGAAATCAAGCACGAGCTTGAGAAGATTTGCGACCAGTCACAGGATACGGTGAGGCTCTATAATCTTGGCAAGAACTGGGAAAACCGTGTGGAGCATATTGGCACACGTGTGCCGTACAACCCGGATGAACCCTTCATTATTTGATGGGGGTTGGTGGGGTGAGTTAGCGTCTTGCGCACAGGTAGTTCCGCCTCGACGTGTATACAGTTTCTGTCCGAAAGTCCCGTGCGAACCTTAAGCTCTGCAGATTTCCCAGAGAGGTTCGCGCGGGATTTGCGCGTCGAATGGGTGTTATGAGGGTTGAGAAATCAGCAGAAAGCGATTTGCGGTATAGTGTAATTGGTTCTATGCGGTGTGAGTGCATAGAACTGGAGTCGCGCCCCTCGCGGGCGCGTGGGTTGAAACACCTCCGACGGTGCTATCTGGTGCGACTATCCCGGTCGCGCCCCTCGCGGGCGCGTGGGTTGAAACATACGGTGGTGTGCTCGCACCGTCCACCATCCTCATGTCGCGCCCCTCGCGGGCGCGTGGGTTGAAACTACGACGGAAGAGAAGAGTTCGGGAGGTTCCACGTCGCGCCCCTCGCGGGCGCGTGGGTTGAAACCGGTGATAAGCCCGATCACATCATCGGAAAAGAGTCGCGCCCCTCGCGGGCGCGTGGGTTGAAACGTATCCTACAAAAGGGATGCCGAGATACTGACATGTCGCGCCCCTCGCGGGCGCGTGGGTTGAAACAGTCCTCATTGACATTACAACATCACCCCATTCAGTCGCGCCCCTCGCGGGCGCGTGGGTTGAAACCCATCTCGTTGAGATCGACGAGGTCGACGTTGATGTCGCGCCCCTCGCGGGCGCGTGGGTTGAAACTCGCCTGTGTCGATGTCCTGCCGAAGGCGCTCTACGGTCGCGCCCCTCGCGGGCGCGTGGGTTGAAACCCTCTATATTGGCATTCTTGCCACACCCATCGAGAGTCGCGCCCCTCGCGGGCGCGTGGGTTGAAACCCAGACGGGCACCTTGACGCCGTTGATGGGGTTCAGTCGCGCCCCTCGCGGGCGCGTGGGTTGAAACCAGTTTGGAAGGGTTATAGTCCCTAAAAACGTAGGTCGCGCCCCTCGCGGGCGCGTGGGTTGAAACGCTTCTGCGTAAGCCTGATTTCCATTATTCGCCCTGTCGCGCCCCTCGCGGGCGCGTGGGTTGAAACCAAACTGGAAGATTTTTTGCTCAAAAATACGATTGGTCGCGCCCCTCGCGGGCGCGTGGGTTGAAACCTACGACCCAGTCGACGTCATCACCTGCAGACACAGTCGCGCCCCTCGCGGGCGCGTGGGTTGAAACGAATCTGGACAGGATTCTGCGTGGATTGACGAGTTGTCGCGCCCCTCGCGGGCGCGTGGGTTGAAACGCCAAGCTACCCGACGGCACGGCGGACACCATCGAGTCGCGCCCCTCGCGGGCGCGTGGGTTGAAACAAGAAGGCCTCGCCTGCAGCCGCAAAGCCCGCAGTCGCGCCCCTCGCGGGCGCGTGGGTTGAAACTTCACGCGGTCGTTGACGGCCACGCCGCCCGACAGTCGCGCCCCTCGCGGGCGCGTGGGTTGAAACAGTGCGTGAAATGCGTTGAGCGTGCCATAGTCGCGTCGCGCCCCTCGCGGGCGCGTGGGTTGAAACGCCCTGCTCAGGTGTGTTGTTTGCCACAGTCTCGAGTCGCGCCCCTCGCGGGCGCGTGGGTTGAAACTTTTTGGTGTATCCATGACGGGCGTAATCACGAAGTCGCGCCCCTCGCGGGCGCGTGGGTTGAAACCAAAGAGGTTGTGAATGAGATCACCTACGCAAGCGTCGCGCCCCTCGCGGGCGCGTGGGTTGAAACAGTCATGTTCTGGTTTGCACCGGAGATGAGACCTGGTCGCGCCCCTCGCGGGCGCGTGGGTTGAAACTTGGCATATCGGTGTGCGAGGTCAGTGCTATACGTGTCGCGCCCCTCGCGGGCGCGTGGGTTGAAACCTCTACTGCATGCACGGCACGGAGCGCATGCAAGGTCGCGCCCCTCGCGGGCGCGTGGGTTGAAACAAATGCAGTCAATGCGGATTCGACATCGCTCAGGTCGCGCCCCTCGCGGGCGCGTGGGTTGAAACGATGGGGAGGTTTTAAGATGATTACCACGCTTCGGTCGCGCCCCTCGCGGGCGCGTGGGTTGAAACATTTAAAGCCCTTCCATGATGTGGCCGAATTCCGTCGCGCCCCTCGCGGGCGCGTGGGTTGAAACCCCTTTCATGAGTTGCGCGACAATAAGCGCCCCTCGTCGCGCCCCTCGCGGGCGCGTGGGTTGAAACAAAAAACCTTCGATGATTGCCGCGCCCTGATTGTAGTCGCGCCCCTCGCGGGCGCGTGGGTTGAAACTTAACCGCACCGGGCTCGGCGAGATTAGGCATGTGTCGCGCCCCTCGCGGGCGCGTGGGTTGAAACATCGAATCACGTCCTTTACGATATGGAGAAGCAGGGTCGCGCCCCTCGCGGGCGCGTGGGTTGAAACCAAGGATCGTCGGAACTCACAATTGCGGCTTCGATGTCGCGCCCCTCGCGGGCGCGTGGGTTGAAACTTCCAGTCGGAATAGATCATGCCTTCCGCCTTTGGTCGCGCCCCTCGCGGGCGCGTGGGTTGAAACTACCTTGCGAGATACAACAACTGCGGCAGCAACATGTCGCGCCCCTCGCGGGCGCGTGGGTTGAAACACGGCGAGCTTGAGAGCGTGCGCGGCGTCTACGAGTCGCGCCCCTCGCGGGCGCGTGGGTTGAAACTATGCCCACCCGAGCACCTGCACGAGCCTGAGCTGTCGCGCCCCTCGCGGGCGCGTGGGTTGAAACATACAGCACGCAGTATTACCAGGTATGGTACAAGGTCGCGCCCCTCGCGGGCGCGTGGGTTGAAACCTCCTGACAAAGACACAGATACGTACTTGTCAGCGTCGCGCCCCTCGCGGGCGCGTGGGTTGAAACCTTTAGATAGTTGCCGAGTTGCATCATACCTTGGTCGCGCCCCTCGCGGGCGCGTGGGTTGAAACCTTTGCACCGTCCTTAGACTGGTAGCCAACTTTGTCGCGCCCCTCGCGGGCGCGTGGGTTGAAACTACTAACGGGGGGTTAGGGGGTGTGGGGGTAACCTGTCGCGCCCCTCGCGGGCGCGTGGGTTGAAACGGCAATCGGCAAGACGGTAAGGGACGTGGTTATACGGTCGCGCCCCTCGCGGGCGCGTGGGTTGAAACGGGAATGCCGGACTCTGATTTCAGGAGGGTGTTATCGCGCCCCTCGCGGGCGCGTGGGTTGAAACGACTTGGACGTGCTGGCGATATCCGACGCGGGCCTGTCGCGCCCCTCGCGGGCGCGTGGGTTGAAACACCGTCGGCCTGGACGGCGCGACCTCGGTCGACAGTCGCGCCCCTCGCGGGCGCGTGGGTTGAAACTTTTTTGCCATCGACAACCGCCCAAGCAGCGTCTAGTCGCGCCCCTCGCGGGCGCGTGGGTTGAAACTTTTTTACCATCGACAACAGCCCAAGCCGCATCTAGGTCGCGCCCCTCGCGGGCGCGTGGGTTGAAACGCCATGTGCGCCCGCCGGCACCGGCAGCTCTCTCGTCGCGTCCCTCGCGGGCGCGTGGATTGAAACACGCCGGCTGGAACCTACCAGGCCTTTGAGATGCTGTCGCGCCCTTCGCGGGCGCGTGGATTGAAACCTACGTTGTCAGTTCTGGCACTGGCCTGCACCCTGTCGCGCCCCTCGCGGGCGTGTGGATTGAAACGGCAACGACATATGGTTTGAGGCGGGGTGCGGGAAGTCGCGCCCCTCGCGGGCGCGTGGATTGAAACATCGATGTTGGCAGGGCCACCGTGCCTTTTGGTTGGTCGCGCTCTTTGAGGATGCGTGGATTGAAGCTGGGTGCAGTCGGTGAAGCCGAGCGGCTTGGGGTTGTTGTGCCTTTGTGGGCGCATGGATTGAAGTCACAGCCTGACCATCAACGCCAGACGCATGCATCTTCGCGTCTCTTGCGTGCACATAGGTTGAAACAAGGTCGGCATGTTTTTCTGCTCCTCTCTGCCACGTTGAGTGGGAATCGTAGAGGCGGGCTCTTAGTATGTCGAATAGTTGAGCCTAGCGTAAAAGATCATTTCACTTGGTCCACCTCCCACCTTCCTGCCCACGTGCCTTTCTCGCCTCCTCCCCCCACGCAACCTTCAGCGTTGCCTGGAACTCATTTGGTCAGCGGCTCCAGCTACCCAGGCACAGGCACATGTTCGTGATAGCGTGAGCGGGCGAGGGTGCCCGCTGTGCCGACCTGCAACGTAGGGGAGGGCGATCGGGGGCGGCTGCCTGAGGGACCGCTATAGCAAGGCGGGAGGTGTCTCCTCGCCGTTTTCCTGAGGGTCGACAACCTGCAACCGACGGACATAGTGCACGACTGCTGTGAGGAGGAGTCATGATCAGCTTCGACGAAGCCCTTGCAATCGTCTCGGGAAAGCTCCGCCCTGGGTGCAAGTTTGCTCGTTACGCCGTGGATGGCGACGCCTACGTCTTCGACATGAGGGATATAGTTCCCTCGTCCATCTGTGCAGTGGGGAACGGGTACCCGTACTACACGGCCTCCGAGTCCGGGCTCGGCATGTACCCGTCGTGGTCGCCGAGACGATGGAGATGCACGCTCGCGTCAGGTGGGCGCCGTTGGACGAGTGACAGGCACAGGAAAACAAGCAGTTAGATGGGTCCGAGAGGGTGCTCTCGGTTTGATGATGACGGACCGCACGGTCGAAGCCCGCCCTAGAAAAGAGACGACGATGAAGAGCGCAACGATAAGCAATTACGTGAACGATGCGGTCTTCCCTACGAAAAAGTTGGACGAGAAGGACAAGGTTCTTGAATTCATGCGCAAACCCGTGCCATTTTGCGCGACGGCGGGGCATTTTGAGGACGCGATTACGGGCGAGCCGGTTGAGGACCGCCCATGGCCTTGGTATCGGCGCGGTGGTTGGCAATGGAGCGACCGCGACATCTACCATGTTGAGAAGTATGACTTGGAACTTGACCCCGAGTTTGTGGCCTATGCCCTAAGTCACTAGAACCAGCAAGAAATATCTTTGGACAAGGGCCGTGTATGCGCCGGTTCCTGTCCTCGCCGTTGTCTCGAGGCCAGCCAGGTGGACCGCGTCCTCCCCGGTGGTCTGGCTTATTCGGCCTCGTCCACAATCCTTGCCCCCTTGGGCTAGGCGCTCCCATGCTGCCGGTGCGGTGCATGTTGAGGTGCCCGCCCTGCCTTTCGGACCTATCCGGCCCATCGAAGAATGGCCTTACTGCGCCCAAAATGATCGTTTTGGCACGTTCGCGGACCAATCGTGCTAAAAGGACCATAACGAGCTTGGAAATCGGTCGAAAATGGTCCATTTGGCACGATTCGCCAACCAACGTGCTGGATGGACCAAAAAGAAGCCGGAGGATGCGCATGCGTGTTCATAGATATGCATACACATATCTATGAACACCAACACACTCGATCGCATTACCGTTGGAAACGCGCCGATCCCCCAAAGGACAGCGGCAAAACGATGCTCGAGTAGCAAAAAACGCCGCGATCCCCGATTGGGGAAGCACGGCGTTTGACACGGGCGCTATTCCTTGGCGCGACGAGTGAACAGGTGGGTTTTCGCCAACGCTACCACTGAGAACTCGACCTTCAGCGTACATGATGCGTGCCGACCGGCCCATCGCTGGGGTCGGCGCCAGTCACGCACCTTCTGACTCTCGCCGCCGCTCCTCGGTGCCCGGCAAGCCCTGCGGCAGCGGCGGTCCGGCGCGCTTATCGGCCGGCACCCGGCACCTCGCCTAGATCTTCTCCTGGTGCACGTGGTTCTCGTCGTAGATGTCGACCGAGGCGCTCGCGTACGCGTCGACTGCCGGGTAGCCCAGCGAGACGTAGGCCTCGGGTACCAGTCATCGTTAAGGCCCAGGTAGCTGTAGTCCTTGCGGTTGCCCTCGGAGTCGGTGGCCGAGAAGCCCTGACCTTGCACACAAGTGCAGATGCCCATGGCGGAGGCCTGGACCATCATGGCCATGGCAGCCATGCCGGCGTCGCACGCTGCCGGGCAGCCCTCAGACACGATTGCGATGCACACGGGGCAGTTGCCGCCCAGCTGCCAGCCGTTGATCTTGTCCATGGACTCGGGGTCGCGAATCACGATGTAGTGCAGGCTGCGCTGGTCGCCGGCCGTGGGGGCGGTCTGGCGGCCCTCAGCAGCAGCGCAATCTGCGCGTCGTCGATGTCACGCTCGGGGTCGCGCGAGTTCACGGCAATGCCGCCGTGCAGTGTGGCGCGGTCGAGCAGTACCTGCTCAACGCCCTCCATGCCGGGGTGCTCGTCGGTAGCGGGGGTGAGGGCCACGGGGAAGTCCTCTACCTCGGCGAACGCGGCAGCTGCGGCCTCAGGGTCACGACGAAGCTCGGCTGCGGGGTTGGCTTCATCGGCGAACGCCGCCACCGATCCCATACCCATACTGGCCAGGGCAATGGCACCCGCCGCACCAATAAAGCTACGCCTCGTGAACTGCTTGGTTTCCATCGCACTTTCCTTCGTGACGTACGGATAGAACCAATCCAGTATAGAAAGCCCAGGTGACGTGGGCAATTGGCTCAAACGAATCGCTTGGACCCCCGTTGCTGCGACGCTCTGGGTATTTCAGGCGGACGATGTGACCTTCGGGGCCATTTTAAAGTCTATATATATGCCTATGCATATATATGTGCCTAAAGAAGGCGTCCCGTAATACCACAAGCCGAGTTCTTGAATTCTTGACGCCGTGGCATTCTCATCCCGGCCTCAGAATATGAGATACTGCGGCCATCCCTCGTGTCGCGGTGCGTGGCTGTCGCCTGGGGGATGTGAACGGCGACATGCTTGGAATGCGGCACGGCAGCAATCGACCCTCTGCGTGACATAGGGGTCAGGCAAAAGGAGCTTCTTATGTGCGATGCATGCAACGCTCTCAATGTCAGCCGTCGAAGGCTTTTGGAGGGGATGGCGCTGGCGGGCACCGGCGTGTTTGCCGCCACAGTGCCGCAGGGGGTCGCCCTTGCTCTCGACGGATCCGCAGGTTTGACCGACGAGGTCAAGGACGCCTCAAGCCTTACTGAGGCAGTAAATGTCGCATGGTACGATAAGCTCGATTTTGAGGATTGCTCCGAATACGAGAACGCGACGTGCAATCTCATAGCCGCCCCCGACGCGCTTGAGATATGCGACGACGCAGGCCGTGTCATTTGGAGCCAAAAGGCCTACACGTTCGTGGAGGGGGCCGATGCCCCCGCCTCTGCGAACCCTAGCCTGTGGGAGAACACCCGGAACAACCACGTGTACGGTCTGTTCAAAGTCATTGACGGCATCTACCAGGTGCGCGGATACGACATGGCGAACCTTACGCTTGTTGAGGGCCAGACGGGCTGGATTGTCATCGACACGCTCATGAGCGTGGAGTGCACCCGGGCGGCGATGGCCCTGGTCGAGGAACATCTGGGCGAGCGTCCCGTGAAGGCCGTCATCATCAGCCATCCTCACATCGACCATTACGGCGGCATCAAGGGCGTCGTGAGCGAAGAGGAAGCGGCCAAGGCGTCCATGAGCCTGGAAGAGCAGCTGGCTGGCGACAAGGTGCCCGTCATCGTGCCGGAGCACTTCGAGGAGCACGCCGTGTCTGAGAACTCCTACGCCGGCAGGGCCATGGGTCGTCGCGCGGCGTACCAGTATGGCGCTTACCTGGAGAAAGGACCGCAGGGCTCCCTTGCCATGGGCATTGGCACCGGTCAGTCCCTGGGAACGACCTCGTACATCTCGCCCAGCTTCGAGATTGCGCAGACCGGCACCGAGCTTGTGATAGACGGCGTTACCATCCAGTTCCAGCTGACTCCCGGCACCGAGGCTCCCGCCGAGATGAACATGTGGTTCCCCGAGCTCAGGGCCCTTTGGGTCGCCGAGAACTGTTGCGGCACGCTCCACAACCTGTATACGCTGCGCGGCGCGCAAGTTCGTGACGGCAACGCCTGGGCCAAGTACATCATGGAGGCAGTGGGTTTGTACGGCACCCAGGTGGAAGTGGCGTTCCAGAGCCACAACTGGCCTCATTGGGGCAACGAGGTCGTGAACGAGTATCTCGTGAACACCGCCGCTATGTATAAGTTCATCAACGACCAGGCGCTGTCCATGCTCAACCAGGGCATGGTTTCATCTGAAATCGCCGAGTCGATTGAACTGCCTGCCGAGCTTGAGAAGTGCTGGTACACCCGCCAGTACTATGGCACGGTCGCTCATAATGCCCGGGCCGTGTACCAGCGCTATATGGGTTGGTACGACGCGAACCCGGTGCATCTGAACGACCTTGGCCCTGAGAAGTACGCTGCCAAGCTCGCCTCGTACTTGGGCGACCCGGCGGCGGTGTTGGAGCGCGCCCGTGCCGATTTCGAGCAGGGCGAGTACCAGTGGGTCGCGCAGATCACGAATACTCTCGTGTTTGCCGACCCTCAGAACACCGAGGCGCGCCTGCTGTGTGCCGACGCGCTCGAACAGCTGGGCTATCAGGCAGAGAGCGGCACGTGGCGCAACTGCTACCTCACGGCGGCCCTGGAGCTCAGGCACGGCAACCAGGCGCTCGTGCAGACAACTGTCAACAGCTCTTCAGACATGCGCAACAACATGGGAGCGGAGCCCATTCTCGACTACCTTGGCATTGCATTGGACAAGACCGCACTCGCCGACAGGGACTTCAAGGTAAATGTGACCTGCACCGATACGGGTCAGTCGTTTGTGCTGCGCTTTAAGAACGGCCCCATGCTGCATACGCAGACCGCGCCGGTCGATGATGCCCTGCTGACGTTCGTCGGACCAAAGAGCGGCTTGTTGACCTTGATGGGAGGCGATGCGGTCGCCGTGCGCTCCGTCCTCGAGGTTACAGGCGACGAGGAGCTGTTTGGCGAACTTTGCCGCAGCTTCATTGCCCTCAACGGCGCCGGGTTGTTCAACATCATAGAGCCGTAGCGCATCGAGAGGCACAGCGCCCCGTCGGACGGCATATACAACCCGACGGGGCGCCGCGCACATACCCTCGGCGTCTACGTATGCACCCGCAGTCGCCAGTGGGGACTCTACTTCGGCGCGGGGGCGCCGGCAGGGGAGTCGCTTGCGGGCGTATCCTCGGGTGTCGCGTTGCCTGCGGGCTCGTCGCCGGTTGCGGGGGTCGCCTCACCTGCGGGTGTGCCTTGCGCTCCCTGCTCGCCTGCAGGCGCGCCGGCGGCAGGCTGCGAGCTCATCTCTGCGGCGGGGTGCTCGGTCGTGCACTTCACCACAGTGAGCGTGCCGTACTCGTCGCCCGCCTCCACCACGGCACCCGGAATCTCAACGGCGGCGCCGCTCTCGTCCACCACGGAGCCGAAGATCGTGAGCGTGGCGCCTTCGGCCACCGTGGCGCCCAGCGTGCCGTCGGTCGTGGCGATGGTGTTGTCGCCATAGAGCTTGAAGGTGAGCTGGCCGTTGAAACGTGCCTGGTAGGCATCGACATCAGCCGGATCGACGGAGGCAAGCGTGATGGCGTTGACACTGTCGTAGCCGTCGACGCGCGCCAGCTGCGTGCCGACCGTCATGTCGATCTGGCTGTCTACGAGCGTAATGATGGCGCGCTCACCCTTGGTGGAGCTTGCGAAGGCGTCGCCCGAGCACTCGACGCTGGAATTGACTACGGTCATGGCCGCGACGTCGGTCACGAGCGAGGTGGTGTTCTGGAACTCGGCGCAGCCGCCCGTCACCTTGGAGTTCTCGAAGTACAGGGACGCAAAGCCGTTGCCGCCCAGACTCTTGCCATAGACGGAGTTCTTGACGATGAGCGTGGTAGGCTCGTCGGTCACGCAGTCGCCGCTGGCAACGCAGTCCTCAAATACCTGGTAGCCGCCCCAGAAGTCGGAGCTGAACACGCGACCCGTGCCAAATGCGGCCGAGTCGGTGTAGTGGTAGGAGCCGTTGTAGAGAATGTTGGAGAGGTGCTGCTCGCTGGAGTAGGCCACTGCGTTGGCGACGCTCACGCTCGCGCCGAAGCCGCAGTACACCGCGCCCGCCATGGTGCCAGCCGGGTACGCCGAGCCCGTCGCCTCGCCGTCGACGACTAGGCGGCCATCGGTGCTGGAGAGCTTGACATGGGAGTCCTTGCCCCACACGGCCATGGCCGAGCCGATGCCGTAACGGTAGAAAGCGTTGCGGGCCGACGCGTTGTACACCAGGCCGTCGCCCTCGCTGGCCGCCTCGGCGCCGTCGCGGGCGGTGTTGGGATCGGTTGCGCCCACGATGACGTTGGCCGCGTCGTCGGCGTTGCCGGTGAGCGAGACGGTGTTGTCGCAGATCTCAAGCGTGCCGTTGACGTCGTCGACAAGCAAGGCGGCGTTCTTCTCGGAAATGAGCGATGCGGGCACGTCGGCCACGGCACCGTTCATGACGACGGTGTCGCCGTATTCGGGGCCGAAGAACTGCGCGATGTCGGAGGTGGCGGAGCCAACCTGCTCGGCCCAGGCAGCGTCGGGCGCAGTGCGCGACTTCACGAAGCCGCTCACGGTGTAGAGCAGGCGGATGCAGTCGAGCTTGCCCATGGGCTCGTCCATGGCGGCGACGGCAGCCGCGCCCTTGTCGTCGGCCCCCTCGAGCACCTGGGCGACTGCGGCGACCTTGGCCTCGTTGGTGTAGTCGGCCGGTGCCTCGACCGTCGCGCCGTCGTAGTCGGCTGCAGCCTGGGCAAGCTGGGCCGCAGCGGCAAGGCCATCATCGTTCTTCATAGTCCACGCGGACTGCAACGCGTTGTACAGGCCCACGCGGGCGAACTTGCCGGTGACCTGGGCGCCTGTGCCGAGCATCGTCGTGTCGGCGTCGATGTTGGTGAGCAGGTAGAAGCCGGGGTAGCTGCCCGTGGCGCCCGAGTCCTTCACGTCGGTCATCTTGGTATAGATGCCGTTCCATACGCCCACCTGTAGCGTGGCGCTTACCGAGTCGGAGTAGGGGTCGTTGGAGAACATGGCGCCTGAGAAGTCGGCGGCGTCGACGTAGCCCTTGGCGAACGTCACCTGGTCGCACACGATTTGGAAGAGGCGATAGAGGGCAACGGCATACTCGAAGCCGTACATCTTCTCGCCGAACTCGGTGAGGGTGTCGCCGGCGTTGGTGATGCCGCTTGAGAGGAACCAGTCGACGGCGGCCGCGCCGTCGCCCTCGATGCCGTAGTCGGCGGCCGTGCGAATCATGCGGTTGCCGCCGATGTAGACCGCGCCCGCGGCGTTGACGGCGTCGACGGTGGCGGTGTAGTCGCCCTGGGCCATGTTGGGCGCATACCTGCTGAGCTCCAGGCTCGTGCCGTCGGCCAGGGTGAGGGCTGCGTCGGTGAGGTACTCGTCGTTCACGACGTAGACGACGGTGGCGTAGGCGTCCTGGCCGGTCGTGAGATAGTAGGCGATGTTGCCCTGGTCGGCGACGCCCTCCAAAGTAAAGGTGCCGTCTGAGACGCTGGCGGTCACGCCGTCGGCAACCTGGGTCTTTGCGGCGTCGAGATAGACCTCGATCGTGCCGTCGAAGGACGCGGGGGCAAAACGCACGCCGTCGCCCTCGCCGTAGGCGCCGAAGCATTCGCACGATACGGTGCCGTCTGCCACCTCGCCCTGGCTGGCGACGAAGACGTACTGCTTGAGGGCGTGCATGCCGGTGAGGTCGATGGGGTCGGCGCTGCCCATGCCGCCAGGGCCGCCGGCACCGGGGGCTCCGCCCTCGCCAGGACCGGTGGCGCCCGGGGCACCTTCCGGGGCTACGGCGTCGGCAAGGGCCGTGCCAGCAGCAAATGCGCACGTCGCAAGCGACGCGCCAACAACGAACGAGCGACGGGTCAAGTTCTTGATCATGTCTTACCCCTTGTTCTCGAACGGTTTTCATGCGCCCCAGTCGACCGCAGGCCGCGTCCACGCTTGGGTGCGCATGCGCGAGGGTAGCCCCGCACGTCCCCGACTCTACGGCGCGCCGCGCGAGGCCCACAATCGCCCCTTTGGTGCGAAATCGGAACCCTTTCAGGATTGTGTGTAAGCCATGACGAAGTCTTCGCACCAAAGGGGTTAGGGATGGGCAACATGTGTGAGGGGTCGGGCGGGTCCAAAAGCGCGCCTGTGCTTGACCTGTAGAAACGGGTTGATTCCCATCACGTAACAGAGTTTTTGAGGCAAAATTCGTGGCAAAACCG
>ERZ1034984.1203-NODE-1203-length-25601-cov-45.049675_pt1 | contig 25601 bp, 17 predicted proteins | sample MGYA00520589_ERZ1034984 | MGnify/ENA primary metagenome ERZ1034984 (study PRJEB33766, sample SAMN09781790) | gut metagenome | biome: gut microbiome | host: Homo sapiens | place: Madagascar | study: EMG produced TPA metagenomics assembly of the PRJNA485056 data... | reverse complement strand
CCAACCACCCGGCGCTTTGCGCCGGAGGAATGATAGATAAAGGGTTGTATCTTATGCTTGGGAAATCGTTTTGGTCTTTATTGGGGAGCTTATTGATGAAATAGATGGCTATAAAATACCGGAAAACTATTTTTGTAAATCGGCAACAAGCTGTTGCCGATTTACTCTTCAGCTCTGAAAACATAACATTGAAAATACTTCAAACACGATTTATAGATGTTGAAGAGATTAACTTTGAGAAGAATATTTTCTTGATTTTTCATCAATAAAGTGTATAGTTGTCATGTACACTTTGGAGGTATGCAATGGAAGCAAGTATCCTTGATCTGAGAAAAAATATGAAGAAAGTCATGTCGGCACTCGAACGCAATGAGCGTGTGACGCTGACTCGCCGCCGTCGCAAGATGGCGGTTATCGTACCTGCCGGTGAAAAGCAGGCCAGGAAGATAAAAGCAACCGACCTTGCGGCATTCGGCATGTGGGCCGACCGTGAAGATATGCAGGATGTTTCCGCGTATGTTCGCGAACTTCGTAAGCCGAGGAGTTTCTGATGCTCTTCGATACCGATGTGTTGATCTGGGCCTTGCGCGGCAATCCGAAGGCGGCGGCAGTGATTGACGATGCGGAAGACCGTTTCATTTCCGCCGTCACATACATGGAGCTGATTCAGGGAGCACGAAATAAGGCCGAGCAAAAGCTGATCAAGGATTTTCTGTCCTCGCTGGGCTTTCAAACCGTGCCGATTGATGAAAACATCTCGCTTCGGGCGACCGTTTTCATGGAGGAATTCTGTTTAAAATCCGGCATGGGACTCGCTGATGCTTTGATTTTTGCGACTGCCTGTGAGCATACGATGATTCTTTGCAGTGCAAATAAAAAACATTACAAGGAAATCGCCTCATTGACGGCGAAAGAATTTCGACCGTAGATTAAGGATATACAGATATAGAAACTTCCTGTCTTGCTTTTGAAATAATTCTATATCATTTGATTTTTTGTTCTTGGAAAGTATATTATTGTCAAAGTAGGAAATCTTTGGAGGTTTATTATGGTAAAAACTGCTGACATGCAAAAAAAGACAATCGCAGCCAAAGGAACTTCCATATCCGCGCGGGAAGTAAGGGCATGTTTTGCTCAGCTTTCCCGCTCTCCGAAATCTTCACGGGCCTTTCTGCAAAAAATAGGTGTAACATCCCGAAAAAGAGAGGCCGTTTCCAAATGAGAAATTCCCTGCCGCAGTTTGTTCTGGGGTATCATGGGTGTGATTTATCTTTGGTTCGGCAACTGCTGAATGCAGAAACTCAATTAAAATTCAGCAGAAACTCCTATGACTGGCTGGGCAGCGGTATTTATTTTTGGGAAAACGCCCCTTGCCGGGCCATGGACTGGGCGCTTGAATGTCAAAAAAATTCCCGAATAACAAAGGGAAAAGTAATTGAACCGGCTGTGATTGGGGTTATTCTTGACTTGGGGAATTGCCTCAATCTGACAGACTCCCGCCATCAGGATGTAATACGGGAAGCCTACCACGGCATATGTGACCTTTGTGCGGCACAGTCGGAACAGTTACCGAAAAATACGGAAAAAAGCAGGAAATTGGACTGTGCCGTCATTAATGCGGCGGTGGAACTGAACAAAGAAAAGGGATATCCTGACTTTGATTCAATCAGGAGTCCCTATTTCGAAGGGGAACCTATTTATCCCAACGCATATTTCATGGAAAAGACTCACATTCAAATTTGTGTTCGCAATCCGGAATGTATTAAAGGATACTTTTTACCAAGCGATTTTCTGAAAAAGTAAATCCGCATTTGGTCATGCGCTTTCTTCCTCCGCCGCATCTTCCTCTTCGCCGTCGAGAATTTCGACGTTGCCGAGGGCTTTGACTTTACCGAGCATGGGGAAGTAGTCAGAGAGAAGCGGCTCTTCCTTGGATTCATATCGTTTGCGCATACCTTCGCTGGTTTTGTTGAGTTCATAGATGATCTGTTCGAGCTCCAGCGACAGGGCGCTGCGCTCGCCGGCCGCATCGAACTCTTCGGGCGGAGTTGACTGGAGCTTGGCGAGCCGGGCACTCTTCGCCGCCAACTCCTGGCGGCTTTTTTCCAGTTCCCGGGCTTTGTTCGCGACGAGATTACGGATGCCGCTGAGCAGTTTTTCAGCGTCATCCGCTTCTTTCTGCAGTTGCACCGGGAGATTCGGCAGCTCCAGGTCGGCGAACTGATACTGCACGCATGACTGCTTGGTGTCATAATCGAGCCACCCCCTGCACCCCTTGGCGACCAGTTGGAATTTGAGCGTACCGATGGTCAGCGGCTTCATGATCTGCATACCCTCCGGATCTGCAAACGAACTGTTTCTCGCGGCTGCTCTGAAAGCGTCGCGCAGGATGTGGTCCAACACTTCCATTTTGTTTTTCAGCGTCCCGGTCAGTTCCCGGTCGCCGTAGTAGATCGGGAGGCTTCCGAGCGGAAGTTCGGGATAGGCTTGAATGAATTTTTCCAGCTCCGGGATCTCTTTTTGCATTTCGGGGATCTGCCGGGCCAGCGCCTTCTGCTGCTCCTGCCGGCTGCGGAGATTCCGCCGGTATTGGAACTCCAGTACATCCAGCTCCTTGAGGCGGGTTTCGATTACGACCTTGCGCCTGAGCTTCGGATTGCCGGAAATCGCAGCCGAGAAGCTGGCGTAGTCCAGCGCGCAGTCATCGTTGATCTCCTGAACGGTGCGGGAACTGCGGCCCTTCATCGCGTCGTTGATGAATTTCTGCTTGCGTTCGAGGATCGCGTACATTCCGGCGTCAAGCGTCTGCTCGATTCCATAGCGGATGATCTCCACCTCTTCGAGGATGTTGCCCTGACGGACGATGCGTCCCTTGCGCTGCTCCACGTCGGCAGGCCGGAACGGACAGTCGAGGTCGTGTTCGACCGCGAGGCGTTCCTGAATGTTGACGCCGGTTCCGAGCTTCATGGTCGAGCCGATGATTATGCGGACCTCTCCCGAATTCACCCGCTCGAACAGGTCGGCTTTCTGCTTGTCGGTGTTGTAATCGCCGATCACGGCAATCTCATCGGCGGGGATGCCGTTGGCGACCAGTTTGCGCTTGATCTCCTGCCAGGCATTGAACAGCTCGACGCCGTTGCAGACATTGCGGTAAAGGTCGCAAAAAACCACCTGCGCCCCTTTGACGGACCCATAGGTCCGGTATTTGTCAAGAATATTGCGGACGCAGACATTCAGCTTGGATTCCGGGTCATCCTGAAAACGCGGATCGATCAGCCTCGGATCGATCGTCACCTTGCGGCTCATGCCGTAGATCAGCAGCGGAATATGCGAAAGCAGCCGTTTGTCCGGATGATCCTCATACCATTCGTACAGATCGCAGAGGTAGTCCATGAATCTGGAAATCACCGGGCTGCGGGGAATATTGACCTGTTCGGGACGGCCTCCTTTGATCGGAGGACGCTCCACTCCGGCCAGATCTTCTTCCAGAATCACGTCGGCGACACTTCGGAACATCTTCGAAAGTTCGATCACGTTGCAGTATTTGGCGAAGCGCTGTATCATCCGGAAGCGTCCCGCCGCATCCTGTTCCAGCGCCACCTCCACGCCGCAGAATACCGAGGCGAAACGGTCGAAGGTGCTGATGCCGAACTCCTCCAGCGTCGCGGGGCTGATGTAGCGGATCATGTTCCAAAGTTCCGCAATGGTATTGGTGACCGGCGTCCCCGTGGAAAAGTAGATGTTGCGGCCGCCGGTTTTCTCCATGATATGACGGATTTTCAGGCACAATGAGAACGCCCTCTGGCTGGCGCCGCGGTCAAGTCCCCGGATGCGCTGCAGCTTGGTCGGGAAGAAGTTGCGTTTGTAGGCGTGCGCTTCATCGATCATCAGCGCGTCGATGCCGAGGTCCGAGAAATAGATGATATCCTCTTCGGCTTTTCTGTCGTTCAGCTTGTCGAGCATCTTCAGCAGGCGCTTTTTCTGCCGTTCCACATTCTTGATGGTGGCCTGATCTTCGCTCTCTTCGATGATCTGTTCAAGCTCGGCGATCTGCTCTTCGTAATGCCGGGCCACCAGATCGGGATCGTCCTTGATCATATCGAACGAGGATTGCGCCATAATCACCATATCCCAGTCGCCGACCGCGATGCGGGACATGAACCGCTTCCGCTTCTCCCTGACCAGATCCTTTTTGTCGGCGATCAGGATTTGGGCGTGGGGGTAGAGCTTCGGGGCGAATTCGGCGAACTGGCGCAGCGTCGCATTCTGGACCACGATCAGCGTTTTGCTCGCCAGCCGGAGCCGCTTCAATTCCATCGCTCCGGTGACCATGATGGCGGTTTTACCGGCTCCGACGCAGTGCGCCAGCAGGGCGTTGCCTTCGATGCAGCGGCTGACCGCCCGCTTCTGATACTCCCGCAGGATGAATTTCCTGCCGTTGACGATGTCGACTGCTCCGGGATAAACGTCGAAGGCGGGCAACTCGTACTGCCGCGTCACGTGGGAGTTGAAAATGGCGTTGTAGATATTTTCCAGTTGTTCGGCGGCCTCGGGGGAGTCCATGACGTAGTTGCGGAACCGGTTCTTCAACTCGTTTTTGTATCGCCGGGCGGTCAATGTCGCCTCCTGGTCGAGCACCAGCTTTTCCTCATTGTCCGCATCGTACTCTTTGCGGTACACAGCCGGTTCTTTCAGGTTCAGGGCAGCTTCCACCAGCCGGAAAAGGTTCCAGTCGGCGATCTGGAACTCCGTCACGCTGTATCGCTCGGCGAAGTCCGCCGTCACATACCATTTGTCCTCGGCTTTCGCATAGGATACCCGGCATCTGGTCTCGAATGAGGTTTCGAGCCAGTTTTGAACGATCTCCGGCGGAATCCAGAAACTGCCCAGCTGGAAGTCGATCTCCTCGATCCGCAGCGGTTTGGGCTGCACCGCTTCCAGCGCCGGGACGTTCTGCGGAGCCAGTTCGCGGGCGATCTGCAGTTTCCGGACGACATTCCCCGAAAGGTATTCGCTTTTGAGCTGGATTTCCCGCGTGACCGGTTCCTCGAAAAACTCGCCGGAGGCCAGCAGCAGCTTCAGGGCTTCCGCCTGATCGAGCTTCATCAGCTCCGCAACGTATTCCATATCAATCCGGTGCCGGTAGGCGTGGGAGATCAGGCCCGCCTGTACGATGTCCTCTGCCGAATCCGGCTCTTTCCACGGGTGCTGCGTCCGCTTGAAATAGATGTCGCCCTTTTCGTAGACCAGCTTATGCGTTTTGATGCCGTCAAGCGTCGTTTCCACCACCTTGCGGATGTTTTCGGTCGCGGCGAGTTTCAGGTAATCCGGGTCTTCCTGCATATTGCGGTGGACGATCCGGTTGTTGAGGCGGCCGAACAGCCTGACATGGTAGTCGTATTGACGGTTCAGCAAAGCCCGCTTCCCTTCGATGGCGATGGCAGCGGCCTGCGGGTCGAGCTGAAGCGCCAGCAGGGTGTTCAAGGTTTCCTTGAAGTCGATGAAGTGTTCCAGCTTGCGCCGTTCGTTGCCGGAAAACTCCCGTCCGTTCCTGTCGGTGAACAGTACTCCCCGGTGGTCGCGGCACTGCCAGATGCGGTTGTCAAACCGGAACAGGGTGTATTCGCGCATGGGATACGGCAGTTCGACTTCCAGGGGGTGTTCTCCGGTGTCTCCGAAAAGATCGGGTTCCGGCTGTTCGACCTGCTGTACTGCCAGCTCCGGCACGGTCAGAAGTTCCGCCAGCGGCCGGCTGAACGGCAGGACGGTGGCGCTGCCGCTCCTGCCGTACATCATCCCGGTATTGGACGGAGTTCCGAGAACCATTTCCGGATGGGCGGCAAAATATTCATTCACCCGCATGATTCCGGTGCGATCCGGCGTCTCAATCGCTTGGAGTTCAAGGAATTTTTCCCTGTTTTCCGCTCCTTTTTGAAATATCAGGATATCCGCGACCACTTCGGTTCCAACCTCTTCGAATGCGGTGTTCGGCAGGCGGATCGCGGCGAGCAAGGCGGCTCTCGAAGCGAAGTTGCCTCTGGCATTGACCGACTTGGAATCCATCGTGGAGGCGGAGGTCAGCAGAATCGCCAGCCCGCCCGGCTTCAGCGCATCCAGTGCGCGCGCAATGCAGTAATTGTGCAGGTTGTAGCCGACATAATCCGAATCGTGCGGCCCGACCTGATCGAACGGAACATTGCCGATGACCAGATCCAGCGAATTGCGTTTGATCAATGTTTTGGCGAGATCATCGATGATGATTCGCGCATTCGGATAGAGCTGCCGCATGATCCGCCCTGAGATGTCGTCGATTTCCACCGCCGTGAAGCGGCCGCGGAGCTGTTTCGGCATCATCCCGATAAAGTGGCCGACGCCGGCGCCGAACTCTCCGAACTCGCCTCCGGCGATCCCCGCCTTTTCCGCGATTTTCCACAGAAATTCGATCAGGAACTTCGGCGTGTAGTGGGAGTTCAACGTCGAGGCGCGGGCCGAAACGTACTCCTGCACGGTCAGTGCCGCTTTGAGTTCCTCATACTCCCGTGCGAACTCCTGCCGGTCGGGATCGAACGCCTGCGGAATCCCGCCCCAGCCGGAGTATTGAATCAACTGCCGACACTCGTCATCCGATGGGGAGCGGTCGGAGTGTTCCAGCTCCTTCAAAAGCCGAATCGCGGTGATGTTGGCCGCGATTTTGTGTTTGGCCCCAGCCGGATACAGCACGTCCTCCGGCCTGATCCGATAGTTGCTGCGGGGAATGTCCGCAATCGGTTTCAGTGCGGCGGGCGATGTGAAGCGAGGCTTCCAGCCCAGGCTCTCCAGCGACGGCAGCGCCAGAGATTCTTCCGGCGCCTCAAGGTCGAACAGATCGAAATTCAGTGCTTCCATGGTAAATTCCTTTTGGTTATTTCCCGGTCACCTCTTCAGTGCCGGGAAATAACCGGAAAAGAGTGTCAGGATTGGCATGTTGGCGCCGCAGAAAAAGAAAAATTTCCTGTGTTTCGACGGGAAAAACTGTGAAGAATTTTTATAGAAACTCTTATAACTGTCTGAACTGTATGGCTTACTATAAGCAGAAAGACGCCAGTGATAAAGATATCGGATACAATAAAGTCGGCTTGGACATCCTCCGGGTAATCCGCGAGATCAGGCTGGAGCCATCCGTGGAGGTGCCGGGGCGCAAGAAGAAGGCTACGGTTTATGGCTTTCATTCCCTGCGCCACAGCTTTGCCAGTCATTGTGCTGAAGCTGGTGTCCCGAAAGCCGTATTGCTTTCAATCCTCGGCACCGATTCTGATATAGCTGATAAATACTATATTTATATCGGAGAGGAGGCCCAAATGGAAGCGATTGCGGCGGTGGCTTCCATCACGACCAAATCCGACCGCCAGCGGATCGAAGAAGCATTGAAATTGCTCGATACTCCCGATGTCCCTGCCGAGGAAATTTTGAACCGTGTCCGGCACGTTCTGAAAGCATAAATACTTATTTATAATAGTTTATTGATTGAGACTGTGCCTCCAGAAAATGAAACTGGGGGGCTTTCTTTTTGAGGCGCTTCACCCTTGAAATGAGTCTGTAAGTGGAGAATTTGAGACGATGATTTTGAGATTTTGGGTGTAAAGTCTCAGTTTCAAATTTGAAAGTTTCATTTGGTTATATGCCGATTAGTTGAATAGAGGTCAATAATCCAAGTTGCAAGACAGGAGTACAGAAAGAGCATTGGAGGCAAAAACGACATGAATTTCATTGAATATGTTTGGCAGAATTGTTGACTATTTGGGAAAGGGGCCGTAATATCCTTTATAGGATCTGATGGCCCTCCTACAGCCCAATCACTTCCCCGTCGATATAAATTGATACCGCAATCTCTGGTATTTCTGCTCATGTAGATACTGACCCGTTTGCCGCCTCTCTGAATTCGCCGCTCGCGTTCCCTGCGCCATGCTGACCTAGATTAGGGAATGAGATTTAATCCCGTTCTGTGGAACGACGCATCTTCAGCTGGAATGGCAGCAGGGTCTCCCGGCTGTAATCGCTCCCTTCCCGGATCTGTTGCAGAACGTGAACTGCTTCCGCGCCGATGTTCTCCGGCTCGATATCCAGAGAAGTCAGCGGCGGGTAGGAGTACTCTACGAAGCTGGAGTTATTGCATCCGATGACGGTAACATCTTCCGGACATTTCCGCCCTGCTTCATGCAAACTATGGAGTGCCCCCATGGCAATCAGGTCATCCATGCAAACAATACCGTCGACATCTGCCTTGAGCAATTCAACGGCCTCCGGATATCCAGCCTGAACTCCCGGCTGTTGAAAGAAAATCAAGTTCCGATGAGAGGTCAAACCGCGCCTTTTCAAAGCACGCTTATAACCAGCCAGTCGGTCACCCGTTACCGTAAAATCGCGTTGCAGACCGATGAATCCGATGCGACGGCAGCCGCGCGCAAGCAGATGTTCGGTCATAGCTTCCCCTACGGCGACATTGTCGTTGTCGACCCAGGCGATTCCGCGCATGGTCGAACGGCCAATCGTCACCAACGGAATCTCAAGTTGCTTGAGTTCGCGCAACCGCTGATCCGGCAACATCGGATTGGCCACAATAAGCCCGGCCAACTGTCCGTTGCGGGCGAGAGACATGTAGATCTCATCCTCTTGGCTGAGCAGCATCAGGGATACACCGGATTTACGTGCTTCCCGATCGGTGCCATTCAATAGCCGCAACCGGAAATCCGTCATCCGCCCTCCCGCAAGCTCTTCAAGGATCACACCGTATACAAGCTGCTTCTTTGGCGCTGTCGAAGAGTTCTCAGTTAGAAACGTCCCCTTCCCGGGAACCCGGAGCAGCAACCCGGAAACCTCCAGCTCCTTCAGCGCCAGTCGAACAGTCGTATGGCTGACCGCAAACAAACGGCAGAGGTCGCGTTCCGAAGGCAGCAGCGTTTCTCCACGTTCCGTCATCCCCGCGATCATCGTCTTCAACCGCTCAATCAGCTGATGGTAGAGTGGTTTGGCCGCATTGCGTTGAATATCCGAAATTCCCGGTGGTGTCATCCCAATAGACTCCTGAAATTATAAAACATTACTAACACTTATAATATATATATGTAATCTTGTTTTTTCAAATTTATTCAACATATTTTTTTTGATTTTTTTCCCATCTCCTATTGACATTGGTTATCAATAGATGTATAATTAATCAGGTGTTAGGAAACAGTTGTTATGTTTCTAAAAAAATATAAAGGAATGGACATGAAACAGCAGACGAATTTCTCCCGGATCGAATCTTCAGTGGTAAAAGCCGGTCAAAAGCATGACCATTCAACCGGCAGCCATATCTTCCGGCACTGGTCATGCAAACCTTTTGATGCGTCTTTCCCCACTTTGCGTAGTGTTGTTTATACCAACTTCACCCTTATTGAGCTTCTCGTAGTGATTGCCATCATCGCAATTTTGGCCGGAATGTTGCTGCCGGCGCTGAACAAGGCACGGAGTCAAGCTCAACGGATTAACTGCACGTCGAACATGAAACAGCTCGGAACCGCATCGCTGAACTATGCCGGAGATTTTGACGACTACCTGCCGCCGGGACAAGCCTTCACGGCGGCCTCTTCCGACAACAATGCCTACTGGTTCCATCTTCTCAACAGTTATCTCGGCAGAAAGAATGTTGACTCCTGGCGGGACAATGAGGATAATTCCAAGACTCTGTTCTGTCCCGCGGACGCTGGGGGGGCGAGGTCGAACGTCAGCGAGTTCGTCAGCTATGGGAAGAATGTTTATCTTCATCACTGGAACGGCTGGATTGACATCGCCAATCCGGCGACCATGACCTGCAAAATGTCGCGCATTCCCCGGGCCTCTCAGCTCATTCTCTACGGAGACAATGCAAGCAGCTGGGAAGTGGTATTCGCTGCCCGTCCCTGGCTTTACTATCCGGAGGAGACCGTCAACGCGGAATCCGGCGGGAGCAAAACCGAGATGGAGTTCTCCTCTGGACGACATGCGGGAAACAAGAACCTGACCTTTGTCGACGGACACGTCGAACTCAGGCAAATTTTGGAAATGCTGGCAGACTACCGGAATGAACGCACCATGTGGAGTTACAAGGGCGTTCTCGGCAATCAATAGAACAAGTGTGCTGTTATGAAGATCCATCTGGTTCCCCATCAACATTTTGACCTGATTTGGCGCCGCCCGGTGAGCTGGTACCGGGAACGGCGGAACGAACTCTTCCAGCAAGCATTGACTATGCTTGAAGAACACGGGGAGTTCATGTTTTCCTTTTCGCAAACGCTCGCCCTCAAGGAGTTTCTGGAAGATGCCCCTTCGTTTGAGGATACAGTTGCCCGGATGATCCAGGCGAAGCGCCTTGAGTGGATCGGCGGAACCCTGTCGATCCCTGACCTCAATATGAGCTCAGCAGCTGCCTTAATTCACAATATTGAAGAAGGGAAGCGATTTCTCTTCGACCGTTTCGGATATGAAGTGCGGATCGGAGCGTTCGAAGACGCGTTTGGCGTGCCCGCCCAGCTTCCCCAGATTCTTCCCCTCTGCGGATACGATTTTTACAAAGCCGGGCGGATGCCCCGGTTCAACGGCCCGGAACCGACCGGATGTTTTCTCTGGGAAGCGCCGGACGGAAGCCGTATCCGCTGTGCAGCCAACACCCCGGACGGCATGTCGTGGGGCTGGGGGCACCCCTCTAACCCGGACGAACCGCCTGCAACCATGAAGGAACGGCGGGAGCGAATGGAAGCGGAATTGTGCGCAGCGGTGAAAGGCGCCCTCTCCACCGGAACGGAACACGCCCTCGTTACCTGCATGGGAGAGGAGCACGATATTTTTCCGGAAATCGTCGGCCTCGTCCACGAGTTGCGCGACCGCTTCTCGGATCAGGGGGTGGAAATTGCGTTCAGTACACATGAGGAATTTTTTCGGAGCATGACCAGCTGGGAACATCTGCCTCTTTACCGGAGCAGCGAGGATTTCTCCCGCCTTTTCACCGGCTGCTACACTTCCCAAATCGACAGCAAGCAGCGTCCCAGAATGCTGGAATACCGGCTGCTGGCCGCAGATTTCGCCGGTGCGGATGTACCGTCGAAACCGCGCGAAGCGCTCGCGCTGCTTGAGTTTCACGATGCGCTCTGCGGCTGCCATATCAAGGAAAATGCCGAAGAGTTAGAACGATGCGCCGAAGTTGCGGAAGCTGCAATGTCTCTTCTCCCCCGGCAGTTGCCCTGGGAGCCGCTGCTGCCCCGCTTCCGCGAGATGTCCGAATGGCGTTCTCTCACAGGGACAGAGAGATTCGGCAGTTGGCAGATCGAATTGGATTCCAACGGGAAACCGGCGGAATTGACATTTGCCGGAAAAGCTGTCCCGATTCCGCAACTCATCGCCCGGGAGGAACATGGAACGCTCTGGACCGAGGAATACGCAGGAAACGAACGGAACTTCGCAGAAGCGGAAACACTCCCGCTGATTTCGGAACGCGAGGGGGAATTGCATATCCGGACGGAATTTTACGACCGTGCCTTCCGCAATTACTGGCCTGGTTTCTCCCGGTTGCATTACGTCAAAACCTTGAAGTTCCACCCGGATTCTCCGTGGATGGGTCTGGAGCTTGAGAGTAATTTTCTCGGCAATTCAACCGAATTGGCGATTCGGCTTGCGCTGCCGGGAGAATACTTCACATCCGGGCGAGCGGAGAGCATCTTCGGCAGTGTCGAACGTGGAGAGTATCCGCGCGAGATGTGCCGTGCGGAACTGTTCCCCGCACTGAATTTTGTGTCGTTCGGGAATTTCCTGTGGCTGAACGCCGGGACACCCGGGCATGCGTTCCGGAACGGCGGCCTGGAGACTCTTTTCCTGCGCAGCCCGGTCAAGCGCTGGGCTCCGTGGTTCCCGGTCACCCCGGAGAGTTCGATGTGGGACAACGGGCTCCGGCGCTACCGGTTCGCTCTCTGTGCGGATGCATCCCATTACGCGCCGGGCGACTTTCACCGGCTCGGGGTGGAATTTCAGCTGGCCGCGCATGGAATCGAGTGGGAGTCCCGTGTGCCGGAGGCATTGGCCGATCTCCCTGCCGATCTCGTGATCGCGGGACGGGACGGAGAAAACAACTGGTTGATTTTTGAAGCGGCGGGACGCCCCGCGTTCTGGGAGTCGCAGCAACTTCGCTTCGCGCCGTGGCAGATACGGAAGGTTGTGCTTTCATGATGGATAACATGCGAAATTTGTTGTTTGTCGCCGCAGCCAGCGGCGAAGGGCAGTTCCGGCAGATCGTCGACCCGGAACTGGAAAAACATCTGGCTGAAAAAGGATTCCGCTGTCACTGCTGTTACCTGCCGCAGCTGCGGCAGAAGCATCTGAGCGAGGCGGACGCCCTGATTCTTGTGCGGACGCCCATGCCCGGCCATGCGCAGGACGACAGCGGACTCTTCCGGGAGTGGACACCGCGGATCGCCGGAGCGGTCCGGGACGACGGTCTGGGACTGGCGGTTTTCTTCTCGGAGTCCTACGGCCGCAGCGAAGGAACGCTTGCGGAATTTTCCGGACAGTTCGGCATCCGCTGTTACTTCAACCGGATTGTCGAATCCGATCCGGCCCGACGGGGAATGGTTCCGAATCTCGATTCCGGCGATACGGTCTTGGCGGACGCGGCCGGAATCCCGGGCATCACGGAACTGGAACTCATAACCGGCGGCGGCCACGGGACACAGCAGCTCAGCTGCGAACTCATGTCGCCGGACTGGAAAACGCTGCTGCGCGGAAGCGCCACCTGCCGCAGCGAGGCCTTTCCGGCGGGATTTTACAGCCAAGGCAGCACCGAACCGATGGAACGGCCGGTGTTTGCGGCGGAACGAGAATGGGGAGCCGGGCGGATCGTCTTTTTCCCCGGTTCCGCGCCGATGTGGATCGCCAGCGGATTCCTGCCCCGCTTCAACGGTTTTCTGCTGCGCCAGCGCGGCGATGCGGGCTTGCGTTTTCTCACTGCACTGTTTGAAAAAATCTGCCGGACGAACTCCTCCGCAGGTACAACCGGAGCACTCGATGAACTCGATCATTTGTGGCAGGCAAACCGCACCTTTTCGTTCCGCTACGCCACGCAGGAGGAGCAGCATCGGCTGCGGAACCGCCATCCCTACCGGATCTTCATCGGGACCATTCCGCCGGGCATGAGTGCTGTAGAACTTGCCGGACATGCTCGCCGGAGCGGTTGCACGGGCGCGGTCGCCGTAGAAGATTATGATTCCCTGACTCCGGAGTTGTGGAAGGAGCGGCACGAATGCTACCGGAACGTCTCCGGCATCGACCTGCTGCCCGGTTATGAACAAATTGACGACGAAGGGAATGCCAGCGTCGTCTTCTCTGTCGAAGCGCTTCCGGATCAGCGGAAAAGTTATCCGAATTCCAACCTGCTCGAAGATCTGCTCGTCAAATTGAGCGGTTACGCCGCCGTTTACGCTCGGACAGGTGCCAACCGGTATCCGCTCTGGCGGCACGGGGGATACAATCTGGTCGAATACAACGGGCGGGAATCCCTCGCACTCTTCCTGGAAAAAGTTTCGAGTGTGAGCTCCATCGGGCTGCTCACGGTCAACCGTGGAACCTTGCCGGATTCAGAGATCTTCCGCACCTACGTACTTGCCCCGGACGCCGGGTCGTGGCGGCGGCATCTGACAGAGAACTATCATGATACATTCGTCGCCTCCGGCTCCGTGCGGCTGCTGAAATTCGGGCTCTACGGTCCCTCGCTGATGAATGATGACTGGGAGGGATTCTGGTATGAGTGGGAAAAGGGCGACAAGGCCTCGTTAGAATTAACACTCGCTGCAGAATCTCCGATTGCGGAAGTCATCGTCCGGAACGGAATGGAACAGTTCCGCCGCTTCACTCCGGGAGCCCTCCGGTTCGATCACACGGAGGGGCTGATTTTCTCTGAGGATCTGCGATTGACGGTGAGCGCCCGCTGTGAAGACGGTAGCGAACTTATATCGAGTTATCCACTCTACACCCGCAATCGCCGTTTCTGGGCGCACACCGGCAGCGACCAGATGAACGATTACCACAACGTTTTCCAGGAAAAACCGGCAGGAATGATGGGAATCGGGGATCGTTTTTACGAACCCTATGGCTTCGTCACCTGCGGCTTTGCCTGGGGAGATTATGTGCGGATCACCTCTCCGGTTCCGTGGTCGGATCTGATGCCGTCAGGGATCGAGGTTTCAAGTATGACCGCCAACTTCAAGTCGTTCCACCCGAGCCCGTTCGTTCTCCGGGAGGATGGCGGGGCGGATTTTCTGAACAACCACAAACGGTTGCTCGGCCGCTGTGACGATCAACTTCATATCGTCCACTCCGAAAGCAACGGTATGTGGCTGGAAAAACCCGGTTCCGTCTGGTACGGCCACGGCGGGCGGGTGTTCCATCCGACCCGCGCCATGGAGGAAAGCGATCTGTGGGAATGCACGGGAACCTACGAAATCCCCCGCTGGAAACCGTATGAGCCGACCGTGGTGAAATTTGTCCTGACCCTGAAATTCAAACGGGATTTTCAACTCACACAGGGGCGGATCATCCTCGGCGAATCGATCCACGCCGGAAAACCGGGACTGCTCCTGAACGGCATCCCGCTCGAATCGCTGTTGCAGGCCGGCGCCGACGTCGACCCGGAGTGGAAGGAGTGGGACAATTTGAACGCCTTTGAACTTTTCCGGGCTCATCCGGAGTCGCACCCGGTTTTGCCTGTAACAGGTGAAATTGAAATAACCGGCGATCCGTGCGGAACTTATCGATTCTTCCCGCCGTCACTTACGGGGTGTTTTTTCGTGCGTGCCTGGAAATGGCGCAATGACGGATTCTTGCTCTCTTACGAGTGGGAACCGGAGAAAACCGGCTTCACCGCCGAAGAGGAGATACCGCTGGAGTACCGGATTTCGCTGGAGGCGTCCGGAGAAAGGAGTATGAAATGAAAAAAATTCTTTGCCTGTTTGCCGCCGTCTCAAGCCTGATCCTCTTTGCGGCAGAACCTTTGCCTGTGCTCTGTCTTGTCTCAGAAGATACGGCAACGCAGGGACTTACCGACATCGATCCGCGTGCGGCAGCAGCCTATCGGGCGAACGGTTTCGATCTTCATTTCGGATTTTACCAGCAGACTACCCGCGAAGAACTCATGCGGTACCCGATCGTCGTCGGCATGATTCCGCAGCTGCACGCAGGAACGGATGCAATTTCTCCGCAACTGGTCGAAGACTTCGATTACTTCATGAAATCCGGCGGAGGCCTCGTCATGATTCCGGGTCCAAGCTACTACGGTATCGACGATTTCGTCCGGCTGGTCAATCCGTTTCTGAACCGATATGGAATCGGTGTCAGCAATGACATCCCGAAAGATTCCACCCCCGCTAACACCATTACGCAGGTGCGGGCGCTCGCATACCGATATCTCAAAACCTCCGCGCTCAAGTCGGATCACCCCGTAACAGCCGGGATTCCATATATTTACCTGCCGCTCGACTTCAGTTACGCCTATGTGCGGACCTATACGATGACGCAACCCTCGCCAGAATGGGAAATACTGATTACCGGAGAAGACAGTTGCGGCTCCTTCCTGCGCAAGAGCATGGTTTCCGGAAATCCGGAACCCGGCCTGTGGAAAAACAAACCTCCGTTCCTCGCCGTTCGCCCGGTGGGAAAAGGATTTCTCGCACTCTTCACAACGGCGTCACGCTACTTCATCTATGACGCCTGTCACTGGGCATTCGGGAACGGATTCGTACTCAACGAGGGCCACGGATTGAAACTTATGGTTCAGCTTTTCAGTTATGTATCGCAAAACCGCGCGCAGATGCCGCCAGCCCCCACCGCACCTGTGAAGAAGCCGGTGCCGGTGCCGGAATCCGGCAATCTGCCGGTAGTCCAGAGCCGTCGCGAATGGTACAATCAGGTATTTCAGACGTTCCTGCCGAAGGGATTCGGCGTGCTTTCCTACATTGACGCCGGAGGAATCACAGACGCCCTCTACCGGAAAAAACGCGGCCGCGGTGTGCTGCCGGATCCGGATGGAAGCTGGTCGATCCGGCGAACCTGGCTGGATATTTTCCACCCGACCGCCGCCTCGGGCCGTGCCGCCGACCGCAAAAGTTTCCGCTACCGGTTCGACCATCTTGACCCGGAACGCGCACACCAGCTCGGACTGCTTGTCTGGAGCACCCAGAAGGAAGGGGCACGCGATCTGGAAATTCGATGGATCAATTCTGAAGGTCGGGAAAAACTTCTCAAGACCGTTTCTTTGCCCCGCTATGATCTTGCCCAAGGACCGCGATTCGAAGTCGTTCCCCTGCCGGAAGAAGCCGCTCAATCCGGAAGCCTGACGCTTGATTTCCGCCGCGGCGAAGGCGGCACGGGCGATTTCACCCTGCTTGCCGAACTCTGGCTCTTTGAAGAAAGCGCACCGCAAATGAGCGCGGAAGAACTGATCGCAAACTTCAACACCCCCGCATTCGGCATATCTCTCCAGCCGGAAGAAAAAGTCTGGCACCGTGGACTGGTCGGAGCGCGATCTCCGGAGAACGCGGTGCAGGAATCGGCAGCCGACCTCGCAAACGCCGCCCGGGAAAGCGGTTTTGATTTTCTGGCGTTCACGGATGAATTTACGACTATTTCACCGGAACGTTTCTCCCGGCTGGTGGCAGCCTGTAACCAGGTTTCCACTGCGGGGGTTCAGGCGATTCCCGGACTTCAACTTTCCGCCGCCGAAACAGGTCCCGCCCGGCCTGATCGCCCACAGCGGAACCGGACAATCAACGCCTGGTTTGCCGGGCCGATTCGGAAGCTGCCGGACGCAAAGGAACTCGCAAATCCGCATGAACTTTTCTGGAAATTCTTCGGCGGCGAATACGCCGGTGGTGTCCGGACGGTCGGGAATCTGTGCACCCCGGACAGAAACGAACTCTCCCCGTATTTCCAGCGGTTCTGGCGTGGTTTCGACCTCGTGACGCTGGATGAAAACGGCACGGAGTCTGGCAATGCAGAACTCCTCTACCGCGAACTGACCGCTGACGGTTACGGGCCGCAACCGCGTGTCCGGGGCATTTACCGCTCTCCGGACGAGCTCCGCCGCGCGGCGGACGGCTGGCATCTCACCATTCCAACGCCGCCGAAAGAAGCACCCTGGCCGTTTCTTTACAGCTCCTGCGTGAGTTCCGGACCGAAATTTCAACATGTCTCCTTTGCGAGCGACCTGACCCGGGACGGCGAGCCCGGCAATGGAGATATCTTCCGGGAAGAGCTCTGGACAGTCGCCACCCTGAAGCTCACGCACACCGCCCCGATTACGGATGCGATTCTTTACAGCGGCAGCCGGATTATTCGTCATTTCCGCCCCGCCAAGACAGAAGTTTCTATCTCCGAACCGGTTCGGATCGACCGGCAGACCTCACTCTTCTGGATTGTGAAAGCATCTGACGGAACCATGGCAGTCACAGGCTCATATTCCTTCACTGACGAACGAATGCGCGGCAGCATGTGTGCCGACAACCAGAACTCCATCTGTTCAGTCGGGCGCACTCCAAGTGGATTCGTGCGTGACGAACGGGAACTTTATCTGCAGCACTCCTACTGGCACACCGGAGAAGCGCAGGGACAGCTCGGTGTCATGCGCGATGCCCGCGAACTCGTCCCCCGCGTGATCGAAACCGGTATCGTGCAACTCTGCAAATATGTGCAGCCGATGCCGTTGCTGAAACTCGCCGACGGCAGGGAAGAAAATCATCTGAACAGCAAAATGAGCATTGCCGCCGCATCCGGAGAGGGGAATCGCATCCATTACGAATTCGACCAGCCCGGTTCGCTGCTGCGTTCCAGCGTAAACCTCACGGCGTTCCGGCCCGATCCGGCGGGAGATACAACGGTTCTGGTAGAACTCGAAATCCGGGCGAACCGGGCGATCGCCGCGCAGGAGATCGACTCTCTGCGGTTGCTCAGCATCGGCGTAATGCCCTCCTTCCCCGCGAATTGGCATTTCCGGGCGGAAACCGCACCGGGCAAATTTCAGACCGGCAAGCTCTCCGGCTCCGGGCGGGAATTTTCCCTGCCGTGGGCTCCACGCGGAATTGCAGCGCTTTACCCGAACAACCTCGCCGAGCCGGTGGTGGTTTCGTTGAATGCCGAGCCGCTTGAGCTGCTCTTCGACGAGGTGAAACTCTGGAACTGTCGCGAACGGCTCTCCGTGCGGCTTCCCCGGAAAACATGGAAAAAAGATGAAGTCGCCCGTTTCGCGTTCCTGATTCAACTGACCCAGCAACCGGTCGATTCCGGCAAGGCGTTGGCGGCGAAGAAAACCGGCCTGCTCGAACGCGCGAAGGCAGTGGAGGAAGTTCGGAGCGGCAAGCTCGCCAATACGACCTACACGCTTGACTTTGAAGCGGAAAACCATGCCGGAGCCTGGCGTCATACCGGCTGGAGTCTGCGCGACCCGCTCCCGATTCGGATCTGGAATCTGAATCCGAACTGGAGTGCCTTGGCCTCATGGGACGGCAAGACGCTTCATCCGCTGCCGGTCGATGAAACCGGGACAGGCTGGTTTTCTCTGCCTCCATCACCTGCAGGGAACGCTGTCTTCGGGAATCCCGTCATTGCGGATGATCCCGGACTGCGAATCGAATATGCGGGAGTCTCAAAACGTGGTGTCTCCTTCCGCGTTCACAATCCCGGAGCAGAGGCGAAAACCTTTCAAATCCGTTCCAACCCTGCGTTTGAATCCGTTCTACCTTCGTTTTCCTTCCGGCTGACCCTGAATCCGGGAACCGGAATGTGGGTGAGCGCCGCGCATGGTCAACTTCAACTTGACAGCATCCAATAACAGGAGATTGCAGTATGGGAAAACTCTGGGAAAGCGCATTTGCGCTGTTCGCGGCCAGCGCGGTTTGCGCCGCGGAAATCATGACCGATGAAATGGAGAAGAAGAGTTTCGGATTCGGCCGGGAAACGCAGATCCGGTCAATCACGGAACTTGCCGAAACTATGCAGCTGACAGTCTCGCCAGAGACCCCGTATCTCGTTCTGCTGTCGGACTTTCATTTGTACAGCCGTTCCGATATCGGCAACAAAACCGACCAGATCTTCTCCCGGGATGTCAGGGGAGATCTGAAGAAACTCGTGGAACAGCTGAACCGTTTCACCCCTGCTCCCGCACTCGTGGTTATCACCGGCGATCTGGCACACACGGGTACACCCGATCAATACCAGGAACTGAAAGAGATTTTCGGAAAACTTTCCCCGTCGATCCCGGTGATGGCAATCCCGGGCAATCACGACGCCCCGGCTGCCATGCGCGAAATCCTCGGGGAATCCGTTGCGGGAAACCGCATCCGCCGGATCGGCAACTGGACACTCGCCGGACTCGATACCGGAAAGTTCGGCATCCTCACTTCCGCCGAACGCAAACTGCTCCGGCAGGCTGCTTTCGAAGCTGGAGAAAAACCGTTGCTGATCTTCACTCATCATACTCCGATTCAGCAACCGGGCTGGGAACCCATCCGGAAACTGCGTGAGGAACTCGCGGAAACCGCAGAAAAACGCACCGCTGCAACGTGGCTGGTCAGCGGCCACGCCCATTCGAACTTCCTGGCAAGAATGCATTACGCCAATATGCCGGAAATCCCGGTGCTGACCCACACCTCAAGCAGCAGTTCATTCGGCTATGACGCACCCGCGCTGCGCATCCTGTTCCTCGGCGACAAACAGCTCTCCGGCAGTGCAATCTGGCGTTACACCACTCCGGAATACGGCTTCCGGATCGATCCGCCAGTGAACGAATGGCCGCTCTACACTCCCGTACCGCGCGATCCTTGCTGCGAACTTCTGAATATCGACCGGGAGAAGCAGAAGGAATTCGCCATTGAACGCAGAGGCGTCGGTGAACATGAACGTTATGATTACATCGATGCCGATGGGCGGCTCCTGCTGGCGCTCCCGGTGGCACAGTATGCGGCAAATGCCCCACTCACAATCGAACTCGACCTCGAGTCAGACTATATCGTCCGTGCGGGGGGCGCGGAGAACCAGCTTGCCGAAATCTTCAATTCCGGCAGCCGCCAGCCGCGCAAGCCCCTGCGCTGGAAGATTCCTGCGGAACTGCAACACGGCGTACTCTATCTTGAGATCCGCGACCGCACATCCGAAGACGGTTTCGGCGCGTTTCTCCATGGTGCCAGGCTGCTGGGAGAGAACGTCAAATGAATATGAACTGGCTGGATTGGCTGATCCTCGCAGGGCTTCTGGCAGGCCTTGTAACGGTTCTGCAGCGCTGCCGGAAGTTCGTCCGCTCCAGTGCCGATTTTCTCGCGGCCGGGCGGCTGGGCGGACGTTATCTGCTGTCGATCTCCGCAGGAATGTCCGGCGTGGGGGCGGTAACCATTATCGCCGCATTCGAGATGAACTATACTGCCGGATTCTCTCCGGTCTGGTGGGGATTTGTCACGGGGATCATCGGAATTGTTTCCGCCCTTTCGGGGTGGGTACTCTACCGGTTCCGTGAGACGCGGGCGCTGACCCTGCCGCAATTCCTTGAGATGCGGTACAGTCGCAAATTCCGCATTTTCGCCGGAATCCTCGCATGGATTTCCGGCGTGGCGAACTACGGGATCTTCCCGGCGGTTTCCGTCCGCTTCTTCATCTACTTCTGCGGGATTCCCACTCAGTGGGATCTCGGATTCGCTACGATTCCGGTTTTTCCGCTGCTGGTATTGATTGTGCTGTCGCTCGGAGTCTGGTTTGCGACTTCCGGCGGGCAGATTGCGATCATGGTAACGGATTTCATCCAGGGAATATTCTGCAACGTGGTATTCCTAGTCCTTCTGCTTTTTCTCTTTTGCGTATTCAATAAGGAGATGCTGGTCTCTACGCTTGTTTCGCTCAGTGAATCCGGCAGCGGCAAATCGCTGGTCGACCCATTCCAGAGTAATGCGATCCGGGATTTCAACCCGTGGTTCTTCATCATCAATACGATTGCGGCATTTTACAGCGTCGGCGCGTGGCTTGGTTCGCAGGGATTTCAGGTCGCCGCCAAATCGCCACACGAACAGAAGATGGCCGGGCTGCTTGGTACCTGGCGGGCAATCGCCCAGAATCTGCTCTTCCTTTTCATTCCGATCTGCGCCGTGGTGGTCATGAACCATGTGGAGTTCGTTCCGCTGGCCGATCAGGTGCGCGAAACACTCAGCACAATCGAAAACCCGCAGCTGCGCGACCAACTGGTCGTGCCGGTCGTCCTTCTCAAGCTGTTGCCGGCCGGAATGATTGGGCTCTTTGCTGCGGTAATGTTCGCGGCGATGCTTAGCACCGATAATACTTATATGCACAGTTGGGGCAGCATCATGGTACAGGACATCATCATGCCGTTGCGCGGGAAACCGTTCCGGCCGGAAACCCACATGAAACTGCTGAAACTCTCGATCGTTTTCGTCGGGGTTGTCGCCTTCTTCATCAGCAATCTCTATCGGCAGACTCAGTATATCTATCTCTACTGCAACATCACCGGCGCAATTTTCATGGGCGGTGCCGGTTCGGTTATCATCGGCGGGCTCTACTGGAAAAAAGGCTCTACGCTGGGAGCTTGGTGCGCTCTGACCACGGGATCGCTTCTGGCGGTGGGGAACATCGTACTGTGCTCGTGGTTGCCGGAGTGGTTCCGGAATGCGGAAGGGCGTCCGCTGATCAACGAACAGTGGGGATTCGGCATCTCCATCGCCGGAGCGATCGGAATTTATATCATCGCCTCCCTGCTGGAGAAATCCCTGAAACACGAACCTGATTTCAACCTCGATAAAATGCTGCACCGCGGCCGCTACGCGGACAGCCAGAGTGCGAAACCCGCCACCGGGCTCCGGGCACTGGGATTCACGGATGAGTTCACACGCGGCGACAAGTTCATCTTCTTCGCCGGAATCGGCTGGACGATCCTCTGGTTCCTCGTCGGCGTCACGCTGCTGGTGCTCGAATACACCGGAGTCATGACGACCACCGGCTGGGCGGAATTCTGGTTCTGGTATGTGATCGCCGGAGCCATCATCGGAGCAATCACAACAGTGATCTTCTTCATCGGTGGCATAAAAGATATGATCCAGCTCTACTGCGATTTGCGCGCCGCTCGGCGCGACAACCGCGACGATGGCTGGGTCGACGATCACTCCTGAACAGCAGAATCGGGCCTCCGCAACGGCAGTTTTCCTGTTAGTGGAGGGCCGCCAGATTCCGCACTCTCCAGATCACAAATACTCCACAGAGTCCCCAGTCATCATCAAAAAAACGAATACAGCAAACAGCAGAGACATTCTGATATAGCTGATGAAAAACGAGTCGGGGCAGACTCCGATCCACCAGCGCCTACGCCAGCTTGTCCGGATTCATCTGACAGACGATGACAGACGATGCCTTGCTCACCGGATGATCCCGGATGGCTTGGGGCATATTTCCCATATCCTCATGCGTGAAAAGCGTCAAATAGAGACGTAGATCGGAACTGGGATAAAATAAAAAATATGCATAGAATAATAGATATTTTCCTCAAGTAGTTACATTTTTCAGGCAGCTTCGCAGCCTTTGAACGCGTTGCGGTATTGTGGCGGAAACAGGTAGGAAGTGGAATAAAGATTCTTGCGCAGTTTGGCGATGTTGAGTGTTTGGCTTTTCTGCGCATATCGTTTACAGGATTCGTAGTGGTCCCGGATGCGGAACGCTATCTCCAGGTCAAGTACGGTCGGGTGCTCTTTTACCAACACCTTTTCATTGAAAAAGTTTTTAACCTTATAACCGATCTGTTCAAAGTTGCCGAAGATGTCGGCGCAGGGATCATCCTCCTTGAAATAGAGAATATTGCAGCAGTCGATATCCGGAACCGGGCCGGAAAGTTCGGCGGCGCGTTTCAGCGTATTCTCGCCATAGGCCATGAACTCGGAACAGGAGCCATCCCGTCCCCAGTCGCGGCCGCGCCATTTGAGCATGCCTCCGTATACATCGGCGGCCATCCGGCAGATCGTCTTCATCACCTCATATTTGCGGCCGGCTGCGATCGGCCAGTGATTGTAGCAGATCGGGTGCAGATTGCTTTCGGCGGTATCGGTGATCAACGCATAGATCATCTCCCGGTCGCCCCGGCATTGATAGGCTTTCATGCTGCGAAGAAGAGTCGAACTCATTATGCCGCCCTCCCGATTTCGTTGATGGCGTCGATCAAATCCATCCGGGTAAAGGTCAGATGGGCCGTCTTGGATTTTTCATAAAATTTCGCCCGGAAATACGGACACTCAAATTCCAGCTGATGGCGTTGTACAGCCTCATTCATCCGGCAGACGAGGCTGTCGCTGTAGTCCGGCAACGGTTTGCGGGCCAAGAGAAGCAGGGCTTTTTCCAACAGCTCCCAGGCCGGAGTGTAGCAGCTCGAAAAAGAGATGGAACCGTATGCGGCGCAACAGTAAACGGTTTTCTGCCGGATCGGCTCCTTTTTGACATAATTCGGGCTGAAATACCGGAATGCTTCCCGGGCCACATTTTTCACGAAGCTGCCTTCGGTCTCTTTCAGCTTCTGTAAAACATGGATGATACTTTCCTCGGTGAATGCGCCGAAAACACCGTTGTTGATTTGATCCTCAAGACTGCGGTGATCATCCCTGGTGGCTGCTTCCATGATTCCTGTGTTATTGAGCAGCAAACGCCAGCAGCCTTTTTCCAGCCGCCTCCGGTAGTCGGCAAGATCGCGGTCATCAAGATTGTTCAGGTTCAGGCCGCCGCGGCGTTCGTCGAACGGATTGAAACCGGTGATTTTTCCGTCATTGACGTTCGTCATGGCGATCACGAATTTCCGCAGCTCTTCGACGGCATTGGTCATGTGTCGCCGCGCCAGCCGATAATTGGCTGCGGCGATTTGGATCTGCTCGGTGGTGAGTTCTTTCATTCTGTCCTCCAATCAGGTTACGGTTGCCGGGGGATTATCTTCTGATTTCCCGGTCGCCTCACCGCCGGGAAATCAGCCGGATCAATCATCTTTTTTTAATTCTTCATCCGGCGTGTAGAGTTTGAAGTTATTACCGACATACTGCCGGGAAAAGTATTCCAGAACACCGGCCGCTTCCCCCATGATTTTATAGGCCGCAAGATCCGTCTGCAGTGTTTTGATTGAAGCAATATCAACATAGACATCCGTATTCCGCTTTTGTTCCTGTCGGAACCGTCCCCTCAGCACCCAGTGCAGATAGATGCCTTCCTCGGAACCTTGCGGAATACAAAAACAGTCATCAAATTCATAGCAGGAAAGAATCGTTTTTTCGCCTTGCGGTGTTTCCTGATGGTTGCAGCCGGGCAAAAGATAATCCAGAATGGTGTCGAGAGCATTCAGTTCCCCGCTGTCCCGAGCTTCCGCGACAATGTTCCAGACATGTTTTTCAATGGTATTGCGTTCCCGGTTGCGCCAGTTTGTCAGCCGGGGCTGATAAGCAGGCTTGTCCCAATAAAAGCTCATGATGTCATGAAGTACATCAATATAGCCGTTCCGATTTTCCCGTCTGCACCAATCCAGATATGACAGACAGTCCTCGATCATGATATGGGGCATGTCGTTGACGGCATTGGCCAGATGATGGAAATCCGGTTCCGCAATACCGTCGATCCGCGAAAAACCATCGAATTTGATCGCGTCAAAAAGCATACGGTGTCTTTGTTTGGATACGTGATAAAGGTCTGTTTTCATATCGATCGCCTCCTTGTTGTATTAAAAATTCATCTCGCAGGGAATATGAGTTCTGAAGATTTCCGGGAAATGTTCAAGCGCGTGATTCAATGCGATTCTCTGCGCTTCGGCGGGAATCTGTTCCTTAACCTGTTCAAAAATGGCAATGGCGGCAGCCTCCCGGGGAAAATATCCGATATTGGTGGTGTACGTAGGAGAAAAATAATCGATTACATACCAATCTCCGGAACGCCACAGAACATACCAGCCGGATTCCCGGAGAATATTTGAAAATTTTCTCGTTTCTTCCTGTCGCGTTTCAACAGTGGCGGATTCTGATTTCTGCGTGTCGTTCATGCCACATTCCTTTTTTCTTCTTGCCAAAGTTTATGCAGATTTTCAGTATGTTCTTCCAGCATGGCAACGGCCTCTTTTTGGCGGATTTTCCGGAATGTGCCGATTTTCGGTTCGATCAGATAAAAATCGTGAACAGCCTCATTGAAACAATTGCGTAAAGCCTCCAGCTCATTGTCGACAATCCGCTCGCGGGTTGCTGTTCCGAAGAGATACGGAACACTTTTCCCACTTTCCGGCAGTTCTTCGCTTTTCCAAAAGCGGGCAAAATGAGTACCGCATTCATGGGTGATCCAAATGAAACGGTCAGGATCACATGTCTGGATAAATGCAAAATCATGCTTCAGGTCGGAGTGGTAATGGCGTAACGTCCAGTTGACGACAAAACGCATTTTCAGCTCAATCGTTCTTTTCATCGTTTACTCCCTGTGAAAAAATCAGTAAAGTTTGCGTTTCCCCGCCCGGGCTTTTTCCGCCATATCATTGGCGATTCGCTCAGCGGTCCAGTATTCATAATCTTCAATCA
>ERZ1034984.1202-NODE-1202-length-25604-cov-9.734432_pt1 | contig 25604 bp, 21 predicted proteins | sample MGYA00520589_ERZ1034984 | MGnify/ENA primary metagenome ERZ1034984 (study PRJEB33766, sample SAMN09781790) | gut metagenome | biome: gut microbiome | host: Homo sapiens | place: Madagascar | study: EMG produced TPA metagenomics assembly of the PRJNA485056 data... | reverse complement strand
CAAAAAGGCCGCGTAAGCAGGGAGCTAAGAACTCCACAAAGCAGGGGCAACATCAGATTGCGCTCAACCACCAATTCGATACTTCCATTGCACGGAAGACCATAACGGCGCGCTTCTTGGGCATTGCCTCCATACCGAATGCGCTGCGTCACAGGAACGGATGCAGTGTCAGTCAATCTATCGAGCAGGTCATCTTCAATACAACCACCTGACACGCTACCCACCAGCTTTTTCCCTGGCTGAATTGCCAGCAAGGCACCTACCGGGCGGGGTGCAGAGCCCAGTGTCTGTACCACGGTGACAAGATATCCATCTTCACCATTGCGACGCCACTCATGGAGTGCACGCAACACTTCAATATCGATTGCATCCATAAATTAATTCAGCGTACAGTTGTTGCGCTTGCACTGCTGCGCATGCAGCGATTGCTTGAGATATTGCGACGCAGCAGCCAAATCATCCAGCGTATCAATGTCGTAAAGCACGCCAGGATCATCCACGCTGAGCAAGTGCGCCAGAGAAGCACCGCCGCTTGCTTCTTGATCCCTCAAAGTTTGTAGCACCGAACGTGCCCCAACATCTCCCTGCAAGCGCCGTAATGCGGCGCCACATTTAGCAGAGAAAGCCACTGGGTGACCGCGTTGATGCTGGTAGTGAGGAATGACGGCATGGCAATCCGGATGCGCTTTCAAAGCAGCGGCCACTGCGCGCAAAGTATGGGCACGTACCAAGGGCATATCACCAGGTAAGATCAACCAGCCAGCTGCATCGGCTGTCGCTTGCACACCGTGCGCAATCGAGTCACCCATGCCTGCTGTCGCAGAGCCTGCCGGTCTCACCACATGGCAGCGCAAGCCAGCCTCAGCAACACTTTGACACACACGATCTAGCACCGATTTGCCGTCTAACAGGGCTTGCAACTTGTGCACCTGAGCCCCGCTGGCAGCAAAGCGCCGCCCCATCCCTGCAGCAAGAACCAAAACAACTACTGAAGGAAGAGAAACGCTTTGCATCCAAACGCTTTAGGTACGAGCTTCTAGGGCCTGAGTTTGCGCAATCACCGCTTCCAAAGGCAGAACCGCTGCATACTTTTGTGCCATGTCGAACAAATTGGCCTCGTGCGGTCCGATCGCACGATCACCACAGCAATCTTCCACCACCAGCGGTCTAAACCCGGCCTGCATGGCATCGACCACGCTGGCACGCACACATCCACTGGTCACACAACCCGCCACCACCAGTGTCTGCACACCGCGCTGCGCCAACCATGCCGTAAGCATGGTGCCAAAGAACGCCGAAGGTGTGCTTTTGCGCACAACGTATTCGCCCGCTGCAGGAGCCAACTCAGGAACGATAGCACTGTTGTGACTGTCTTCCTTCAAAGTCAGCATGCCAGGAACCTTCAGGCAAAAAATATTGCTGTCTGCGTCATCGTCTGCAAACACAATACGGCTGTGTGCTACCTGCCACCCTTGGGCACGGGCATGGGCCAACAGATGTTGGGTATTAGCAATGGCCTGCGGAATGTTTCCTCCGCCAAATACATTGGGGTCGGCAAAGCCATTCACAAAGTCAATGATCAACAGACCAAAAGGTGCTTTAAGGGGAAGGTTGTTGCCAAACCCTTGCTTTGCGTAGGCGGAGATATCTCCGCTCACAGCACCTGCAATTGAAGTTGTTTCGTTGCTATTCATACCAGAGACTTTCGACGTGCAGCATGTGCTATGCCTGCTTCATCCTGCACCACGCCATGGAGCAGCGTAGCTACACCATCGAGATGCACGGAGCAGTTGCGCATAGGAATATCAATGTGGCAGGCCGTGGTGCGCTGGCCACCAGCTTCGTTGTTGGGCCCCATCGACCATAAGAAGTTGCCCTCAAAGGCACGCGCATCCATACCGATATGTGTCTCCTTGTTGTAGTGCGCCAGCATGGACCAGTGCGCGCGCGGCTGCAGACCCCAACCGATATGGGAAACGGCATATGCCTCTGGATCTTCGTAGGAAGCCATGTACTCACGCAAGATATCTGCTTGCAATCCTCCAGATATGCACGTCACATAACCGTTGTGGATAGTCAGCTCAATGGAGTCTGTCACATATTCCTTGAGTGGAAGCAGTATGTCGCCACGGTCTAACACCACACGGCCGTTGCTTTGTCCTTCATTGGGCCAAGTCAGAACAAAACCGCTAGGCCAGTGATCCCAGCGCCCGGGGGTATCGACAAAGCCGTACTCGCGAATAGCAGGGAAGTTGCCAATTTGGCAGCGCAGATCGGTACCTGCGGCTGATGTGATGTGCATCTCGCGTGCAGCTTGTATGCGCTTGGCAGCAGCCGATACACGCTCACGGTCTTGCTCCGTAGGCACCAGACGGCAAAGCACTTCAGGAGGCTCAATCGCCAACAAGATTTTGGTGCCGGATTTCAGGATGTCGTGCTGCTCAGGAGAGAACAACAGCGTCATCAAATCCAGCACCAGGTCACTACTCTTTAGCGCAGCAATGGCAGCGGTGTTCCCCGTCAGTGGGGTCGTACCTAAATATGCCAAGGCATCGCGGCTGAGCGATTTTTCGGCATTCACCGGTGGTAAATCCAAGCGATTTACCCGTGCACCCATTTCGCTTGCTGCCGCCATTGCACAGCGCAGCGTCTGGGGATGGGTTTCCGCCCCCGTGAGCACAGTCACGATCTGACCGGGCTCCAGTTGCGAGAGTTTGAGCACCCGCTTCCACGCATTGATCAAATCAATATCAGTCACTGACATGAAGATTCCTTTTTATCGAGCAAAGTGCAGCCCTCACACCAAGCTGCAACCCAAAAAATCGCCAAATGCTGCGTAAAAGCCTGCCTCGTTATCCCACGGAATCATGTGACCCGCGACAGCTACCCGTGTGTGTAAGGTTTGAGGCGCAAGTGCTTGCCATTCCGCGACATCGCTATCGCGAACGACGTCGCCACGCTCTGCCGTCATCAGCAGCATGGGAGCTGAAATCTTGGGCAGATCTGCGTGAATGTCATCGCGCCCGAAGTCTTCAAAGCTCTGCACAATCGCTGGCTCATAGCAGGTGTGCAGCCACTGGGCACGCAGCTGAAGCTGCTCTTGCGTCCATGTCGGGCAAAAAGCGCGCATCTCTTGCGCCGTCATGCCCAGGGTCGCTTGACGGATCGAATCTACGTACCAAGGCAAGGCAGCGGGATAGGCGCGGCGCCCTGGACCAGAGACAGGTGGATCAACAATCACCAGTTTTTGCAGGCCTGCTGGTTGCGCCGCTGCTGCGCGCACTGCAATACGACCGCCCATAGAGTGCCCAACCAAACTGAAACGTTGGAGCCCCAAGGCCTGCGCCAACGCAATCACGTCAGCAGCCTGGGCATTTAAGCTGTAATCCAAGCCCGGGCCGCTTTCCGACAGCCCACGTCCGCGCACATCCAGCACATAGGTGTCGAAATGCTTGCCCAACATTTCGGCAACAAAGCCCCAAGTGACTGCAGGACTGGTAATGCCGGGCACCAAAATTATGGCATCACGCTCAGCGCGTGCTCCCTCAATGCCGCCGTAGCGCAGATAGTGCTGACGTATGCCGTTTGCGTGGACATGACCGCCATATAAGAAACTACTGTTCATCGCTTTAACCTCCAAGCAACCGCTTTAAGCGGCGTCATAGGTATAAGCACCGGACAGCAAAGCACCTGCGCCAGGAACCACGGGATCCAGTCCCAACTCTTTCAGAATGGCATAAGTGGTCGCAATAGATGCGGTCAGCACAGGCTTGCCAGTCATGGCTTCCACACGTGCTACCGCTGGCAAAGAAGGCATTTGCACACATGCAGACAACACAATCACATCTGCATCGGCGTAATCCATACCAGCAACAATGCCGGGCAGATTGGCTGGGTCATGGCGCGCAACATCGAGGTTGTCAGGAATCTCCAGTGCGCGCCAATCAACGACTTCAAAGCCTTCTGCCGCAATGTAATCCTTGACCAATTCGGTCAAAGGAATCATGTAGGGCGCAACCAGTGCAATTTTCTTGGCGTTCATCACTTTGAGCGCTTCGACCAATGCTCCAGCACTAGTAATAACGGGTGCGAATGCTCCATTGTCAGCAGTGCATGCACTCAAGCGTTTTTGAGAAACACGGTGGTAGCCATGCCCCATGGCCATGATTGCTACCAAGCAGGCATAGCCCAGCACATCCACACGTGCATCGCTGAGCTCTAGGGCGCAACGGTCACTCTCAGCATCCATAGCAGCCAACTCCTCCTTGACCACTTTTTTCATGCGCATTCGGCTGGAGTGGAAGGTAAAACGATCCTGCGGGCGCAACGAGCTGTGTGCTTGCAACATGGCGGGCACTTCAGTCTCCATGGTGGTGTTGGAACTAGGAACGATTTGCCCGATTCGATAGGTTTTGATCATGATGAGATAGTTTCAGTTGAACAATGCTTTTAAAGCGTGTTCACTCTATCTGCAAAGAACGTACCAATATTTAATTTTAAAAATAATGAAAATTTGCACCAAATAAAAGAAATAAGCACCAATTTGATCTTTGATTCATAAATTCTTATCCAAAGTGGTGCGTAAAACGCTAAAAAAATAGAGTTAATACACTCAATTTAGATTGGCACACTTCATGCAATGAAGAGAACGTAACGTGCTCACAGAGAGCCGTTTGAACGCGATTTCTGCAAGGAGTAAAACTGTGTCCAAGTCCCCCCGTATTGCTGTTGTTGGCGCTGGTTTGGGCGGCGCTGCCGCTGCCAAGTTGTTGCTACAAGAAGGCTTTGATGTCCGTGTGTACGAGCAATCACCAGCGTTTTCACGCCTAGGTGCTGGCATTCATGTTGGACCGAATGTCATGAAGATCTTGCGTCGCATTGGTATTGAGGACGCACTGAATGCTCAGGGTTCACATCCTGATTACTGGTACAGCCGCCACTGGCAAACTGGCGATGTCATGGCCCAGATCCCGCTGGGCGATTACGCAGTCAAAGAATATGGCGCAAGCTACTTGACCGTGCACCGCGGCGACTTCCACGCCCTATTGATTGATGCTTTGCCAGCCAATGTCATGGCATATGGCAAACACCTCACCAAGATCGATGATCTGGGTGACAAAGTGGTCATGGATTTTGCAGACGGCACCACTGAAGAAGCCGATATCGTCATCGGTGCCGATGGCGTCAATTCCCGTATCCGCGAAGAACTGCTGGGGGTTGAGCCTCCTAAATATGCAGGCTACCTTGCACACCGCGCAGTCTTCCCTACGCCCGAGGTCAAAGCCGGAATGATTCCCTTTGATTCCTGCGTGAAATGGTGGAGTGAAGACCGCCACATGATGACCTACTTTGTGACCGGCAAGGCAGACGAGCTTTACTACGTCACAGGTGTTCCTGTGGAGGAATGGGACCTGTCCAACCGCTGGCTGCCAAGCAGCAAAGAAGAAATGCGCGAGACCTTCAGCGGCTGGCACCCCACTGTGCAAGCGTTGATTGACGCGACTGTTGAAGTGACCAAGTGGTCATTGCTGGAACGCGATCCATTGCCGCTGTGGAGCCGTGGCCGCATGGTTTTGCTGGGAGATGCTTGCCACCCCATGAAGCCTCACATGGCACAAGGTGCTTGTATGGCCATCGAAGACGGCGCCATGCTGGCTCGCTGCTTGAAAGAGGTGGGCGCACACAACCATGAGCTGGCTTTTGCACTGTATGAAGCCAACCGTGCTGAACGCGCCAGCAAGGTCCAGCGCATCTCGCATGACAACACATGGTTCCGCACCAACGAAGATCCTTCATGGTGCTTCGGTTACGACGTGTTCAATACACCTTTGGTTGATCCCAAGGCCTAACGAGCTACCCGAAAGGAGAGCTGGTCAATGCCTGGCGCTGAAGCAGAACCCAAAGCTACTATGTGGCTTGATTTTTGCTAGCAGACATTCTATGCAGTGCCTTGCATAAAGACCAATTTGATGATTTAAAAAAATCATCCTGCGCCACCATTGCCTTGGTGGCGCATCCAGATCCCGATGTGATTGTCCGCATGAGTACCGACCCTTCCATTTCACAACCTGATGCTCACCTGGAGTTAAAGGTCAACGGCAAACAACACCAAGTTTGCGTTGATCCAGGCACGCCCTTGCTCTATGTACTGCGCAATGATTTAGCGCTCAATGGGCCAAAGTATGGTTGTGGAGTGGGTGAGTGTGGTGCATGCACCGTATTGATTGATGGCGTAGCGGCCCGCTCCTGCGTAGTACCAACCAAAGTTGGCGTAGGGCGTCATATCACCACCTTAGAAGGACTGGGCGACCGCGAAAACCTCAGTTGCACCCAACAGGCATTCATTGACTGCCAAGCTGCACAGTGCGGCTATTGCCTCAATGGCATGGTCATGACTGTGGAAGCACTGTTGCGCCGCAATCCAACGCCTAGTGAAGAGCAAATTCGCAACGAGCTGCATTACAACCTGTGTCGCTGCGGCACTCATGTCGAGATTCTTCAAGCTGCGCATCGCGCTATTGAGCTGCGCCAAAAAGCTGCTTGTCCTTCTGCCTCCTGCAATGCAACGGAGGCTGCCCAGTGACTACCTCCCCCATTAGTACCTCCACAGGATTAACGGAGCTGCCTCCAGACACCCTCTACGGTATCGCTTTGCGGCCAACTGTCTTAGAGTGGGATGGTCTTCACTATCAAGGCAGCGTGCTGCAACACTGGGACGTCAATTCAGCGGCCGCCTTGCCCGGCGTGATTGCATGCGTTCAGCACCAGCATTTCGTGGGCCTCGTTGCAAGCAGCAGCGCCCATGCACACCAAGCTACCGAAACGGTGCGACCCATCTGGGGCAAGCCCCCTCAGCCACTGGCACAACAAACAATTTCTGATTCTGCTTCAGCGCAAACAAACAGCTATGTTTGGCACGGCACACCAGCGCCATCTATGCTTGACGCAGTCGTGACTGCTTGGGTGACCTCCCAACAAGTCACCGTATGGCTTCCCCTGCCACACGCACATATACAGTCCGTGTTGCTTGAGGAACTGCGAGGCCTGCTGCAGCAACCTGCGCTCACAGTGCAGTTTGCACAACATCCAGATTGTTCGCAGGCAACCCCACTCCCCCTACTGAGTGTGCTAGATGCTGCAGCAGAAGCTGCTTTGCTATCCCGCCATACCCAACGCGCCGTCAGCGTGCATTGCAGACGCCTTGCCAACACCAAGCTGTCATTGCACCTTGCGAGCAATGCCGCTAACAGCGCAAACAGTGGTGAACTTTCCCTGCCTGATACGGCCGCCACAGTGCGCAGTGGCAAACAGGCACAACACGAAACACCCACCTCCTTGCACGCAAACGCTGAAGTGCAATGGACAGCTGATAGCCCATGGGTACAGCGGCCGAGTTGGGCCCGACTGCTCAGTCTCGGCATGGTGTGCCAAAAGTCATCGAACGTATCTCTCCCGGAGGCCGGTACGCTGCAGTCGGAGCCCTACCGCATCAGCCGCTGCGATGCGAGCACCACCGACTTCATAGCAGCACAAGTTTTTGCCCATGAGAGCGCGCAGTGCGAGCTGGCCTTGCAGCAAGGCCTCAACCCTATTCAAACCCGGCTTGAACAACTGCCTTCTGGTCCAGGACGAGCACTGGCTGAAAAAGTCTTGAGCCAAGCGAGCACGAATACGGCTTTTGCATCACCTCCTGGATGGATGCAAGGCCAAGGGTTTGCGACAGCAACGGTGTACATCAACGATGAAAACGGGCCAGTGCAGCAAGTTTGGAGTGCCTGGGTTACGGATATAGCGGTGTCACCTGAAACAGGGGAAATCGCTGTGATGCGCGTGCTTGCCGGCCATGATGCACGCTCGTTGCAAGATGCCCAGGAAGCGATCACGACATCCACGCCCCATGTAGATGACACCCTCTGGCTCAACCATGCACAAAGCTTGGTATCGGAAAGCACAGCCTTTGACCATTGGTCCATTGCTACGCAAACCGATAACGCTGGCGCCACTCACCCACACCTTCCTGCTTTCGCGAACGATCAGTCGCTCCCAATTCGCCATGGTGAATTGGCTGTCGATGGTGTGGTCACGCTGCCTGCTGCAGCCGCCATTGCCAATGCCATACACCAAGCTACCGGCGTACGCCTGAGACAAGCGCCTTTCGATACCGAGCAATTGCGCCTTGCACTGACCCAACAAGCAGCCACACGATCGCCGCGCAGTTTGCGCAAATGGGCGTCATGGGTGACTGCGGGGGCTGCCAGCGCGATGGGGCTGCTCTACATGGCGTGGCCTGCAAAACCAGCGCTACCACTTACCAGCGGACCTGATCTCTCTATCTATTCACCTGAAGCTCTGGAGCGTGGTCGCCTGATTGCTGCAGCAGGTGACTGTGTGGTCTGCCACACAGCGCCAGGTGGTGCTGCAAATGCTGGTGGTTTGGGTTTAGAAACACCCTTTGGCACGATTTACTCGACCAACATCACACCAGACTTGGAAACGGGCATTGGGCGATGGTCCTATGCGGCGTTTGAGCGGGCCATGCGACAGGGCATTCACCAAGATGGTCGGCAGCTCTACCCTGCATTCCCTTACACAGCCTTTGCAAAACTCAGTGATACCGACCTGCAAGCACTCTATGGCTATCTGATGAATCAGCCTGCCGTAAAGGCTGCAGTGCCGAGCACTGAACTTGCTTTCCCCTATAGCATCCGCTCCTCACTAGCAGGGTGGAATACCCTATTTCATGATGCAACGCCGTATCAGCCCGATCCTGCACGCGATGCGATCTGGAACCGGGGCGCGTACTTAGTCAATGGCGCAGGGCATTGTGGGGCATGCCATACGCCACGCAATGCATTAGGCGCAGAAAAAACGGGACTCAGCTATCTCGCAGGCGGTGAAGCTGAAGGCTGGCAAGCACCCGCCCTGAATCGATTGGCGCAGGGCGAGAGAGCTTGGAGCCCTGACGATCTGGTGCGATATCTGCGCACAGGTTATTCAAGCCAGCATGGCGCTGCAGCAGGCCCCATGGGTCCTGTCATCCACGGGCTTGCACAGCTGCCTGAAAGTGATGTCCATGCGATCGCGACGTACTTGCTTTCCCTGTCTGAGCCAGCGCCTGACCCGGAGAAGCTTGAGGCAGATGCCAGCTCAGTTATGGCTAGCGTTGTAACGCCTGCGGCCTCCAACAGTACTGCAGTTAAGTCTGCACATGCGATACCGAATTTCTCAGCACACATAGACAGTGAACGCATCTATGGAAACGCATGTGCGGTTTGTCATGAAGCAGGGCAAGGCCCAACCCTGTTTGGTGTCAAACCAGACCTCGGTTTGAACACCAATTTGCACGCCGACAGCCCACGCAATCTGCTGCAGACCATTTTGAACGGCGTCAACGCGCCTGCTGACGACAGCCTCGGTTTCATGCCAGGCTTTGGCGAGACCTTGGATGACCAGCAGATTGTGAATCTTGTGAAGTACCTACGAAGTCGTTTTGCGCCGGATGAACCCGCGTGGTCATTGAACGCGGAAAACGTGCAAGCACTGCGAAATAACGTGCATACGGGGCATTAGGCATACAGCGATAGAACAACCAAGACGGGGATTGTCTGATCACCAATACCCACAACGCACTGATGCACCGCATCAGCGCCATTCCACAGAGCGCAAGCAGGGCCATTTAGTACAGGGCTTTGCGCTGTGTAAAGCAAAAGGGAATCTGGGCATGAATGGACAGTAGTGTGAGATAGCGCAATAGCGAATCGAGTCTTTCTTGCGAAAGAATGATCTGGAAACAATTGTTGTGCACGTGCATAGAGCGTGTGCATGGATAGGGTAAACGTGGCTTCTTCTTTGATTTCAGTAGAACAAGGCTTGCAGACCGCAGGCGTAGGTCGGTTTCAGTACCGCTTGTTCGTAATCTTTGGCTTGGTATGGTTAGCGGACGCAATGCAGGTGCTGTCGATCGGTTTCAGCGCCCCCTCCATTGCGAAAACTTTTGGCATCACCGTTCCTGAAGCATTACAAACCGGCACGTTCTTCTTCGTGGGGATGTTGATTGGTGCATTTGTATTCGGCCGTATGGCTGACCGCATCGGACGCCGTCCCGTATTGATGATGGCAGTGGTGATTGATGCGTGTGCAGGGGTGGCTTCCGCTTTCGCCCCCGATCTCACCTGGCTGCTGGTGCTGCGCTTCATCACCGGTATTGGTGTGGGCGGTACCTTGCCAGTGGACTACACCATGATGGCAGAATTTTTGCCAAGCAAGCGACGCGGTAAATGGCTGGTATGGCTCGAGTCCTTCTGGGCAATCGGCACGATTTGCTTGGCCGTCCTTGCTCTGATTGCTGTCTCCTGGGGAGATGAGGCATGGCGCCTGATTTTCTTTGTGACAGGCATACCAGCATTGATTGGAGTGGCGCTTCGCTTTTACGTGCCAGAGTCTCCCATGTTCCTCAACCGCAATGGGCAATCAGACAAAGCACATGCCATCTTGCAGCGGGTAGCTAAAACCAACGGCAATACCAATACCATTCCCGCTTTGCAGCCAGAAAAGCAAGAGCGCAAATCAACGATGGCCTTGTTCTCTCCGGAACTTCGTCGCCGTAGCCTCGCCCTTTTTGCGGCATGGGCGCTGATTTCAGTCGCTTACTACGGTGTGTTTGTGTACTTGCCGATTAAGCTCAGCAGCGAAGGCTTTGCCTTCATGCGAGGCCAAGAATTCTTGGTGGTGCTGGCCTTGGTGCAATTGCCTGGTTTTGCGCTTTCTGCCTATGGTGTGGAGCGCTGGGGCCGCAAGCCCACGCTGATTGGTTTCCTGCTGCTCAGTGCGGTCGGTTGCATGTTCTACAGCTTGGGCACCGACCCAGTGGTAGTGGTCGGTTCCACGTTGCTGATGAGCTTTTCTTTGCTGGGCACCTGGGGGGCGCTATATGCCTTTACACCCGAGGTCTATCCCACCGCATTGCGTGCCAGTGGCATGGGCATGTCGGGCGCCATCGCACGCTTTGGTGGCCTGTTTGCACCAGCCATCATTGCGCCCCTCATGACCACCCACTTCACGTTGGCGTTGGCCGTCATTGCCAGCATGCTGGTTGCGGGTGCATTGGCGATCAAGGCTGTGGATGTAGAGTCGAGAGATCGAGCCCTCGACTAATCTTTAATTTTGAATCCATGATCAAGCTGAAACGCTCCAGCTTGATCATGACTGCATGGGCTGCACGACTACCAAGGTCTGCAGCCCGTGTTTCCTGTACGCTAACAAAAACTATTGCCATCCAAATTGCGGCATGACTGAAGAAAAATCATATTTTTTTGACCAACAGATTGGGCACTTGTTGCGACGCGCTTACCAGCAGCATACGGCCCTCTTCCAACATTTCATTCCTGACTCGCAGCTCACTGCCGCCCAATTTGTGGTCCTGTGCTTTGTCCGCGACTACCCCAGTTGCTCATTGGTTGAGATCGTCAAAGCCACGGTCATCGACCAAGCCACTGTCCGTGGCGTAGTCGATCGCTTAAAGCAACGCAATCTGCTCGAAGTCAAGCTGGATGCCCAAGACAAGCGCAAAGTAGTGATCAATCTCACGCCCATTGGATCTGCGCTCGTGGCAGAAATGGAACCTTTTGCCAAACAAATCACTGAAAGCACTTATGGATCTCTGACACACGCTGAACGTGTGGCACTGGATTTTTTACTCAAGAAAATGCTGGGAATCAAAGAAGCGTGAGCTCCGATATGGAAAAGCCTCCGAACACCTGCTGTGTTCGGAGGCTTTTTTTTATGGCCTTTGCTCCTTTTAAGCCTAGTGAGCCATGACGCCTTGGTATTTGACCAAGGCTTGATGTGCTCGGCGGGCAGTGGCTCTAAGCAGCCATAGCCAATGAGGGCTGCAAGTGTTGGCGCACCACATCATGCGTAAATGGTGCTTCATAAAAGCGCTGCCCCGTGGCGTCAAACAATGCATTCGCAATGGCAGCCGGCCCCGGCACTGAGGCTGATTCTCCGCCGCCCATGGGGGGCTGATCCTGGCGATCCATCAGCAGCACATCAATGGCAGGCACGCCCTTGAATCCGAGAATGGGATAAGTGCCCCATTCGCGACTGGCCACGCCTTGCTGGTTGAAAGCCACTTTTTCATGCAGGCTGCGACTGAGCGTCTGCAGCACATTGCCGTGGATTTGATGGCGCACGCCTGCGGGATTGACCATCATTCCCGTATCTTGCCCTACCACAATGCGCTGGACTGTGATGTGACCTGACACAGGGTGAACGGCAAGATCAATGATCCATGCAGCCCAGGCTGCGCCAAAACCAGGAAAACGGCTGTGCACATAGCGCGCGTAAGCAACGCCTCGCCCATGCAAAAGCCCATCGCACCCAGGCACTCCACGGCTACCCCTCGCACCAGATTGCCATTGCGCGCACTGGGCCGTCGCTTCTAGCAACTCCCGAGCTCTGACATCATCGAGATGCGCCAAGCGGAAGGCCACGGGATCGGCATTTGCTGTATGCGCCAATTCATCCACCATTGACTCATGGGCAAATGAATTTGGCAGTGCCGACACCCCCCGAATCCAAGACGAACGAATCAAGGGCGGCATGTCATGGCAGACGATATGCTGGTGCGGGTATCGATAAGGCGGCACCGCGGTACGGTCCCCCATCTCCAAAGTACGCGGCTGAGAGTCAATCGCCCCCGTCAGCAACAGCGCCAGCAAAGGCGCATCGTTGGAGGGATATCGGATATCCATGCCATATCCCGCCAAGCGACCCTGGGCGTCCACGCTCCCTGTCACATCCATGATTTGCCCCGTCCCTTTGGGCTCCCACTGGTGCTCCTGCGCCCGCGTCAACTGCACGCGCACCGGCGCGCCTACTTCCATGGCGAGCAACGCGGCATCCGCACACACGTCATCGGCGCAGTTGCGTCCATAGCAACCAGCGGCCTCCATGCGGACAATTTCAATGGCTTCTTCACCGATTGCCACCAAGCGATTGAGATCCGTGCGCAACATGTGCGGGTTTTGGGTGCCCGACCAGACGGTCAACTTGCCGTCTTGGAACTGCGCTACGGCACAAGATGGCCCAATCGAGGCGTGCAGCTGATAAGGCCACACATAACGTCTTTGCAGCTTTACGGCACCCTGCTCATTCGGATGCAATGCCTCTTTTTCAGGTGACTGCACCAAGACCCGCGGTTGTGCAGGACGAGAGCCAATGGCCTCTGCTACATCAGTCAGGTCAGGTGCGGCAGGAATCTCCCTCCATTGCACGCGCAAAGCGTGCATGGCTGCAATGGCTTGCTCCTCCCGATCGGCAACAACACCCACGAAGTCACCTTTGACCACGACCTGAATATTGCCCGCAAGGCGGGCAACCGACTCACGATCCACCGCCATCAAGCTCTTCCCAACAAACGCTTCGCCATCACGACCTGGGTACGGCGGCCGAATCACACGGCCATGCTTCATGCCGGGCACACGCATATCGTGCACGAACGTCAGTTCTCCCGCTACTTTGGCTGGGATGTCCAAACGCGCAAGAGGTTGCCCCACTTTTTGATACTGAGAGGCCGGCTTAAGCATTACCTTGTCATCGGTGGCCTCCAGCCGTAAATGAGCCATATGTTGGTGCAGCACTTCGCAATAGTTAATGCTGCGGCCAGAGGTGCCTGCAGCTGGCCGCACCACAATAATGCCGTCTTCCACAGCCAACGCGGCTGTATCCACTTGCAGCATGCGCGCAGCGCGTTCAAGCAAATGCATGCGGGCTTGTGCAGCAGCGCGCCGCAATGGAACCGCTGAGATTTGAATACTTGCGCTCGCAATAGTAGGGCCCTGGTTCGGCGCCGCTTCGGTATGACCCAACACCATTTCTACATCGCTGAAAGCGACATCCAGCTCCTCCGCAACGATCTGCGCCAAGGCAGTACGAATGCCAGTGCCCAAATCCACGTGCCCGTTAAAAGCCCAGACTTTGATGCGCCCGTCTATGGGCACTACGGCAACAAAAACTTCCGGGGTATCGGCAACGTAATCGGTCGCAGATCCAGGCTGCCCTGGCATAGGCTTGGGCGGTGCAACAGGGTCTCTCAAAACCAGCACGCCGGATGTGGCTGAGAGCAATTGCTCATGCAATTTTTTGGGTGTTAAACGATCCATGGCTTGATCCAAATTCGAACGGAGTTTGGCAAGCAACATTCACACCATGTCAGATGCTGATCAGAGCGACACAAATGATTCTTGTATTGGCTGCACTTCTGAAATAAGAGCGGCAACCGCTAGGAAATAAAGCCTTCCCTTTTACTTTGTGTTTCAAATGGCCTTGTTGCACAACTCCCGTCGGAGACGGCATGACCCCAACCCCAGACGGACTTACCCCAAGGCCACTGTCACCGGGCGCCCGAGTTGGCTGAATCGGTTGAGCAGCGCCACGCGGATGTGCAACTCCGTCACCTGACGCTCGAACGTCCTGGCCATGACCCGCTCGCCCAGTCGTTTGAAGCAATTCATCTTCGTCTCCACCAGGCTGCGTCGGTGGTACCCGCTCCACTTCTTCCAAATCCGGCGACCCAGCCGCTGGCAGGCACGCAGGGCTTCGTTGCGTGAGCTCGCCCCGGCTTGCGTGCCCTTCCATGCTCGCGCATTCTTGCGTGGCGGGATGATGGCTTGCGCATTGCGCAGCGCTATCGCTGCATGGCATGCCTTGGTGTCGTAAGCACCATCGCCGCCGACACTGGCAATGGGTTCATCTGGCGGTATCTGGCTGAGAAGTTCAGGCAACATGGGCGCATCGCCCGTGCCGTTGTCAGTGACCTCGATGGCACGGATGTCCAGCGTGCGGGCATCAATGGCCAAGTGTACTTTGCGCCACTGCCGCCGGTACTCAGCACCGTGCTTTTTACACTTCCATTCGCCTTCACCCAGGAACTTGATGCCGGTGCTGTCGACCAGCAAATCCAGTGCCGTTGTGCTGGGTCGGTAAGGCAGCTTAACGCTCAAGTCTTTCTGGCGCCGGCACACGGTGCTGAAGTCTGGCACCCGCAAGTCCAGGCCCGCCAAGCGCAACAGACTTTCGACCAGCCCCAAGCTTTGACGCAGGGCCAGTCCGAACAAGCATTTGATGCTCAGGCAGAACTGGATTGCCGCATCGGAGAAGGTGCGTTGACGACCACGTTTGCCGCTGACAGTGGCGTACCACTGCATGTCCTTGTCCAGCCAAACTGTCAGTGAACCTCTGGCCTTGAGTGAGGCGTTGTAGTCCGCCCAGTTTGTCGTCTTGTACTTGCCACGCGGGCGCTTACTTTCACTCATGACGTCACCCTACCAGCTGTTGCCGCTGGTTTTATGCAACAACGCCCGCTGAGACTGCCAGCGCCTCCAGAGTCGCCGTTCAGGCGGTTGCTGCCACCTGTGCCGCCCTTGCCCGGGGGAGTAGCCCCGCCCTGTAACGCACTGGGGCCGTATTTTTCCGACTGCCCGCGCATCTGCTCGGTAGCTTGGGTTTCGCCCATCGAGCTGATGCCAGCGCCGATCCAGCGCAGCACGGTGTCCGGCAAGCTCTGCGACAGCCCGAAGATCATGTACATCACGGGCAGCAGAACGAACCCGTACACGATCAGCCAGTTTTTCCACTGGAGAAACTCGATGAACCAGCCCAGGGATTCCGCTGAGGTGACGTTGGCGTGATACATCGCCCAGAACGCCTTGCTGATGTACCCAACCACGGGATTGGCCACCATCATCGCGGCGAACAGCCCGGTGATGATGAGTGCCGGACGGACGAAGAGCGACAGCAGGAGCAGGTAGCCTTGCGTCTGGCTCCCAACGAAGGTGCGGTCGGGCGTCATGTGCATGACCGCCCACAGGGGCGCGGCGATGATCGACTGGAGCACCGCCATCAGCCAGCCAACAAACGCGACCATGAAGATGGTGTACGGCAGGCTCGGCAGGAACACGCCGAAATAGAACGCGAGCCGCCCGAGCCACGTTGTGACTTCGGCCAGCGGGGTCAGGAAGTTGTAAATCACCCAGTTCAGGAAGGTGTCGGCCAACGGGGTGGCATCGACCTTGTTGCCCATGAAACTGACGCTACCCACCGCTGCTGCTGCGGCTTTCAGGCCAGAAAGCGAGGTGTGGATCAGCCGGTCGGCGGCAAAACCCGTCGATTGCAGCAGCGCGAGCACATCACCAGTCGTTTTGATGCGAGCAATGGCGTCCACGTCGCCATCGGTGCCGATCATGGTGCTGGTCACGCGCTCCATGCCCCACTGCACGAAACCGCTCATGAAGCTGTCACCCCGGCTGCCCAATGTGTCGATGCTGAGATCGTCGAGGGACGATGGGATCAGGTTCGACTTGAGATCGGCAGCCCGAGGGGTGTCGGGCGTGGTGTAGCTTCCCCCGGTCAGTGACTTGCTGATGATGGTGTTGTAGACGGTGGAGTAGCTGTTGGCCGCAAGGGAGGAGTGCGGCCCTTGCGGCAGGGTGTTGAGGTTTGGTGCGGTGGCCTGTGCGACGTTTTCGGCGTAGATGCGGCCCAGCTCTTCCTTGATACCGCCGAGGCGCTGATAGAAGCCGCCTGCCATTGCCCAGCCATCCTTGGTGATGTCGGTGACGTACTTCTGCATGATCTGTTGCAACGTGGTGTCGGCTGCAATCTGAGCAGTCAGGCTTGCGGTCAGAGTACTCTGGGCTTGATTGACGATCTGGTTGAAACGGTCGCTCGTGACGTTCTCCCAGCCGGATTCGTTGATGGTGGCGGGCCATTCGCCAACCCACTGCTCGATGTCGGCCATCACCTTGTTGACAGCGGTCGCCTTGGCGTTCAGTGCGGCGACACGGATTGCCGACATGGCCGTGGCGTTATCTTGAATCTTGGCTGGATCGAAGATAGACGCCGCTGACGTAGTGGTTTCAGCAGCGATGGCAGCCGGAGCTGAATAGCTATAGACCTTCACCGAGCCGCAAAGCGGCACACCGCCACCCAGATTGGTAACGGCATTTCGATCCCTCGCCTGATAGATCATCGCCTTCTTGCTGCCGCCTTCGGCGATGGTCTGGTCAGGTGTTCCGGCTGCGCTGACGTTCGGCGTGCCGCCGCCGAAGCCATAGAATGAGGCGTTCACGGTACGCTTGCACCACGCCACGGCCAGGTATTCCTGTGCGAACTGGCGGATGTCGTAGAGCGGATAGTTGGGGTTCGGTTTTGCGCCGGAGCCAAGTCCCATCTGAGCACTGGTCGCAGTGAGTGCCCCGTTGATGATCCCGTTCTCCGTACCGATCTTGAACAAGGTGTTGGCGAAGCCCACACCCCACAACGCAAACATCATCACGATGAGCTGAATGAAGCTGTAGCCGCTTGTGGTTGGCAGCAGCACGCTTCCGCCTGAAACGATCCGCACAGGCGTCCAGAGTGAAGACCAGTTCCGTCCCATCGCCTCGCCCTCGTTCGCCGTGTTGGTTACGCCCATGACGGCGACGTAGCTGACGATCAGGCTGGCGACCACCAGCAAGCCGGAATTGAAGACCGAGAAGATCGAGGCCATCACGCTGACACTGGCATCAACGGCGTCAGGGCTTGCCCCTTGGGTCAGCTTCTCGACGACCGGCCCGAAGATCCACTGAAGGATTCCGACCGATACGTCGGTACATGACCCTGCTGCTGGATCGCAGGGCGAGAACGGCATTGATGGATCGGCGGCAGCCATTTAGTGCGCTCCTTCCTGATAGCGGGGTTCCTGGACGGGCGTGGATGCCGGGTCGAACTCCACGTCCTCGTCATCGTCGTCGTCCGTGGGCTTGCGCCGCTTGCGAGCGGCTGCACGCTCAGTCAGCACCTCATCACCTCGTCGCTTGTATTTCTCGAATACCGCGCTGGGCCAAGTGCCATCGCGGTCGCGCTGTTCCGCAGCTTCGAGCATGAGACCGAGCACGAAGCCGGGGTCGGCTTCCAGCAGTCCGGCAATCTGCGCCAGGCCGCCCACCGCATACTTGCGCTGGTTGATGTAGGTTCGCCTTGCGGCCTTCTGCGCCCGGCGCTGAGCCTCCTTCAACTCTTCAAGCCGCTTTTTCTGTCGCGCCACCGTGGCTGCCAGAGCAGCTATTTCCCGCTCACGCTGCTCTGCCAGTTCGCTGGCCGGGCGGCGTCCCCGTCCTCGCTTCTGTTCCTCTTCCTGCTGCACGTTCGTTCTGCTCCATGTGGCATGTCTCAGGCCGAACTATCAGTTAGCAATAAAGTTGCGTCAAGGTGTGCGATCCAATGAAAAATATGGTCTATTCTCCATGTCAGACAATGATCGGATCACTGCAATCGCAGGCGGCACAAGTGCCTTTGGCCCATGCTATGCAAGGACTGTAGTCCATTAAAGACTACAAATTATTTTTGATGCTCGTCGCTTGCGAGCAACTGCGGACGTGCCGCCATCGAGATTTCAACTTGCAGGCTCGCTGCCAATAAATACTATTTTCTGAGGACGGAAACGCGCCTTAGCGGTATCATTTTTGTGTGTCTCGTGCGCCTCGCATGGGGCCAAGATGGTGGCGGTTTTCATCTGTTGCGCCTGCCGCAACAGCGCAGTTACGCATCGCTGCGCGACGCCTGCGCAAGGGGCTGTGCCCCTTGACCCCCGTCAAGCTGCTTTCAATGGGGGGAGTGGTGCCAACAGGTTTTCAATGGAGGTGGCGGCATGTACCGGCTCGAGCTGAACTACATCAGCCGCGACGGCGGCAGCAAGGGACGGAAGCGGGATGCCGCCAAGCAGGGGCACGGCTTCTCCGCTACTGCTGCCATTGCCTACCGCAGCGGCGGCATCGTGACGGACTACCGCACGGGCGAAGTGCATGACTACACGCGCAAGCGCAGGATCGGTCACACGGAAATCGTCCTGCCGCCCGGTGCGCCGTCATGGGCCAGCCACCGCGAGGCGCTGTGGAATGCAGTGGAAGCGGCGGAGGCACGAAAGGATGCGCGGCTGATGCACGAGTTCATCGTTGCCCTGCCGCATGGCCTCACTCCGGAGCAGGAAATTGCGATGGTGCGCGACCTTGCCCAAAGCGTTGCAGACCGGCACGGGTTGCCCGTGGACTTTGCCATCCACGGCGACGATCCGAAGAAGTGGGACGGCTCGGCAAAGGGGATCGTAGGAAAGCATGCGCATTTGGCGATGCCGACGCGGGAACTGACGCCAGAAGGTTTCTCGAAGATCAAGGGGCGCGAGTTCATTGATCGGAAGCTGGGGCCGAAAACGCTCCGCTACTGGCGCGAGCAATGGGCCTTGATTGGCAACACGCACATGGAGCGTGCAGGTCTGGATGAACGCTGGGATCACCGCACGCTGTCAGTCCAGCGTGAGGATGCTTTGGAGCGTGGGGATACGGCCACCGCCGAAGAGCTTGACCGTCTGCCCGGTGTACACATCGGCGCTGCTTCCACCGCGTTGGAGCGGCGAGGCATCAACACGTTCTGGGGAAACCTGAACCGGGCCATCTTTGCCCAGAACGCTGAGCGCAGGCTGGGGCACGAGCGCAAACGTGTTGAGGATTCGCTGGCCGACCTGGAGCGCCGCCTGAATGAACTGCGTGCTGCGCAGGAAGCCGATGCGGCCCAGTCCGAATGCCGCAGTGACGATCCGCGCTGGACAGTGTTCGAGCGTGCATTCATGCACGCCGCCCAGTTTGAACATGATCTCAGCCTGATCGAACTGACGGCTCCGCTGACTGGACTCAAGGCGCAATTCTCGGCGTATATGGATACCGCTGCCGAACAGGGCATGACGGCGGAAATGTTCGCCCAGGCCTGCGCGAAGACTATGGCAGCGCAGGATCGGCAGAACATGCAGGCGCGCGCCGCGAAGGATGCCGACACGAAATCGTCACCGGAGGACTCCCCCGATGCGACGCCGACGCTCTGATTGCACTGGCAATGGTGGGAACAGTGTGGAAAGACGGTGGCGGCATGGTGTCAATGATGACGGTAACAGGGTGGTGACATGGTGGAACGATGGTGGCGGGATGCTGGTAAGACGGTGGGAATACTGTGGCGGCTGTGTGTGAGCATGGTGGCGACAGCGTGGCACATCACCACAATGCAGCCACATTCCCGCCGCCATCTTCTGCCGATCAAGGAGAGTAGCGCGTGAGCATCTGGAGGTTCGACGAGAACCGGACTGACTTCGTGTTGGTCCCGCCTGCCGATATGGAGGCCGACCCCGAGGGGTGCTACATCATCCAGCGCGGCGACATGCTGATGGTGCGCGATGGCGGGCATGAATGGCCCATGCCCGAACGGCTGAACATTGCTGGGGTGATGTTCGACCGTGAGCAGTTCGAGGGCACCCATCTCTTATCTCTGCGAGAAGAGATGGAGCGGGACGGGCGATGGGCGCGGGCGCAGTTGCAAGCCTGTGAGCAGAGCGAAATCAAACTGCCGCTGGAACTGCCGATCTGGGTGACAAAGCGCTCTCTGGATGGGGCTGTCGAGCAGACACCGCCGAACTTGATTGCGCGATTGAAAAGATGGATGCGGTCATGAACAGTGGTCTACAAAGGGCAGCACCCCAAGCTCGCAAGGCGCTTGCTGTGCTGGCCGCCGAGCTGGGCGAGCCGTCACCGGATATGGCGCGGGCGCTGGCGATCATCGAGCAGATGCTGGGCGACATCGAGGCCGGGCGGCATCCGCTCGACCGCCCTGACGACTGGCCTCAGCGTGACCGCTGGCCGGGTCGACCTCATCGGGACAGGTGGCTGTGGGCGATCAAAGCGATTGCCGCAGCCTGCGGAGCGACGGCTCACTGTAGCCCCAAGTACCACCATATGCGGGTCGATGTCCGGCAATCACGGTCTGACGCACTGACCGTGGCACTAGACGACATCGGATGCCTGATCGAGCTGGCGAGCGACAGGGAATGCAACGCCATCACGGTTTCCGACCTCATTGAGCAGCTACTAAGGCTGCCACCTGACCTGCCCGTGATGCTGCCCTGCGAGGCGGGAATTGACCACGCTCGTACCGTGCGCTTGGCAGATGTAGCTCGGCATCGCCGCGACTGGACGTGGACGCCCGTTGGGCAATACCGCGAGATACCCCACGAGGACACCGTGGGGCCACCGATCCGGGCGACAATCATCGACCTTGCGGGCAAGGCGTGATTCACGGCCGCCTGCGGGCATTTGTTTGTGTTTCATCGTTGTAATCTTTGCACGCTTCGCCTGTCGTGATGCCAGCATGACGTCATGAAGCGCGGCGGTTCCGCGCCATAGGAGCAGAGACGATGAAAACACAGATCGACAACCTTGTACGCGGCATCCGTCATGACCTCGCGCAGCCATCCCCAGCCGTGCCCGAGCTGGCAGCCTTCTTTCAGGCCATCGGTGCAGACGGTCTTTCCAAGGCCATCGAACAGCGGGCTATCCTTGGCCATTGGGCCGAGGACGTGAGCCTGCCCCCGGACGTGCGCGACTACGCACAGCGGCAGCTCGCCGCCCTCCCAGACTTCTGACGCGGTTTTGTGAGTGTTTTCAGCATGTCCAGAAAACGGTGCGACCACTCCCGAAATGACGGATGATAACGAGATAGATATATAGCTAGCTATCAAGAATTTGGAGAAAGGATGCCTGCTCTTGTCCCGGAACTGGTGAATGCGGCAATTGATGCCTCGGTGTCGCCCGGCGATTTGTTACGCCGGGCGCTGGTTGTTGCGCGGCGTCTGGCCGTGCCTGAGCTGGTCGATTGGATCAGCAGCGAACTGAACGGCTACTACTCAGGGGAAGTGCCGGACTATCGTCGGGCACAGGGGCAGTTGATGGCCGAGAACCCGATTCATGGCCCGATCCCGTTTTTTGCGCCGCCAGACATGGCCGAGCTGCTGTCGGACTTCGAGGTGCGACAGTCGCTGCCGGAGCTGATGCAGCTTGCTCAAAGCACAACCGGCATTTACAGCCACTTTCCGGCCAATATCGAGCACACGCTGATGCAAATGATGCGCGAGGCGAACGGTGTGACGATGCGCCCGGCGCTCAGGTTTTCCACCGTACAGGTGCAAGGTGTCATCGAGAAGGTGCGGAGCCGGGTGCTCGAATGGGCGCTTGATCTGGAGGCTAAAGGCGTGCTCGGGGAAGGCATGACGTTCACTCAGCAGGAGAAGCAGACTGTGCAGCAGCAGCATTACCACTTCGGAGACGTAAGCGGCTCCCAAATCCAGATCGGATCGAATAGCTCTAACCAGACCCAGACTCAAACAGGCGGTGACATGACTGCGCTGTCAGCCTTGATTGAGCTGCTGCGCGATGCCATCCAGCAGGGGCTCATCGAAGCCGAGGTGCGCGATGAATTGCAGGCAGAGCTGGCGACATTGCAGGCTCAGGCTTCATCGCCGAAGCCCAAGTGGGCCATCATCAAGGCGACCGCAGGAAGCATCAAAGCCGTGTTGGAGAACGCGGCAGGTGGCGTACTTGCGGCGCAGGCGCTGCCGTACCTGACAGCGCTGCTGTGATAGCTAGCTATCTGGATGGATCAATCACCGATGTGGTCTATGACCCGAAGACTGCTCGGCTGGTAGGTTAGCTTGTGCAACGCCCTGCTAACCAAAGAGGTGGACATGGCACTCCCATCCTTCGATAACTCGTGGCGAGACAGCCAGAGCGTGAAACCGCGCATTCTGGTGTTGGAGGTCAAGGACAAGGAGCGCCCGGAGGCCGAGGCACTGGGCTGGGTACTGGTCGAGCGGGAGGAAACCTATCGGCGCGATCCTCGCGACGGGACGATCTACGAGGCGTCGATCCGCCTCTCGTATCAGCGCATCACCGCCAAGTTTTCGCACCGGGACGGCGGAAAAGGGCGGTTTGATGGCAGCTACTCGCACAACTTCAACTCTGTCTCGCTGACATCGTCCTCGATGTCGAAGGGGGCGGTGTTTCTTGATCTGCCGGGGCTGGATGGCCAGCGGATCGGCACCTACCTGATGAATGAGATTGTCCTGTGGGTGCAACAGTGGCCCGAGGCGACCGTCAAAAGCATCGAGCTGCTGGCCGGGCAGGCTCACGGTGACAACAAGGCGCGCCGCAACTGGTTTTATGAGCAGTTCGGGCTGGTCTTCGACTACACCGACCCCGAACATCGCGCAGGGCGATCCCGCCCCATGCAGGCCGGGGCATTGGCCACAGTCGAAACGTGGAAGCAGAACATCGTCGAGCACCGGATGCTCGATTATCTGGCGGCTGTCCTCTATGCCGAGGAGCGTGCCACATCGGAGTTGCAGGCGCGCGAACGAGCGTGTACCCAGTTGATCGCTGAACAGAAGAAGGCAGAGGCCCGGCCCTTGCGCTGGGCGTTGAGACAACTGTACTACCGCTATGCCAGCACGGTATTCGCCGGGCTCGTCCTGACCATCGCGGTCGGCATAGTGTGGGTCAAGATGAAGGCGTAAGGGAGCTCATGTCCAATCTGACTGGGAGCGAGCGTCGAAAGCTGGAAAAGCTACTTGGCATGGGCGGAGGCTACGTCCTGAACTTTTCCGACCGTACCTTTGGCGATTTCTTCGATGAGTACCGAGTCGAGATTGATGCCGAGAGGTACAAGGCACGGGGCACTTCCAAGGCCAACAGGATGCGCGCGTTCTGGGATGTGGATGGCAATCATGTCGTGGGGCGTGTCATTGGCGGGCTGATCGACTATGCGACCGATGAGCAGTGCTTTGGCGACAGCAACCCTCTACTCATCGACGACTGTCGGAAGATCGCCCAGCGGCTTCTCAGTGACCAGCCAGTGGCCGAATTGGATGCGCTGACCGCCATCGCTGATGAACGGGATTTCGAGGTGGTGGCAGAGCATGCTCGCGAAGCCATCGAGAAGAACCAGCCCGAGGGCGGGCTGGATCGGCTGCATACTTTCGTCAACAAGTTCATCCGCGTGACGTGCGAGCCACACGGCATCACGATCACTCGTGACAAGCCGCTGCACAGTGTCTTCGGCGAGTACGTCAAGGCGCTACGAGATGGCGGACATCTTGAGTCGGCCATGACCGAGCGCATCTTGAAGTCCAGTATCTCGGTGCTCGAAGCCTTCAATGACGTGCGCAACAACAAGAGCCTCGCGCACGACAACCCTATCCTCAACTACGAAGAAAGCCTGCTGATCTTCAATCACGTCGCGGCGTCGATCCGCTTCATCAAGGCGCTGGAGACAAAGATCAAGACAAAGGCCAAGGCGGCAGAGCAACACGCATCACGACTTCCGTGGGCTGACGACATCCCGTTCTAGGCATTGCCCCCCAGCACGACGGACGCCCTGCGGGGCATATCAGACAGCGATTTCAACTTGAGCCTGAACGATATTCTCAACCACGGAATAGATATCGACCGTCTCATCTGGCACCTCGATGCTGACGATCAGGCTATAGCGAACACTGTTCTGCCAGCGATCTTGTGCTGCGCGGTATTTCCACCAGCCTCCCACAGGGTAAACGGCGATTGTTTGCATGTCCGCCAAGGCGGCGGCAGAACCAGTCCAGACATCGGAGTGCAGCGAGCCTCGCGTCCGAAGCTGAGGGCCAAATTGCCAACCATCTGCATCACCTTCCGGACCGATGTAGTCTTCTGCATCTGCAAGCGCATTGATAAACGCTCGGAAATTCTCAAGCGACTGGCCCGGCCGGATGACCTCGAAGCGCAGGCCATGAGACTGGTAACTATATCGTTGCCTATAGCCTCTCCGGCCAGGATTGGGCTCAATGAAGTACGAGAGCGTTACCCTCAGCTTCACCTCTAGCTCTGGGGCGAGCTGGCGCAAAATATCCGCCGGCCACGGCAGCTCATACAGCTGCATCTCGTTAAGCTTGGGATCGGTAGAGCCAGAGGCATCTGCGTTCTTGGTGAATGGCTGAAGATTATCTTGTGCGACCAGCGTCAATTCATGACCGGCGCTATAGCGCGCACGCTCAAGGTTGGTAACGCCGTATCCAACGCTCCTAAGCATCGTCTCTTTGGCGACCTTGGGGCTGTGGTGGCCACTGAGAACTCCGAAACGTTCCCACATGCGCTCAGTCCACTCTGCCGAGTGTGCCAGGAGCCCACGAACTGTCTCCGGCCAATAGTCCGGGTATTCATCCATGAGAATAGCCGCTTGGCGTGAAACCAATGCACAGGCGGCGCTTGTATCGGCGGATACCTCAAAGAGTTGACCGGCCGTCTTTCCGGATGTTGTCAGAAGAGAAACTGAGTCAGCATCGGATACAGTCGTCCCATCGGGAGACAACAAACGATTGCCGCCCTCCGCTACAACATCAGGTTTATAGGGTGCCTGCTTCTTCCAGCCCCAATTGACAGACGACCTAGAGGCAGGAGCTGCATCTCCAGCTCGGGCAAAGGGCGACCACCCATCAAAGCTCGGGTCATCATTGGTTGTCTTCTCGGTGTATGCCCCAACCGTCAGGGCATTCCATGCCTGCGCCGGGTCTTCTATCTCCGCAAGATGTAGCTGCTCCCAGTGGTCCACGTTTGGCAGGAGGGAGCGATTGTTACCGGCTGAGATCACGAAAAGTCGTTGTCGCCCGTCCTCTGCGCCCGACGAGAATTGATCAACTTCCGCTGACCATGAGGTAGGGATTC
>ERZ1034984.1199-NODE-1199-length-25659-cov-12.567607_pt1 | contig 25659 bp, 19 predicted proteins | sample MGYA00520589_ERZ1034984 | MGnify/ENA primary metagenome ERZ1034984 (study PRJEB33766, sample SAMN09781790) | gut metagenome | biome: gut microbiome | host: Homo sapiens | place: Madagascar | study: EMG produced TPA metagenomics assembly of the PRJNA485056 data... | reverse complement strand
TTTTGGCCATCGTCGGCACAATCTGCATCGCGACGAAGGGAAACCTCGGCACGCTTGCCATCCCCGCCGAGGCGCTCATGTGGGGCGCGGCGTCTGCGTGCGCGCTCGTCTTCTACACGATGATGCCGGTGCGCTTGCTCGAGCGGTGGGGAAGCGTCGTCACCACGACGGTATCCATGACTATGGCGGCTGCCATCGCCAACGTCGTCGTGCAGCCGTGGAACATGCACGTTGAGGTGACCCCCGGCATCGTCGCTGCCATGGCGGCGCTGGTGATAATCGGCACGTTCTTCGCCTACCTGCTCTTCTTGCAGGGCGTGAAGCTCGCGGGCCCCATGCGCGCGGGGCTTGTCGGCAGCATCGAGCCGGTCGCGGCGACGGCATTCTCCACGCTCTGGCTCGGAACGCCCATCACCCCCTTCGATATCACTGGCTGCGCGCTCATCGTGATCATGGTGCTGCTCGTGACGCAGCGCGAGGAGGAGTCGCCTCGCGAGGTGGAGCCCTCGAGTGGGGGCGTGCAGGCGGATGGGGCTCAGTCTTCGGACGCGGACGCATAAGCGATTGAAGTTGAGCTCTCGGTCACCGGCGTCTTGTTGGTGATCAGGTAGCGCGGGTCGTTGAAGCCGAGCTTTCGGGGAGGGCCGCGAAGCCGATCGGCGAATAGCCTGAGGAGTGCACGCCTTTCATCCAGCTTGCGGGGTTTTCCACCGCGCTCCACCTCGCTGCGGGGTTTCGTGCCGTGCGCCTCAATATCGAGACCGTTCGCATAATGGAGTTACGAATCTTCCTATCGTAACACTGAAAACCGGTTCCGTCTGCTATAGTGTGTTACAGATTTGTATCCAGTAACACTAAGCAGGTGCGCACTGAGGACGGAACAGCTGCGCCTCTGATTGGCCGATGGAAGGACATCACGATGAAGAGCTTCTCCAGGCGAACGTTTTTGCGGGTAGCAGGCGTGAGCACGGCTGCGGTGGGCTTCGGCGGCGTACTGAGCGCTTGCGCGAGCAACTCGAATACGGGCAACTCGGATGCTGACGCCACCGCGAAGAGTGAAGAGCATGCCTCCCAGGTTACGGTATCCATGCCCGTGAGCAGCGAACCCGCCGCTGGCTTCGACCCGTTCGTCTCCTGGGGCTGCGGCGAGCATGTGCATGAGCCGCTTATCCAGTCCACGCTTCTGACCACGACGGCCGATATGGGCTTCGAAAACGACCTCGCGACGGCGTACTCCTGCAGCGACGACGGCCTCACGTGGACGTTCACCATTCGCACGGACGCGAAGTTCACCAACGGCAAGTCGCTCACGGCGCATGATGTGGCCTACACGATCAACGGCGTTGCGAACAGCGAGGCCAGCGAATGCGATCTGACCATGGTGGACAAGGCGGTCGCCGTAGACGACGAAACGTGCGAAATCCATCTGAACAAGCCCTTCAACGCGTTCCTGTACACGTTGGCCGTTATCGGCATCGTTCCCGATGGTGGGCACGGCAGTGATTACGGCACCAACCCGATCGGCAGCGGCCGCTACATGCTGGAGCAATGGGACCACGGACAGCAGGTTATCCTGAAGGCCAATCCCGACTACTACGGCGATGCCCCGAAGATCGATCGCGTCGTGGTGGTGTTCATGGAGGAGGACGCAAGCCTTGCGGCGGCTCGCTCCGGCCAGGTGGACGTCGCCTACACGGTGGCCACCTACGCCGATCAGCAGCCGACGGGCTACGACCTGCTGAACTGCACATCGGTAGACTCGCGCGGAATCTCCCTTCCCGCCATCGCAGCGGGCGCTACGAAGAAGCAGACGGGCGAGGAGTATCCCGCAGGCAACGACGTCACGCAGGACCTCTCGTTGCGCCGCGCCATCAACTATGGCGTGAACCGTCAGACGCTTATCGACAACGTCTTGAACGGTTATGGCGAGGTCGCGTACAGTGTGAGCGACAATATGCCCTGGTCATCTGACGATATGCGATGCGAGCAGGATATCTCCCGCGCCAAGGCGTTGCTTGACGAGGCGGGCTGGGCGCTCGGGTCCGACGGCGTTCGCATGAAGGACGGCGTGCCGGCAGCGTTCGATTTGTACTACTCGGCGTCCGACTCGGTGCGCCAGGCCATCGCCATGGAGTTTGCCAACCAGATGGGCGAGCTCGGTATCAAGGTGTCGCCGAAGGGTGCAAGCTGGGACGACATCTACCGGCACCAGTTCAGCGACCCCGTCGTGTGGGGCTGGGGCTCGAACAGCCCGATCGAGATCTACAACCTGAACTACTCGACAGGCAATGGCAACTACGCGTGCTACGAGAACGCGGCGGTGGACGCGCATCTGAACGCCGCGCTGGCCAACCCTGTGGTCGCCGATTCGTACGACGAATGGAAGCTTGCCATGTGGGACGGCGAGAACGGCGTGGCCCCGCAAGGCGCTGCCACGTGGGTGTGGTTCGCCAACGTCGACCATCTGTATTTCGTTGCCGATGGCTTGAAGGTTGCCGATCAGAAGCCGCATCCGCATGGACATGGCTGGTCGATCGTGAACAACGTCGACAAGTGGAGCTGGTAGGCGCAGCTTCGCATGACGAAATATCTTGCTCGACATATCGTGCGGTTCGCACTGCTGATGCTTGCCGTGGGGTTGGTGGTGTTCGCGCTGGTGAGCATGTCGCCGATTGACCCCGTGCAGGCGAACGTGGGGCAGGCTGCGTATGTGAATATGTCGGAGGCCAAACGAGCTCAGCTGGCGAGCTACTGGGGCGGCGACGTGCCGTTTTGGGAGCGCTTTGCCAACTGGGCAGGTGCCCTTATGCAGGGCGACATGGGAACATCGCTCAGGTTCAATGCGCCGGTGTCCGAGGTCATTGCGCATCGAGCCGCCAACTCGTTGGCGCTCATGGGCATCGCGTGGCTGCTCAGCGGCGTGTTGGGGTTCGCGCTCGGTGTTGCGGCGGGCGCTCGCCGCGGCGGTGCGCTCGACCGGGTGGTTCGCAGCTATTGCTTTCTTTTGGCTTCGACCCCCACGTTCTGGCTCGGCTTGCTCATCTTGATGGTTTTCGCCGTGCGGCTAGGCTGGTTCCCCATCGGGTTCTCCGTGCCCATCGGCGTGTCGGCGGCGGACGTGACGTTGGCCGATGCCGTGCATCACCTGGTGCTTCCTGCGCTCACACTCTCGGTGACGGGAGTGGCCAACATCGCGCTCCATACGCGCGAGAAGGTGGTTGATGTACTGGAAAGCGATTACGTGCGCTTCGCACGCGCGCGCGGCGAATCGGAGCTGAGCGTGATCGTGCACCACGGCTTGCGCAACGTCGCGCTGCCGGCAGTCACGCTGCAGTGCGCGTTCATCTCCGAAATCTTTGGCGGGTCGGTGCTGGTAGAGCAGGTGTTTTCTTATCCCGGCCTGGGGCAGGCGGCTGTGACCGCAGGGTTGGGCGGCGACGTGGCGCTTCTCGCGGGCATCGCGCTCGTGAGTGCCGCACTCGTGTTCGGCGGCAACCTGCTGGCTAATATTCTCTATGGCGTGCTCGATCCGCGCATGCGCGTCGGCGAGGGGAGGGCTTGATGGAAGAGGTTCTCCATACTCCCGTGCAGCGTTCGCGCGGTAATCGGGCAACCACGCTTGTCGCGTGCATCGCGGCCGCCTGCGCGCTCGCCATTGTGGTGGCGTCGGGGCTTGCGCTTTACGGTCAGGCGACAGCCACGGACTTCACCGCGAAGAATCTGGCGCCCTCGCTTGCCCACCTCTTCGGCACCGACTGGATGGGTCGCGACATGCTTTCGCGCACGCTTGCGGGCCTATCGACGAGCGTGCTGGTGGGTTTGCTGGCGGCCACCGTCTCGTCGGTTATCGCACTCGTGCTCGGGTGTGCTGCCGCGCTTGGCGGGAAACGCGTCGATGCCGTGATCAGCTGGCTGATTGACCTGATGATGGGCGTTCCCCACATCGTGCTTCTGGTGCTCATCTCCTATGCAATCGGGAAGGGCTTCTGGGGCGTGACCATCGGCGTTGCCGTGACGCATTGGCCGAGCCTTGCGCGCGTCGTTCGTGCCGAGGTACTGCAATGCCGCGAGTCGAAGTTCGTCGAAGTTGCGCGCAAGTTGGGGCAAAGTCCGGCGCGCATCGCGTTGCACCATATGGTGCCCTACGTGTTGCCGCAGTTTGTGGTGGGGCTTATTCTGCTCTTTCCGCATGCCATCCTTCATGAGGCGGCAATCACCTTCCTCGGCTTCGGCTTGCCGCCCGAGCGGCCGGCGATCGGCGTGATCTTGAGTGAGTCGATGAGCTACCTATCGACGGGCGCCTGGTGGCTTGCCGTGTTCCCGGGTTTGGCGCTCATGGCGACGGTACTGCTCTTCGATGTGGCTGGTCAGAGCTTGCGAAAGCTCGTTGACCCGCATACGGCGCAGAAATAGGTGGGGAAGATGTTGGAGAATGCAAACGACGGCGCGGCTGCGCAAGCGGCTTTGGCGAACAAGGATGCCGCGATCGCTCACGAGCAAACCGCGCACGAGGATGCGCAGTCGCACCATCATCACACACATGCGGCGACGTCGCACCATGACGGCGGGCACCACCTTTTGCAGGTCGAGGATTTGAACGTGAGCTTCCGCATGTACGACGAGGATGCGCCGTACTTCCAGGCGAAGCAGCGCGATGTCCAGGTGCTCCACGGGTTGAGCATCGCCGTCCACGCGGACGAGGTCGTGGCTGTGGTGGGCGCATCGGGCTCGGGCAAGACGCTTCTCGCCGATGCAGTGTTGGGGTTGTTCGAGCCGAACGCTACGGTGCGGGGGCGCATCTGGTTCGACGGCGAGCGCAAAGACGCAGAAGGCTTGCGCGCGCTGCGCGGGCACGGGTTGTCGCTCGTGCCGCAAAGCGTGAGCCATTTGGATCCCATGATGCGCGTGGGGAAACAGGTCGAAGGCTTCGCGAACGCGCTGTCGAAGGCCGAGCGCAAAGCGCGCCGCGAGCAGCTGTTCGAGCGCTACGGGCTCGGCCCCGAGGTTGCGCGCCTCTACCCTCATGAGCTTTCTGGCGGCATGGCGCGTCGCGTGCTATTATGCTGCGCACTCATGGACGACCCGCGGGTGATCGTGGCCGACGAGCCAACGCCCGGGCTTGACCTCGACCTCGCGGTCCGAGCGCTGGACGACTTTCGTGCCTTCGCCAACGAGGGCAACGGCGTGCTGCTGATCACGCACGATATCGAACTGGCGCTGCGCGTGGCCGATCGCGTCGCCGTGTTCAAGGATGGCACTGTGGTGGAAGAGACGGCGGTCGCGAACTTCGTCGACCCCGCGCTTCTGCGCGACCCGTTCACCCGCGCGCTGTGGCATGCCCTTCCCGAGCACGATTTCGCGGCTACGGCGAGCACGGACGAGCAAGACCGCGGCAACGCATCGGTTGGCAAGGGAGGTCGCTCGTGCTAGAGGCTCGAGACATCACGTTCGGTTACCCTGGCGCAAAACCCCTCTACAGCGGATTCAGCCTGCAAGTCGAGCCCGGCGAGCGCGTAGCGCTTCAGGCTCCCTCGGGGTTTGGCAAGACCACGCTGTGCCGCGTGCTCGCTGGGTTCGAGCGCCCGCAGGCTGGCGAGGTACTGCTCGATGGTCGGCCGCTTCCGCGTCGCGGAGTATGCCCGGTGCAGCTGATCCAGCAGCATCCTGAGCAGGCGGTCGATCCGCGCCTGCGCATGCGAAAAACGCTGGCGGAGGCGGGTGAGGTGCCGCAAGAACTCCTCGACAACCTGGGAATTCGCGATGAGTGGATGCAGCGCTACCCCCATGAGCTCTCCGGCGGCGAGCTGCAGCGCTTCTGCATCGCCCGAGCGCTCGCCACGCACCCGCGCTACCTCATCTGCGACGAAGTTTCCACGATGCTGGATGCGGTCACGCAAGCGCATATCTGGCGCGTGCTGCTGGACTATGCCGAGCGGGAAGGTGCCGGCATGCTGTTCGTTTCCCATACTCCTGCGCTTACGGAGCGCGTAGCGACGCGGAAAGTGAAGCTCTCGAGGAGCGAAAGCTGATTCGAGAAGCTCGCATGTCCATGCTTCCTAATGCCTTGTTTGCGAATTGTGCCTGTGGGGTGCGCTTGCTCGCCTCCGTTAGAGCGGTAGAGCGTCGAAATTGTCTGTCTTCGGGAGATGGGGGCTGGCAGCTCATGCTCGTTTGCCTATAATGAACGCTGCTATGGAAAAGACATCCCGAGAGAAAATCGCGCTCATCGTGTTCCTCATCCTTGCTATTGGGATGGGGTGTATCCTGTTCGGCTACGTGTTTGCTGGCCATTCATGGAACGTCACCGCCTCGAACATCGACGATGCGTTCGGCAATATGGAGGGCTACATCGCCATCGTCTACGAGGGAACCATCGAAGAGGAAGAAAGCGCCGCGCAATCGACGGCTTCTGCGGCATCAGCTGCCAACGGCTCCGCCAACTCAAAGAATGCGGGTGATGCCGAATCGCTTCCCGGGGACTCGAAGGCGGGGGATGGTCAAGCTCCCGCTTCCTCTTCATCCTCCTCCGACGACAATCAAGCCGCTGCTTCCTCTTCGGAAAACGGCCAGGCATCTTCTGCCGCTTCGTCTTCCGACAAACAGGTTGCTTCTTCTCAGGATGGCTCGAGCGAGAATTCAGTTTCCCCAACGAGCGTAAGCACGCAGGATAACGGTTCTGTCGACCAAGGAGTCTCTACCGCATCGGAACCTGCTGCTGCGGAAGGCTCCGCGTCCGAAGGCGTCGTAGGGGAAAGCACTGCCGGGGAAGGGGTTTCTGCAACTGTTTCCCCTGGTGGAACCTTAGATTCCCAGGCGAGCTCCGCTGCACCCCTCGCGGGGCACAAAAAGGAGAAGAAACCGGTCGCGCTCTCCGATGTCGATGAGCTCTACCAGGCCAAGGGCGCAAACGTCATCTCGCTTCATACGAGCAATCTGTCCGCCTATGAAGAGGGAACGATTTTGAAACGCGGCGGCAAGCGCTACGGCATCTTCTCGGTCACCCGCGAGTATTCGAGGATCCTTATCGATGAGAAGGTTAAGTACTTCACCGATCAAAAGGTAGACTACGTTATTGCTCTTTGTCCCGAGGAGTCGTATCTCAAGAATGCCGAGAATATCGACATCGTCATCACCACGGCAGACTCGACGATCTCGTCGATGGGCGAATCGAGGAACGGCGCCTTCTACGTGAGTACGCCGAAGATCGGCTCGGTCGGGGCGATTCTCATCTCGCCGAGCAATGTCGTCTCCGCGAAGACTATCTCCGAGCTGTAAATCCTCCGGGGTTATCTCTGCCTCTCGACAATGAGCGGCGACCGAAACAGCAAGCGACCCCGCCTCGTGCAATCGCGCATTCGGCGGGGTCGCTTCGCGAATCGCCTTCCCGAAAGGGGTCAGGCTATTCGGGGATTCTGCATCCGGTCGCTCGACGTTTCCCCTGGGTGGGGCCGTCGCTACTTCAAGACGATGTTCTCGATCATGGGCAGTGCGTCGTTCCAATCGACTTTGGAGCCTATGACCACGCCGACCGTCATTCCGGAAGGTGCCTTGGTGAACAGGTTGACGGTGCCATTGGACGCGGTGTGACGCACCCAGGTGATGCCGTTGACGTCGACTTCGTCGATGGTGCCGTCTTTCTTGGAGCCCATTCTGGCTTCCGCTTCGGTCATCGGCTCGGTCTTGTACGTGCGAATGTCGATGAAGGCGAAGGTGTCATCGCCGAGCGTGAACTCGCACTCTTCGTACTTCTCGTTCATCGATCTGGTGCCGGGTTTCCAGCCATCAGTTGGCTCTAAGCTGTACGAAGGGTAGTCGACGCCGGTTTTGGCCTCAACGGCGGGCTCTGGGGTCTCTTCAGCCTTCGGCTCTTCCGCAGGCTGCGTTGTTGCCGTGTCGTCGCTCGCCTTCTTCTGCTCCTCGGCGCCACCGCCGCAGCCGGCCATCGTGAACGCAAGGGCTGCCGTCAACGCAACGGCGGGCACACCGAGCGCGACCTTCCTCATCATGGGCTTCAGCATATTCATCACTCCCTTTCCCGTTGCATCGTGCAAGCCGCTTCGCACTCCGCCCTTCCCGACGAAGTCAGCTTCTATCGGTATTGTGCCTTGCGAGGTCACGTTTACGAAGTGACCAGCGGCCCAAACGATGCGCACATGTGCACCGCACGGCCAAGATGCAAGGGGGAAAGGGATTGCCTGCCCCGTTTTCGGGACTTCGGGCAAAGAAAAAGGCGGGCTCCTGCGCGAGGAACCCGCCTTCCCAAAAGGATTGCTTGAAGTTGGCGCTTACACGATGCCCTGAGCCATCATGGCGTCGGCAACCTTCTTGAAGCCGGCGATGTTGGCGCCCATCACGAAGTTGCCCTCATGGCCGTATTCCTTCGCCGTGTCGTCGACGTTGTGGAACATGCCACGCATGAGCGTCTCGAGCTTGCCGTCGACCTCCTCGAAGGTCCAGGAAAGATGCTCGGCGTTCTGGCTCATCTCCAGGCCGGACACGAGCACGCCGCCCGCGTTGGCCGCCTTGCCGGGGAAGAACGCGACGCCGTTGTTCTGGAAGTACTCGGTCGCCTCGATCGTGGTCGGCATGTTGGCGCCTTCGCCGACCGCCTTGCAGCCGTTTGCGACGAGGGCCTTCGCGTCCTCGATGCCAAGGGTGTTCTCACGGGCGCAGGGGAGTGCGATGTCGCAGGGGAGTTGCCACACGCCGCGGCCGTCCTCCTCATGCCATGTCGCGTTCGGGCGCTCGTCAACGTACATCGCGAGCGTAACGCCCTTGTCGTGACCGGAGCGCTTCTTGTTGTAGACGTGCTCGAGCACCTGGTAGTCGATGCCTTCCTGGTCCTCAACCCAGCCGTGGGTATCGGAGCAGGCAATCACCTTGCCGCCGAGCTGCGAGACCTTCTGAATCGCGTAAATGGCCACGTTGCCGGAGCCGTGCACGACGACCTTCTTGCCCTCGAAGGAGTCGCCCTTGCTCTTGAGGTACTCGTCGACGAAGTAGACAAGGCCGTAGCCGGTTGCCTCGGTGCGGGCGAGCGAGCCGCCGAAGGAGAGGCCCTTGCCGGTGAGCACGCCGGTCCATTCGTTGCAGATGCGCTTGTACTGGCCGAACATGTAAGCGACTTCGCGGCCGCCGACGCCCAGGTCACCTGCGGGAACGTCGGTGTTCGGGCCAACGTGACGGTAGAGCTCGGTCATGAACGACTGGCAGAAGCGCATGATCTCGTTGTTGGACTTGCCCTTCGGGTCGAAGTCGGAGCCGCCCTTGCCGCCGCCCATCGGCAGCGTGGTCAGCGCGTTCTTGAAGATCTGCTCGAAGCCCAAGAACTTCAACATGCCCAGATAAACCGTGGGGTTGAAGCGCAGGCCGCCCTTATAGGGGCCGATTGCGGAGTTGTACTCGACGCGGAAGCCGCGGTTGACCTGGACTTCACCTTTGTCGTCAACCCACGGAACGCGGAACTGGATGATGCGCTCGGGCTCGACGATGCGCTCGAGGATCTTTGCTTCCTCGTATTCCGGATGCGCCTCGATGACCGGTTCGAGAGTGCTCATGACCTCGGTGACGGCCTGGATGAACTCGGGCTGATCGGGGTCCTTCGCCTTAACTTGGTCGATAATTCTCTGGACGTAACTCATGTAACCTCCTCGGGGTTTACGTGTTCCCAACCGCGGCCATTATAAGTTCGCGCAACGGCTCCGTTACCTCTAATTAACATGATAGAAACAATGGTCGCAGCCAATCGCGTTTCTCCTCCATAAACGGTAGCGGCGACATCTTGGAGGAGGACTGACGTTGCATCATCGGAGGAAGGACATCGTCGCACCTCCGAAGGGGATCGTCACATCGAGCCGAACGGAGCGTCTACGGATTTAGTACGCCCCAGTACGTGATTGGGCACTCATGCGGCACGATTTGTAGTACTATTCTAATTCTGCGTTTTTACCTCAGTTTTGCCTCGATTTTACTTCATCGCGCCCGTAGCGCGCGATGCGAAAGGACTTGCTCGCATGGAAGCACTTGCATGGCTGCTCTCGCTTATCTTGCAGCCCTGTTACGCGATAAGCGGCAATTGGTGGATAGCCATTCTGCTGTTCACCATCATCGTGAAGATCATCCTCATCCCGATGTCGCTTTGGTGCCAGAAGAACTCGATCGTCATGGTGCAGCTTATGCCCGCCTTGAATCGCCTGAAAGTGAAGTACTACGGCGATCGCGAGACGATCGGCGAGGAGCAGAACAAGCTCTACAAAGAGCAGCATTACCACCCGATGCTCTCCCTGATTCCGCTTGCTGTGCAGATCATCATCCTGTTCGGCCTGGTCGACGTTATCCATACAATCACCGACGGCGGCGCGCCGGGGACTGAGTTCTTGGGCCAAATTCCCTTCGAGGACGGCGGCGCGGCGTGGATTATGCCGCTTTTCGCGGGGCTTTCCGCTATCATCATGGGCTTTGCTCAGAACCGCATCAACCCGCTGCAGCGCGAGCAGTCTCGTGCGGAGAAGAACATGACGAACGGCCTGTCCATCGGTCTTTCCTTCATCTTGGGCGTGTTCGTCGCCACGGGCATGGGCTTCTACTGGGTGTGCTCGAACCTGACCTCCATCGCCATCCAGGCGCTTGCGAACGTTCTGGTGAAGCCTGCGAAATACATCGACTACGAGGACCTCGAGGCGAGCCGTGCCGAGCTTGAGGAGCTCGAGAACTTCTCGGGCCCCAAGAAGAAATGGTACGAGCGCGATCCGCTTGCCAAACGCGAGAAGGCCGACTACAAGCGTTTCTTCAAGATCGTCGGTAAGCACATCGTCTTCTATTCCGAGGGAAGTGGCTTCTACAAGTACTTCCAGGGCGCGATCGAGTGGCTGCTCGCGCATTCCGATGCCGACATCCACTACGTGACGAACGACCCCAATGACCAGGTGTTCAAGCTGGCCGAGGCCGAGCCGCGCCTGAAGCCCTATTACATCGGGCAGCGCAAGATCATCACGCTCATGATGAAGATGGACGCCGATCTGGTCGTGTCCACGCTCGAGGACTTGGAGAACTACTACATCAAGCGCTCCTATATCCGCAAGGACATCGAGTACGTGTTCATGTTCCACCACATGACGTCGACTCATCTCACGCCCCAGAAGGGCGCCTACGACCACTACGACACGGTGCTGTGCGCGGGCCCCCATCAGGTGCGCGAGCTGCGCCGTGCCGAGGAGCTCTACGGCACCAAACGCAAAAATCTTGTGGAATGCGGCTACGACCTGCTCGATCGCGAGATTGCCGAATATGAGCTCGCCGCCTCCGCCGTTGAGCGCGACCCGTCCCGTCGGGATGTGGTGCTCATTGCGCCGTCGTGGCAGGAGGGCAACATCCTCGACACCTGCATCGACGACATGCTGAAAAGCGTGCTCGGGCGCGGCATGCGCGTTATCGTGCGCCCGCACCCCGAATACACGAAGCGCTATTCCGCCAGGTGGAACGCCCTTTTGGCTCGCTGGGCAGACGTCCCCGAGTCCGATTTGTACTTCGAGCATGACTTCAGCTCGAACAAGACCGTCTTCACCTCCGACATTCTCGTGACCGACTGGTCGTCGATTTTCTGCGAGTTCTGCTTCTCGACGCGCAAGCCTGCCATCTTCATTGACACCCCGATGAAGGTGGGCAACCCCGACTGGAAGGAACTCGGCATCGAGCCGACCGACATCGCGCTGCGCAGCGAGGTCGGCGTGTCGATTCGTCCTGAGGACGCGGCCACCTTCGGCGATGTGGCCGAGGAGATGCTCGCGAAGCGCTACGCGTGGAGCGACCGTATCAACAAGGTGCTCGACAGCTTCATCTTCAACGTCGGGCATGGTGGGGAAGTGGCTGGGCGCTACCTGCTCGATCGCATGATAGACATTCAGGAATCCAAGCGCGACGGCGGTGTGTCCGACGATTCGCTCGCCGCGGGTGAGCGCGCGGCGGCCGATGCCGAAGCGGCGTCGCATAATGAGGGGGAGCGCATGGGAAAGCACGACGGCAGCGAAGCGCGTGGGATGCATGCGAGAAAGGCGGGCCGCCATGAAGCGTAATCGTCTTATTGTGGGCGCGTTCGATGTTTTTTCGTTTGCGCTGGTCGCAGGTGTACTTTCGCTTGCATGGATAACGCCCGCCTACGCGTATGTCGACCCTTCGGTCATGACCTACACGATCCAGGCGCTCGCCGGCGTCGCGGTCGCGCTTTCGGCCGTGCTCGGCGTGGCGCTTCGCCGTACGCGCAAGATGCTCTTCAAGATGCTCAAAATCGACGAGAATGCCGGCAAGGTGGTGGAGGCGCCGGTCCACAGGCTCGACAAGGACGGCAAGCCCATCCTCGCGCCTGGCGAGATTGCCGCTGATGTGGAGTCGATGTCTTCGAAGAAGGCTTCCCGAAAGGGACGCGCATCTGACGATTATCCTCGCGCAAAATGGGGCGTGCGTGTGGTTTGCGCGCTCATCGTGTGCGCGTTTTTCTCGTTTACCCTGCTCGTGGTTCCGCCGTATGAAATCGTTGCCGGCGCTGGAGCCGATCTTGTGTTCGGCCTCTCCGGCATCTGGCCGATCTTCGCAGTTGCAGGCGTTGTGGTTGCGGTTGTTCTCGCGCTTGCCGTGTCGCTTCTACGCGGCAGGGCGTTCGATATCGTGCTGCTCTTCCTGTTCGCGCTCGGCGTTGCCGCCTATGTTCAGGTGCTCCTGTTGAACTCCGAGCTGCCCACCGCGGACGGTAAGTCGGTGAACTGGGGCGACTATACGTCAATCATGCTGGTGAGCACCGTGGTGTGGATCATCATCGTGGCGATCCCCCTTGTCGTGGGGCATTTGAAGACGAGCCTCGCGCGCGGCGGCGCGGTTGCGCTTTCCCTTGCGCTCATCATCGTGCAGGGAGTCGGCGTGGGTAGTCTGTTCGCGTCGGGCGCATTCGAGGCGGCCACGAAAGAGCCTGATCAGGTGAACGTCGCCGACTTGCGCATGACTGAGGACGGCCTGTTCACCGTTTCCGAGAAAAGCAACGTCATCGTCTTCGTGCTCGATTTCACCGACACGAAGCAGATGTCCCAGATTATGCAGGAGCACCCGGAGGAATTCAACGACTGGACGGGATTCACCTGGTACAACAATGTTGCGGGCTCCATGGTTCCCACGCGCTACGGCGTGCCGTTCCTCTTGACCGGCCAGCTGCCGCAGCAGGGCGAGCTCTTCTCGCAGTACCTCGCTACGCGCTATGAGCGCAGCACGTATCTCGACGATATCCATAACGCTGGCTACAGCATGGGCATCTACACCGATACGTTCGGAACCGAATATTCGAGCGAGGACGTGCAGCGCCACGTGGCGGGCCTCACCATGAACTACCACCCCATGAACCAAGAGGATTCCCCCTCACTGCTCGACCAGGAGGGCACTCTCTTCACGTTGTGGAAGTGCGCGATGTACCGAGACTTACCGTGGGCGTTCAAGCCGTATTTCTGGTTCTACACCGACGAGGTCAACAACGGCATGACGCTGCAGGTGGAAAGCGACGATGGGGAGGTGCAGCAGAGCACGCTCTACACGATGAACGACGGGGCCTATTACGACAAGCTCAAGACGACGAAGCTTTCCGCGACCGACGACGGCGAGACGGGTGCTTTCCGCTTCATCCATTTGCTCGGTGGCCACTATCCGTTCAACCTCGACGAGAACGGTAACGACATCGGCACGGACAACTCCGATGCGATCCGTCAGATTCGCGGCAGCTTGAAGATGCTCTCCGAGTACATCCGTCAGCTGAAGGACATGGGGCTCTACGACAACACTGCGATTCTCGTGACGAGCGACCACGGCGATTGGGGCATCTACGAGGATTGGGATTCCACGTCGAACGCGATCATGTTCTACAAGCCGGCGCAATCGGCCGAGGCGGACGCGCAGCCGATCAAGACGGTGTCGACGCCAGTCGCGCACGTGAACGTGCAGCCGACCATCATCCAGGCTGTTGGCGGCGACTCGTCCAAGTACGGTGAGACGCTCGCGCAGGTGCCGTTCGACAACCGCGTGCGTAAGTTCTACACGACGACGAGTGACGGTAAGAACGACGTCTCCATCGTGGAATACGACATCACCGGCTGGGCCACCGACTTCAACAACTGGCACAAGACGGGAGCCATCTGGGACGCGCAGCAATAGCGAACGAAGAGAGCGAACGACGCCGACAGCGGGGCCTTCAAAGCAAGGCCCCTGTTCGCATTTGGAGACTTACGGCAATCTGCAGCGTGTCTTTGCGATCCCAGCAAAGCAGGCTAAATCGAGCTCACGTGTTGTTGCGTTGTGATGTGCCTCGCCCTGCGCTGATTTCTCGCACAGCCTTGTGAGTATAATTAAGGCCGAAAAGCATGATAGAATTCGAGATTCCTTTGAGAGTTCTATATCGTTGTAGGAGAAAAATGACGGTATATAAAGCTATTGATTTATTCGCCGGCATTGGCGGAATTCGCATGGGCTTCGACCAAGCATTCGGCGACGACATAGAGACAGTCTTTGCGAGCGAATTTGATGAGCCTGCTTGTAAAACGTATCGTGCGAACTTTAACGACGCTTTTGAAATCGCTGGTGATATTACGAAAATCGACGCCTCCGAAGTCCCCGATTTCGACATATGCCTCGCAGGTTTTCCTTGCCAAGCGTTTAGTTTAGCGGGGCGCCGCAAAGGCTTCGAAGACGACTACAAAGGTCGAGCGCGTGGGACGCTCTTTTTTGATACATTGCGGATTTGCACCGACAGGCTCAACAAGCCAAAGGTTATCTTTTGCGAAAATGTGAAGGGCTTGCCTATTCACGATAAGGGGCGTACGTTCAAAACTATTTTGGGAGCATTGGAGGAAGACGGCTATACCCCTTTTTACAGGGTGCTTAATTCAAAGAATTTCGGAGTTCCCCAAAATCGTGAGCGCATTTATATCGTCGCGTTTAGGGAAGACATTGCTCCTCGTGAATTTATATTTCCCACGCACGCTGGTCGAAAAAAGGCAATTCGAGACATTATGGAGGAAGCTCCGATTAGCCCGAAGTACTATCTTTCGGACACGTATATGGAGACGCTTCGACGACATCGGGCTCATCATGAGGCGCTTGGCCATGGATTTGGTTACGAGATTAGGGACCTTGATGACATTGCAGGTGCTATCGTTTGCGGCGGCATGGGGCGAGAGCGCAATTTGATTGTCGATCATCGCGAACACTCCATGGTGCCAGTGACGCGTATCAAGGGACATATCAATACGGAAGACGTCCGTAAAATGACCCCCCGCGAATGGGCGCGTTTGCAGGGTTTCCCAGACACCTACAAACTAACGCTGTCGGACACTCAGCTTTACAAACAGTTTGGCAATTCCGTTACAGTGCCGGTTATCAAAGCCATTGCCGTAAGGATTAAGGAGGTGCTTGATGCTGAAGGGGAACAGAGGCGAGTGGAGTGAGGTTTACGCTTTCTTGCGTATTCTCGCCGACGGCGAAATCGAGCCAGCCGATGCCAATCTCAATGTGCTTAAAGAAGAGCCTGCAATTCCAGTTGTCAGAATTATTAGGGAAGAGAAAAACTCTCCGCGCATCAGCTATTATGCTGGGGATTTGGTTCAGGCTAAGCTTGACAATGGTGAAGATGTCGCCCAAGTAGAAAGCCTAAAGGTCTCCAATGAGGCCGAAAGCCTCTACCGCGAGATAATCTCCAGTCATACCAAGGGGGCCTTCGCCGTTCCGCTAACCGAGGAGTTTATGGATGAGCTCGGGTTGCATACTCTCAAAGCCCCATCAAAAGACAAATCTGATATCATGCTTCAAATCCATGATGTGCACACGGGGTTCAATCCGATTTGCGGATGGAGCATCAAGTCAGAGCTTGGAAATCCCCCGACTCTGCTTAATGCGGGGGCAACTACTAATTTCGTCTTTAGAGTCCGCGGCTGTAGTCAAGAAATCATGGAGCGGGTCAATGCGATTAATACATCGACCAAGCTCAAAGACCGCATTTCGCTTCTGAGGACTGAATGCGAGCTTGTCTTCGAGCGCGTCGCCCATTCAACTTTTGACCGAAATATGCGATTGATCGATAGCTTCTTTCCGCAGTTGATGTCAAACGCAGTGTTGCGATATTACTCGGGTGAGGGCGTAATGTGTTCGCAAATTGTCGAGTCAATGGAGCGCGAAGACGCGTTTGGTATGGGCTCGGGTATGTATGAGTACAAGTTCAAGAAATTCCTCTGCGCATCGGCGCTGGGCATGACGCCTGCGAAAGAATGGAGTGGACGTGACGATGCAACAGGCGGTTATGTCGTCGTTCGCGATGACGGCAAGGTTCTGGCATTTCATATTTACAACAGGGATATGTTCGAGGATTACTTGCTCGGAAGCACGAAGTTTGAGACGGCATCAACCTCAAGGCACGGTTTTGGGAGCGTTTACGAGGAAGATGGTGGGTTCTTTATCAATCTGAATCTTCAAATTAGGTTCCGTTAAACTCGTCGCTGATTGAAATAGGGGTAAGCTGCAAAAGACGTTACGGGGAGGTTCCTATGAACGAGATTAAGTGTCCGCATTGTGGGACGGTGTTTCAGGTGGACGAGTCGGGCTTTGCGGACATCGTGAAGCAGGTGCGCGACGCGGAGTTCAATCGGGAAATTGAGCGTCGCGAGAAACTCTTCGCTGAACAGCGTGAACAGGCGGTGGCGCTTGCGGGCGAGAAGGTACGCGGGGAGGCGCGCGACGAGATTGCTTCCCGCGATGCGGAAATCGCGAAGCTGACCCAGAACCTCGCCGCGATCAAACGGGAAAATGACGCGGCTTCCCGTGCGGCGCAGGCCGAGCAGGTTGCGGCACTCTCCAAAGTTACTGCGAGCAAAGACGCCGAAATCGCCGAGCTCAAGTCGAAGCTTGCGCGCCTTGTTGACGAGCGCGAATCCGATGCGCGCGTGACCGAGGCCGACCATAAGCGAGCCTTGACTGACGCGACCGCCTCCCGCGATGCGAAGATCGCCGAGCTTACGCAGAAGCTCGAAGCCCAAAAGACGACCTTCGCGACCGAAAAGGAGCTCGCCGTCACGCAGGCGCGGACCCAGGTTGAGCGCGAGCGTGATGACCTTGCTGCGCAGGTGAAGCTCAAGGCTGCCGAAGGCGAGCAGAAGGTAAGCGCGCTGCGCGAGGAAATGGCGACGAAGCTCCGCGCAAAAGACGAGCTCATCGCTTACAAGGAAGAGGAAATCGCCCGCTACAAAGAGATGAAGGCCCGTCTTTCTACCAAGATGGTGGGAGAGTCGCTCGAGCAGCACTGCGAGATCGAATTCAACAAGATGCGCGCCGCCGCCTTCCCGAAGGCGTACTTCGAGAAGGACAACGACGTGGTCGATGGTACGAAGGGCGATTTCGTGTTCCGGGAGACGGACGACGAGGGCAACGAGGTCGTCTCCATCATGTTCGAGATGAAAAACGAGAGCGACGACAGCACTCACAAGCATAAAAACGAGGACTTCCTGAAGAAACTCGACTCCGATCGCAAGAAGAAGAACTGCGAGTACGCGGTGCTCGTGACGATGCTCGAGCCCGAAAACGAGCTTTACAACGAGGGTATCGTCGACATGAGCTACCGTTATGAGAAGATGTACGTCATCCGCCCGCAGTTCTTCATCCCGATTATCAGCATCCTGCGCAACGCCTCGCTTTCGGCGCTTTCTTACAAGGCCGAGCTCGCCGAGGTGCGCAACCAGAATATCGATATCACGCACTTCGAGGAGCAGATGGAGGACTTCAAGACGAAGTTCGGACGCAACTACGACCTCGCGAGCCGCAAGTTCCAAACCGCCATCGAGGAGATCGACAAGACCATCACGCATTTGCAGAAAACCAAGGATGCGCTGCTGTCGTCGGAGAACAACCTGCGCCTGGCGAACAACAAGGCGCAAGACCTCACCATTAAGCGTTTGACTAGGAATAATCCAACGATGAAGACGATGTTCGCGGAACTAGCCGAGGCGAAGGAAGCAAAAGCGGTGGGCAAGCTGGGCGAAGGCGTAGAAGACGAGTTGGCCGCCGAGTAGCGCCTGTCTTCGCACAATAATGGAATCAGGGCGGAAGAAACCCAGCAATTGCTTTTCCGCTTAGCTGCCTAAGGCCATCATTTTGCCAGATCGCCATGCAACGGGAGTGTTTGTAGGAGCACAGTACGATTAACAATTAATCGGGTTTGGCATGCCGCACAATACGGTGGATGTTTCGGATGCTGGCGCACAGCTGTTAATTGTCTATCGAATCCTCGCCGAGGCGAGCCAATCCTGCATGGAGTGCGTTCTTTGCGTCGTTGGCTGCGATGGTCGATTGCTGGGTCGTATTCGGGACGGGCACCTTCTCGTAGGGAACCTTGTCTTCGCACTCGCGCAGCAGTTCGCTGGTCCCCGGGGTGGTTTTGGGGCGCTTGGCCGTCTCACCAAAGCAGGCTGCTAAAGACGAAGAAGAGAGCTGTTGGCGCTAACTGACGACCTCTGTGGGACTTGCGAGAACGGCTGAGGCTCATCAAGCTGCAGATCGATTTGCGGCAGCGTTGTCGTCGCCTGACCCGTTTTCGCGGCAAGTCGGATGGATTTGGCGGTAAGCTTACTATAGTATAGGCTAAGCGACAGGAACGAGACTGGAGGCTTCGATATGAATAGCAGGGTGTACACTCGCAGGGGATTTCTTCTAGCAGGGGCGGCAATCGCCGCCACAGCATCGGGCACGGCTTTGTTTGGTTGCTCGGCAAAGGAAGATCAAAAACAGGAGCAAGAACCCTCGGCAACGGAGGAGAAGCCTGCGCCCGAGCCAGGAAGCTCGGCTGACTGCCCTATTGAGATCAGTATGGGGGACGAGATTCGCGTAGACGACGCAATCCTGACCATCGACTCGTGCGACGGGTTCTGCGACGAGCTAAAGGGGACCGACCCAACGTTCAGCTTGAAAATCGACGACGGTAAGCTTGCCTTTCTGGTGAGGTGCACGTTGACTTACGAGGGGAAGACGGAAATCATCCCGAGCGGCTGCATAAAGGCGCAAATCGTGTTCGACGGCGACTATAAGTTTAGGGCCTCGGTGGAGGACACCGAGAAGATCGTGAGCAGCATCGCACCGCTCGAGACTCGTGGCGTGACCCTTTGCGCTCAGATTGCGGAAGGCACCGCCAAGCAGCTCACGGGCCCGATATTGCTCCTCGACGTCGCGAAGCGGTTTGACCCGGACGACAAGTCGAAGGAGACCGTGTGCTACCGATGCCCCCTCTCGTAAAGCGAGCCGAACGATGAACGCGATACGGTCCCTATCGGCACTCGTCGCGGCGGCAGTGCTCTGCCTTGCGCTTTTGGGCTGCGCCGCAGCAGATCCCGCCGTTCAGTCAACCGAGAATGCGATCTCTGCGATCGGCGATGTCGACCTCTCTTCGCGCGACGCGATCTCCGCCGCGCGTGAGGCCTATGATGGGCTGTCCGACACACAGCGGGAAAAGGTCGAGAATGCAGACAAGCTCACCGAGGCGGAGGCGCTTTGGGAAGACGAGTACGGCGCGAAGCTCTCCCAGGTCGTGAGTGCTATCTCCGCAATCGGGAAAGTTACGCTCGAGAGCGAGGCGGCCGTCTCCCACGCCGAGTCCCTGTACAATCTGCTCTCGACCGACGAGAAGGTGCTCGTTGAGAACCGTGACGACCTTTTCGCGGCGCGCAAGGAGCTTTCGAGGCTGGAGGAGGAGGAAGCGGCCAAACCCAAGCCGTTCGCCATCGGAGATTCGGTCGACTCGGGCAAATGGCACGTCGAGCTCGTCGACGCGTACACCTCAACCGAAGTGGCGGACGCGAACGCCTTGACCAGCTTTGTATCTGAGTCCGGGACCTTCGTCGTCCTGGAGTTCGACATGCTCGCCGACCCAGGCACCCGCGACACGATAGACGAAAAGGTCCTGACCGACATCTGCGCAAGATGGAATGGACAGGAATACAGGAATTTCGACATGCAATACGCCCCAGGAGCTCTCTTCATGTCGGCTAAGAACACCATCTTCGACTGGACGGGAACGCTGCACCTTTACTTGTTCGCCGAGCTTCCGCGGGAAGCGCTCGGCGACCTCGTGACTGTGGATCTGAAAGTGCTCAGGGAGAACGAGCAGGCCGTCATTCAGTAGACTGCCGCAAGCGGTACCCGAGGTGCGGCTTTTCGGAGCCTTCCCGAGGCGCAACGTGCTGTTCCAGTTGGAACGCCTGGCAACTAAGCCGCCTTCGGGCGGCTTTTCTCATCCCCGAAAACAAGGAACTGGAAGCCGGTGAGACGGGTAGTGCTTATGCGCACTGATTAGCGCGGTGCTTGCCGTCGCATGCTCGCCGATTTCTTCCGCGACCTGGTGGGGCGTTCCTTCTTTCTATAAGCTCTCGTCCACTTGTATCACTGGATGCTGCCAGTGATGTCTCCATGGAGGAACCTTGCATTCGATGACTATGAGTCCTTTTTTGGGGCGGGGGAATCGCATCGACTTCGACGATGGTCCCATTTTCGTAAGGGAGGTAAGGCGTTGCGTCGGAGCCGAGCCGAGCGTCTGAGATGGCAGCGAGGGTGGCGCAGACCGCTCCTCGCTGCATGTGGTCATATCGGGGGCACCCAAAACGCAGAGCTAGTAACAGCACACTACTAGACTGTTAGGACCTCCTTTCATTGAGGGCGTATTCTGTATAAATTGCTGCGTAATACTTGGAACATATGTTCGTATCTGATAGACTGTCCGCATGGAACACAAGGATATGACATACCTGCTCTCCTCGCGGCTTGGTGGGGAACTGGTGGGCCGCGGCTCGGGCCTCGACGCGGAGGCGGATGATGCGGGCGACCCGCGTGCTCGGGCTGCGCTTCCCGGCGATGCGGCTCCAACCCTCAATGCCGCACAGCTCGAGGCCGTTACTGCGACGGAGGGCTATGTGCGCGTCATCGCCGGCGCGGGAACGGGCAAGACGCGCGCCCTTACGGAGCGCTTCGCATACCTGGTGAACGACCTCGGCATCATGCCGGGAAACATCCTGTGCGTCACCTTCACCAATAAGGCCGCTAACGAGATGCGCCACCGCATCCGCGCGCTCACCGGCGACAACGACACGGGCTTCATCAACACCTTCCACGGTTTCTGCGTCTCAGTGCTGCAAGAGGATTCGCACGCCGTTCAATACCCGAAGAGCTTTCTCGTGCTGGACAACGCCGATATCGATCAGATGCTTCAAACCATCTACGACGAGCGGGGGCTCACGCTGCGTGATATGACGTTCAGTCGCGCGCGCGACATGATCGAGATCATGAAGCTCAAGGAACGGCCCGATTACTACCGCGATATGCTTGCCATGCCGCTCGCCTCTCTGCGCGAAAAGTACGAGCAGGCAACTGATGTGCGCGACATCATCTTCTACGGGTATCTTTATCAAGAGAAGAAGTGCTTTGCCTTCGACTACAACGACCTTATTGTCGTCGTGCTCTACATCTTCGGTCAGCGCCCTGACATCAGGCTGAAATGGCAGAAGCGCCTGGAATACGTTATGGTTGATGAGTTCCAGGACATCGACAAGTTGCAGTACGAGCTTATGAGCGTGCTCGCCGGCTACCATAAAAACCTGTTTGTGGTGGGCGACCCCGACCAGACCATCTACACGTGGCGCGGCGCTGATGTGCGCTTCCTTCTCGATTTCGACAAGGCGTTCCCAGATGTGCGCACCATCATGATGCTCGAGAACTACCGCTCGACTCCCGAGGTCATCGCGGTGGCGAACTCGCTCATCGAGAAGAATCGCCAGCGCATCCCTAAGGATTTGCGTGCGTGTCGCACCCAACACGGGCCTACGGTGTGGCATCACGCGAAAACCTCCGACGACGAGGCAAAATGGATTGCTGAAGGGGTGCGTGCGCTCCATGATGGGGGCATACGCTACCGCGATATGGCGGTGCTCTATCGCGCGCATTACGCATCGCGCCCGGTGGAGGAAGCGTTCCTTAAGGCCGAGATCCCGCATGCGGTGTATTCGGGCGTGCCGTTCTACGGGCGCAAGGAAATCAAGGATTCCCTCGCTTACCTGCGGCTTGTTGCGTATCAGGATGACCTCTCCTTCATGCGCGTGGCAAACGTTCCCAAGCGCAATCTCGGGCAGCGCCGTATGGCGTTTCTTAAGGATTACGCCGAGGCGCACGCGTGCTCGCTTTTCCAGGCGCTCGAGCAGACGATTGAGGATGAGATATTCAAGCGCACCAAGGCGAAGCAGCTCGTGGCGCTCGTGCGCAAGTTCCGCGGATCGTTCGAGGGCAGGCCAGTGTCGGAGGTACTTGCGGCCCTCATTAACGAAAGCGGCTATGAGCAGGCGCTTCGCACGGAGGGAAGCCAGGAGCGACTTGACAACGTGGCGGAGCTCAAGCAGTCGATCTACGAGTTCGAGAACAGTTGCGGGGAGGAGGTGACGCTCGAGCATTACCTTTCCCATGTGGCGCTGCTCACCAATGCCGATGCGCTCGATGAAGCTCAGGACAAGGTGCGCCTCATGACCATCCACGCCGCCAAGGGATTGGAGTTCCCGCACGTCTTTCTGTGCTCGCTTTCCGAGGGGGTGCTCCCGTCGCGCAAGGCGAAAACGCTCGAGGGTATGGAAGAGGAGCGAAGGCTCGCATTTGTCGCGGTGACCCGAGCGCGGGACGGGCTCTATCTTACCGAGGCGGCTGGTTTCTCGCACGAGGGCTCGCCGCGCCATCCGTCGCGTTTCTTGCTCGATATCGATCAGCGCGCCCTGCAGTTCTCGAACAAGCCGAGCGACGAGGAGCTATCCTGCGCGCGGGCAGCGTACGCCGCAAGTGACAAATGGATGGCTGGTTTGGCGGCCGATGCGCGCTTCTCGCCGGGCGACTGCGTGCTCCACAAGGCGTTCGGACGGGGCGTCATCGAGCGACTCGACGAGGAGAAGCGTGCCTACATCGTGCATTTCGACTCGCTCGATACGCCGCGCGCCATCTCGTTTCGGGCGAAGCTCGATGCGGGCGACGCCTAGGGAAACGCTGAGTGTGTAGCGAAAAATCGGGCGGGCGCATGCCGCCGTGCACATTTGCTACACTTCATGGTATGGAAGAGAGCAACGTGAAAGAAACCCAAGCAGAGAAGATCGCGCGCATCAAGCGTGGTCTCGATGCTGTGCCGACCCTGCCCGGCGTGTACCTCTGGAAGGACAAGGACGGCCATGTCATCTACGTGGGCAAGGCTAAGCAGCTGCGCGCCCGCATGCGCCAGTACGTGAACTTCCAGGACGACCGCGCGAAGATCCCGCTGCTCGTCGACCAGATCGACTCGTTCGAGTACATCGTCGTCGGCAACGAGCACGAGTCGCTTGTCCTTGAGAAGAACCTGATCAACCAGTACGCCCCGTTCTTCAACGCCGATTTCAAGGATGACAAGTCCTACCCGTTCATTGCGCTCACGAAAGGCGACGTGTTCCCCGCCATCAAGTACACGCGTGAGAAGCACAAACCCGACACGCGCTACTTCGGACCCTACACTGATTCGTGCGCGGCCCGCCGCATGGTCGACATCGCGCGGCGTGTCGTGCCCCTGTGCGCGACGTCGTGCGCCGATTGGCGGAATCTCTCGCGCCGCCTTGAGAGCGATCCGGTCGCGATGATGAAATCAGACGTGCGCCCCTGCTTCGATTGCCATGTGGGCTTAGGCCCCGGCGCATGCTGCGGGCGCATCACCCCCGAGGAGTACGCCGTGAACGTGCGCCGCATCGAGCGCTTCCTCGCAGGGCAGCACCGGGAGTTCCTTGACGAGCTCTCGGCCGAGATGGCCAACGCGGCGGCCGATCTCGATTTCGAGCGCGCCGCCCGGATCAAGGCGCGCATCGACACCATCAACTCGCTCACCGACAAGCAGCATGCGGTGTCCGCCCATAACCTGAACGCTGACGTCGTGGGCCTTTTCCGCGAGGAGACGGTCGCGGGCGCGCACGTGCTCGTCATCCGCGAGGGGCGCATCATCAACTCCAACGAGTTCGTCTTGAACCGCGGGCGCGACGTCCCCGACCAGGACCTTCTCCACAACTTCCTGTTGCGCTACTACGACACGACCACTTCCATTCCCCACGAGGTCATCGTACGGGAGTTGCCCGAGGACGAAGGGTCGATGGAGGCGTGGCTCACCGAGAAGCTTGCGAGCGCGCACGGGGCGAAAGTGCGCTTCACGGCTCCGCAGAAGGGGGAGAAGGCGGCGCTTGTCGACATGGCGGAGACGAACGCGAAGCATACGCTCATGCGCTACAAGGTGCGCACGAACTACGAGGACAAGCGCGTGAACGATGCGCTGCTGCAGCTCGAGAGCGCGCTCGCGCTCGACGCACCGCCCATGCGCATCGAGTGCTTCGACATCTCGACGATCCACGGATCATATACGGTCGCGTCAATGGTCGTGTTCACGGGTGGCAAGCCCGACAAGAATCAGTACCGCCGCTTCAAGATCAAGACGCCGCTCGATGAGGCGAACGACTTCCTCTCGATGCAGGAGGTGATGAGCCGCCGCTACTGCGCCGAGCGTATGGCAGATGAGCGCTTCGGCAGCAAACCCGACCTCATCATCCTCGATGGCGGCAAGCCACAGCTGTCGGCCGTTATGGAGATGTTCGACCAGATGGGAATCGATGACATCGCGCTGTGCGGTTTGGCTAAGCGCGACGAGGAGCTCTTTGTCCCCTGGCAGGACACGGGTCCGGTCGTTTTGCCCTCGGGGTCGGCGTCTCTCTACCTCGTGAAGCAGGTGCGCGACGAGGCCCACCGGTTCGCTATCACCTTCCACCGCGAGCTCCGCGGCAAGGGCATGACGGCAAGCATCTTGGATGAGGTCGCGGGCTTGGGTCCTGTTCGCAAGAAAGCCCTGCTCAAGCATTTCAAATCCTTCAAGAACCTCAAGGCGGCGAGCTTGGCGGAGATCAAGGAGGCCCATGTGGTGCCCGACGAGGTCGCCGAGGAGCTCCACAAGGTGATCGAGCAGTATAATAGCGAGCGAAAAGATGAACTGGTCGTTGGCGGCGAGTAGGGGGTTGCACACCATGGATGCACGGCATGAGAACCGCGAGGAGATTCCCGAGGACGAGTACGAGGACGGCGCTGAGAGGTCTTTCGAAAAGGATACGATCGCGCTCGAGGACATGCCCGAGATCGTCATCGTCACGGGCATGAGCGGTGCCGGGCGCACCGAGGCGATGCACGTCTTCGAGGACCTGGGCTTCTTCTGTGTCGACAACCTGCCGGCGAGCCTTATTGGGAACCTGCTCGCGCTCAAGGGCATGCCCGGCCAGCCCGATGCGAGCCGACGCCTCGCTGTGGTGTGCGACGCGCGCAACCGCGATTTCTTTCCCAATCTGAAGGGCGAGGTCGAGAAGCTCGAGCGCGAGGGAATCGACGTGTGCGTGCTATTCCTCGACGCTGCGGACGACAAGCTCGTCGCTCGTTACAAGTCCTCGCGTCGCCGCCATCCGCTGTGCACTGACGGCACTACCATTGCGCAGGGCATCGAGCGCGAGCGTCAGATGCTCTATGACCTTCGCGAGATGGCGCATCATGTCGTCGACACCACCGACATGCTCCCGCAGCAGTTGC
>ERZ1034984.1195-NODE-1195-length-25684-cov-6.403176_pt1 | contig 25684 bp, 24 predicted proteins | sample MGYA00520589_ERZ1034984 | MGnify/ENA primary metagenome ERZ1034984 (study PRJEB33766, sample SAMN09781790) | gut metagenome | biome: gut microbiome | host: Homo sapiens | place: Madagascar | study: EMG produced TPA metagenomics assembly of the PRJNA485056 data... | reverse complement strand
AGTCTGAGGAGGAGAAAAAAGACACAAAGGATCAAAAGGGATCCAAGGCAAAAAAGAAAAAAGAAGAGATCAAAAAGAAGATTGAAGAAAAAAAGAAACACAAGAACAAATAATGTGATAACATATATTCATATGAGTTGAAAGGAGAATACGATGAAAGCAGCAATTATCATGGGATCCACCAGTGATCTCCCAAAGGTAGAACCTGCAGTAAAGATTTTGAAAGACTACGGTGTCGAGGTGGCGGTGCGCTGTCTGTCCGCTCACAGAGCGCATGAGGGGCTGTCTGCATTTATCGAGGAATGCAATCAGAACGGCACACAGGCGATCATCGCAGCCGCAGGTATGGCAGCTGCACTTCCGGGTGTTGTGGCTTCACAGACCGTGATCCCGGTCATTGGCGTGCCATTGTCCGGTTCGGTACTTGACGGTATGGATGCCCTGATGTCTATCGTGCAGATGCCATCCGGCATTCCGGTGGCTACTGTAGCCATCAACGGAAGCAAGAATGCAGCTCATCTGGCACTTCAGATCATGGCCAACCAGGAGCCGGCACTTCGTGAGCGCCTGTTGGAGGATCGCCGCGAGATGGAGAACAGTGCGATGAAGGCCAACGAAGAGGTTATGGCAAAATATTGTTAAGCAAAAAAGGATTCCTGCCGGCAACACAGACAGGAATCCTTTTGGATTTCGGAAGATCACATAAACTTACGGGCAGAGGTTCTGTAACAGGGCCTCTGCTATTTTTTGTGCCACGGTCAGTTTGTACGCATAGCGTGTGGACATCGGGGGAAGTTCCAGATAGAAGGTCTGAACCTGACCGCGTATGGACAGGGCGAAGTAGACCTGCCCCGGGCTGGACGATTCCGGATTGGCCGGATCGACATTGCCCATCGTGCCGGTGATGCCGATACCGATATCTGCCCGGTAAGCCACGGCACAGGCGGAAGCCATGGCGGCTGCGGTCTCCCCGGAATATACGGAGTGTTCCCGGATGATTTCGGCCGGGACGCCCTGCAGGATCTTGGCCTCATTGCAGTAGGTGACAAATGCACCGCGCAGTATCGCGGAAGAGCCTTCCGTGTCAGTGATCAGAGAACTGATCAGACCGGCGGTGGCGCTCTCCATCGTAGTGATGGTAAGGCCCCAGTCGATCAGGACCCGGGTCAGTTTGTGGTAGAGTTCGTGTACCTGTGCTTCAAGTTCCATATGTCCCCCGTTCCGGAGTGCTTCTGCAGTGAGGCGCAGAATCCTCCTTTGTGTCGGTCAGGCCGGCCGGATGTGTCCGAGGATCGGGAGTCCGGTCTCCTGTTTGATCATCATTTCATTGTCCCGGTGCAGGATCAGATCCGGCTGCCAGTGATTCAGGATAATGCCCTCAAGTGGCAGATCCTTTGCGCGCATGTATGAGGTCGTCAGCAGGACATGATTGATCGTGCCAAGACCGGCATCGGCCACCAGCACACAGGAGAGTCCTGTCATACGGATCACGTCTTCGAGCCAGATGGTCTGTGTCTCATCCTGGCGCAGAGGACACAGAATGCCTCCGCTGCCTTCCGCCACGACAAACTCGTAGTCGGATGCACAGCGCTCATAGAATTTCCGCACGACCTCCATCTCCACGGGGCCGCCCTCGAGGCGGGAGGCCAGATGAGGAGAATATGCCTGTTCGTAGACATAGGGAACCATCTGGGACAGAGGCTGGGTCAGACCGGCCATCTGCCGGACAAACAGAGCGTCGCCCGGGATGAGTTTGCCGTCTTTGCGGACATTGCCGCTGACAGCAGCCTTGAAGTAGCCGGTGGATACGCCCTGATCCATCATGTGTCTGGCGATCACACCGCTGACATACGTCTTACCGACATCGGTGTCGGTTCCAACTACAAAAATACCACGTTTCATGAGAAGTTACCAGCCTTTCTATCCGATCTGGTGTGTCAGGCCCAGGTGAAGAAAGACCGGGCGCAGACGCAGGGCAAGAGCAGAACTGATCAGGCACAGGATTACGTCTCCCGGCATATCCAGAGGAAAACAGTCTGCCAGTACCAGAAGCAGGGAGGTCTTGTCCCCGACATAATAATTTAACATAAAATATTTGTAGACCAGGCCGATCCCGTAGGTTACCACGAATCCGGCAAATGCGGCGAGAAGGTAGGAAACGTAGGTCTTCTTTTTCATGCGCTCACAGAGGAATCCTACGACAAATGCCGTCAAGATAAAGCCTGCCAGAAATCCAAAACTTGGACGGAAGATGTAGCCGAGACCTCCTCCGGCGGCAAAGATCGGCAGCCCGAACAGTCCGAGCAGTACGTAGACGCCGACGGCGAGGGCACCGTGGGCGCTGCCAAGCAGCATGCCGGCCAGCAGGACAAACATAAACTGTAGGGTGAAGTAGTCCATGCCGGGAACCGGGATCTGGATAAAGGCACCGACAGCGGTGAGCGCGGTAAACAGGGCACACAGAACGAGACGTTCGGTGGTCAGAACAGAATTCTTTTTCATGGGAATGATTCCTTTCTTTGGGGTCAGGTCTGATGCAGACCTGAGGTGTTATGGTTTTTATCTACTGGTTGATAATTTATATCATCTGTGGTAGAATTGTCAACTAGAAAAAATATAAGGGTTGACGAAAGGTGGACAAAACAATGGATATGTTGACATTGGCGGAGGAGATTATCGGAGGAAGACGGATTACCAGACAGGATGATCTGACGGTTTTTCTGAACTGCGATCTGGAGCAGCTCTGTGAGGGCGCAGACCGCATCCGTGAGGCGATGGTGGGCGAACGTGTGGATCTGTGTGCCATTATCAATGGAAGAAGCGGAAAATGCCCGGAGGACTGCAAATACTGTGCCCAGTCCGCGCATCATCATACGGATTGTGAAGTGTACGATTTCCTGCCGGAGCAGGAGATCCTCGATGCCTGCGAACTGCATGAGAAGGAGGGGGTAGACCGTTTCTCCATCGTGACGGCGGGCAAAAGCCTGACCGGGGAAGAGTTTGAAAAGGCAATTCATGCCTATGAGACGATGCACAGCCGGTATCATATTGATCTGTGCGCTTCCATGGGATTCCTGGATGAGGAGCAGCTTCGCCGTCTGCATGAGGCGGGTGTGACCAGTTATCATCATAATATCGAGACCTCAAGAAGAAACTTCCCGAATATCTGCACGACACATACCTATGACATGAAGATAGAGACCTTGAAAAAGGTGAAGGCGGCGGGGATGTGCGCCTGCTCCGGAGGCATTATCGGTATGGGAGAGACCTGGGAGGATCGTCTGGACATGGCGGTCAGCCTGGCGGAACTTGGCATTGACTCCATCCCGATCAATGCGCTGATGCCGATCCCCGGAACACCGCTGGAGGGAAGGGAGACACTGAGTGAGGATGATATTCTGCGCACGATCGCATTCTTCCGCTATATCAATCCGGAGGCGAATATCCGTCTGGCAGCAGGCCGTGCGCTGCTCACCGGAGACGGGAAGAAAGCCTTTGAGTCCGGTGCTTCTGCTACGATCACCGGAAACATGCTTACGACCGTTGCCGGTGCCACGATCCGCAGTGACCGTAAGATGCTTCAGGATATGGGACGCGAGGTCGCTCCTGCTTGTGAATCTATGGAAAATATGTTAGAATAAGAGGTGGACTGCGAGAAAATCGATACATCTATGGCATTTTACTTAAGAATCTTTCGCAGCGAGAAAAAACTGCAATTCAAAAGCGAAATTGCACAGGAGGTATTATCGATGGAAATCGTATCAATTCGTGACATATTCAGGAACAAAGACAAATATATCGGCACTGAGGTGACCGTGGGAGGATGGGTCCGCAATATCCGTGACTCCAAGACCTTCGGATTTATCGTGCTCAATGACGGTACCTTTTTTGAGACTCTGCAGGTGGTATACCATGACAGCATGGACAACTTTGCACAGATCTGCAAATTAAATGTCGGTGCGGCGCTGGTGATCCGTGGTGAGCTGGTGGCTACCCCGAATGCGAAGCAGCCATTTGAGATCCAGGCTGCAGAGATTACGGTCGAGGGTGAATCCACACCGGATTATCCGCTCCAGCCAAAGAGACATTCTATGGAATATCTTCGTACGATCACGCATCTGCGTCCGAGAACCAACACCTTCCAGGCAGTGTTCCGCGTGCGCTCCCTGTGTGCATATGCGATCCACAAGTTCTTCCAGGAGAGAGATTTTGTCTACGTGCATACTCCACTGATCACCGGAAGTGACTGCGAGGGCGCCGGAGAGATGTTCCAGGTGACTACGATGGATCTGAACAATGTTCCAAAGACCGGGGAGGGAGCGGTGGATTACTCCCAGGACTTCTTCAAGAAGCCGACCAATCTGACGGTCAGCGGCCAGTTAAATGGCGAGACTTACGCGATGGCATTTAAGAATATCTACACGTTTGGACCTACATTCCGTGCGGAGAATTCCAACACCACCCGTCATGCGGCCGAGTTCTGGATGATCGAGCCTGAGATCGCATTTGCGGATCTGACCGATGATATGCTGCTGGCAGAAAGTATGCTCAAATATGTTATCCGCTATGTGCTGGAACATGCGCCGGAGGAGATGGCATTCTTCAACAAATTCATCGACAAGGGACTGATCGAGAGACTGCAGCATGTCGTGGATTCCGAGTTTGGGCGTGTGACTTATACAGAGGCCGTTGAGCTTCTCGAGAAGAACAATGACAAGTTTGAATATAAGGTATCCTGGGGATGCGATCTGCAGACCGAGCATGAGAGATATCTGACCGAACATATCTTCAAGCGTCCGGTTTTTGTGACGGATTATCCAAAGGAGATCAAGGCATTCTACATGAAGTTAAATGAGGACGGCAAGACCGTGGCAGCGATGGATTGTCTGGTGCCCGGCATCGGTGAGATCATCGGCGGAAGCCAGCGAGAGGATGATTACGGGAAACTGGTGGCACGTATGGAAGAACTGGGACTGGCCAAAGAAGATTATGACTTCTACCTCGATCTGAGAAAATACGGTTCTGCCAGACATGCGGGCTTTGGACTTGGATTTGAGCGCTGCGTGATGTATCTGACCGGCATGGGCAACATCCGTGATGTGATCCCGTTCCCGAGAACAGTCAACAACTGTGAACTGTAATGACAAGATAAGAAAGGCATGGTAAGTATATGGGCAACATTTATATTCCGGAGGGCTACAAAAGTCCGCAGTCGATCAAGGACACTGAAAAGGCCATCAAAGAAGTAAAAGATTATTTTGAGAGAGCACTGGCGGATGCATTGAACCTGACCCGTGTTTCCGCACCTCTGTTTGTCAAGCCGGAGTCCGGTCTGAACGACAACTTAAACGGTGTGGAGAGACCGGTTTCGTTCGGTATCAAGGAGCAGGGAGATGCCACGGCGGAGATCGTACATTCCCTGGCCAAGTGGAAGAGAAACGCACTGGGCGAATATGGATTTGAAGTGGGCGAGGGCCTGTATACCGATATGAGTGCGATCCGCAGGGACGAGGACACGGACAATGTCCATTCCATCTACGTGGATCAGTGGGACTGGGAGAAGATCATCCGCAAGGAGGACCGCAATGTGGAGACGCTCAAGGAGACCGTCTTCCGCATCTATATGGCCCTCAAGGAGACTGAGTATTATATGTGCGGCAAGTATCATTTTATGGATCCGTTCCTGCCAAATGAGATCACGTTTGTGACGACACAGGAGCTGGAAGACCGCTGGCCGGACAAGACCACCAAGGAGCGTGAGGATCTGATCGCCAAGGAAAAGGGCGCGGTCTTCCTGATGCAGATCGGTGGAGCACTTGGTTCCGGAGAGCCCCATGACGGACGTGCTCCGGACTATGATGACTGGCAGTTAAACGGAGATATCATTGTATATTATCCGGTGCTGGATCGTGCCCTGGAACTGTCTTCCATGGGTATCCGTGTTGATGAGGAATCTCTGGCCAGACAGCTTGAGATCGCGGGATGCGAGGAGCGTGCACAGATGCCGTTCCAGAAGAGCATTCTGGAAAAGAAACTCCCATATACGATCGGCGGAGGGATCGGACAGTCTCGTATCTGCATGTTCTTCCTGCAGAGAGCGCACATCGGAGAGGTACAGTCTTCTCTGTGGCCGCAGGACGTGATGGAGCAGGCAAAGGCACACGGCGTGAATTTACTGTAAACAGACAGATTACCAGGGGGATAATGTGATGAGCAAAGTATTTACTTCGGCACAGATACTGTTGCCGGCATCTCAGATTGACCGCTCCAAATGGGCGGTGATCGCCTGCGACCAGTTCACCAGTGAGCCGGAATACTGGAAACAGGTCGAGGAGAAAGTGGGAGAGAGTCCTTCCACGCTGTCTCTGATCTACCCGGAAGTGTATCTGGGAGGAGATGACAGCCGGATCTCGAAGATCCAGGATACGATGATTCAGTATCTGCGGGATGGTGTATTTGACACAGCGGTAGAGGATGGATATGTATTTGTGATCCGTACTACAGAGTCAGGCAGACGTCTGGGGCTGGTGGGGGCACTGGATCTGGAGGCATATGATTTCCATCCGGACAGGAAAGCGCTGGTACGTGCGACCGAGCAGACCGTGGCATCCCGTATCCCACCGCGCATGAAAGTGAGACTGGATGCGAGTGTGGAGTCACCACATGTGATGGTTCTGATGGAGGATATCCGGTATCATATCCTTCGGGATCTGTCCCGGAAAACGGACACATTGGACAAACTGTATGATGTGGAACTGATGCTGGGCGGAGGTCATCTGGAAGGCTATGCAGTGACCGGACAGGAAGCACAGCATCTGAATGTATTGTTTGATGAGATGGAAGACCGGTGCGGCGGGCTGCTGTTTGCGGTGGGGGACGGCAATCATTCCCTCGCAACGGCCAAGGCGTGCTGGGAGGAGATCAAAAAGAACCTGTCTGATGAGGAGGCCAGGAGCCATCCGGCTCGGTATGCGTTGGTAGAACTGTGTGACCTTCATGATCCTTCATTGGTATTTGAACCGATCCACCGTATTCTGTTCGGTGGTCAGATGGATGCCGTGACCGAGTATTTTGAGAAGGCATTGCAGCGGGAAGGCATGAGCCTGGTACCCGGTGACGAGATCGTGTTTACCCAGGGAGACATGCGCAGACAGACAGCGATCCAAGGCAGGGGAGACCGGCTTCCGGTAGAGATCCTGCAGAAGGTTCTGGACGCGTATCTGGAGGAACACTCTGAGGTGGAGATCGACTATATCCATGGTACGGATTCGCTGAATAAGCTGGTGGAGGAAAGCGGCGGTCTTGGCATTGCCCTGCAGGCGATCGACAAGCAGAGTCTGTTCCCGGCCATTCAGGCAGGCGGCGTGCTTCCGCGTAAGACGTTCTCCATCGGGGAAGCGCACGAAAAGAGATATTATATGGAGTGCCGTAAGATCCGCTGACGGCACCGGATATACAAAGAAAACGCCAAAGAGTGCAGTTACAGCATCTCTTTGGCGTTTTTGATCTCCTCGGCAGAGACACCGAGAAGGGCTTCAGCCTGTGCGGGATCACCGCCGTTTCTCAGATAATTGCATACGATCGAGAGGCGTCCCAGAGCAACACTCTTGGCGTTGAGTTCAGCCTGGGTGTCCATCTGGCTTTGCATCAGTCCCTTTTTGAGGTTCTTAAAGATCAGGATCAGTACCACAAAAAGGATGGCCAGCAGAAAGACAAAGACCAGCACATAGCTGATAATGATCTTTGCCAGATTGCTGATGGCAAAGATCGTGCAGAGACTGTTCATAGGCTCCTTCTTTCCGTACCGTGCCGGTACCTGTAGTGTTACAACCAGTGTATCATTTTCGGGGGGATGCCGCAAGAAAATGACGACATTTTCTGTGCTTATTTTCTGTCGGGAACGGCCAAATGGGTGTATAATATGAGAAAGAAACGAAGCATGATGGGTATAGGATGACATAGAAGGGAAGAATGTGATGAGAGTATTTTGGATAGTATTGGACAGCGCGGGGGTGGGCAATGCGCCGGATGCCGCTGCGTTTGGCGATGAGGGAAGCAATACCTGGAAACGCTGTTATGATTCCGGCAACCTTAAGATTCCTCATATGGAACATCTGGGAATTTATCAGATACAGGGGATGGAATATGGCCGGACGGACACGGAGGTCGTGGGATGTTATGGCAGGATGCGGGAACAGTCCCAGGGCAAGGACACCACGACCGGACACTGGGAGATGGCAGGGCTGATCTCGTCGCAGCCGTTTCCGACCTATCCGCAGGGGTTTCCGCAGGAGATCATTGAGGAGTTCTCCGGAAGAACCGGAAGGGGCGTACTTTGCAACAGGCCGTATTCCGGCACGGAAGTGATCCGTGACTATGGCAGACAGCATATGGAGAGCGGAGATCTGATTGTGTATACCTCTGCGGATTCTGTCTTTCAGATCGCGGCGCATGAGGATGTGGTGCCGGTGGAGGAGTTGTACCGATGCTGCAAGATTGCCAGAGAGATACTGACCGGTCCACATGGTGTGGGAAGAGTGATCGCCAGACCATTTACGGGTACATATCCGGACTTTACCAGGACGGAGCGGCGTCATGATTTTTCGCTGGTGCCGCCCAGAGATACGATCCTGGATCAGCTTCAGGCTGCGGGCAGGGAGGTGATCGGTGTCGGCAAGATCTATGATATCTTCGCCGGCAAGGGCATTGACCGGACCACGCCGAACCACGGCAACCACGCCAATATGGAACGCGTCTTTGAGATCATGAAGGAGGAGTTTGACGGGCTGTGCTATGTCAATCTGGTGGACACGGATATGATCTACGGACACCGCAGGGACATTCCGGGCTATGCCGGGGCATTGTCTGAATTTGATGTGCAGCTCGGCCGGATGCTTCCCGGGATGAAGGAGGATGACATTCTCATTATCACGGCGGATCACGGCTGTGATCCCGGATATCGCGGGACAGACCACACCCGTGAGATGGTGCCGCTTTTGGTCTATGGAAAGTCTCTGCCACAGAATGTGGATCTGGGAACCCGAAGCACCTTTGCGGACATTGCCGCAACGATCGGTGCGTGGTTTGGGCTGGACTATCATGGGGATGGCAGTCCGATCCGGGAACTGCTTGAGAGATAGTCCGGTATCTGGTATGATGGAGAGACAGGTGTGGCAAACGGCCGCATGAGGATTTCGAGATGACGGAGGAAGAAAGCGTGAATAACAAAAAGCTATTTAATCTGATCTGTGACCTGATCATGCTCGGCGTGGTAGTTCTGGTCGTGATCGCGATCGGCAGTACGATCCATACGAGACAGGCAGAGAAGAAAAAGGGACATGTTGAGGTGAGCAGCGAGACCGGCGCACCGGCGACGACAACAGAGCCGGAGGAGAGCGAGGAGCCGCAGGCCAGCATTGCGCCGGAGGAAGGGTATACGACCTACAAGACGGTGGTCAATTCCTCTCAGGCAGATAATACGATCTTTTATCTGCGGCTGAACGATACGGACGGCACTTACCGTGCCGGCATGATCGCCGGAGCCGATGACACTCTGCTGGATAAGGGAACCTATGAGAGGGATCAGGAACATATTGCGGTGACATCGGGCAGCAGTACTGCCGATACCACGAACTATCTGGTGGATGGCGATTACCTGGTCAATGCCGATGAGATCTATTCCGGCCAGCTTCCGGAGGGTGATGTGTTTGACTTTACGACCAAATGCAAGCTGTCCAGCACGAAGCGCAACAAACTGATCTTTAAGGAGGACGGTACCTATGAGCAGCAGGCGGTCACCAAGTCCACCGATAAGGGCGGTGAGGATAAGGTAGATGTCACTACCGGGACCTATCACAAAGCCGGTGATTTTCTGGTGAGGGCTACCGACGAGGGACAGCAGCTTGCTGACATGTATATTTATCAGAATCAGCTGGTCAACAGCTTTTTCAAGATTGTCAAATAAAAGGAGAACGACACGATGATGGAACAGTTTGAAGGATACCAATACATGGAGGGCGGCGTTTGCGCCGCACAGGGATTTACTGCCAATGGACTTAACAGCGGCATCAATCCCGACAAGAGCAAAAATGATCTGGGCATGGTCTACAGCGAGACGCTCTGCGAGGCGGCAGCCGTGTATACCACCAACAAGGTAAAAGGGGCACCGATCCTTGTGACGAAGGATAACCTGGCCAGGACCGGAGGACATGCCAGAGCGGTGCTGGTCAATTCCAAGAATGCCAATACCTGCAATGCCAACGGCGTGGAGATCGCGCAGGGAGGCTGCCGCCTGGCGGCAGATGCGCTGCGTATCCGGCCGGAGGAAGTGATCGTCGCTTCCACGGGCGTGATCGGTCAGCCGATGGATCTGGCACCGTTCGAGCAGGCGATGCCTGCGCTGGTGAGCGGTCTGAGCAGAGAGGGACATACCGCAGCGGTTCACGCGATCATGACGACGGATACCGTGCCAAAAGAAGTTGCAGTCGAGTTTGCGATCCAGGGCAGAACCTGTCATCTGGGAGGCATGGCCAAGGGAAGCGGCATGATCCATCCAAACATGGCGACGACGCTGAACTTTGTGACTACAGATGTGGCAATCAGCGCAGAAATGGTTCAAAAAGCGCTGAATGAGATCGTTAAGATCACCTACAACTGCCTGAGCATTGACGGGGACACTTCTACCAATGATATGGTCAGTGTCATGGCCAATGGAATGGCCGGCAACCCATGCATTGAGCAGGAGGGGAAAGATTATGAGATCTTCAAGCAGGCATTGTATATTGTCATGATGAATATGACCAAGATGCTGGCCGCAGACGGCGAGGGAGCCAGCAAGATGCTGGAGTGCACGGTAAAGGGGGCACCTGATCAGGAGACCGCGATCGTTGTGGCCAAGAGTGTGATCCGTTCGCCATTGTTCAAATGTGCGATGTTTGGAGAGGACGCAAACTGGGGCCGTATCCTGTGTGCGATCGGTTATGCGGACGCGGAGTTTGACATCGAGAAGGTCGATGTGGATCTGGCCAGTGAGGCCGGAGTACTTCCGGTCTGCCGCGATGGAGCCGGAGTACCGTTCTCCGAGGAGTTTGCCTCCGAACTTCTGGCAAAGGATGAGATCTATATCAATATTGATCTGAAGCAGGGAGAGGCACAGGCCAAGGCCTGGGGATGTGATCTGACATACGATTATGTGAAGATCAACGGAGATTACCGTTCCTGATAGAACAAACGATAAAAATATATAAAAAGACCAGTCAATATGTGGTGTGTCCCGGATTTGGGATACATCACGGTTGACTGGTCTTTTTTTTGATTACTCTGTATCGCTGTCTTCTGATTTGGATTCAATCTGTCCTGGCATCTTGTCGGAATGCTCCTTGGCATACTCCAGAAAGTTTTCCCAGGACAGTGGCTTGGAAAAATGATAGCCCTGATAGTAGTCCGGGGTATAGGTCTTTAACAGATTCCAGACTCCATCGGACTCGACGCCTTCCACACAGATCTGGATGTGAAACTGTTTTGCACATTCGATAATAGTGCTTACCAGGATACGGTCAGATTCATTCTCCAGAAGGTGGAAGACGAAGCTCTGATCGATCTTGACACAACTGAATGGCAGGTCACGCAGCAGACTCAGAGAAGAATATCCGGTGCCGAAGTCGTCCGCGGAGATGCGCAGCCCCTGGCTCTGGAAGAACATCAGATTCTCCTGCAGAGTCGCGATATCTGCGGTTCGGGAATGCTCTGTCAGCTCCAGCGTCAGATTTTTATGTGGGAAATCCGTCTCATGCAGGATGTTGAGCAGATCGTCGCGGAACCCCGAATGATCGAGCTGATGGTAGGAGACATTGACACTGATGACGAAGTCCGGATCGATCTCCAGATATGGTTTGACCTGATTGAGTGCCGTGCGCAGGATCCAGAGCCCTAATTCGTAGAAGCAGCTGTCGTTCTCGAGTACCGGAATGTAATGTCCCGGTGGAACGGTCCCCCATTTCTCATTGCGCCAGCGAAGCAGCGCCTCGGCACCGATAATCTTTTCATCGGCATTGACCTGCGGCTGATAATTCAGATAGAATCCCTCGCAGCCGTTCAGGATGCTCTGTTTGATGTCGGCGATCAGCTCCAGATGGCTGCGGTCATTCAGCCACATGGAATTGTTGTAGAAGATCAGCTCGCCGTTCTTTGCCTTCTTGGAGGTCTCTGTCGCATAGGCCAGCTCGGAGAGGATCGTATCGACATCCTGAGTGATCGCATCAAAACACAGGCCGCCGCCGGAAAGCATGAATCCGATGTGGGAATCATCGACATAGACATTGTTCTGGGCAATATAGACGATTTCGCTGTACAATGTCTGGATGGTCTTCTGGTCGTGCATTGCCTGGGAGAGGATGGCAAATTTGGCACCGTCCATACGGAAGACGATACCGCGGCCGGAGACCAGTGCGCGCAGCTTGTCGGCAAAGGCCTGAAGCAGACGGTTGCCAAATGCATAGTCATAACTGGTGTTGATCGTATTGAAGTTATTGATCGCTACCATAAGGATCCCCACAGGCTGCTTGGCTTCGGTATAGCGGCGCAGCGTGGAGTTGAATTCGTAGAGATTGTACAGGTTGGTCACCGGATCGATGGTATCGATGATACCATGGTTGGTGATCGTGCCGGCAAAGTAGTTTGGCTCGCCGTTCTCACCTTTGAGAACCTTGCCCTCGCAGGTGACAATGACGTAATGGCCGTCGCGGTTTTTGACACGATACTGGAGGTTGTGGTAATCCTTTTTGCCGGATAAGACATCATTGACATCCTGCTGATAGAAGTCGCGGTCTTCCTCGTGGACACGCTGTCCCCAGATCGTTCCGGCATCATATATGTATTCTCCGGGAAGAGAAAAATACTCCACGGCATTGGAGGACCAGCGGGAAATGTTGGTGTTCATATTCATCAGATAGAGATAGCGGCTGTGAGAGGTGGCCGCGAGTACATCGAATACACGGCTGTCCAGCCCGGCCTTGTTGACATGGGAGATCTTCTTGACTTTGCCCTGGGAGCGGGAGTCCTTTTTTTCATCGCCGAATTCCCAGTGCTGGGAGTGGCGCATCTTGTACTGATACATCTTGGCATCGGCCTCGGATAACAGCTCAGAGTAGGTCTTGTTGGAGTTGGAATGCATGTAGGCGCATCCGTAACTGAAACTGTGGCTGTATTCCTTGTCGGAGATCGTCATATCCCAGAACTCATTGCGCAGGCGTTCCAGGCGCTCCAGAAGCTGACGGTCATCATCCGTCGTGGAGACCAGAAGGAACTCGTCGCCACCCAGACGATACAGAAATTCACCGTCGTGAAGAATACTCTGCAGTACCTTGCAGGCCTCGATCAGGTAGACATCACCCTCGTTGTGGCCGTAGGTATCGTTGCAGTATTTGAGATTGTCCAGATCGATAAATGCGATGGTAAACGGTGCTGCAACGGCCAGCAGTTCTTCCAGTTTGTGGTTGGAAGCCAGGCGGTTGCCGATCCCGGTCAGGGTATCTGTCGTGGAACTGATCTGTTTGCTATGTTCTGCCCGCATCGTGGTCACGGAATTGCGGTAAAGCTGGTAGGACCACACGATGGTCAGGAGCATGTATAACACATAGATCCCCGTGTAGGTGGTGGTAGGATGCTGTGGAAGGAAGATCCACAGAGCGATATAATTGATCAGCCATGCCAGAAAAACATAGAGGATCTTTTCAATCAAAGGAAGATGCACGCAGGTGACCATCAGGGTCATAAACAGCGTAAAGATAAGCTGTGAATGTCCCAGATACAGACCGCTTACATTAAATAAGATGGCCAGTGTCATGGAAGCCAGAAAATAAATCCTAGTCCACTTCTGGTATTTGAAGATCATGACTCTCGCGCCACGGCTCTCCACACACATAAACAGATCGATCAGACCCAGAATGGCCAGGGCGGCATACAGCCAGTTATACCATGGATTCTGTTTGGTCAGAAAATAACTCACACCCCACATCGCGGCACCGATGACTGCATACAGAAAGGAAATCTGCAGGCGGTTACAGCAGTCCTTGTTGCCCATTCGGAAGAGCCATTCTTCACGCTCCTCCGGTGTTAATTTTGTCCCCATAATCTATCTCCGTTTCTACCGTATTTTCAAACTTTCTCCTGGTAAATATTGTATCATATGACAGGGGGAAAAAACAGGGAGAAAATTCGATATGAAAGCCATAAATTGAAGATATTTCGGTTATTGTGGATGAGGTGGGGGTATGATATACTGGGAAGAGGAATGCGGTGTGCCGGAACCAAGGGATCCGGGGCTGCATCCGGGTCTGAATGAAACTGCACAGGCAGAAATATGAGGTGACGATATGAATAGATGCAGATGGTGGAAAAGGGTCCTGATAGCGGGGCTGATCCTGGGAATGGGATGCACGGGAAGGGCGCAGGCCAGCAGTACCGTGGATCTGGACAAGATCAATGCGGAGGCGCAGATTGCCGATACCTCGGTGCTTGTGGACACCGATATGACGAATCAGGAGATCATCGATGCGACGGATCTGGACAAGGATGCGATCGCAAAGTACCGGAAACTCTGGGAATCCGATCCGGCCAGAGTACAGTATTATATCGTGGATATGGATCAGAATGATGACAATATTATGATCAGCACGGCATTGTCCGGGGAGCTCGGTCTGAACGATGCCAATGACATCAAATCCTCCCAGGAAGATCAGGTGCTCAGGAATATGAAAAAAAAGCTCCGGAAAAGTGAGGGAAAGATCTCGGACTTTGAGAAGATCTATGTCGGAGGCAGACTGAGCTGGCGCTATTTTATGGACATTAAAAATCGTCATACCTACGAATATCAGACGATCTACAATGGCACGGTCATGACATTTTCCATCGCACAGAAGAATACATTTGAGGGAGAGGAAGAGGTTCTCGATGAATTTATGGATACGGTCCGTTTTGATGACTCCGGTTCGACCGGGCTTGCCTCTTCGAGACCTCTGGATGCGCGGACGCGCCTTCTGATCGGTGCCGGTGTGGGAGCGGTGGCAGTACTTCTGCTTCTGGTAGGAGTGTTATCGCTGATCCGGAGAAAGACGGATCGCAGGTAAACGCAGAGACAGGAAAGACACGGGAATAAGAACTTTTCAGACATTTCAGGAAATTTCAGACATTTTGGGAACAAGAGCATTTTTTGAAGAAACAGAGATTCCGGAAAACGGGGTGTCAGGATACAGAAATATGGAGGAAAGCGATGGCAGGAAGAAACGGTGATTTCAGAAATTATGCACTGGATCAGGAGCGTCAGAAGTGGACGAGACAGAAACGGCAGTGGGAGACACAGAAGAGAGAGATCGCGCAGCGGGTGATGATCTTTGTGGCGGCAGCTTCCGCGATCATACTGGCATTGGTGGTGGCAGTAGCCGTACTGGCGGTGAAGATGCATGGACTAAATACCGAACTGAAGAAAAATCAGAGTGAATATACGACGCTGGAAGAGTCTGCGCTGCAGATGCAGCAGGAACGGGATGATGCGCAGTCGAAGATCTCCGATCTGAACGATCAGATCACCCGGCTGCAGGATCAACTTCCGACGGCCAGTCCGGATACACAGGATGGCTTGGACAGCTCAGATTCCGATAGCTCGGATGGCAGTTCCGGGACGTCCACGCAGTCACAGAGCACAGGGCTTGATTCCTCAGACGATTCGGATTCTTCGGACAGCTCGAACTCATCCTCGACGTCAGCATCACGCAGTTCAGCCAGAGGAAGATATCAGGATTCCGACAGTGATTCCGCACCCGAGGACAAGACCGAGGTGACAGGAGGAGATGCCGATACGGTGTCCCAGACGACGGAGACTGCCGAGTAATCACTTATAGAATATACAGGGAGGCTGTTATGATGCAGAATGCAGATGCGCTCAGGGAGATCCTTCACCGGATCGATCACAGGGGATATCCGGCATACAAGGATACCCAGGGCGTTTATCAATTTCAGACAAAGACAAAAGATGGCCGGAAAGTTTCGTATTTTCTGGCCATTGATCATGTTCAGGGAGATCCGTTTGCCTCACCGTCCAGAGTGAGTGTCCGTATTTTGGGACAGGACGCGGGATTTCCGCGCAAACTCTATGAGAACACAGAGGCGAGAGTGATGCTGCAGGATGAACTGCTCCGGGAGTTTGGTACTGCATTGTCCCGGATCTCTTTTCAGACCAGAGGTTCCGGCAAGAGCGGACTGATGTCTGTGGTGAACCCTGGGCAGGAGATTCTGGAGCGGACGGCATGTCAGATCGATCCGGAGCAGGGAAATTTGATCCTGCGCATGGAAGTCGGATTTCCGGCACATGGGAGGACCGTGGATTCGAGGGCGTTGGAGAAAATGCTGTTTGGCCTTTTGCCGGGATGTGTCGGTGAGAGTCTTTATGCGTCTTCCCTGCCGGAAGCAAGACTCAGACAGGGGTATGAATTGTCCCAGAATCAGAAGGCGATCCGGGAGCAGCTCGAGGAGAACGGGCTGGTGGCATTTGTAGCCAATGGTTCAATCCTTCCGAGAAAGAGCGGAGTATCGCAGCTTCCGATGAGAGAGGCGGTGCCGTTTGTGTCACCCCGGACGCTGGAGACAGAGATGAATGTTCCTTACGGAAAACCGATCCGGGGCATGGGTATTCCGAAGGGGGTCACTCTGATTGTAGGTGGCGGATACCATGGAAAGTCCACACTGCTGGAAGCGCTGGAGAGGGGTGTTTATAATCACATCGCCCGGGATGGAAGGGAGTATGTGATCACGGAGGATTCTGCGGTTAAGTTACGTGCGGAGGACGGAAGACGGGTCGAGCAAGTGGATATTTCCATGTTTATCGGCGATCTTCCCAATGGAAAGGACACACATGCATTTTCTACCGAGGATGCCAGCGGCAGTACTTCGCAGGCTGCTGGGATGGTGGAGGCGATGGAGGCGGGAAGCCATACGTTTCTGATCGATGAGGACACCAGTGCAACCAACTTTATGATCCGCGATGAACTGATGCAGCGGGTGGTAAGCCCCGATGCGGAACCGATCACCCCGTTTGTGAACCGGGTTCGCCAGATCTATGAGACACAGGGTATTTCGACCATCCTGGTCGCAGGAAGTTCCGGTTCCTATTTTCAGGAGGCCGATGTGATTGTGCAGATGGATCGTTATGTTCCGGTGGACATTACCGCAAAGGCGAAAAAGGTGGCGGAGGAGTTTCCTGCGGACCGGAAGAATGATCTGCCGGTACATCCTGTCCGGTTCCACAGAGTGGGGCAGGCGGTGGCACCGAATCCGCGCACCAAAGTCAAATGTGTGGGTATGGATACCATCAGCATTGACCGTGAGAATATTGATGTCCGCTATCTGGAACAACTGGTGGATCCCGGACAGCTGCGTATGCTGGGACAACTTCTGGTGAGACTGACCCGGTCCGGAATGGATGGCAGAACGGATATGTGTGAGCTGGTGGGGATGATATCCGGCGGATTTGCAGAACGGATCCCAGGCCGGCTGGTGCCGGTAGAACAGACGGATAAAATATCCGGCAGCCTGGCTGATGTACGGGTACAGGAAGTGTTTGCCGCTATAAACCGGTACCGCAGTGTGAGGATCAAAGGATAACAAGGGATACAAAAGCATCAAGGAAAGGGCAGTGCACCGGAAGCGTGCACTGCCCTTTTGAAGAAAAGAGAAGGAAGACGGAATATTAAATGGTTCCGGTGATGACAAGAGTTGCTGTGCCCGGAGTGGTGGTTACCACGCCGGTGGCTGCGTCCTGGGTGTAGGTCGCAGCAGGTACGGTGATCGCACCGGCATTGGTAGCAAATGCTCCTGTTGTTGTGTTGTAGGTGTAGCTGGTTGCCGGGAATGCGACTCCATCCAATGTGACACCGGTCAGATTCAGGACAGGATTGAAGGTGTCGGTGATAGTGACATTGTCACCGGCGCCGGCTGCGGTATTTCCATAATTGGAAAGGGTCAGCGTGTAGGTGATCGTGCCATTTTCTGTGACGCTGCACGGAGACAGATTCTTGGTCAGAGTCATCAGGGACTGCTGCAGGGCAGGCAGTGTCAGCGTTGCTTCTACCGGATTCAGACCAGTGCCGGAAACAGTGGCGGTATTCACAATGGAATCCGTGGTTCCCAGAGGGGCATACTGGCTGATGTCAGCCTGATAGATCAAGGTAGCCATACCACCGGCAGGAATGGTGATGTCGGAAATGGCCAGCGGAGGGCCGGCTGCGATGGCCGGTGCTGTCTGGGCTGTGCCGTTGATATAAAGTCTGGCGCTGTCTGCGCGATAGGTGAGCGGATAGACGGTGACAGACGGAGTGCCGGTGCTGTACTGACCGAGATTATCGGTCACAGTGATCCCGGTGGCAGCTGAAGTTCCTGCATTGTTGATGTTGAGTACATAGGTGATGACATCGCCCGGCTGATAGCCTGTTTCCAGTGCCGTCTTTGTGGCGGAGATCACCTCGACCAGTTCTCCGCTGACGATGTTGGAGTTGGTGACATTGTTGCGGTAGGACAAAGTAGCCTGGTTGGTAAAAAGAGCCATGGGATACCTCCTTTGTGGTAAAAAATCTATATCATATCTTATGCAATGTGTGTTATACTGTGCATAAAACAACACAGGGAGGTAACAGGTGAAGAAAAGAAGTTACAGACGGGGGATCGCGGCGGCTGCCGCTGTGTGCAGTGTCGCAGGCATACTGGCTGGAGGAGTGCTGACACCGGCGGTCTGTCGGGCCGATCAGCAGGATCAGAGCCTGGAGACGCAGGAGCCGGTGGCGGTTAATCTGAGCAGTACCTACCATGCAAGGCTTGGGATCCAGACGGCAGATGATCTCTGGATCACGCAGATGTCATACTATGATGATGCGCAGAATGAGACCTATGGGACGGATCTCGAGCACAGTCTTTACTGTGCTGACTCCAAAGGCAAAAAGGGAGACAAGCTGGTGGCGCAGCCCGGAGAGATCGACGAGGTGGAACTGGCCGGCAATGGCACGTATACCGTGAGCCTGACCGGAGCAGAATTTTCCGGGGAGACGACGATCTCACAGCTTCATGTGGCCACAGACATTCCGGTCAATGACAGCATCAAATTTTCGGATGTGACTGCCAGAATCAATGATGTGACCGTGGCTCATTTTGATGAAGGATTTATGGAATATGAAGAGAACTACCTGACCGGAGGTGAGGTACTTCTGATCTTTAACCATTGGCGCGATGACCTCAAGAATGAACTGACACAGGCCGGGCGCGCGGAGGATGCGGACAATGGATACCGGCTGCTCAAGGGGCAGGGGCAGGAGAAGGTGGAGGTTACGTTTACCGTCACCGGGTTTGACTATGACAATGAGGCGGCACTGGGGAGTGATGCCGGCGGGAGTCAGGATGGATCGGTCGTGGATCAGGGCAATATCAAAGCATCGTCCACGGATCAGGGACAGCCTGTCATAGTATTTATTGTAGTGATAATCGTCGTGGTGATCCTTGCTGCGGCTGTAATTATCGGGGTGGCAGTACACAGAAAACGTCAATCATAACAACATGAACCGAGAAAGGAAGGATGCATTTATGAAGAGAACTACGAAAAAGATTCTGGCATATGCTCTGTCTGCGGCGATGGCGTGTTCGCTGGCACCGATGCCGGTGACCACTGTTTCCGCGGCTTCACTGAAGCTGAAGAACACGGGGGAAAAGCAGATCATGCCACTGGGAAGTGTCTTTACGGTAAAGACCAACAAAAAGGCAGACAAGGTGACGTTTGCTTCCAGTAATGAGAAGGTAGCAAGCGTGGACAGCACCGGTACGATCACTGCGGTCAAAAAAGGTACCGCCAAGATCACCGTGCGCTTTGGCAGCACGAAAAAGACCGTTACCGTAAAGGTACAGAAGCCTGTCGGCTATACGATCAGCCAGACTTCAGGTACCTATGAGGCACCGGTATCGGTGACATTGAACGCGAAAAAAGGCTACCGCGTATACTACACGACCGGAGCAAGATTTGCCACAAAGACCGTGATCAAATCCGGTAAGACGAAGACGATCTCTGTCAAGAAGAGCGGAGTGATCAAGGTATATGCGTCAAAGAAAGCACTGAAAAAGAGCGCGCTGAATAAGTCCAAGGTCAGCAGCCGCAGCCGTGGAGATTACCGTTATGTGATCCAGGCAGCTGCAGCTCCTACGACAGGGAGTGCAGTGAGTGCCGCACCGGTGGCATCAGGCACACCGGCACCGGCTGCTTCCGCAGCGGCCAGCGCACCGGTTGCGACCTTGCCGGCGCCGACGGCAGATGTGTCTGCACAGCCGGGGACTTCTGAACTGCCGGAGGTATCCGGGAATCCAGCCATCACAGATGAGCCACAGGATACCGGTACACCACAGGAATCCGAGAAACCGCAGGAGTCAGTGACACCACAGGAATCCGATGCACCGGAGACCCCATCGCCGGAGCCGACTTCAGCATACCGTGGAGATGACTCTATGGTGGGATATGTAAGCCCTGCACCGGTGACGACAGATGATACCGATGAGGATGACGAGATCCCGGAGGATGAGGCAGAGTACACCTCTATCGTGATCCCGACCAAGGCCAGCGGAACCAAGGTGGTCAAGGATAACTACGAGATCTCCAAAAAGAACAAGATCACGATCACTGCCTCCGGAACGTATGTCCTGTCCACTGAGGATCCGGATGTGGAAGCCGACGCCCTGATCGAGGCGGATTATGCCTCCGCAGATGACAACGGCGTACTCCATCTGATCCTGGACGGAGTGAGACTGACGTCCTCAAATAATTCAGCCCCGACATCTGACACCGGTCTGATCACGATCAAGAAGAGCGTGGCGCGCTGTGTGATCACGTTGGCAGACGGGTCCGACAACCTTCTGTATGATGAGGGAGAGACCGGCATTGACAAGGATGACAATGTCTCCACGACTTACACAGCGGGCATTGTCTGCAAGAAAACACCACTGACGATCAATGGAACAGGAGAACTGGGCATTATGTCATTGCATGGCAATGGTATCAAGGCCACGGACAGTCTGAAGATCCTGGATGCGGACATCACGGTGGGCGGCCAGAATATTTCGAATGGACATAACGGAATTTCTGCAAAGACCGGACTGTATATGAGGGATGTGACGCTTACGGTATCTGCCATGGGAGATGCGGTTAAGACCACACTGGAGAACGAGGAGGTCTATGGTGACGGCACACAGGGATCCACGGTGGAAGAACTGACGGATGCCGGAGACATCTATCTGGAGGGTGGAGAGTATGATCTCTATTCTGAAAAAGGGGACGCACTCAAAGCGTACCGTGTGCTGTATGTGGCAGCCGATTCCCTGAAAGCGGATTCCGATGGAGACAGAGAGACCGACGGAAGCTGCAAGGCGATCAAGGCCGGTACATCCATCGAGATTTCAGAGGATGCCGGAGAGATTTATGCAGATTCTGATACGGATGACGGTCTGCACTGTGGCAATACCATCCGTATGTGGGATGAGGAAAAGGCCCAGACAGTCGAGAAGACCGTGGGAACCGTCAAGATCGATGGTGGGGACCTGATTGATATTAGATCTGGTGATGATGGCATCCATTCTGATGTGGCATTGGTCATCAATAACGGTAAGATCGGTATCAGTGCTTATGAGGGAATGGAGAGCGGTGATATCACGATCAATGATGGAGAGATAGCAATCACTGCAGAGGGTGATGGCATCAATGCAGCCGGAGGAGCCGGTGACGCGGTGGATGGCCAGGATTCGTTCGGGACGAAGGATGCGGAACAGTACAGCAGCCCGCTGTATCAGGTTATTATCAATGGAGGATCTGTTATGATCAAAGCCAAAGAAGATGGCATTGACTCCAATGGAAACATCTTCATACGTGGAGGACTGGTAGGAATCGAAGGTCCGGGCGATGAGAAGAATGGTTCCTTTGATTATGGACATGATGGGGGAGCGTTTGAGATCTCGGGAGGCATTGTGGCAGCTTCGGGTCCTGCAGGGGATCAGATGGTACTGCCGACCGGCGGCTCCACCCAGTATGTGATGAACTTTGTGTTTGACAGTGTCCTTCCGGCAGAGACGAAGGTGCTCATCAAGAATGAGAGTGGTACTAAAATCGGAAATATGTCTTCCTCAAAGCCAATCCAGTCTATTTTGATATCCATGCCGGCGTTTGAAGAAGGACAGACATATACCTTCTGGGCCGGAGAGGAAGGAAAAGAGGAGCAGGTTGGTTCTATCACGATCAATGACCTGATTTCGGTGAGACAATAGTATGACAAAGACAGGAATCATATTTGACATGGACGGCACGCTGTGGGATTCCGCAGCGAATGTCGCCCGTTCCTGGACGGATGTGGTTCAGGCACAGTATGGCATGGACCGTGTGATCACGACCCGGGACATCCAGAGTATTATGGGAAAGACGATGGTGGAGATTGCGGATGCGATCTTTCCGCAGGAAGACCCACAGCGGCGCATGGAGATCCTGAAGGTGTGCTGTGAAGAGGAAAATGCCTATCTGAGCATCCACGGCGGAGTGCTGTATCCGGAGCTGGAAGAGACGCTGAAGATTCTTTCTGCGCGTTATCCGCTCTATATCGTCAGCAACTGCCAGAGTGGTTATATCGAGGCGTTTCTCGGGTATTATCACTTCGGACATTACTTTGAGGACATCCAGTGTTACGGGGACAATCAAAAGCCCAAAGGATTTAACATCCGTCTGCTTGCAGACCGCAATGGACTGGAGCGGGGGATTTATGTCGGCGATACGCAGGGTGACTACGATGCCACGATGGAGGCCGGACTGGAGTTTATCTATGCAGCCTACGGCTTTGGCGAGGTGGCGCAGCCGGTGACCAGACTGGAGCGGTTTGCGGATCTGCCGGAGATTTTGGAGGGCAATAAATAATACTGATGTTTTTTATCAAAAACATGTGCTTTTCATTTTGGACACCAGATGGTATAATGCATAATATATGTCATGTAATCAAATAGTTCGGAGGAAAATTTAATGGATAAGCATTTACAAAGCAACGAATCATCGGAAAATTATCTGGAGACCATACTGGTTCTCTCAAACAAGCTGCCGGTGGTGCGTTCTGTCGATGTGGCCAATGATCTGGGATACAAAAAGTCTAGTGTCAGCATCGCCATGAAAAATCTGCGTGAGAAGGGACACATTACCACGACAGACTCCGGCTATATCTATCTGACCGATTCCGGCAGACAGATCGCGGAGATGATCTATGAGAGGCATCAGGTGATCACTGCGGGACTGCGTTATCTGGGCGTATCGGATGAGACTGCGGCGGCGGATGCCTGCCGGATCGAACACATCATCAGCCAGGAGACGTTTGAGGCGATCAAGAAGCACATGAAAGAACAGCATATTTAGTATTAGATAACACGGATTTTTGTTCTGCTCTCTTTACAGAGGGAGCGAGCTATGATAAAGTGAAGTTGGCTATATTACTGACGGAAGTGGAATGAACCACAGGGAGTATAGCTGGAAAACCGGCCGACCGTCTGGGCATTCTTAGGGATGCTGGGCGTTCGGCTGTTTTTTGTTTCATGAAATATGAAATAGGGAATCAATGCGACGAACACGTGGCGCGGGATGCGCTGCAGTCCCCACATGAGGGGACGGGATACACCAGAAAGGAGACACACGATGAACGAGATTCAATTAAAGTATGGCTGCAATCCAAATCAGAAGCCAGCCAGAGTATTTATGAAGGACGGAAGCGACCTTCCTTTTACCGTATTGAACGGAACACCGGGTTACATCAATCTGCTGGATGCTTTCAATAGCTGGCAGCTGGTCAAGGAAGTCAAGGAGGCTACCGGACATGTGGCAGCAGCATCTTTTAAGCATGTCAGCCCGGCGGGAGCTGCGATCGATGTTCCTCTCGATGAGACTATGAAGAAGGTTTATTTTGTGGATGATGATATTGAATGTACTCCGATGGCAACCGCATATATCCGTGCCAGAGGAGCAGACCGTATGTCATCCTTCGGTGACTGGGTGGCTCTGTCTGACGAGTGCGACGTGGCTACAGCCAAGTATCTGAAGAGTCTGGTATCCGACGGTATCATTGCTCCGTCTTACGATCCGGAAGCCCTGGAGATCCTGAAGGGAAAGAAGCGCGGCAATTACTGCGTCATCCAGATCGATCCGGAGTATGAGGCTGCTCCGCTCGAGACCAAGGATGTGTTTGGAATTACCTTTGAGCAGGGACACAACACCGTGGAGTCCAATAAAGAGCTGTTCTCCAATGTTGTGACAGAGAAAAAGGAACTTTCTGAGGATGCTCTGCACGATATGATCCTGGCTAATATCATTCTCAAATATACCCAGTCCAATTCCGTATGCTATGTCAAGGACGGACAGGCCATCGGTATCGGAGCTGGTCAGCAGTCCCGTATCCACTGTACCCGTCTGGCGGGAGACAAGGCAGACAAATGGTTCCTGCGTCAGTGTCCAAAGGTGTTAAACCTTCCATTCCGTGATGACATCCGCAAGCCGGATCGTGACAATACCATTGATGTCTATCTCTCTGACGATGATATGGATGTGCTTGCAGATGGTATCTGGGAGCAGTTCTTCACGGAGAAGCCGGAGCGCATGACCCGCGAGGAACGCAAAGAGTGGATCAAGAAGATGGACGGCGTGACACTGGGATCCGATGCATTTATTCCATTCAGTGACAATGTGGAGCGTGCACACAGAAGCGGCGTAAAATATATCGCAGAGGCGGGCGGTTCCAAGAACGATCAGGCCGTGATCGATGCCTGCAACCAGTATGGCATCACGATGGTATTTACAGGACTTCGCCTGTTCCACCACTAAAAGAGCAGCGGCCGGTGACAGTCCGTGCCGATCAAGAAAGGGTAATATACACATGAACAAATTATCATTACAGCAGGAATTATCGACCAACGCCTATCCGGGCCGTGGCATTGTAGTAGGAAAGACCCCGGATGGAAAACATGCAGCGATCGCCTATTTTATCATGGGACGCAGTGAGAACAGCCGCAACCGTGTCTTTGTGACCGAGGGAGAGGGAATCCGTACACAGGCATTTGATCCTTCCAAACTCGAAGATCCGAGTCTGATCATCTACGCACCTGTCCGTGTTTTGGGACAGGATACGATCGTGACCAACGGAGACCAGACCGATACGATCTATGAACTGATGGAGGAGGGGTCTACCTTTGAGCAGGCACTTCTGACCCGTGAGTTTGAGCCGGATCCACCGAACTACACACCTCGTATCTCTGCGATCCTGCATATCGAGGATGGCGGATTTGATTATTCCATGTCTATCTTAAAGAGCAACAACGGCAATCCGGATGCCTGCAATCGTTATACCTTCGATTATGAGAGCCCGGTGGCAGGTGAGGGACATTTCATCCACACTTACATGCATGACGGCAATCCGCTTCCAAGTTTTGAGGGAGAGCCAAAGTGGATCGACATTCCGGACGATATGGATGCGTTTGGAGATATGATCTGGGAGTCCCTGAATGAGGACAACAAGGTGTCCCTGTTTATCCGTTTCATTGATATTGAGACCGGAGAGGCAAAGAGCCGCATCTACAACAAGAACAACTAATGGAT
>ERZ1034984.1188-NODE-1188-length-25823-cov-60.992006_pt1 | contig 25823 bp, 33 predicted proteins | sample MGYA00520589_ERZ1034984 | MGnify/ENA primary metagenome ERZ1034984 (study PRJEB33766, sample SAMN09781790) | gut metagenome | biome: gut microbiome | host: Homo sapiens | place: Madagascar | study: EMG produced TPA metagenomics assembly of the PRJNA485056 data... | reverse complement strand
AAATTTTAATATGTTTTTATTTTAATTTACTTTTTGCATTACTAATAGTAATACAAAAAGAGCATATTTACAAAATCTAAGGTTTTTAGCCGTAATTAGATTTCATAAATCTGCTCTTTTTGTACAAATAAAAATTGTTTTTTATTTTGTAAATCAACTTCTAAAAGGAAATTTACGTTCTTTAACTTTTTCTTTCTTCCCGTTAATGGTATAATACACCTTAACAATTAAAACATAGTGGTCTGGTTTTGGGTCTAAACAATAAGAATATCTACCAACTTTTTGCTTGTTTTTTGGTTCTTCTAAGCAAAAATCACCAGAGTTGTAAATAGACCAATCTAATTCTATGTGTCGCTCATAACGCTCATACCCACCCTCAAAACCTTTAATATTATGTTCTATTTTGTTAATTTTAATTTTAGACTTTGTATTTTTTCTTAACTCTAAAAAATAGTTGCTTTGACTTTTTTGCTCACTTGGCTCTAAAGTTAAATTAAAATTCAAATCATTTTCTTTATTAATTCGTTTAAATATTAGTTTAATAATTTTCCATACTAAGAAAAGTATGATAACAACCACACAAATAATTGTAGTTGTTTTATCTTTGTTACCAATATTATTCGCTAAATTAATTATACTTTCTAATTCACTAAACATTAACTCACCTCTTTGTTTATAAAATAACACAACAAAAAGAAAATGTCAAGTGTTTAATAGAAATTTTTTTAGAAAACCGAGAGAGAAATATCGCATCTCTCTCGGTATTATATCATTCTTCAGAATCAGGTTCTTCTATCCCTAAAAGCACATTTATTACATGACGCAAATATTCGTCTTTTATCTGATAGGTCTCCCGATTTGGGAGTTGAACCTTAGATATATCCATAACTTAAGCTATCTTTAAAACTTGCTAATTAAGCCTTAGCGACAGGAGTAACCTCAATCTCAACAGTCTTGGCAGTCTTAGTGATAACATCAGTCTCAGGAGTAACAGCAACGCTGAAGGCAGCAGTAGCATCAGCCTTATCGTAGCTAACACCAGTAACAAGAGCGTTTTCAACCTCAGTGCCAACGAAGTCAAGAGTAGCGGCAGTGCCAGTGAAGGTAGCAGAGGCAACTTCGGGCTTAACATACTCAACCTTATTAACAATAGTAGCACTGTTGGTAGCAGTAAAGGCAACTTCCTTAAGAGCAGTGTCAGCAGTTGTAGCAACGCTATACTTTTCACCAGTAAATACAGGAGCATTAGCAAGTTCAGCAGCAGAAACTTCACTTACAGTGTCAGTGGTAGCAGACTGAAGCTCATTAGCAACGAAAGTATCAGCAGCCTTGGAACCGCCAGAGAACTTGGTAGTATCAATAACAGTAGCAGAACCACCATTGAAAGTACCGAAATCAACATTACCAGCATTAAAAGTACCCTGAGCAGTAACAGCATCAGCAGTTCCAGCGGCAGAGAAAATCAGAGTCTCAGCATCGTCACCTGAACCAACATCAGCAACAATGCCCTCAGAAGCGAATTTTGCCTTAGAAGCCTCACCCATTGTAGGAGCAGTATAATCAGCACCAGTCCAAGTAGCGGCCTTACCAGCAGTATAGAAACCAGTACCAAGTGCGGCTGGTGTGAAGGCACCTTCTGTAAAGGAAGCAACCTTACCACCAGTTAAACCAGTTGCAACAGTCTTATTCTCAGCAGTAAGAGAAATTGCGGGCTTAGAAATAGTACCCTCAATCTGAACGCCATCCTCAGAAGTGCCAAAAGCAGCAGTCTTCAAAGCAGAGAAAGAACCACCGTCAACTGCGGCTACAGTACCAGCAGGACTATAGGTAGTAGTACCAAGGGTAGCCGCAGTCTTAGTAGCAGAATCTTTAAGAGTAACAGCAATGCTACCCCCAGAAATTGCCAAGCCTGAAATTGAGCCCGCTGGGGTATAGTTAGCCTTGGTAAGAGTGGCATCAGCAGCTTTGGAAGTAACAGCGGCCTTGCCAGCAACAGTAACTTCCTTCATGGTAATGCTGTCGATAGTCTGAAGTGTGGTAGAGCCAGAAGCCTTATCGGCATAGGCCATTGCACCAAGTTTAAGTGCAGCTTGAAGCTCAGCAACAGTAATGTTGTGGTCAAGAGCAATAGTAGCAATAGTAGTCGTAGTAGGAACATAACCAGAAAGGCTAACCTTTGTGTTACCAATGGCTTCCCAAGTGTAAGTATAAGCACCCTCAGCGCCAGAACGAATAGTGATATACTCAATATAACCACCAGCAGCGGCATCAGCAGAAGGAACCATGTAAATCTTATACATGGTATCAGCAGAAGCAGTAACAGAAGGTCCACCTGCGGCAGTGCCATCAGCATCAATTACAACGTCAAAGCTGTGAATCTGACCAACCTGAGAATCAACATAAGCCTTAACAACAGAAGCGTCAACAAGACCCTCACCAGAAATATTAGCCGCAACAGCCTTCCATGCAGCAGCACCAAGGGCTTCAAGAGCATGGCCACCAAGAATAGTAGTCATATCAGCACGACCCTGAGCATCCTTAAGAGTCACAGTAGTACCATTTGCAAGCTTAATCTTAGAAATATCAGCCATAAATAAAAACCTCCTAATTTAATTTAAATTAAATTACATATCAAGAAAAATCAATCCCAAGGCAAATCAAGAACAAGGCATTCTTTATCAGAATCATCTACTTTTAATTCAATAGAATTTACGCCATCAGTAATGGCTTTCTGACTCATTGTCCCATCTTCGTTTTGACCCCAAGATTGATATAGTTTCATTAAACCAGCTACAGTTTCTGTAGCATATGGAGTGACAGCTTCATATGCTGAACCATTCCATACATATAGTGAGCCAGCCTCATTTTTATTTTTATAAATATGATGCTCACCTTTTTCAAGTTCTACAGTATAAGTGCTATCAGTATAAAAATTACCATTAAAATAATACCCAACAAGAATAACGTTATTATTCTCATCCGTATATTCCAAATTAGCAAAACTGGTAAAACCATCGCCAATTTTAGCTCTTAGACCATAAAACTCAGTATCAACAAGACAAACCTCTCCCTTTTTAGGAATAAATCTGTCTGCAACCAACAAATATTTTGCTTCGGTATCTCTCCTAAGAGAAATCCCATTTACAACAATTCTTTTTTCAGTAGCCATATCTCAGCCACCTCGCTTATACTTCAGGAGCAGAACCACCGTCAATCCAAACGTTTTCCAGTGTTTCAACAACGTCATCAGCTTTAACAATCTTATTTAGATTTCCATCACTACCGACAATGTAAGTGTCCCAATCACCACTCGTGGCATCAAAAACACTAATGTTTGTTCCTGAATAATCATATTTAGCAATCCAAAGCAATGCTTCATTCTTACTTGCAAACGCAGTCTTCTTTACAATACTCTTAAGATTGCCATTTTCATCATAATAGCTAAGTTCAGCTTCCTTGTTATCATTGTTCGTAACAATTAAGCTCTCTGCGGGGATAACCCCTTGAGTAATGCTATTCTGAATCTTATCTTTATTCGCATAAGCTACTTTAAACATAACTTTCGGTTATCCTCCTTTCTTAAGCCTTCTTAGTTACTTCATAATAACCATTTACAAGTTTTTGCTCATAACCTTCTGCAATATACTGCTCTTCAACAGGAAGAATAAACTTACCACCCTTAATCTGAATGTCAAGCTCCTTCTCACCACTATTTTTAATGATAGTCTTACAATTACCATCAAAAACACCGCCGTTGATTACAGTCTTAGCAGGATTCAAATCATCACTTAGATTGCGAATGCTTAATGGATAGAATCCATCAATAGTAGTAAAATGACCTCCATTGATAATCATTTCAATACCATTATGTAAAATCGTACCATAAAACATACCATCATTAATTGTTAACTTTGATGCATCATCATTCTTAATAGTATAGAAATTATTAATAAATGTGCCACCATTAACAGTAAGTTCAGGATATTGTGCGTTTACACCAGCAATATAACCGCTTTCTGCATTACCAGAATTATAATCCCAGTAACCATTTTCAATCATACTTGAAACTTCCCGTGGCGCTTGGAAAATACCGCCATTAATAATTACATTACCGTGATTAACCATAGTATAATAAGTATTTCCTTTTTCGTCAACAGTTCTTGTAATATTGCCGTTTTCAATAGTCAACTTACCATTATTGCTAATAGCAGGCTTACCATTTTTATTGCATTCAACACTACCATCACCACTTAACGTTAAATCACCATTAACCCCAACAGTGACAGGAGTTTTTTCATTGTCTACAATTACTGCACTATTCATATCAAGAGTAAGCTTCTTATCAACATTGATTACTTCACTCTCTCCAAGACCACCAGACATCTTAACTGTACCACCATCAGGAACAGCATTAATAGCCTCACTTGCAGTATCATACTTCACTCCATCAACAGACATGGACGTATCTTCGGCAACAGACTCGCCATAAATCTTAATAACATCAAGGTCTGTCTTTAAAGCATATTTGTTAAGCTCTTCATTAATTTCATTTTTAAGAGCATTAACTTCTTCTTTAGTTGCATATCCAGTTAAATCAATAGCATGGAAAATTTCCCAGCTATCACCATCCCAGATATACATCGTGCTATCTTCGATTACCTGATAAATATCACCAACATTAGCGGCTTCAGGAAGTTCAGCTTTAGTCTGAACAGAACCCTTAAAATTAAGAGCACCCTCAACTACGCCAGCATATTTAAGCTCACCCCAAGGGGTAGTACCGTCACCGATTTTAATCTGACCTTTGTTTTTTCCGTCAAGTGTTACACAAGGCTCACCAGCTTTGGGAATAAAAGTAGTTGCAATTGCATCCCATTGAGCCTGAGTTGCACGACGAAGAAGTATAGTTGTTTTTAAAACCTTAACATCTGCCATTACTTAATTCTCTTCTCCTTTCTTTAAAAACTAAAAATCAAATTTGATAAAGCACTTATCTATTTATATGTCAACATTAACTTCCTTATAATTTTTACAATTTTAAAAGATTTCACAATTTAAAAAAGATTAAAAGATTAGAAGTCAACATTACCATCTAACACAATACCAGAATAATATTCTTCAAACTACTTATTTTTCCATTTCTTATCAGCTTCATCATATATTAACAAATCACCCTCTTTAAGAGTCTCCTTATTAATATCAATATCTTGCATATCAGAAATATTCTTATCAGACTTAACTTCTTTTACCCCCACATTTAAAACACCTTTTAACCCATGAGTGCATTTTGAAGAAGTTGTTTTTATATTTTCTGGCTTGTCTTGACCAAGAAGATTAGTTCCTTCTGGCTCATACGAGAATTGTAAACTTATGTCTTTATTTTCATTACTTTGAATTTCATTACTTTTTCTTGCCATGCTCTACCTCCTTTTCAGTTTTAACCTATTTCATAAAGGAGTTCGAGCATACCACTACAGATAGTATTTACATCTCCATCTTCAAAGAAAAATTGACAATCCCATAAATATTTTCCATATTCAAGAAATTTTGTGTCAATCGACTTAATTTCTACCATCCATTGCCCTGTCTCACATTGATAAAATTCTTTTTGAATCACAGGTTTTGGATTTGGTTCTTTTGAGGGCTAACGCGATACTGAAAATACTATCCTTTGCCCTTTACTTGGAGTATATAATGTACCATCTGGTTGATAGACATCTATCGAAAAAACTGCATCGTCACCACGAGTTAATTTTATGCTTGAACCTTTAATCTGTAACATCTGCGGTACTTTAACTCCTTTCTCGTGTTGTCGTAATCATTTACTCAAAAAAATTTAAGTTTAAAAACCTTTTAACTCTAAACCTAAATTTTTGTCAATAAATAACCTTAATAAAAATCCCATTTAATTTCAGCCTAATTTTCAGCTTAAATAAACAGGAGACTCCCTCCACCCTAAAAGAATCTCCTGTCTCTCCTGTGCGCCACCATACACCACACAGGCTCGTCGCATTTTTTTATTAGTTTAATAGTTATTATCCTACAATTCCCCATAAACTCAGATAATAACTGTTGTGCTGATTAGCTTCTGTGTAAGTTATCAACTATACCTTTTTAGTATTTTTTCTTGTTAATTATAGAATATAAAATGTTGCTGTTAGCGACGAATTAATTTAGTTATTAATTTCCATTATCATTTTTTACTTTATTCCACAAAGGAAGAACATTATCCACAAGTATTGAAGATATAGTTTTTAAATCTCTATACTTAATTCGAAATAAAAAATATCCTTCTCTCTCACAAAAATCATTTTTCATTTTATCATGTTTTTTCGTATACTCAAAAACAATTTCAGCTCTTTCTTTTGTAGTTCCACAAAATTGCACTGGAGCATCATGTTGAGGACCATCAAACTCTATTAACATATTAATATCAGGGATATAAAAATCAAACGGCAATTCTTGCTTATCCTTGCAACCTGAAAAGGTCATTTGTGATTGGAAAGGAATCTTTTGATTTCTTAACCATTGAGATATTAAACGTTCTCCTTTTGAGCTTCCACATATCGGACAACCAGAAAGTTGACTGGTTACAATTCTTGGCTCAGTATTCCATTCATAAGTACACTTTTTGCACCTAAACTTAGTTTTTACATCATTTCCTGAATATTCACCCAATAATTCTACATCTGGATTTTTATTCTCAAGTATTTTTTTAAACTCTTCTGTAGTTAATCTTCTTGACCGAGCACACACTTGGCAACCAAAAGTTTTATGATTTCGAGGTAATTTATATGTCATATCTCCACATATTTTACATTTAATGCCAATAAGACTTGAATTTCTTGTATACTCTCCAATTACTTCTAATTCTGGATGTTCTTCCAAAACAATCTTTTTAAATTCTTCTGTCGTATAATGTTTTGTGCCTGAACAAACAGGACAATTACTTCCTTTATACAAGCTATTAGCCGAAGTTTCCCACTCATAGTTATGAATAGAACAAAAACATTTCACTTTAGTTTTTAATCCTTTCCATTCCCGAATTGGATTAAAAATAATATTATCATGTTGCAATTTAACTTTTTCTTTGACTTCTTCTAAAGTGTATTGTGCCTTACCTGCACAACGAGGACACCCGCCACCATTTTTACCAAACATTATCGTAGGCTCTTTTTCGAATTCATATCCGCACTTTAAACACTTAAATCTTGTTTTCGTGCTCAAGTTTGTATACTCTCCCACAAGTATTAACTGAGGGTATAAATCTTCAAGCTTTTGTTTAAAATTCTCAAGCGTCATTCGCGCTCCCATTTACCCCATCCTTCCATATCTGGCAAAAGGATTTGCTTTACTGCGATTATTAAACGGATTCTCAGAAACTTTTTTACTTCCCCTAAATCGTCCTAAAGCATCTTTAAAGTCTGTTACAGGTTTCTCTTCAAGCGTTAAAGCTTCTTGTGCTCGAAGCTCCATTAACCTATCACAAATCATACAAAATACGTCTGCTCTATCATCAAACATATTTTTTTGCTTCGCTTCATGTGACAAATCAAATTGAATTGTTCCATTTGGCTTCTTATATTTTTGTGTGGCAATTAACTCCTCTTTCATCAAATCTAATTGAGTAAGAGAAATTTTTTCATCAAAAGAAACTTTTTCGTAACGCATGGTTAAATTACCATCTGCATCAGTTTCTTCAATTTCCATTTCATCTTTTGCATTCAAGCTCTTAGGAAACATTACGAGTCCTTGGTTTACTGCTTGTTGCGCTCTTTCGTAAGCTTGAACTTTATCACGTTTAAAATTAAACAAACGCAAATTTTTAGCGTTGGCAGGATAATCTTCAAGGCGTAATTTCATATACGGGTCAGTTTCATCAATCATACCCAAATGAGATTTACCTTTATCATCAAGCCATTCATTCATAAGAAAAGCTGCAATATCAAATCCGCCGCCACCAGCACCCGCATCAATGACAAACAAATCAATATTTTCATAGTCAAGTGCGCCTCTATTGTAGTCTAACAGCATCTTTTTTATCATTTCAATCTGCTGTGGCTTTTGTATTATTGCTTTTTCTCCACTTGGTAAAAGCTCGATTAAATTTTCGCAATTTACCATTTTAAGCATAAGCCCTTTTTCTTCATCTCTAAATAGTTCAGCTATACCTACAATACTATTATCAAGTTTACTTGAGGGGTCATATGCTATTATATATTTCTTAGTTCCTTCATTAAAATATTCTGGGAAATAAGAATAACTATTTTTTAAAATTACCGAGCGCTTAACAAAAACATCTTCTCCTCCGTCAGAATCAAAGATGTTCCAATATTCCCTTTTCGCTCGATAAGGATTAGTTTTCATTGCATCATCAATTGTAGATTGTTTAAGCTGTGCCATATAAGGCTTACCATTCATTAAAGGATGTAAACTAAAATTACAATCTATATCACAAACAAAATAATCAGGGTCTCCTAACAACATTTTTTCGTAGCACAATTTATACATATCAAACAAATAACTATCAATTCCTTCAGCAGAACTAAGAAAAACATTTTTGTTTGGTAGTTGTTTAGGATATATTTCACTGTTAATACCAGTACCAGTAATAAAGTCAGTTGATTGAACAGTAAATGGTAGTGTTAAAGCATAATAATCACGAGTGATTTTACCAGCTTCGTCATACACAGAACACGAACTTCTTATCCGCACGATATTTTTTGCGACACTGTTTAAACTATTAATCGTACTACCATTGTACAAACTTACCGTATATCCTTGCTTACTATGTGTAAACGGGTCTGCTATACTGTTCATGCGCATACATTCATTAAAATAAATATCTGTTGTCCCACTTAAAGAGGCAATATTTTTCTTTGCTATATCTTCCATTTTAGTGAATGTCTCTTGGCTTTGTTGTCCAGAAGGCCGCATTATATAACTATTAGTATTAGGTAATAATAAAGACCTCAACATTAAAAAAACAGATGCCATAAATGACTTTCCTGTTGCACGAGAACAAAGCCACACAACTGTACTTGGCACCCAACTTGATAATATCATCCATTTTTGATGGTCTGTAAGTTGTATTCCAAAAACCAGTTCTGCGAATCTTGTAGGGTTTTGTCTACCCCATTGAATTATTTCATTATATTTCTAAAATTGTTCAAGTCTTTTAGGAGGAATTTTATAATCGTATTCATTATAAAGTGGATTTATCATTAATAGCCACCCCACTTTTCAACCCCGTCATAAACTCCCTCTTCTTTAGCTTTTTCTTCAAGCTTCAATTCAGCTATTTCTCTTTTAGCTAATCTAAGGTCTTCTTTTGTACTTGACAATTCTCTTTGTAATTCAGTTATCCTTTTTAATTGTTCAGCAGTAGTGACCATATATTCACTATCACTCATGTTTAACTGATTCATAATCGCTTTAAAACTTGCATTTGCCGCTTGCTCAATACTCTTACTTGTCTCAATATCATACCTGTTGGGGAGCCCTTGTTCATATTTAAGTTCTGCCATTTTAGACATAACCCGACTCAAACTACCCTCTCCACGGCTACGCCGCTGTTGATATTTTTCCCGAAAACCGTTGTCACGGCTAAATTTAGTAATCATATCAAGCTGTTTATTTTTCAAGTCGGCAATAGCTTTTAGCTAAGCAATATCGCCATCACCATACATTAAATTCTTTTCACGTCTATTCAATACCTCAAGTCTTGAATAACCAAGAACAATTTGTACAGCAGCATTTACTTTCATGCCATCCATAGATGCGGCATCATCAAGCATACCAAGCAAAGCGGCATAAAGTTTTTTTCGATTCTCTTCTTCTTCTTCGTAAAATGGGTCATAACCAACCATTGAAACAACATTTCTTTTATTAATTAAATCCTGTTTACTCCATCCATTTTCAGTATCATCACCGACACTACCATCTTTGCTATTAATAATCTTTTTATCTTTATCCTGTCTACCATTACCATTTACTCCACCACTACCAATCATTCCCTGAATATCTTTACTTTCAAGGAACACTTTTCCTTTAGCAGTAGCACTTTGATTCATAATAGACATATAACAATCTATGATATGTTTTTTACTATCTTTTTTAGAACACTCTTGTTTAGCCTGTAGATAAATAGTCTCATCATAATAAATATTCAGAGCACTACAGAACCACATCATTGCAACTTGACCATCTTCCTTTGCTTTTTCAAAAAACAAATATTCATATAATCTCTTGCAACAATCTTTACACAAATGAGTGTGCATTTTACCTGTTGGTTCAACTCTTGCTAAGTCCATCTCATTATAATTGAGATAATATTCACCTTGAGGCAAAGGTCTACCACAACAAGTGCAAACATATTTATTATATAATGGAACATATCTTCCAAAATATTTCATCCATATTGTATAATATTTCTGTAAATATTCAGGGACATTAATTCCATCTTCTTTTTTCTTTTTACTTTTACTCTTTTTGCCAGAGTTTATTTTATCCATTATATCAGGTGTTACATCATCTTCATCAGCAATAATTTCATTTTGCTCATCTATACCACCCTGAAAAGCCTTTTCAGCGTCTAAATAAGTTTGAAAATCAATCTTATTTATTTCGCCTGTTTCTTTATCTCTAAAAAACTCAATTGGCTCCAAAAAAGCATTTATATCAATAGAATCTTCAAGTTTAGGTGCGCCATCATTACCAATAATTTCAAGCATGGCTTTTTGTCTTTCAGTACCAAGAGCTTTTTTCCAGCCCTCTCCAAAATTAGCCTTTTTATTTTGAAGTTCCATTTTCTTTTGAATAGCATTAATTTCTTTTTCAGCCTTTTGCTATTCTCTAACTCTGGCGGCTTGACCTAATTTAGCCATAAGTCACCTACCTTTTATATCCTTTATAACCTTTTAAACATATTTTTTATTCAGGTAGCAGAAGTATCAAACCACAAATAAGTTTTTACTCCCTCTCCTTGAGTTGCTTCAAATGCCGTTCTTTCAGCTTCAGTTCCGACAAAAGATAAATTCATTTTTGCTGAAGCGGCAGCTTGAATATTGTTAATTTGCTGAGTACCCTCATTCCTAACTTGACTTACACCATCAGCAAACTGTTTATCCATTTCAGTTGCATATTCTTTCGAAACTGAGTTGAAAGCTTCTGCAATCTAAGTAGTATTTTCATTAATGTTTCCTCTAAACTCAGCAGCAGAACCAACTTCAACTGCATCGAGCGAAGCTATTACCGTATCTTTCCATTTTATTTGAGCCTGTACTGCCATTTCCTTTCTTCGCTCCTTTCTTTAAAATATGTAATCATACAATTATGCAATCATTTATTGCCTAAAAGCATATTTTTCCAACAATCTTTACCACAAATACCATCTTGAATAATACCGACAGCTTTCTGATAAGCCTTGACCGCTTTTACTGTTGCTGGTCCAAAACTCCCATCTGCCCCACTTGTTCCACAATTAAATCCAAGATAAATCAATACAATTTGCATAACTTTAACTGCCTCATTTTTATCCCCACTCTTAAGATATGGAACAGTAGAAGCAATTGTTTTCACAGAAATTGCTACTGTAGCATTAGTTTTGTTTGTGGCTGTAGTATTGGTAGTAGGCTTTACAGTAACCTTCTTTTTAAAATCGTAAGTTTTACTTGCAGTTTTATAATCAGGAGTAGCAAAACCTCTAATATATTTACCATTAACCTTGATTTGACGGATTTTTACTTGCTTAGAATAATTTCCTTCAATAACATAAATAATATTATTTTTAACTTCTTTTACAATACCTACATGGTCGGCTTCAAGTTCGCAATCACCAACCCCATTATCTTTCCAAGCGTAGAAAAGAATATCTCCCATGTCTGGTACATAGGTGTCATCTTCAACCCATTGTTTTTTATTTTTGTAAAGCTTAATCATGCGGTTACATGAACATTCAGGAAGAATATATTCTGTTAATCCTAACATCTATGCCCATGCTGAAACTGAAGCGGCACACCACGGCCACGATAAAAGCATTTTTGTGCCTTCTGGCAATGGCTTAATACTATTATAAATTTCAATTATTTTTTTATGGTTGGTATCACCTTGCTTAGTTCCAACCCATGTTTCAGCAGTATCAACGACAAGTTGTCTCAACTGTTTTTCCTTTGCGGTCATCGCCATCAGGCAACACCTTCCTTTCATTTACTCACTATCTCTGCTATATGGATTCCGATTTACATATTCCTCATATTCTTCGTCAGAAATAGACCCATCTTCAACCATTTTTCTCAAACGATTTTTCTCACGTCTTTCAGCAAACAATTCTTGAAGATTATTATCTGCTTTTCTATCAGGTATCTTTCCTTCTCCTTCACCAAATAAAGATTCATAAGTCCCACGAACATCAATTAAATATTGCTTTGCGGCAATTTCGTAAGATGTGGGCATATCTTCGGGCAAAGGAGGGAATCCATAATAATCACGTCGGCTTTGTTCGTTCTTACGAGACCTTTCAACCTTTTTACGAATCTTTTCATCCATTTGCTTATCAATATAGTCACGTCTTCTTTTATCTTGAAGTTCAAGGATTTCTTCATATGTAAGACGTTGAATTTGGTCTTCAGGAATGCCTTTGGCTTTTTGTTTTTCAATCCAATATTCTTGTGTATGGACAGACCTATCATGATTTTTTCTTATCTTATAACATTCATAAAGGTCATAATTTGCACGAGCTTTTCTCCCTAACTGAGATTTTTCGAACTCAGCACATTGATTAAGAATTTCTTCTTCTGTCATTCCTTCAAACTCAGGGATTTCAGGCAAATCCATATCTTTTCTATACTGATATGCTAATTTCGTATATCTATTTTCAGGCCAACTAAAATACTCTTCGGGGTCTACTGTATCACTTTCTTTTGATAGGATAGACCAAATAATATTAGGTTGACCATGTTTCGCATCACTCCAACCCCTACGAGCTTTTACATTATGTTCAGACTTAAACTTTCCTGTAATTCTCCAAGGGGCTTTAAAAATTCCATAAATTGTACCGAAGGATAATTTTACAAGTTGTTCACGAGCAATAACTTCGAGAACAGCGTCTTCAAAAGCCTCAACATATTTTTCAGCTTCTTTTTTATCGGTACTATCTGCATTACGCATAACCATTTTAATAAAGTCATTGCGGGTTACAGTATCCATTTTCCATAGACTTTTTCTTGGCTTTTGCATATCCTTTTATCATTCCTTTAAATATTTTAATTAATTCATTTTAAGCATTATTACAAATTCTATAAAATATGCATTCTATTTGTGTTTTACTTATGTAATTGTATATTTTATACGATTTGTAATGATACCCAGAACGCTACTTTTCAGTAACGTTCTGGGGCAAACGGCGTTACGCCTTAAATATCTTTACACGGCTATTAATATCCTATTAATAGTTACTTTGTATATCAATCGCACTTCTTCATATTAGAAGCAAACTTAAACTTTGGAAAACCATGCTTCTCAGGGACATGGACAGTGCTACCATCACGAGGATTACGCATATCCTTTGCGGGACGAGTAAAACCTGAGAAAGTTCCCACAGACCCAAGCTTTACGCTATCTTCCTGTGCAATTACTTCGGTAATAGCGTCACTAATACCATTAATAACAGCCTCAATATCCTTCTTGCTAATATCGGCACAATACTCAGTATCCTTAATCATCTGGACAAATTCATTCTTCTTCATAATTTTTTATAACTCCTTTTAATCCTTTAAAATTTAAAATTTACTTTATAAATTACCTTTTAATCTTGCTCAATTCTGAGCTTCTACATTCTCAACAACATTATTTTTACGAGCGTTGTTGGGCTTCCAAATTCCCAAACCAATCATAATCTTGGCAATGCGCTTTACACGATAACGTCCAGCATAATCAACAAATACGATAGCATTGGGATTATACTCTCCCCATTTCTGAATCTGTGATTCATTAAAAAGCTTGTTTGTAATGCCTTGCTCATACTGACGCTTACTAATAATCTGTAGATTCTGATTCTCATAATAACCAAGGAACAACATAATCTCAGGTTCTTCGACAACATAATATGTCTTATCACGAGAAACGTGTTCTTTATTTACAACAGAAAAGTTCTGGTCTTGAGGATTATAACCTCTACGACGATACTTTAGGAGACCTACGCTTTCGAGAGCGGCGCGCTGGGAACGGGAAATCTTAATCATTAAAAAATCAATCCTTTTTTCATTAAATTTGAAAGGAAATTATTCTTCCTTTCAAAGTAGAGCCAGAAAAAATTTTTTAAAAAAGTGGCTTAAACCCTTATGTATCAAAGGTTTGCGGGTTTTGATTTTTCCGACCTTATTTATCCTAATTTGTATTTTTGCGAGTTTTTTCAAGGTATTTATCTCTTGCTTTTTGCTTTCCAATATCTTTACAATTACCACAATAACAAACTCGTCTTTTTATTGTAAATTTTGGCTCAATTTCTGCTCCGCATATTTTACAATAAACAGGGACATATTCTTTAACATCGTGATTATGCACTTTTGCACATTCTTTGCAATACTTTTGTGGCCTTCCTTTTCCTTTTTCTTTCTTTAAAAAAACCTCTTTCCCACAATCTTCACAAATAAACCAATCATATTTTTGTTTTTTCAACCAAAGCCCACAATTATATAAATCTTCGCCATCAAGTCTTATCCTGTTCTTATCTGCAACTTCAATGTTAAACACATCAAATTTATCAAACAATTCAAGAATAACATCAACATTTTTTTCCGTTGTCTTAAGAAAACCTAAATCTTCAAGAATGTTTCTTTCATTAAGAATATTATAACTGGTGGGCAAATCAGAATCCTTTTTCAACTTCGGATACCAATCATCTAAATTAAAATAATTCCAACCACCAGCCATATATTTTTTTTGAATCAGACTCCAAATATAAAGAGTAAATAACACTTTAATTCGATTAAATGTCATTGGTGTCTTTTTTACTTTAGCTGGACAACGAAGCTCATTTATCCTTTTTCGCTCTTCATCAGTGATTGTAAAATTATCTTCCAATCCTAAAAACCAATCAAGAACTTCTTTGGGAAATTCAACATAATCTATTTCTCTAAGTTTAGAAATATCATCGCCTTTAATCTTCCAGTCTCTCCAAACTTTGTCTACAGACTTTTTTAATTCTGGTCCATCTTTTATAGGATTAAAATTAGGTACATACTTTTCGCACTTTTCAATGCACCATTCTTTTACCTGCTTTTTCGCATATCCTTGACTCTTCCAATATTTTACCAGAAGAGCCAAGTCTGTAAACCACTTTTTACCCAAACCTTTTTCAAGCACGGTCTAAATATGCTTCGTTTCGTTGTAAATCTCTATCATCGAAATCTTCCTCTATCTCTACTTGACTAAAATCTACTTTTTCAATGGAATAGTTTTCATAAAGAAATTCAAGAGTTCCATTAGAGTTCTTTTTTGGAAAATAGCAAGAATTAACTTTACTTCTTATATTCTCAAAAATCTGTCTTCCGTACAAATCCCAAAGAATTCCTTTATTATAAGATGGTTTATCCTCATAAAACAATGTAATAAGATGATTTGCTACTATTGTATCATTAGGACAAATTTGCTCTAATTCTTCTTTTAAAGCAGAATACGCCACCGTCTTTTCCATACTACTATCCTGAAGAGTTTTTGTATCATTTACTCTACGGCGAATTTGCCAATTCTTAATATGTTCTTCAACCTTATAATAAATTTGCTCATATGTCTTTTTGTTTATCATAAAGTTTTCACTCTGAAGAATCCTATAATCAAAAGCATCAGAAGAACGCACTTTCTTCTTTATCTCAAAATCAATGCTTTCTATATAATGACTAATTTTATTCATTACACAGTCAGAATCAACAACGGGAAGAAAATCATAATACTGTCTCTTAAACTCTTTTAATTCATCAGTCAATTCTTCTTCTGGGGTATTCAAAAGTCTTTCAAGACTCCAAGCGTTACCAAACTTATTTTTAAGCTTTTCATCTCTCTTCTTTAGATAATGCTTTAACTCTTTATCGGTTTGGGTATATTTATATCTAAAGAAGTAAGGCTTCTTATCAGCAAGAATAGAATTTAAAAACTTCTTCCTTTCTACTGTTGCTTCATCATCTGTGTCTTCTATATGCTGGAAATTGCGACAAACTGTGGCAAGTTCTTTGACGTTTTGACCAATCTTTGTTTTATCACTTTTTAACCTTTAGTTTCCTAAAGGAATAGACTATATCTTCACCCATATTAAATGGGGCATGGCACTTCGCAATAAGGAATTTCGCCTTAAAGCTACTCCTTTTCAGGATAGTCGTTTGAGTTTATAATTTGCTTTATTGTTTTATATTTCTCAAATTTTCGGATTAATTTTATGTTACAGCCTTCATACATATATTGAAGAAAAGAAAATCCATCTTTTTGAGTAGTAAAAATTAAATTATATGTTTGCCCTGAACATTCTTTTCTTTCATAAAAATTAACCTTGAAATCAGGAAATAATTTTAAAATTTCTTCTTTTGTAGTTTCAGCCATTGTTTTAGATGTCGTTAAACTTACTTCTAAAATTTTCTTTTTTCCAAACAATCCAAAAGTCCCATCTCCGTCAAATAATCCTCTCCAAAAATGTCTTTTTAAATTATCTGGAATTTTTGAATAATCTACATTTAAAGTTAAACTTTTTCTTGGCGTGACACCTTTATCAATTAATCCCTCAACAAGAGTTTTACTACAAAATAATACACTACTCATTTCAGATGTACAAGTTCCACCTTGAGGTAAATTAGTAATTGTTTCAAAAGTTTTTACTTGCACTTTACTTTTTAAAATTTGTTTAAAATCCTCAAGTAATTGAATATCAATTGAATTAACCACAAACTTTAAACTATATGAACTTTTATTAGTATCATAAGAAACTGTTCCATCAGAAGCCGCAAAACCAAGAATATACGCTTTTTCTTCCGTATCAATTATATCAAAGAAATGCTTTTCTTCTAATAAACGACTTTCAAGTAAACAACCACAAGATTTTTGCATCCTTCTTTTACTGTTTACGGGTAAATGGTCTGAATCAACAACACAATCATTACCACAATCACAATGACATAACCACTTTTTATTCCCCAAGTATTTTTGAGCAACAAGCTTGCCAAATCTCATATTAGTTCTATCAATAAAATTCCAGCCACCCATGATATTCCTCCTTTCTATTAAAATAAGCAAATTATCTTACCACAGGATTGCCATATTTTTCAATTTAGGTTTCCCTGTTAGCCATTCTTTTAATTACCATTTCCTGCAATTACTAAGCGTAAGAATGACACCCTATATTTATAGGTTCACCATGTTTATTTTTCTATTTGTTACCAAATAGCCAGACTGTAAAACCAATCTGTCTTGACTGGGCAGCACACCCAGCCTTTACTCGATTAATCAAAACTTCGCGCTCTTTCGAACCCTCTGGGAAAAGAGGTAAAAGACCTACTACTGTTGAAATTGTATTTGTACATTTATCTCTTAATTTCTTAAGAGGGTAGACTATATCTTCATCCTCATGGGATGCGTGGCGCTTCCAAACACGGAGTTTCACCGTGAATGTACTCCCTTCCGGGATAGTCGTTACACCTTCATTGCTTGGCACGGGATTGCCATATCTTTCGACTTAGGTTTCCCCGTTAGCAGGTTTACCAAACCCACACCTTAGATTTCTAAGTTCACACACGTTTATTTTTCTATTCATTACTGAATAGCCAGACTACTTTTACCTAATCTGTCCAATTTTAGTTCCAAAACTAAATGTATCCGTCACAAAAAGCTTTCTGTCAAAAGATTCTCTATCAAAAGTTCCGTCTTCTTTTCTAAAGATTTCTTTTTTAGGTTTCTTAGCTTGATAAGTTACAACTCTTTGATTTGGATAACGTCCGTTAATAAAGTTTGGATTATCAGTAGAAAAAATTATATCATAGTCATAGTCCGACCCAGCCCATCTCATAGTATGAGCATCGTGACAATTTACAATATAACCACTATAATCATAACTAAACCATTTACGAGTCTTTTCATTATCAACTAAATCCATAGGATAATGCTCACTAAAATGAGTTAAAGGACTACGCATAGTATCAACTTTATTAACCCGTCTTTCATTCCAAAAATTACAACACGCTTGCCCAGCTTCAAGCAATCCTGTAACCTTATGTCCTGTAATAGACTGCATAAAACCATATCCATCCACTACAATACATTGGAAATTGCCTCGGATTAAAATCTTTCCTAAACAAGCAAGCTCAATCTTTCTAACAATAAAGTCACGAATCTTTTCTTTTGTGTACTTATCATTAAAAAGATTGTGATTTAAAACAAGACTCTTAAGCCACCAATTATCACTTGAACTTAAAAAAGCTTCAATACTTTTTTCATCAAGATTTTCTCCCATTAAAAACAGAAGAGTGTAGTAAATATTGTCGTAACTGACGCCTTGGATATACTTTACAGTTTCAGAACAAACATCTTTTACCATATCATCTGTAAGATTTAATGTCTGAAGAAATTGATAGTTTGCTGTATTTACTTCTTTGTCTTTTTTTGGAGCATATTTAGTTACACCCCAAATAATCCGATTCTTTTCGCAATTTTGTTCAAAGGATTCTTGTGATTCCCAACTATCCCAAAGCTTTGCCATTCCTTCAGTGAGAATTACATCTACTTCTCTTAAATCTCTATCATTCCGATAAACATCTTTTATAATGTAATTCCCGCCATTTTCTTCCTTGCACCATTCTACAAAATCAAATTCATTTAAAGCTCCCTTTGTGAAGGCGCAACGAATACAAAACTGACAAGGAGTATAATCTTCTCCAAGGTCTTTACCCCAAACTTCAGCCATAGCTGGACTAATTAAACCAGAACCATCCCAACAATTAAATTCCACATCCATTGTACGAGGTTCTATAATATCATCTTCATCTGGTGGTTGTTCTATTACAAAATCAACGTCAACAGGACGAACCTCACAATAATCTTTTACAACACAAAATCTTGGTTTTGTAACTTGTTTTGTAGCGCTTGAATACAAGCCAAAATAAGCATTATACTTACTCGCGGCAAGAGGATGAAACATATCGCGTCCATTATCAAGTCTTGTCCTCACTTGAATACGAATACTATCGTCTGGTTCAATCCGTTTCTTAAAATCTTCTTCACTCCCACAGTCACAAAAAACAACTGTGCTCACTCTTGCCTGAGAAGCAGAACAAGAAATTCTTTTATACCAACGATGATTAAATATGAATCCTGTTTCATAAATCTTCTTGTAATCTGAAACACTATCCATTGTAACGGTAATATATTGCGAAATGTACATCATATTGTAAATATTATCTTGCAATTGTTTAATACGTTTCTTTTCATCCGCAGTACATTTCTTTTTCTTTTTCAGTCTATCTCTTTCTTTATACCAACCTTCAATTTGGTTTCTATCTATCGTCTAATCGGTAATATCACGAATGCTTTTAAGCATCTGAGAATCTGCAAGAGAAACTACTAATCCGCTCTTAAAGCAACCCCTCAGTGACAAGTTTAGCTTATACTTGTTGTCTTTTAAAATCGTACTACTAAGCTTAACAGTATAGAATAAACGCACTTTATTTTACCTTTCTATAATTTAAAAATATTTTTTAGTTGATTTTAGCTGTCAAGGTTCTTTTTTTTATTCATCATCTTCTTCTATATCTTCAAGTTCGCTAATAAAATCATTAATCTCATCATCTTTAGCAAACATTAAAATATCAACAACCTGATTTAAATTATCACAAACATACAAATTCTGTAAACCATCTTTATAAGTATAATGTGAATTATAATTTGCATCAAGATTATTCTTTAGAAGAATCTTTACACTTGCATCTGTATCTTTTAAATTAAAATAATAATCATCAATTTGAATCCGACCAAGCATTCTTACAGAAGCTTTATCTTCATCATGTTCTAAACCATAATAACCAATTTCATCTTTATGACGAGCAAAAAAAGGGATTGAAAAAATCTTGTCAAACTTTTTCTTTAAATTAATTTCATCCCGCTTTGTAACCAATCGCCAATTATAGCTCTGGAATAAACCATCTTTATTATTTTCATCTAATTCAAAAGCATCTATTAGTTCCTGATTTGGCTTGTTGCGTTGCCAAAATTCATCTTCACAATACATATCAAGAACTTCTTGAACATTTAAATCGCGCTTAATACTCTTAAAACCCCAATCCTTAATATCATCGCGGGTTTTATTAAGACCGTATCGGTTATTAAGCATTTCAACAATAGTACCAGCACTCCACAGAATTACATCATCAATATCAAGATAAACTGTTCGCTTTGCTGGATTAATTTTACCTTTATTTAAAACAATCATATCTATCACATATGTATTTGCTATAAAAATATCAAGCAATTACATTTTTCTGAGCTCCTTTATCTTTATTTTTATTCTACAGCAATAATAATCACCTTGTCTTTCTGAATGTCTACTTTCTTATTATGTCTTACTACGAATGTCTACTTTTGGGGAATATCACATCCAATTTCTATAACTTGTATCGTCTTTTCTTATTAACCACATTATAGCATAAACCTATCATTTTGTCAAGAAAAATTTACAGTTCAAATTTATCCTGAAAATAACAACTTTCAAAACAAAATCAGTAATATAATATTAATAATGTCCCATATTACCCATTTTCAACCCACCAAATAAAAATTAAGTTTTATTCCCCCAAATACATTTTTACAAAAATGTTAGTGTACCCATACTATAATATATATGGTACACTAACAAAAATGTTAGCGTAAATGCATTTTTTAAAATTTACCCTAACAAAAATGTTAGTGTAACTTTTTTCTAAAATTCCTCTTTTTCCCTTGATTTTCCTACGTTTTTTCAACTTTTCAAAAATTCTTTAAGATAAGACTATAAGATATAAATATAAAATAAATAGATAATACTATAACCTCCGCATAAATGCTGCGGTATTTTTTGAAAATTTTTCTTGACATTTTATCTCAGTTATGATATAGTGCATTTAGCTCTGATAAAAGGAGTGATGAATTGAAAGATTTATCAGAAGTATTTATCCCTATTCCTAATGGAGTTATTGAAGCAAGTATAAAAGTAAATCAATGGTTACTTCCTGTATATTGTTATTTGTATATCAATAAAAATATTTTGGGGTCTATTGATACTACTGTAAAACTTATTCAAAATGCTTATTTTACTCCTAAGAATAGATTACAAGAAAAGGAATACAAAGAAAATATAACTAAGGCACTGTGGCTTTTAACTTCTAATATGAATAATGAGAATCAGGAAGTGCTATATTCTTCTTTAATAGATATAAACAACTATGAAGATTTGAGTGAAGAAGAAATTGTTCTGTCTAAAGATGATTCTAACTCTGATTTTAATTCTATTGATTCTTTCCTGAAAAAATTTGGTGATGTAGACTCTTTTGTAAAATCTTTTCTTGCTATTAAAGTTAAATACAACTGTTCACAAGAAAAGAATTTTACAAAATGTACTCTTGAAGAATATTTATTATTTAAAGATTATTTTTCTTCTGTCATGGGAAAAGATAATAAAAACAAAACTACTGGTTTTCAATTAATGTATTCTTATTTTCTTATAAAAGCAATTATCTCAAAAAAAAGAAATTTTAAAGATACTACCTTTTTTGGAAATGGATATTCTACAACCTTAACAAAGAAAAATTTTAAAGAACATTGTAAATTTACCTCAACTAAAGCAGAAAGTGTACTTTTTGAGTTAGAAAAGTTTAAATTAATTACCATAAATAAAAATATTATTGATTTACCAAACTAAAAATATAAACGAAAGTGAGACATAACAATAAATGACTGCTATTGTAGGCTTTACTGATAAGAAAAACAATGTAACTTGGATTGGTTCAGATTCCCTTGGAAGCAATGGATTCTCTAAGGCTGTTCAAGCTAATCCTAAATGTTTTCATAATGATACTCTTAAAAATGTTATTATGGGAAGCACTTCTACCTTTAGACATATTGATTTGCTAAAATATAGCGAAACTTTATTTCCTGAAATTGATAAGTATAAGATTAAAGATGGTGAAGTTAATATCGACCATCGTTATATGGTTAAGACTTTTATCCCAAATCTTATCAATCTTTTTCAACAACATATTGTTGACGAACTTGAAAAAGATAGAGGAGCAAATTTTCTTATTGGAGTAGACGGTAAACTATTTCAAATTCAGCCCGATTATTCTGTTCTTGAAGCTAAAGATGGATATGATGCTGTTGGATGTGGAGAATATGCGGCATTAGGCAGTCTTTACAGCACTACTAAACATTGTCCCAAGTTTACTCCCGTACAACATATTACAGCAGCTCTTGAAAGTGCAGAAAAGAATTGTTGTGGAGTTCAGAGACCTTTTCACATTATTAACACTAAAACAGATGAGGTAATTACAGTTGAGTGAAGGAAGTAAAGTAATTTTTCAAGTTTTATATGGTTTGATAAATCTTTATCAAAAATTTGGTTCGGATGCTCTCCTTGTTGTTCCTAATGAATTTAACTTTTCAATGAAAGGTTATGTTATTTGGGAAAAGGGTTGTGTTTCTATTAATCCTGAATATCAAAAAACTTTTTTAAATGCTATTTCTATTTGTAAGGCACAAGATGTTTGGAATAGTAATACTAATAGTTATAATTTTTTTTGCTGATAGTTTTTCCAGTTATTGTAAACCTTTGTTAAAAGCTTTAGCTAAACTTGAACCAGATAGCACGAAAGAAATTAAAAAACAATTTGAATGGTTTGTGGGAGAGATTTAATTCTCTCTCACTTTTTATGTTATTATATCAAGTTTTCATTTCAAAAAATTTTTTAAATTTTGCTTGACAAATCTACTATCTTGTGTTATAATAAAAGAAAAATGTAAAAGGAGTTTTATAATCTTTTATGATATATTTCCCTAATAAATTCTTTAAGAAAAAGCTCACTGCGAATGAGATGTTTGCAAAACTTGGTTTTACAATAGACCAAGATAATCCTCGTTTCGGATGTCATTATTCTCGTTATAATGCTCAGTATTGCTATCTTCATAAAGTGAGTATTATTTATAAACATCCTCTTGCGGTAAAAGACCCTTATATTCTCGTTCAAAGCTATCAGTATGATAATGACGCTATGGTTGGTCTTACTGATGCGGAGATGGAAGCTTGTATGGCTAAGATTAAAGAAATGAAAGAATTTGCTCGTAAAAATCCAGATATTGTAAAAGGTTTTGGAAAAGCAAAGGTCATTTAAAACGGAGTATGTATTTTCATGAAAAATAAATGGATTAAAAATAAACAAGATTCTTTGAAGAATCAAGAGTTTGAAAATGTAACCATTCAACCTAAAGAAAGCGTTCGGCACATAAAGAATAATATTGAGGATAATAAAGAAGTAGAAAAGATTGATACTTTTTCTGATTTTCTTATTTATATTATTCGTAAAGTTACAATGAAGTATAATCTCTGTTGTAAACTTTGGTCTGGTCTTACTCCAATAGAAGTAAAGACAAACCTAAATGGAGATTTTATTACTATTTCTGACGTGCTTTTGAAACAAACTCTGCTAAAATTGACCGTAGATAATCCACTTGTTTTTAGAACTGTAGATAAAGATACAGACTTTTTTATTAGTTTTAAAATTAATTGGCTATATCAAGAATATAAATCAATTTGTGACAATTATTATGAAAATCAATGTGATAATAAAAATCATTTTGAATTGCTAAAAGATGTGTTTTTGGAATCCTGTATCTTTTATCAGATTGAGAAAGATTGGAAGAAGTTAATTTTTAGGTCTACTTCTTGTTAATTATTTAAAAAATAAATGAAGTAGTAATCCTTAATGAAATATTTTGAAATAAAAAGGAGTATAATTATTATGAGTTTAACTGCACAGCAAAAGCGAGATAAAGAAGCTCGTATTCAAGCTCGAAAAGAAATTCGAGACCAAAAGAAAAAAGAAATCCGTGAAGAAAAAAGATTGAATAAGGCTAAAGATAGCCTTAGACAGCGTTGGGAAGAAAATGGTTGGAAGATTTACGAATATTGGAATGGTGATTTAGATTATCATTTCAAGGCTGAAAAAGAAAAACCTGATACTCCCTATATTATTCGTATTAATATTTTTAGTGGATTATGTGAGGATAAAATTTCAACCTCTATTAATTTTTTAATGGCTGATAGAAATAACTTAGAATGTTCACCTTATTTATTTGGTTATCCTGAGTTTGGCTTAGCCTATGAACAATATCGTCGTACTCAAAAAATGCTTGAAGAAAAATATACTGAAATGAATAAATCTGTCGATGAAGAAGTTGAAAGGGTTGAGCATATTATTTCTAAAGTTGAAGACCCTGAATATCGACATGGGAAACATAAAAAATACCATAAAGAATTACTTAGAGAATTAAATAAAACTCTTGATATTACAAAGAAACAAGTTAGTTCTAAAAATAGGAAAGTAGAGGAATAAAGATAATGGAATTTAATCGTACTTATATGGGTATTCATGATATGTGGAAAGACCTTGGTTGGCGTATCGAAAAGGAATTTGAACCTGATGTTGAAAATGCTAATGTTTTAATTTGGTATGCTTGGCGCGTTTTTGGAGAAGGTCTTCAGAAAGTTGTTATTATTGGTAATAAAGTAAAAAATGAATCTGAGAATACCTATAATTCCAATTCTTCGGTTAATAATGAAAACGAAATTGAAAAAGTAGAAACTGAAATTGCTGAAGTTCCTGATTCTTCCAATTCCGAGGCTGATGTTGACACTATTATGGAAGTAAGTCATGAGGAAAAGTCTGAAAGTGAATTTACTCTTGAAGTAAATACTGCAATTTATGCTGGTTCTCAAATTAAAGATATGTATGAAGGTACAAGTATTAGCTTTATTGATTATCATTATCTTTATCTTATTGGTGATACTGCTCGTGAAATGGAACGTCAACTTGATAAGATGGAGTATGTAAAAATGCCTGACCAGCCTGATGAGACTAATGTAACCGAATCAGAATCCATTTCATCTACTATAACTGATACTCCTATTGTCTTTGAAACTAACGATTCAGATAAAACTATTATTGATGGTATTGAAGTTAGCAAAGAAGAAGAACAATCTCTTCTTGGAGGAGAATTTTAATGCAGAATTTTATTTCTGATAAAATTTTAAAACTTAATGAAGTTTTTTATGCAACAGGTTGTAAATTTATTACCGATGGCAGAATTCGTTATTTTGTGCCAATTAAAGATAATCTTTCAAGTGTAATTTGTGATTGGACTATTTCTCTTGGTACTATTGATGGAGTTGAAGGAACTAAGTATGAAAAATGTGTAAATATTACTGTAAATCCAGAATGTAAATCAACTATTCGTATTTATACAAATGTGCTTAAGGCTGCTTCTCCTTCAATGATTGATGCTGAAATTAAATATGAAGTATCTCGCATGACTTATTCTGCTATTAGTGGAAATACGTTTGATTTGATTTATAAAATGAATCTGGCTTTGTGTGAACAAATGAAAGAGTTCCTTGAGGAAAGTAAGGTTGAAAGTGAAAAGACTACAGAATCTAAAAATTCGGTAGATTCTAAAACTATTAAAACAACTAAAAAGAAATCAACTAAATCCACAAAAAAAACTAAGGAGAGTGTATAACACACTCTCCTTTTTATTGCGTTTTAATT
>ERZ1034984.1185-NODE-1185-length-25828-cov-16.768401_pt1 | contig 25828 bp, 19 predicted proteins | sample MGYA00520589_ERZ1034984 | MGnify/ENA primary metagenome ERZ1034984 (study PRJEB33766, sample SAMN09781790) | gut metagenome | biome: gut microbiome | host: Homo sapiens | place: Madagascar | study: EMG produced TPA metagenomics assembly of the PRJNA485056 data... | reverse complement strand
TATGCAAAATTGCCTGAGTTCATTCCTCTCAAATCAATGGGAAAACAAATAGTTCGCTTGCGCGCACCTTTTCTCGCCATGGCAGAGCGAAAGCAAGCTTTCTCTGCCCATTTGGCTTAACGAAAACGTTCCATTAATTATGGAACGAATGATAAACCCTTCCGATTTTTATTTTCTTGTTCTTTATGAAGCTGCTCTGGACGGAAATGAAACGAAAAACGATTCTAAGTTTAGCGAAAGCGAACAAATCAGAGCTATAAGGTGTGTAAAAAAATGGCTGGAAAAACAATAATAGGCAAGTTCTTCTATTATAATTGAATCTACATCATTTCTCCTGTGCCGCAGAATATAGTAGTAAGTTTACTCCGCAAGGGGTATTCCATTCGGGATGTGGCGAAGTTGTGTGGTAAAGGGGTAAGTACCGTACAACGAGTGAAGCGATTAATAAAAGTACAATCACAGCAATAATACCATTGATTTTACGTTCCTTTCAAAGAAAGGGGTTGTGCAATAGTGGCTTAAAGGCTAAAAGCACTACCTTTGCAAATAATATCAAAATAGAGTATAATGGAAGGAAACAATATAACAGTAGATAAAGCTGTCCAAACCATAAAAGGGGCTATTTTGCGAGCTCAAGCACAGGCGAGCCAGTCAAGTAATGCCATACAATTGTCTTTATATTATGGTATAGGACGTTATGTGTCTATCAATTTACAGCAAGCACATTGGGGCGCAAAGCTCTTGATACTATTAGTGACAGGCTGCAACATGAATTACCTGGATTAAGAGGTTTTTCTTCTGGTAACTTGAAGAAAATGCGTATCTTCTATGAGGAATGGCAATGCCTTTCAATTGGTTCGCCAATGGCGAACCAATTACAACAGCTTGAAAATAAAATAGAAGAAGGTGTTGAAATAGGAGAAAAGACACTCCTTTGTATTAACAGACCTATAGAGTTAGCAGACTTGCGTATAGAAGATTTCGTGGGCATTAGTTTTACTCATCATATGGAAATTTTGCATAAAACTACCACTTTAGATGAGCGTATCTACTATATACATCAAGTGAACTTGCATCATTGGAACAAGTACGTATTACGGAAATACTTATCAGATGATCTATATCACCATCAAGGCAATATGCCTAACAATTTTCCGAAAGCGATACCAGACATCAGGCAATCAATGAAAACAATATCAATGTTTAAGGATGAATATTTGCTTGATGTTACAAGGCTTTAGATGGCGATGTCACACTTTTTATACTTTTATATACAGCAATAGCTGCTATTCAAATGTTAAAATCGGACAGTAGTGGCAGAAAATCCAAGCAAACCTTGCTTGTTTTGAAGAAATTTTGTTATTTTTGCTGTGGCTGCAAGTAAAATGATGTAATAGTTTTAGATCTGGCTATATCACCTTTTGCAACGGCTATGCAGTTTATACACATTGTACAAACTTCTCAACTGCATCAAAAAAATAAATAATACAACCTTTGAGAAGTCGGTTGTAACTAAATCTCCTTAACTATGAAAAAGGTAAGATTATTTTCCTTGGCAGCAATAGGTTGCTCTTAGTAGTTTTATTGCTCCTCAGACTGCTTCAGCTTACAAGTATCATGTGACTTTACCCGACGGAACACATGAAGTTTTTGAATTCATTAAAATTAACAGAATGAGATTCCTTGTTTTATTTATTACAATATTATTATGTTCGAACACGATTAAGGCTCAAAGGCTATATAGTGAGAGTGGCGATTTTTATGAGAAATCAAAGAGGAGTGTTGTTGATCATGCCAAGTTGGGAGTATTTTATGAATTAAAGTTCCGCAAAGATTCTACCAAGTTGGATGATTATACTGAAGCGCAAACAGTATTGATGGTTTCAGATAAGCACTTACTTTTTAGTGATTATAATCGATTGGCATTAGATTCAATAAATGACTATTTAGCCAGTAGCAAACAAAACAAAAAGGACCAAAAGGCTCGTGAAGAATGGATGCAAGCTATTAAAAAATGGACTTTTTTCTTTGTTACGCTAACTGATTTAGAAGAACAAAAAACCACGGTGCAGACTTACGATGTGTTGCGAAGCTACGAGTACACTTACCCAACGCCTCAAATGGACTGGCAATTGGTATCCGGGGACTCTATAATAAATCAAAGAGCTTGTAAAAAGGCCATTTGTTCTTTTGCCGGTCGAAATTATATTGCATGGTACACTGAAACGATAGCACTTCCTTACGGACCTTATCTTTTTACAGGATTGCCTGGGCTGATCATGGAAATCCATGATGAAGGTCGCAATTGGATTTTTACAAATAACGGGGTCGGAAAGATGCCTCAATACAGTGACATGTATCTTTATAAAAAAAGGTATATCAAAGATTTGATTGTAACCACACGCGAGAATGCCCTGACCGGTTATCGGAATGATATTGAGGATTTTGATAATCTGAGTATTGAGATTTACAAGGTAAGGGTCGAAAAGAACGGCCAAATGGTTACTCCGGAAGCAAACAACCCGAAACGTCCCAGTAATATGCTTGAATTACAATGGTAAAGATTTTTAAAATATTATTTATGCTATTTCTGTTTCCTTTGTCTGTATGGGCACAGGAAACAGAAGTCGTTTTTAAGGGTATTGTTACGAATACAGAAGGCATCGGCATTGCTAATGTATTATGTAAGGCATTAAGTGCCACGGATTCTTTACTGGCGTATGGTATCACCCAAAACAACGGACAATTTCATTTGCAATACAAGAAGAATGTAAATAAACTGACATTCTCGAAAATGGGCTATGCCACACAAATTATTTCAGTTCAAAAGGATAAATATCAATATACCGTTCAGTTAGAAAAGAAGCCTTATGAGCTTGATGAAGTTGTAGTGAAAGAGGCCCCTATAATTCGTAAAAAAGATACGCTTGACTATTATGTAGAGTCTTTTCGTCAGAAAGAGGACTATAGCATTGAGGATGTGCTCAAACGCATGCCGGGTATTGAAGTGACGACTACAGGACAAATTCTGTATCAGGGTAGCAGCATCAATAAACTGAACATTGAGGGATTAGACCTTATGGGTGATCAATATAACCAAGCCACTCAGAATATGCCAGCTGAGGCCGTATCTACGATTCAGGTTATGGAAAATAATCAGCCCATCCGTGCCTTGGAAGGAAAAATTCATAGTAATCATGCGACACTCAATATAAGATTAAAAAAGAACTATAAAATGCGCCCTTTTGGTGACACAGAAGTGGGAGCCGGAGGAACGCCTGCTATATGGGACGGTAGTCTGACAGGGATTCAAGTGGCAAAGAAAAATCAAGTATTATTTACCGGAGCCTTAAACAACAGAGGTGCCTCATTGCGCAACTTGCAAAATGGCATGTCGAACTTTACGGGCATTTATGCACAAGAGCAATTGCCAGCTCCTTTCCTCTATTCTACTACAACCCGCCGTCCACCCATTTCACCTATTTATTACTTGAACAACCGTTCCTATTTTGCCGGACTGAATTATATGCACGCTTTCACTCCTTATTCCACTTTACGTTTCAATCTGCTTTACAACCACGAAGGAGAAAACCGTGAGGATAGCACCCGATGCGAGTATTATGCGGGCGACACAATCAGTATTTACGAAAACAATAGGCAAAAGAGCTGTGAAGATGTAGTAAAAGGACAGGTGCGTTACGAATTGAATGGCAAGAAGGTGTACGTGGAGAACGTCCTTTCGGGGCAATGGCAGGATGTCAGCTCCTATAATCAAAATGTATCCAATTTAGGCTCTTTGGGAGAGGACATACATCGCAAACCTTATTTTATTCAGAATGTCGCCAATGTCAACCTGACCACTCCAAGTCGTGTCTATAGTTTGGCTTCCATTGTGCGTACCTATCAGACGCGCGAGCGACTTTCTGATTATTGGACAGCAGATAACGAATACAAACGGCAGAGCTATTATCTGAACCATTGGTTTATGCGCCACCGGCTTTCCACGGCTTTCGATATAGCGGGCAATCCCTTGACGTTGGGTTACATTATAGAATACAAGCACAACCGACTACACGATACCCAACAGACGGCTACTTCGTCCTATTGGCTGCACACACTCGAACCATCGTATCAAATTCAGTGGAGCAGTGGAAACGTCGAACTACTTCTTCCTGTGGAATATACCATTTACCACTGTGGCTGGCGGAAAGAAAAAGAACAAAAAGTTCTATTCTCTCCTTCGCTCGATTTCACTCAACAAATTAGTTATCTATTGCGAATGGAAACCTCGGTAGCCTATAACCAAAATGCTTCAGACGCCGATCCTTGGTTCAATGGAACGATGATGAACAACTACCGTACATTTACGACAGGCATCGACAGCCTTTCGGTGCAGCGTGTCGCGTTGGCGAATCTCCGTCTGTCGTATCTGAACACCATCACGCTCTTTTCGTGGAATGTTTATGTCGGCTGGACGCGCAGTACTTCCGACCATTATCTTAAAAGTCTTTATATGCCCGATTATACGCTCTTTGTTCCAGTGTGGAACGACCGCACGAAAACTACCTGGAGCATGGCACTGTCATGTCGTAAGAACTTTCGCGATGCCCACATCAATTTGAGCGGACAGACCAATTATTCATATAATAAGGAGTTTGTGTCTCAAAACGAGGTGGAAGATTATCTGCGCTATCATGCCTTGCATGCTTCAGTCACGGCGCAATGGAGCGGACTGACATGGTTCCAGCCCAAACTCACCATGGCCGGAAATATCAGTTGGAAAAAGCCTGATGTCTTCTCCGCAACTGACAATCTGCTGAAAAATGCCTATTATTCCTTAACAATGGATTTCTATCCTATCAGTAAACTCCGGCTGTATGCCGACTTTTCGCAATCGGTCTTCGAAATAGTCCGTAACCATTACTCTATTAACAGTTTTTTGAATGCCGGTATGCGCTACGATTTCAATTCTCGCTGGTCTGCAAGCGCAAATATCAACAATCTGTTTAACCGCAAAGACTACGAAGTTTCGCTTTATCAAAGAGCCAATTTTCAATACTACCGCGTACCGCTGCGTGGTCGTGAGTTTATGATTTCGCTACGGCTTAAATATTAAGATAAAGGCCTATTTAACCCAAATCCTTTAATTTTTGTTGCAAAATATCTATGATTATGAGGATGGCATAGCCAAAGTGAGATGGGAGGTTAATCCTGATGGTATGTATTATCGTGATGAGGATGGCTTTGGCAAGACTGACGATGATGAACAGAACCTGTTCCACAATCGCTTTATGGTAGGGGCTTTCTGAGAAATATAATATTATCTAAAAAAAACAGCAAACTTCGCTCTTTTCTTCTCTTTTTAGTATCTTTGCAGCGATTTATGCCCTGAGGCATCGTAAAGAAAGTAAAATCATACATTTAAGTTTTAAAACAATAATGAAACAGTACAAATTGGTGGACAATATCTTCGGATGGGTCGCTTTCCTTATTGCGGCCTTCGTGTATTGCTCCACAATTGAGCCGACAGCCAGTTTCTGGGACTGTCCAGAGTTTATCACAACTGCCTACAAGCAGGAAATCGGTCACCCTCCTGGGGCACCTTTCTTCATGCTCTTAGGTAATTTCTTTACTCATTTTGCCAGCGATACCACACAAGTCGCCAAGATGGTGAACACGATGAGCGCTCTGCTGAGTGCCGTCTGCATCATGTTCCTCTTCTGGACCATCACCCACTTGGCACGCAAGCTCATCATCGGCGACTGGAAAGAGATGACCACCGCCAAGATGGTAGGCATCGAGGCATCGGGTATGGTGGGAGCACTCATCTATACCTTCAGCGATACCTTCTGGTTCTCGGCTGTAGAGGGTGAGGTATATGCTTTCTCATCTGCCTTTACTGCCGTGGTTTTCTGGCTTATCCTGAAATGGGAAGACCATGCCGACGAGCCTCACAGCGACCGATGGCTGGTACTCATCGCCTATATGACAGGCCTCAGCATCGGTGTTCATCTGCTCAACCTGCTCTGCATCCCTGCCATCGTATTGGTATATTACTACAAGAAGGTGCCACATGCCAACCTCAAGGGCTCGCTCCTGGCGCTGTTCGTATCTTTCCTGGTAGTCGTTGCCGTGCTCTATGGAGTGGTGCCTGGTATCATCACCGTGGGCGGATGGTTTGAGCTGTTCTTCGTTAACACCTTAGGCTGCCCATTCAATACGGGTGAGATCGTATATATCATCTGCTTGGTGGCTTCGGTCATCTGGGGTATCTACGAGACCTACAATGCCACTGACAAGAACGAGAAGCGACAGAACCTTGCCTTTGTCTTGGGCTTCGGCATGCTCGGAATCCCCTTCTACGGATATGGCTGGAGCGCTGCCATCACAGGTATCGCGGTGCTCATCGTACTGTGGTTTGTACTGGGTTACAAGCGCAAGAAGGAAGTTGTGGTTAAGAACGACGAGACTACCGGACTCACCAAGACCAAAGTGCAGCTCCTGCCTCTCATCTCAGCCCGCGTGAAGAACACAGCCCTGCTGTGCATGCTGATGCTGATGATAGGTTACTCAAGCTATGCCCTCATCGTAATCCGCTCGGCTGCCAACCCTCCTATGGACCAGAACTCGCCAGAGGATATCTTCACCCTTGGCAGCTATCTGAGCCGTGACCAGTATGGCGACCGTCCTCTGTTCTACGGACAGGCCTATACCTCACAGGTGGCACTCGAGGTAGATGGCGACATGTGCAAGCCGGTGATGACGGAGGGTGCTCCCGTATACCAGCGCAAGGAGAAAGCCAGCAAGGACGAGAAGGACTCATACTTCGTAGTGAGCCACAAGAATAAATATAAGTATGCGCAGAATATGTTCTTCCCACGTATGTATGATGCCGCTCACGCACAGGCATACGAAGACTGGATGGGTGGCGTCAACGGAACAGAAGTTCCTTTCGACCGTTGCGGTGAGAACATGACAGTAAAGGTTCCATCACAGTGGGACAACATACGCTTCTTCCTCTCCTACCAGTGCAACTTCATGTACTGGCGCTACTTCATGTGGAACTTTGCCGGACGACAGAACGACATCCAGGGCAACGGCGAGCCTGAGCATGGCAACTGGATTACGGGCATTCCGTTTATCGACAACGCCATGTTGGGCGACCAGAGCAAGTTGCCTGATGACCTGAAGGAGAATAAGGGACACAACGTGTTCTACTGCATGCCTCTGATATTGGGTCTCATCGGTCTCTTCTGGCAGGCATGGTACACCCGCAAGCGCAAGGTGGTGAAGAACGGAAAGGAGACAGAGGAGTTGCTGCCTATCGGTATCCAGCAGTTCTGGGTGGTGTTCTTCCTCTTCTTCATGACAGGTCTTGCCATCGTGATTTATCTGAACCAGGTGCCTATGCAGCCTCGTGAGCGCGACTACGCCTATGCCGGCTCGTTCTATGCCTTTGCCATCTGGTGTGGCCTGGGCGTACTGGCTATCCTCGACCTGCTGAAAGAGCATGCCAAATTGAGCGGTACTGCCGTAGCAGCCATCGTGGCAGTCATCACACTCCTTGTACCTATACAAATGGCTTCGCAGACATGGGATGACCACGACCGCAGCAACCGATACACCTGCCGCGACTTTGGTCAGAACTATTTGATGTCGCTTCAGGAGAAGGGCAATCCTATCATCTTTACCAACGGTGACAACGATACCTTCCCATTGTGGTACAACCAGGAAGTGGAAGGTGTAGGCACAGACGCACGAGTTTGCAACCTGAGCTATCTGCAGACCGACTGGTACATCGACCAGATGAAACGTCCTGCATACAATTCACCTTCTGTTCCTATCACCTGGCCACGACTCGACTTCTGTTCAGGAACCAATGAGTATGTGACCATAGAGCCAGAGGCCAAGCAGCAGATTCTCGACTTCTACAAGCAGGATCCCGAGACAGCCAAGAAGCAGTTTGGAGAGGATCCATTCGAGCTGAAGAATGTGCTGAAATACTGGGTGCGCAGCAAGAACCCCGACCTGCACATGATTCCTACCGACACCCTCTACCTCACTATCGACAAGGAGGCAGTAAAGCAGAGCGGTATGATGATGGCAGCCGACAGCATACCAGACAAGATGGTAATCTCATTGGCAGGAAAAAACGCGCTCTATAAGAACGACCTCATGATGCTCGAGATGCTGGCACAATGCAACTGGAAGCGTCCGCTCTATGTGGCACTCACCGTAGGTGAGGAGAACTATATGAACTTGGGTGACAACTTCGTACAGGAGGGACTCGTCAACCGTATCACTCCTTTCACCACCAACAAGCCTGGTGCCAAGAACTTTGATACGGAGAAGGCATACCACAACATCATGAACCGCTTCAAGTTTGGCAACCTGAAGCAGAAAGGTCTGTATGTGGACGAAACCACTATGCGTATGTGCTACACTCACCGTCGCCTGTTGGCTCAGACAGCCCTGGCGCTCATCGCTGAGCACAAGGACAAGAAAGCCATCGACATTCTGAAGAAAGCCGACGTGGAGATACCTTATTATAATGTTCCTGTCGACTATATGAGCGGCGGTCTCGACATGGCACGAGGATGGCTCCTCACCGGTCAGAAGGCCAAGGGTGAGGAATACCTCAAGAAGGTATGGACCAACGCCACACAGTATCTCAACTACTACCTCTCGCTCAACGCCGACCGATTCGCACAGGCACAGAGCGACTGCATACGCCAGATCATGATCATGCAGAGCGCAGCAGAGGTGGCTGGCATGGTAAGTCCTAAACTGGAAGCACAGTATGCCAAGCAGCTCAACGCCCTCTACACACTCTATCACGGACGTGGAGGACGTATGCCTGAAGGGTACTAAAATGAAGAGTTAAGGAGTTAACTCCTCAGCGACCGAAGGGAGCGATAACTCCTTAACTCCTTTAGCTTCTGAATATTAAACATTTAAAAAGAACTCGTCTATGTTTATCGAGCAACCAGCCAAATGGCTGAGATGGCTGTATCCGAAGGCAATTTGGAGGATGGATCCGAAGGAACACTCTGTTTACCTGACGTTCGACGACGGACCCATACCCGAATCTACACCTTTTATCCTTGAGACGCTGAGGAAATACAACATCAAGGCGACATTCTTCATGGTGGGAGAAAACGTGTTGCGCAATCATGACCTCTACAACCAGATTGTGGCAGAGGGTCATCAGATAGGCAACCATACATTCAACCACATTGGAGCCTTCAAGCATCGTGTGATCTCCTATGTGCTCAACACCAACAAGGCCAACGAAATCATCCACGCCCACCTATTCCGTCCGCCACACGGATGGATGAGACCCAGCGAGTACTGGTGGTTGCACCGCACCTACGAGGTAATCATGTGGGATGTGGTAACACGCGACTACTCCAAGTGGCTGACGGCAGAGGACGTGGTAGACAATGTGAAACGATACGCCCGCAACGGAAGTATCATTACATTCCACGACTCACTGAAGAGCATAGACAAATTGAAGACTGCCCTTCCGAAGGCTATAGAATGGCTTCAGGAACAGGGCTACGAATTCAAGATATTCAAATAAATGAAGAAAAGAATAAACAGCTATCAGGCTGTGGCAAGTTTCGTAAGAGGTTTCTTCGAAGCTTACGCACGTGGCATCATCGATGCTGTCATAGAGGGCAACGACTTCGAGAAGAAGAACGATCCAAAGGAAATCAAGCAGATGATGCTGGAACACTATGGCGAGGTAAACCAATATTACTTCGACATCATGTTCTCTACCTTGGTACGTCTGAACTACAAGACTGCTGAGGAAGCCAACGAGCGCATGCACAAGAACTTCGACAGTATGAAGAAAGCCGACCCAACCTTCGAGCCTACCATGCTCGACTACCTGCGCATTGCCTGCAAGAGTCCACAGCTGTACAAGGCGATGGAGGCTGAATACAAGCGCAACTTCACCTGGCTTCTGCAGGGCAAGTTCACTACCCTTGAGGAGCATGTACGCGACTATACCCACGGCATCCTCATCAGTCTGGCCGACGAGCCCATGGCTGTGCACCTGCTGGTAAGGATTATCGTGAAGGCTTATGCCGCCGGACTGAAATGTGGAAGCAAGGAGGGCAAACTGCCACAGTTGCACATGCCAACTATCCACGGCATGCTGCTCAACAACGTGAACATACTGCTCAACGAGACACCGCTGAAAAGCAGCAGCGAAGACCCTGTGGCGCTCTTCAAAGAGGCGTGCAAGGAGGAAGAAGAAAACATCAATGTACTCGTCAATACTCTCAACGACACGATGAAAGAACTCGCCGAAGAGTAAAAAGAAAACTTCACTACTCGTGTTGTGCAACCGCACAACACCAGAAAGACAACCGCCCAACAGCTATTGTGCAAGTGCACATCAGCTGTTGGGCGGTTTTATTAATTATATTCTGCAAGAACATTTCACCCATATTCCTGCAATTTTTCGTAGCATCTACTGCATATCATAAACCACCTGCATGAGCTTCTTGCCGAGTTCGTCGGCCTGCTCCATGGTGGAAGCCTCGCTATATACGCGGATGATAGGCTCGGTATTACTCTTGCGAAGGTGAACCCACTTGTCAGGGAAGTCGAGTTTCACGCCATCGATATCTGTTACGGTCACATCCTTCTCCTTGCCATACATCTCCTTTACCTTCACGAGGATAGCATCTACATCGGTAGAAGGTGTCAGGTCGATACGATTCTTGGCGATGAAGTAGTTGGGGAAAGTGGCACGAAGCTCGCTCACCTTGCAACCCCTATGTGCCAGACTGCTCAGGAAAAGGGCAATACCTACGAGGGCATCACGTCCATAGTGGCTCTCTGGATAGATGACACCGCCATTACCCTCGCCACCTATTACGGCATGAACGTCCTTCATCTTGGTGGTGACATTCACCTCGCCTACTGCAGCAGCTGTATATTTGCCACCATGCTTCTCGGTCACATCACGGAGAGCACGGGTAGAAGAAAGGTTGCTGACAGTATTGCCAGGAGTATGGCTCAGCACATAATCGGCCACGCTCACCAAGGTATATTCCTCTCCAAACATCTTGCCGTCCTCGCAGATGAAAGCCAAGCGGTCAACATCAGGGTCAACAACGATACCCATGTTGTAGCCACCCTTCTTCAACTCGTCCATGATGCCACCGAGGTTCTTCTCCAATGGTTCAGGATTGTGAGCGAAGTCGCCGGTAGGCTCACCGTTCAGGAAGGTATACTCCACTCCTAACGCATCGAGCAAATCTGGAAGGATGACACCACCCACTGAGTTGATGGAGTCGACACAAACCTTGAAATGTGCCTTACGGATAGCCTCCACATCGACGAGTTTCAAAGCAAGCACAGAATCGATATGGCGCTTGTTGAAGCTATTGTCCTCAGTATATTTGCCTAAATGATCGACATCGGCATACTCGAAGTCTTCCTTCTCGGCGATGGCAAGCACCTCATTGCCGTTGGCGGCAGTCAGGAACTCTCCCTTCTCATTGAGAAGCTTGAGGGCGTTCCACTGACGAGGATTGTGAGAGGCTGTGATGATAATACCACCTGCTGCCCCACTCATGGTGACAGCGAGCTCGGTGGTAGGAGTAGTAGCCAGACCTATGTTGAGCACATCATAACCCATGCCCATCAAGGTGCCACATACTACATTCTTGACCATCTCGCCAGAGATGCGGGCATCGCGGCCCACTACGATAGTATTGCTTGAAGACTGTCCGCTACGACGAATAAAGGTAGCGTAAGCTGAAGTAAACTTGACGATGTCGAGCGGATTAAGAGTATCGCCCGCTGGTCCGCCTATAGTTCCGCGGATACCAGAAATAGATTTGATTAGAGTCATAATATTCTTATTAAGACGTTAATGCTTGATGAATGTTCAGAAGAAAAGAAACCACTCCCTTAACGGGCAGCCTGGAAGCGAATGTCATACAGACAGGCATACACACTCGCTGAAGCTGAGGTAGTGCCATAAGTATGAGGTACCAACAGGCGCACATGCGCCAGTTCATCGTCGGCAGTAATGAGACGCCCCACCTTGATCCAAGTGAAAGGAATCAACCAGCCCGATGGAACCGTGGCACTCACGGTACCATAATAAGAGGAATTGTAGGTATTTGCCAAGAGACTTTTTTTGATGTCGACAAAAGAGCCTTCAAACGTTCCTGACGTATTGGTTACGCTTATCTCATCGGTCATTGCCGCATAAGTAGGCACATCATTGGTCAGTGTGATGGCCTCGTCGCATATCTTGGCACGCTTGGCAAGACAATACTCCGTGAATCGGCACAACACATTCTTGGTTTTACCCTTGGCGATATAGTCGCCACAACCATCGTTGATGACCTGCATATAGATACCATTGCTCTCGAAGAGCACATACTCGTTGTTGTTGGGATCGGTATCAGTCAACTTGACCGTCTTGTCACCAGCCTTACGGGCTTCGAAACGTTTTTCAAACTCGGCCTCTTTGATGACTTTGATATTCTCATTGCGCAAGAATGCATTGATAGAGTCCAGCTCTCTGTCGCGCTGGTCTGCATATGTCTCATTATGGTCACAAGCGGCAAATGAGATCAAAGCCGCTACTGCTATCATTGCTAATAATAGTTTCTTCATTCTTTAAGTTCGTAATTTTTATACAAATATGGCGCAAAGGTACAAAAAAAAAACAGGACTGCCAATGTTGGCAGTCCTATTTTATTATTATTTATCACTTATCTTTCTTATTTCAGCAATGCCTCGAACGCCTTAATGGCTTTTTGGGCTACCACCTCTGCCTCTGCCATGCTGCAGAACAACTTGCCTCCCGAGGCATTGAGATGGCCTCCGCCATTGAAAAACTGCTCGGAAACCTTGTTGCACGGGAAGTCGTCGACCGAACGAAGACTCACCAATATCAGATTGTCGCGCTCGGTATCTTCGCGCAAGGAGATGGAAAACTTATGTCCCTTGATACGCAGTGGTTCGTTGACCAAACCTTCGAGGTCGCCCTTGATGAAATGGAATCGCTTCATATCCTGACGGGTGACACAATAATAAGATGCATGCAAGCCCTCCACCACACGGAGCTTCTCGCTCATCAGATAACCACGAAAACGGATGGCAGAAAGGCTGCTGTTATTGAATACATTGCGATAGATCTTGTCTTTATCGATGCCCTTGGTAAGCAGCTGGCTGATAATAAAATAGATGGTAGGGTCGGTGGAATTGTAGGTAAAACCGCCCGTATCGGTCATCATGCCACAATATACACAGGCAGCCCACTTGCGGTCCATCTGCCCGAAGCCTCCCAACTGCCACACGATGCGGAACACCAGCTCGCTGGCACTGCTCATGTGGGGCTGAGAAATCTGAAGATTGACATCCATACAGGGTGCCAGATGATGGTCGATCATCACCTTACGGGCACGACAGCCGGTAAGCACATCCTGCATCTCGTCGAGACGACCAGCGCCATTGAAGTCGAGACAGAACACCAAATCGGCCTCATCAAAAGCACGCTGCACCTCGGCAGGATGCTTGTCGTAACGCAGAATGGTCTGACTGTCGGGCAGCCACTGCAGATAGTCGGGCATCATGTCGGGCATACATACCTGTGCCTGCTTGCCCTGCGAGAGCAAAAAGCCACGCCATCCCAAAGAAGAGCCGATGGCATCACCGTCGGGCGACTTATGACAACATATCACAATATGCTGAGAAGCCGCTATCATCTCCTGGAGGGTAGCGGCTTCTTGTGAACTCAATATATTTACGTTCATTTAGAAGAGTTTGCTTGGATAAACGCCTTCGTCTATCAGACTCTGAATTCTTGCTACTACTGATGGACGGTCGGCAGCATAAGTGACACCAAACCACTTGCTTGTGGTGTCGAGTACCTTGACAGTAGCTGTGCCGTCGTTGATCAGCTTGTTGACCATCAATGGAATGAAGAACTCAGCTTTCAGGTTCTCCATATTCTTAGGATCGCTGAGGAACTCCTTGAAGTAAGCCTCGCTGTACTCAAAATAGTCGGGAGTGAAGCCCCATACATTCATAGATACAGGAGTGTTGTCCTCAACAGCTACCCACTGGCCTTCCTCGTCCTTGTAAGACACCTTGCCGTGTACGCGCATAATCTCTGTACGCTCCACGACTGTGGTCAGATTCTCAGCATCGTCCTTTGAGCAGATGCCACGAGCCACAGTACCATTCTCGCTCAAGGTGTTGCCTACACGGAAACCTACCATGGCATAGTTGTTCTTGCTGCCCTCTGGAAGTTCGGAAAGGAACTTGCCTATGACCTTGAAACAGTCACGATTGTAGAAGTCATCACAGTTGATGACACAGAAAGGCTCCTTGATAATGTCCTTTGCCATCAATACAGCATGGTTGGTACCCCATGGCTTCTCACGACCCTCGGGAACTGAGAATCCTTCAGGAAGAGCGTCGAGTGACTGGAAGCAGAGTTCTGCTGGGATATGTCCCTCATACTTGGCAAGTATCTTCTCTCGGAACTGGTCTTCAAAATCCTTACGGATGACAAAGACTATCTTGCCAAATCCTGCCTGAATGGCATCGTAAATACTGTAGTCCATAATGGTCTCGCCGTTAGGACCCAGACCATCGAGCTGTTTCAAACCACCATAGCGGCTACCCATACCAGCCGCCAAAAGCAATAATGTAGGTTTCATATTTTATTTGTTTAATAGTTGATATTATCTAACAGTATGCAAAAGTAATAAAAAAATGACTGCTGCACAATTTTTATCACTTTTTTTTGGCGATTTATATTTCATTCGTCTACATCTATGCGACTATCGGCAAAAATCAGAAAGGATAACCCACAGTCAGATGGAGGCTATGCGAGTTTTTGAAGGAATCGATATTGTAGAAGCCCTTCTTGCTGGTTTCGTAAGGCACATGAAGCCCCACACCCCAGTCTACACGGATGACGAACATACCCATATCATAGCGCACACCCACACCCGTGCCCACAGCCATCTGCTTGAAGAACTTTCGGAACTTGAACTGTCCCTGCGGACTGTGCTCCTCGCTGCGAAGTGTCCACACGTTGCCGGCATCAAGGAATAAGGCTCCATACAGGTCGCCCCAGATGCGAGGACGATACTCTATGTTGGCAAGAAACTTAATGTCGCCTGTCTGGTCGATATAGGAATACTTGCTGCCTGTAGGCAGATACTGACCGGGGCCAATGCTTCGCACATTGAAAGCACGCACACTGTTGGCACCGCCAATGTAGAACTGCTCGTAATAAGGCGCCTTCTCGCTGTTGCCATAACTCCATACCACACCCGCATTGAGGTGACCCACCAAGGTGGAATGCTCGGCGATGCGCCAGTACTTCACAAAGTCGGTCTCCAACTTCAGGAACTGGGAATAAGGATTGCGGAACATCTCCTTGTCCTCGTCGTTCCACTTCTTGCCTGTACAGAGATAACCCAACGACAGGATGTTGCCTGCCTCGCTGACAGTCGTCGACCAGATGATGGGATGACGGTATTTCGCCGGACTGGTATAAGTATAGGTGTAGCTCATCTTGGGTACAAACTGGTCACGCATGGCTATCTGCAGATAAGGACTCTCAGAGATGGCCTCATCGAAGGCTGCGGTACGGCTGTTCATAAACTCATACGACAACACTAAAGGACTGAACGAATGGCGATGCTTGGCTGAGGTAGCCCAGTCGTAGGTAAGTTCACCCGACACCACATGGCGACGGAAATAACCTGCCCTGTTGAGCACATTCATCGAGGCCTTCACTGTGGTGGAAGGAACACCATAGAATGAACGCGGGATATGACCTTTGCGGAAACGGCGCTCACGCTGTGCCATGGTCGTAAATAGATTGAACGGGGTGACGATGCTTGGGAACGAGAGTGACACATCCGTACCATACTCATAGGAATTGATATGGTTGGAGCTGGCTCCGTTGCCCTTCTCGCCTGTCTGCCACTCATAAGAGCCATGCAGATTGATATCGAGCTTCTCGCCTCCACGGAAGGCATTGCGCTTGGTAAAACCTACAACCAACTCGGGACCTACACGGCCTGTGGTTTTGCCCTTGACATTGGTCTCTATATAGAAATCATAAGGCTTGTCGAAAATCAAGTCGAGTGTGGCATCCAAGGTATCGCACTGAGCTGTGGTGTCACGAGGAGTAAACTGAAGGCTGGTATAGTTGAAGACTCCCATCGACTGCAAATGCTGGCGCGCCTTCTCCTCGTTCTCTACCCTATATAGCTGTCGGGGACGCAAGTTCAAGTCGCGCAACACCACACCCGCACGGATAGGCATTTTCTTGCCATGATAACGGATATTGAGGTAACGGCGACAGAAAGAATCGGTAAGCTCTTCTGTAAACTGCTTGCGGAAGTTGATATTGATATTGCCGAGATACCACTGGCGGGTGACCTGCGAGTCGAGGCTGTCGGCCATGATCATCTTCATGCTTGCCTTGCCTGGCACACCTAAGGTATCAGCAAGATAGGAGACATAGCCATTCTGATAAAAATAATAGCCATTGTTGCGGAACAGACGGGTAAGGCGCTGACGCTCACCTTCCAGACGAGGTACATTGAATGGGCTGCCCGTATGTACCAAAGCCTCCTGACGGGTGGAATCGATCAAAGCAGAGACTACTGATGGGAAATTGACATACTGCAACGTATCAATGGTCATCAACGGGCCCAAAGACACATGATAAGCCAACTTGGCCTTCTTGGGATTTTTCTGGGTCAGAATCTCGTAGTTTACCTTGCCATGAAAATAGCCATACTTGGCAAGCTGGTTCTCTGCTACCTGTGCACGCAATCGTGGATTCACATTGCCCATCAATTTAGGACGTGAGCCGAATGCCTTGGTAATCCACTTGGCTATGGCGCCATCCGACTGCGAGAAAGCATTCCAAACCCAAAGGCGAACAGGGAAAGGCGTGCGATAATAACTGCTGCCGAAGAGGGCTCCATTAGGGGCAGAAGCCAGTACCGACTCCATTTCGAGAATCGTAGAATCGGCATAACCGCCTGGCTCATAATCGGTATATTCTATTTTCTTCAGACCCGTGAAGAGCTGCTCGCCTTCCTTGAGAGCACTCGTGGAAGAACAAGATGTACCTGCGGCAACCACCACTATGGCAACAAATACCATAGCCAACAGGCGGAAGCCGCGGGAATGATTATAGGGAATGCACTTTCTGTTTTTCATCATTTGCTTTTTCATTTTTGTTGAACAGCTGCAGGCACAGCCTTCAGGGTGTCGGCTGCAGCACGTGGCAAAGCCTGTTTCTCGGTCTTAAAGCGGAAGATATCACTGAAGCGCTGCAATTTTCTGCGCCACATGAAACCTACACCATACTCGCCGATCTGACCCTCTAACCAGTCGTAGATGTTGTTGTTGTAGAAACCTCGGATATACTGACTGGCTCCATCGTTGAGTCGATATTGTATCTCCACATTATTAAAGAAGGTATCGTTGTTGACAGCATTCTCCATCTCGGCTCCCGAAGAAACCTGACCGCCCACACTGAAGCTCAGACGATTGTTGAAGAATCGCTTGGCAAACTTGAAATTGTAGTCAGTATGCAATGCACCGGCAGCATTGAGAGAGTTGTCGACAGTCATGCCTATATCAAGTCCCATGGAGCGCATGGCGGTTCCTGCAATGTTGTTGATTTCGGAATTGAGGAACGAGCTGAGGGCACTGTTCATTGAGAACGAATTGGTATTGCCGTTGGCAAGATACATGCCCGAGGCCAGCATGGTGATAGCCACCTTGCCGCGTTCGTCCACACTCATCGTGTTCAACTCATCCTGGACGTTCATGTCGGAAGGTGCTGAGATGATAAACTGTATACCAGGTTTATTCAGTGTCTGCGACAGTTTCACCCCACACTCGAAATCTACCGATCGGCCTGTACCCTGCCCTTCATTCACGGTCGACTTGATCTTCTCAGTAGCCGTGATGTTGAGCGTAGGATTGAAAGGATCGCCCGTAAACTCGATATAACTTCCGTCCTGAATGGTAAAGGTCTTCAGTGGAATGACAGGCAAGGAGTATTTCATCTCGCCATTACTCAATGTATACTTACCCGACAGACGCAGATTGTCGGCAGGATTGTAAGTCATACGCAAGTCGCCTCCACCCACAAGGTCAATATAATTGGACTTGTCGGCATTCAGCGCACAAAGAATATGGGCAGACTCATCTATCGACATACCCAAGAGCATATCGAAGCCTTCGAGTTTTGGACGCGCCACCGTCTCTTGCTTACTGTCTTTGAAATCGGTAAACTTCACCAACTCCTCAAGCTGAGTATCAGTGGTGAGTTCCGACTCTCGCAGGATATAAGTCATGTCGGTATTACCCAGCACGTCGAGCTTACCTCGCATCTTCAGATTAGACAAGGCGCCACGCATACTTCCCAAAAAGTTGACATACGCCTTACCGAAAGCCTCGGAACGGGCATTCTCCTTAGCATCTACCAGGAGGAAGTTCTGGGCACGCATCCTGACATCAAGCATCATCTTATCAAGATTGGAGAAATCCAGATAGCCCTGTATGTTGAGCGGACTCTCATTGTTGGCATACATCATGAAGTTCTCGAAGAGCAACTTACTGCCGGCTATCCTCACTGGGTCGTTGTCGAAACGCATCCTCAGTCCGTAAGGCACACTCACTAAATAAACAGAGTCCATGTATATCTCGCCGTCTACCTGTGGCTTGCTCAACGAGCCCTTGATGGTAAGACTTCCCTCACCACAACCTTCCAGACCAACAAGCTGGTCGGGCACAAATCCATTGATGAAGTGGAGCGGCAGTTTGTCCATGCCGACAGTAGCGTCGAGATAGCCCTCGCCCTCCGACTGGTAAGTACCTTTGATGGTAGCTACGTCCTCATCGTTGTATTTCAGTATTCCGTCGACGGCATGAGTGCCATCGCTCATAGGCATATACACGAACTCGGAGCCGACATTACCCATCGGGCAATTCTCGTAAACCAAGTTGTTGACCATTAGATTGGACGATACAGACAAGGCCTCCTTGGTCTGCACGACATGGAAATCGCCATTCATGATACCTGAGACATCAGGCATATAAGGTATGACACTCAGTACCTTGTCCAAATCAAAACGGGTCATGCCGATAGTGATATCCTGCAGGGCATCCTCATTGTCGTCGTTAGAGTAGATACGCACACCCATTCCCTTGCTGGACTCCAGCTGAAGCTTGGCGGAGATACGCATATCGCGTCCCAGCATCAGATAGTTGTCATCGTTGGCTGTAAATTTCTTATATCCCAATATAGGATGAGTATCGGTAAGACTCACCTTGATGCCGTTTTCCTGCATCATTGCCGCCAAACCTACACGCACGCCCAACTTGCCGTTGGCATCATAGATGCGGGCAGCGATATCGGAGCCTCGCTCTGCCAACTCTCCATCCACCAATGCCTGGAATACGTATTGCGGATTCTTCTTGTTGTTCACAATCCTCGCCGTATACCGGATGGTGTCGCCCTGGGTCATCACGTTGGCACGAACCGTATCCAACTGTACACCTTGTGCCACCAAAGAGTCGATATTAAGATGACCGTTCAGACCTGATATGGGTGAGGTACGAAGATCCATGTCCACCGTCTTGAAATGATAGCCGTTGTACTCGATAAAACGGGAGATGAAATTGTCTTTTCCTGTGGTAAGAGTGATGCGACCCAAGGGGAACTCGCGACGGATAGCCACCTGGTCGATACGTCGGTTCTTGAGTTGACTCATCACCTCGCCTTGCAGTTCATCAAGTCTTGACAGCAACTTTTTATAACCTCCATGGGTGTCCATACGAAGATGGAAGTCACCACAATTGAGTACGGCATGGGTTGTATCGCTACGAGTCAACACGTCGGCAACAATATCCACGGGACGATATTCTTTCTGCTGAGTCTTGATGACGATACTGCCCAACATAGCCTGCAGGTAGTGGTCCTCCTTCAGGTTGGTCTTCAGGTCTACCTGTCCACAGGCAGTTGCTCTCATAGGCACCTTGGTGAGTCCCATGAGGTAAAGGTCCACATTCCTGACATCAGCTACTACTGTTCCTTCCAGATTCTTGCTGTTGGTCAGCGCATCCAAGCTCACCAATCCCTTGAGCAACTGATTATTGCTGTCGATGTCTGCATGTACTTTACCATTTGCTACATGGGCAACAGCCAACAAGTTGTTGATGTGATACTTGCCATAATGCAGCTGTGCCACCTTTGCCTTGGCGTTGAGTCGAGTATGGTTGGACAAGAAATCAGTGCCCACGCCCTGGGCTTCCATCGATCCTGTAAAAGAGTAAAGTTCCTGATGAGGCAGGAAATGACTCACCTGCATCTGATGGGCTTGCACCTTGACACGATAGGCCAGGTGGTTCATGTCGAGACTTCCGTCTTTCTTTGTATGAGTAACAACAGATGCTCCTACATTCATTCGTCCACGACCTTCCCACAAGGTCATCTTGGTGGCATACTTAGAGCCGTCCACTGCGACATCCCCCTTCAGGATCATGCCATTAGGGATACGCACATCCTTCATTAGAGCCGGATCAAGCATCGCTGTTACAAATCCCAAATGATAGGTACGCGCATCTAAATGTATTTTCGCCTTCATCTGAGACATATCGTTGAGATGTGCCAACCAACCATCGGAGGACAACTGGAAGGCTGAAGGCAAATTGAGTTTCAAACCCGAATAGCTAAGACGCTGCATGTTTCCCTTTACTGTACCGGCAACCTCCATAGGATAATAAGGCCAGTTCCGACGCATCTTTTGAGGCATGTATGCACCGGCAAAAAGCATGAGGTCTTCTCTGCCGATACTGCCTCGTATCATAGCAGTCAACTTGCCAGGAGCGCTGTCGGCAAAGGCATTCATGTCCATGTCGACCATGGTCTGAAGAGTGGAGGAAGGAGTTCGCAGACAGAGGTCGGGCAACTGCAACTTCAATGAATCCATCACAAACCGGCCATACATCTGCTGTACGTTCAGACCACAGCGTTCTCTGAACTGTGCCTGTCGAATCTTTACATCTATCTTCGAGTCACAGAAATAGAATGAGTCTGCCTTCAAGGTCATATCCAACAAGGCAATGTGGTTGAAGTCCAGACCTTCTTCCGGACGAAGCACAGAGATATTCTTACCAGCCAGCATTTCTGTCTGATAATTGTCGTAAGTTACCCTGCCCTTTCGCCAGTCGAGGGCACGCACTTGATAAAGTCCTTTGAAGAGATCGAGGTAGGTACCATGAGCCGTAGCATCACCCATATAGGCATTTACCCTGAGAGTATCTCCTGGCATGTGAAGCGCCAAAGCTGTGTTTTTCAACTTGAGCTTCTGGATATTCACCTTCCACTTGTTGGTCTTTGGCGTAGTATCGGGAGGTACGGTATCACTCAGTTCTACCGACAGACGGGCATCCGACAACAAGGCGTCATCTACATGGACAAGTTCCTTGCTCAGGTCGATGCCATGGGCACGCAATGCCATCTGCCCGACATCACCCTTGATACGCGCCTCGTGTATCCAGTTGGTGGTGTTGACCTTCATACGTCTGAAGTCCAACTCGTCCACCATTACCTGCTGCTTGAATAAAGGCATCAACTGAATGTCAACTACCATTTTTTCTATATCAGCAACTGTATCTTTTTTATTTCTGAGAGTTACATCATTACTGTTTTTCAACGAATCGATGGGCTGAAGCGCCTTCACACCCTCAACACCCAATCGCAGTGGAAAGACCAGTTCCACGTGCTTTACTGTAATATCCATGCCTGTAGACTCGGAAGCATAGGCAGCTACGCGCTTCACTGCCCAGTTCTGCACAGGTGGCAGATAAAGCAACAAAGTCAGCAAAGCTATCAGCAATATCGGGGTAAATACGATAACTGCTGCCCAAATTCCGCATTTTTTCTTTGTAGACATGGATTCTAAGTTTTATATTGTAAAACTGAAGTCAATTTCTTACTAACCATCGCCAATGGTATCAGTGATATGGATTCTATCGGTTATGGTGCTATCGCCTTCCATAGATTGTCATCGGGCAAAGGAGCCTCTACGACGATAGTCTCCTTAGATACAGGATGAACAAACTCAACCCTATGCGACAACAATGAAATGCTGCCGTCGGGATTGCTGCGAGGAGCACCATACTTTAAATCTCCCTTGATAGGACATCCCATCTTTGCCAACTGGCATCTTATCTGGTGATGACGTCCTGTCAACAGATTCACCTCAAGCAAAGAGTAATGGTCGGAAGAACCTATCATCTTATAACGCAGAATCGCCTTCTTCGAGTTTTTCACCTCATGATCATAGGCGTAGCTCTTGTTCTGCTTCTCGTTTCTCACAATCCAATTCACCAGCTCAGCCTCTTCCAAACGGGGCTTATTCTTCACTATGGCCCAATAGGTCTTGTGCACCTCGCCGTCTCTGAACATATTGTTCAATCTGCTGAGCGCCTTGGAAGTCTTGGCAAAAACAACAAGTCCTGATACAGGACGATCAAGGCGATGTACCACACCCAGGAACACATTTCCCGGTTTCTGATACTTCGCCTTGATATATTGTTTTACCGTCTCAGAGAGAGGCTCGTCGCCGGTCTTATCGCCCTGCACGATTTCACCACTTCTCTTTGAGACAATAATTATATGATTATCTTCGTAAACTACTTGCACGTTCTGATACAGATAGATTACATATTCATACCACCATCAATCTGGATAACCTGACCACTAACGTAGCTGGACATATCAGAGGCGAGGAAGAGACAAACATTTGCAATATCCTCAGTCTGACCACCACGACGCAAAGGAATCTTCTTCATCCAGTCCTTGCGGATATCCTCTGGCAACTGAGCTGTCATAGCTGTCTCGATGAAACCTGGAGCTACAGCATTAGCACGTACACCCTTAGGACCCAACTCCTGGGCAATAGACTTAGCCAAAGCAATCATACCTGCCTTAGAAGCAGCATAGTTACACTGACCAGCATTACCATGAACACCTACTACAGAAGCCATGTTGATGATAGAGCCACTGCGCTGACGGAGCATGATAGGAGAACAAGCATGGATAAAGTTGAACGCAGACTTCAAATTTACATTCAGAACTGCATCCCACTGAGCCTCTGACATACGAAGCATCAAACCATCCTTGGTAATACCAGCATTGTTTACCAAGATATCGATAGAACCAAAGTCTGCCTGTACCTGCTTAACTGTCTTCTCTGTCTCCTCGAAATCGGCAGCATTGCCTGCATAAGCACGACAAGTTACACCAAGAGCCTCGATTTCCTTGCGTGTTGCCTCCAAACCGGCAGCCATGTCATCGTTAAGAACGAGATCTGTAAATGCGATGTTTGCGCCCTCTGAGGCGAATTTCATTGCGACAGCCTTTCCGATGCCGCGGGCAGCTCCTGTTACAAGGGCTGTCTTACCTGTTAATAATCCCATTTTGTTTTGTTTTATAGTTTATGATGTGTTTATAAATTTATCTACTTGGATATATTGAATACTCTTTGGCGGAGCATGTTGAATACTTTCTGCTTAGAGTCTGACTATACACCTTATTATATATAACATGTTGGACATCAAATTTCAAGTTCGACATTGACAACATTAAATATAAATTTCGGTTTACAATTTTAGTCCAGACTTTCCTAAAGCACCATACACCACCTTGGCAACTAAAGGCTTGCTGCTCTCTTCAGTCAAGCCATGTCCCAGACGACCATAGATGAAGGGTACCTCCAAACCTTTGATACAATAGTGGGTGATATCAGCAACCAAATCTACGTTCTCTATGTCAAACTCACCGTCTTCCTTTCCTTCAGTATAAACCTTTCTGAAAAGTTCAATCTCGTCTTCATCAAAGTTCTTGCGAGCCTTTTCTACCATCCAGATATTACGGAAAAACTCTGCTCGAAGGTTACCGTTTCGAACCACGGTTTCTTTGATCATACTCAAATGGGTATAAATCAATTCGATAATCTTGTCTTGAGGTCGTATCTTGCAGGCTGCCACCTCATCCAACTTGTCGGAAAGACGTTCCAACTCTGATTCTATAACCGCATAGTATACATCTTCTTTCCTACTAAAATAAGTATACAGCGTTCGTCTTCCCTTGCCCGAAGCCACAGCAATGTCATTCATCGTCGTGTTGGCTATACCATTCTTTGCAAAAAGTTGCCGAGCAACGTCTACCAGTTTCTGTCGAGTTTTGGATATTGACATGTCAAAGTCCCCCTGTTATTATTAGTTGCACAATAAATTATCTGTGTGCAAATTTAGTGCTTTAATTCGATATAAGCAAATAATAAACTTTAAAATCCGTTAAAACGGTAATAATATACAGAAAACATTTGGTCATTTCAAGAAAAGTTAGTACCTTTGCACTCGCAATTCAGAAATGAGTTGAATATATCGCGGTGTGGAGCAGTTGGTAGCTCGCCAGGCTCATAACCTGGAGGTCGCATGTTCGAGTCCTGCCGCCGCAACTAATATCGGGTAAGAAGTTGATTTTCAACATTCTTATCCGATTTTTCATTTAAATAAGGACGGATCCAGACGATAAAGGGAATGGCGAGGTCGCTATTTAAACCCATGAAAAAGCACTAAAAGACGAATCATTCGGCAATGTCAGCAATCTCAGATAAACATTACAGAAAGGACAAGTTATACAACAAAAAATCCGATTACTCCTGAGGAATAACCGGATAGTATAAAACCATTTCATTATTTCAATAGCTTCATTACTTTCTCAAAATAGCGCTGCGTTCTCTTGACGCTGTAATGGTTACCACCATTCCAGGCACGGATAGCCTGCTCAATACTATTCAGAGGATTGTAAACAGACTGCATCAACAGGAACATCTCCTTAGACTTAGAGATACTGTATCTATCAGACAACTTGTAACGCTTCTTACTATTCTTACGCTTCAAGATCTTATTGCATTCTGCTACCAAGATTGGAGTTATCTGCATCACGCCAACAGAATTACCACTCTTTGCTCTTGGATTTCCTTCACTCTCTACCTGAATTATCGCCTCCATCACTGGATTCCAATCAAACTCATTAGAGGAAACATTTTGTTTAGACATCGTTGCAGCCGATGCTGCGTCTACATTCAGCGTCAGCATGAGAATGCTGACCATCAACATTGTTATTCTCTTCATATTAATTATTTTATGGAACCTGAAAAGCTGAACTACAACATCAGTGATTTCGCGATGGCAACTTTTGAGAAAAAGAACGGTTGCTCATCTCAGTTCCGTTAGATACCTTAACGGATAACAGTCTATACGAAAAAACATAAGAAACTGCTATCCTTATTCTTATCGTTTGCAAAGATACGAAAAAAAAACGAATCTCACAAGTAATTCACTGATTATCAGCGGTATTTTAAATTCTTAAACACTTTATAACACTATTCTTTGACTTAAATCAATCAACTTTTCATAGATAAATTATAAAAATAGTCACTGATGAATAGAAAATGAATGAATCAGAAATCACCTGCGTGAACTAAAAAGAACAATGATGGAAAGACTCTGCGCTATAAGCGAAATCGGCGCGAGCTACTTCGTCTGCAAGAGATACGTGCAAGAACAGCATTATCAACAAGAGCTGCTTCATTTGCAAGAATTGCAGCATCAGCATGATCAGTATGGGAAAAAAGAAAAAGCCTCAGGAATCTTTCGAAACCTGAAGCCTTGATGAAAAAAGGAGGCGGCTACCTACTCTCCCGCATTGCATTGCAGTACC